>Ga0210398_10003314_pt1 | contig 15475 bp, 21 predicted proteins | sample IncBWC4OmetaG_FD_161047 | JGI IMG/M metagenome (GOLD analysis project Ga0210398, IMG submission 161047) | Forest soil microbial communities from Barre Woods Harvard Forest LTER site, Petersham, Massachusetts, United States - Inc-BW-C-4-O | ecosystem: Environmental > Terrestrial > Soil >...
GAAGGTGTACGGCCGCAAGTTTCCGGTGTTCGACAACGCCCTCATTAAAAAGAAGCGCTGGCGCGAGGCGGCGGCGACGGCACGATCCATTGTCTACTTGCCCTTTACCTCCGATACCCTTGACCCGCGCTTCATTAGCGGCGGCAGGGACTTTCTGCTCGCCACCGCGCGGGGTGCCATCGACGAGCTTCGTGACGCAAGCGTGCCGAGCGAGGCCTTTCCGGGCGAGCTGCTCGCGGATGTGATACCTGCGGAAGTCATTGCGACGCTCGCGGTGATAGAACAGACCGACGACGAGGACTTCCTCGAGAAAGGCACAGATGCATTCGACGAAGTGCTCAGCCAGTACGGACTGAAGCGCGAAGAAGCGTATCGCTATAGCGTGTCGAGCGCGAAGGCGCTGGGCCCGATGCAGTTCACCGATCGGCGCGGCCATGGCACCTATTCGTTTGTCGTACGCAGCTGTCGCGGCGCGCAGCTGGACCCCAACTTCGAGCGCGGCTCGACCCGTCTGGGCAATGCAATGAAGGCAGCCGTTTGCCTGCTAGACATTGATCTGTCACAGATGAGCAGCGAAATCCGCGCCGCCTATCGCGCCAAACCCGATGTGCTCGGCATCTTTCCGGTCGCTGCCTACAATGGCGGTGGGCGCAACGTCGCCAAGCTTTATCGGGCGCTCAACCGCATGGGTGTCCAACTGGCTGAACTGCGACGCGCCGGCAAGCTGCCGCCGGGATCGGCAGTCGTCTGCCCCTGTGTCTGGCGCGAGGAAGGCTCTTTGGTGCAAGCGGTCAGCATTCCACGTTACAACAGAGAAAATAGCGGCTACATAGAAAAGTATCAAAGCATTCTCAGTCTGTTCGACTGAGCACGTATTGGCAGCGATGGGGCATTGCTCGGGCCTAATGCTTTGCGGCGGTAGTACAAGCTACGAAGGCTGAGACAAATCCATACCCTTCAAGATGCAATGAACAGTGTTTAAAGTTGGCTCGGCTTCAGCTGACGCGAACGAGCGCGGGGTTAAGCCGCTCGATCCCATCAGCTTTTCGACCAACCTTTTGGCGTCAGCATGCTCTGCCTCATTTTGAATAACAATCAGCGTCGTTTTCATCACACCGTCTCCGCATCGATCTTGTCGTATTCCTCATGCGATCCAAAAAATCGAAGCATTAAAACGCCTTCTATGTACTGAACCAAGGCAACTAAGCGAAAATCGTTTGCTTTGATGTTAAATACCACCCGACCGCCCTTTAAGATGCTTGCTTTCGGGTGCGATTTCTTCACTTCTTCGGGCGTCCTCCACTCGGCAGTTTCTGCGATCGCGAGCCAGGCGTGAAGTTCCATTTTATGGAACACGGTTCCCACGGTATTCGAGACCTTCGCGTGGCCGTACCACGACTATTCCTCGATTTTAATTATGCCCGCGATCCCGCAATGCGGAAGGTGGGGCGGAGGTTGAATAACCGTCGCCCCTACAAGGATTTAGGGGTGGCGCGATCTAGGTCGCACTGGCTCGGGCCGCTGGGTCATTGATTGATCAGGCGCTCGCGGCGCGTTGGGCTTTTGCGGGCAGGCGCAATAGAACCGGGATGGTGATGAGATAGAGCGCCGCGCCGGCAATCCAGACGAGGCCAGGAAGGCTCGCGCGATAGGCGAAGTAAAGCGAACTTATGCCCAAGGGCCCGACGATCGAGGCAAGACTCGTGATGCTGGCCAACACGCCTTGTAGCCGTCCTTGTTTTTGAGCGTCTACATTGCCGCTCAGCAACGATTGCAAAGCAGGCAGGCCCACCGCGCCCAAGCCAAAAAGAGGCATTAACGCGAACGCCATCCACCCCTGAGTGGCGAATGCGACTAGAACGCTCGCCGTAGCATCGGTGATGACGCCGACCGCCAATGCAAAACGCTCTCCATGCCGCTCGGTCATCGGGCCGGCGACATACGCCTGCGCTATGGCATGAAGCAACCCGAAACAGGCGACGGACACGCCAATCCAGAAAGGGGTCCAACCGAATCGGTCCGATCCGTAAATAATCCATATCGTGCCGCCCACCTGACCGACGAGAGTGAATACCAAGAACATGATCAGCAGCGGCAACAAGGCAGGAACCGAGAGCGCCCACTGGAATGTCCTAAAGGGATTGACGAAAGGCTCGCCGAACGGCGCGTCACCCGCCGCGGCATGCCGCGGTGGCTCGCGAAGAACCAACAGGGTCACCAAAAAAGTGATGCCGTTCAATCCTGCCGCGGCTATGAACGGCGCGCGAATCCACAAAGAGCCCAGCAATCCGCCGATGAGGGGCCCAGCGATGAAGCCCAGGCCTTGGACCGCATTGAGTTGGCCGAATCGTCGCGCGCGGTCGCCTTCCGAGGTGACATCGGCGATGTACGCCGACGCGACCGCCTGGCTGGCGCCGGTAATTCCAGCGATCGCCCGACCCACGAACAACAGGCTCAAAGAAGGAGCCACCGCCATGAAGACGTAGTCGACGGCGGCGCCGGCGAGTGAGCACAACAGAACCGGCCGCCTACCGGCTCGATCGCTCCAGATTCCCAAAATCGGCGAAAAGACGAATTGCATGAGCGCGTACAGACTCAAGAAAGCGCCGAATCGCCAGCCGAGATCGGTCGTGTGCGCGACGTCGCTCAGCAAGCGCGGAATGATGGGCAAGGTCAGCCCGATTCCGGCGAAATCGAGCGCGACTATCGCCAGAACTACGTTAATTCCTCCCCGCCGCTTCGGCTCGACAATATTCATGATCGGGGGATTTTAGCGTTCAGAATGAGGGTGTGAGGAAAATTCGCCTCAGCGGCGTAGTTCTACCTGGTTCCTTTTGGCTGAAAGGCCGCAGTTTGCCTGCTATTTTCCAGGGAGCGGCGGTGTTCGACCACCTTGCTCATAGCCATGGACGCGCGAGCGGGCGACTCACGACAATGAGCGACATGATGCCGCGCCAGCCAGTCACCGTCATCAAGCTATCCGATCACTGGTGCCGTCGCCCGACGCGGGAGTCGTGCGGGACCCGTCGTACGGCGCAGGAAAGTAGTTTCTGCGGCAAATTTTGCCGTCCGCAACCAGCGTATTCGTTTGAAATCGAACATCTTTGCGATATATCCGTCGCTTCGCCAATTACTGGGCGAAGCCATAGTCATTTCACCTTCCGTCTTTCTCCACTGATTTCTTAAGCTCGCTGAGTAGGCACTTTTGCTGCGCCGCTAATTAGCGGTCGCCCGAGGAGCCCATGACGACCGCATTCGGTCGCTGCGCTGAGTTTGCGTGCCTCCGGTCAATCTCTGCGATGGGATCACGCTGAGGGAGGGACTGTGAAGAAATCGGAACTTAACGCGACTGACCTCGCGCAATTCACGGGCACTGAGCAGTGGTATCGCCATGCCCTGAACGGCGATGTTCATTTCACCGATGGCGCGAAGCACGTGGCTGACCGAGTAGACGCCTATTGGCTGCTCGACGAGATTGCGCTCATGCAGATTTACCACAAACGCGTCGGGGCCGAGAGATTCCAGGTATGGAAACTGAAGGTAAACACCGACATGACGGCCGATTTGACCTGCGAGGATGGAACTGACAACGTCGTCTACATTAAAAAAATCCCGTTCACTGACTTCCCCCTGGAAGGCATCACATTTTGGTTCACGGACAACACGATTCTCTTACCGAGTGAGTACTGACTCGCCGACAAATGTTGCTGTAATGTGCGAGAACGTCAACGCGACCGTCGAGTTCAAGCCGGGGAGACAAGCGGCCAGGATGCGATGGTGATAACTGCGAATGGCGGGAAGACCATTCGGAGCGGACGCCGGATGGCATCGCAATAGCGAGAGGATTCATGGGGGAATGTGTCTAATTTAAATCCGGGGCAGGTGGTGCGGGCTCTCATGCAGGGCATTTCGGACGGTGCCTGGAAGGACCTGCACGCGTGGTTTTCCGACGACGCGGTGGTTGAATACCCCTTCGCGCTGCCGTCGCCCACGCGACTCGAAGGAATTGAGGCCATCAAAAAATATTTCACTGCGGTCTCGGCATATCCCATGAAACTCAAAACGCAAAACATGGTGGTGTACGAGACCTCGGAAGCTGAAGTTGTTGTGGCCGAGTGGGCTTACGATGGATTGGTAACGACGACGGGGCAGACTTTTCGCGTGTCGAACATCACTGTCACCAGGGTACGCAACAGCAAAATCGCGGCCTCGCGTGACTATCACAATCATGCGGTTCTCGCCCGTGTGATGGGGCGCCTGCCTTCATTAGTGGAGGCGATGTCGAAAGGTAGTGCCGGGTGAATTCGTGGGAGTCGGAAAGCCTCCGCGAGCGTGACTTGTGACGCGCTCCCCGTGCGGCGGGTTTGTGTGCGACCGGCGCTGCAAGCAAAAGCAGGGCCCCGAAGGGCTTTGCAAAATGTGAGGCGCAGAGGCCTACTTGCCGTTTCTGGCATTGTTGTCGTCAGTGTCGGGCGGTAGCACTACCAGACGACCGTCGATCGGGAAGGCTCTCAGCTCGATGCTGAAGCCCGACCCTTCCTTATGCGGAAAGGCTGCTCCAATTTTCGTCCACTTCTTCTGCGTCTTGCCGTTGCTCTCGTACTCTTCGACGGTGAAGACGTTGAGGTAGGTGAGCGCCACCTGACAGAGCGCAAAATATGACGCTTCAGCGGTTAGCAGGCCGGGCAACAGGAACAAGGCTGCATCGTGAAGAGATTTACGAGAAGGTGCAGCCGGAGAAGGAGTGGCAGTAGGTCAGCGGCGGAGTACACGCCGTAAGATAGATGAAGGCCGCGATGTCCCAGTGGGCCATCACGGGAATCAGGCCGCGTTCTAGTAGGGTGTGGGGCGGGATCGCCACCGTGATCGCCAGGCGGAACAACATGATCGCGAAGTAGATTCCGACAATTATTTTTAGCCGGCGGCGAGTCGAACCGAGTGTCACCCAGAAATACCCTGAGCCTCGCCAATGATCGCTTGTCACAATGGCCATCCAGGCTATCAGCAGAATTTGTATGGGCAGCAACACGCTGTAGGGAATGAGACCGGATTCCCAAGCCCGAAACGGTGGTAGCCATGAGGGCGATAGCAAGGTTACTTCGATTTGACCCATAACACGGGCAACAAACAGGCCTAGGCACAGCCATAGAGCTACTTGCCGCCATCGATCGAATTTGGCGAGGACAACAGGTTCACTCACGACAGAAGCGCCTCGTAGTGCTGATACCAGTCACTGGATAGACGTGTGTCGGGATCCCAGGCCCGCTTGCGGCGCAAGAACTCGGGGAACTCCGGATAGCAGCGGAGCAGCTGCTCCCGGTCGGCATAACGGTGATAGGTCAGAAAATAGCTGCCGCCGAAATCGATGGCACGATCGATCAGGCGTCGGAACGCAGTTCGGGCTTTGGCGAGTCCGGATTCATCGTGATCGACGTGCAGATTGAAAATCACGCAAGCGTAGTCATCCTTGGCCCATCTCAAGAAGGCATCTTCATCTTTTTTTATCAGACGAATGGTGCCGTAAATGAGATCAACCTCGTGACGCAGTAAATCTGCACGGATGGCTTGCATGAGGCCGACCAGACGGTGGCGCGGTACGTACAATTCGGTGATCATCTCCGTGCCCGGTACCTTTGCATCGAGATGCTGGTCGAGCGCCCGATGGTAGTCATCGAGATAGATGTTGAGCTGATGGGTGTCGTTCCAATACACCTGTCCGCTGGAGCGTAGGTAGAAATCGGAGAATTCGAGGAAAGCCTGGCGCTTATTGATATGCCCCAGATAAAGCAGGCGCTGCCAGTCCTGTCGTGAGAGGCGAATTTGGTCACGGGGCATGGGTGTGGCGTTGTCGACCGGCTGGTAGCAAGAAAACACGCCGTCCCGCAAAAAACCGGTCATCGCCGGATCCGTCGCAAATTGGAAGTCGCCGTACGTGTAGCCTGCCTTGATGCGCGCCTCGAAGCCGCCCATCAGTTCGGGAAGTGTCAGGAGAGAGACGACACGTTGGACCTTTTGACGGGGGACGAGTCGCAGCGTCGCGGCGGTGATGATGCCGAACAATCCGTAGCCGCCGACCACCATACGGAACAGGTCGGGATCTAAGCGGCGGGAGCAGGTGACCAGATCACCGCGTGGTGTGATGACTTGTATGGACTCGACGTCACAGGAGAAGGGGGCGCTGTCGAGGCCGCGACCGTGGATATTGGCGGCGATGGCCCCGCCGACGGTGAGGGAATCAGCGCCGGTCTGTTTCTGGCGAATACCCCACTGAAAGCAGAAAGAGAGACGGGCGGATCATCGACCCCCAACGTAATGCGCAAGCGTTTGGGACAGCACGTCCCGATCCAACTCATCTCGTAGAGCGATGATTTTCCCGCTGGGATTTACGAGCAGCAAGTGCGGCAGGCCGATCCAATTGACATCAAACTCTTGAGCCACCGGATCTTTTAGGCCACCGTCGAGAAATAGATTCACCCAGGGCATGCTCCAGTGTGTCTTCCGATACCGGCTCACGGCCTCTTGAGTCTTGTCGGCCGAGATACTGACTATCTCAAATTTCGCGCCGTGAAAACTCTGATAGGCACGGCTCAGTGCCGCACGCTCGCCCATGCACGGGCCGCACCAAGTAGCCCAAAAGTCAATTAGATAGAATTTACCGGCTAAGCTCTTGTTCGAGAACTGTGCGGCAGCACCTTCAACAATCTCCGGCAACGTAAATATCGGCGCACCCTTGCCGATGGCAGTTTTGTTGTTAGGGTTGAGCAGCTTGATCTCAAAGCCCAGATTGTCGATGTCCTTATAGGCGTCCAGTCGTTCGAAAGTAGCCGCATATAGTCGGGGATCATTCAGCCGATGCGCAACTTTGGAAAGCTCAATAAGCGCCCGTCCTTGAATTGTGGGATCTGGATTCTGGGCAATGATCGAATTTAGAAATCGCCGTGCATCGCTTGGCGGCAATCCGGACGCAACGTAGAAGATCGAACCGGGCCCGGCCACCTTTTTCCAAAGTGCTGAATCCGCTGGTACGATTCGAGCGACATCTTTATAGACACTGGGCTTGAGGGCGACATCGTAGCCGCGCAAATTCGGTAGATAGACGGCCGCGAGTTGACGTATCGCGGGGTCGGTGTTGCCGCGCATGACTGATTCCAGATAGCTTGCCAATGGGGACAGATCATAGTGGAAGGGGTCGTCTATCTGCTGGGTGCTCTGGAATGCCTCGAAATTGTGCTCGTAATGATCGGTGCCTTCCGTATAGCGCTGCTCGATTTGCTCGGTCGTGGAGTTGATGCCTGACTGGCCTTGGGCTGCGCCGCCAAGAGTGATGACATTGGCCAAACAAAACAGAAAATAAGCGCATTGTTGTTTCATTCTATTTTCCCCTCCGCTCAATTTGCTGCATCGAACAAAGCAAAACTGTGTCCTAATCGTTTCCGGCAATCTTCTTGCCATCGGGCGACCATCCGGGATCAACGAGTTCACCTGCCGCGTCGGTTTGAGTAGACGGCGATCCGAAGTGACTGCGATCACCCGTTTGTCAAACGAACCATCGATGCGTTGCGACTGCCTTAGCGAGAGAAACTAGCTGCGGGTGCGACAGAAATTCGAATAGAAATCCGACCGCGCCCAGAATTAGGCTGTTCATGACTAAAGCGGCTCCGAACGCGGTAATTTTGGAAGAGAGGGTGTTCATATGTGTCTCCCAGCGTAGTGGCGGTTATTCGATGCCAACTGACATAACACAGCAAGGGCCGTGGCGGTTGCAGCCGTGGATCGTTACTTGTTGTCCAGGACGCCGTTAATCCATTGCGCTGCGCTATCCTGCCTCGCGCAAGCCCCGTGTGGCCATTGAGCTTCGCTTTCCTTGCTGCGCTCAAGCCCGGGGCGAACTTCCGTGTACGCCCGTGCGACATATATGTCGCACCCTTGGCCACCCGTTCGGCGTATACGCCTCACCCCTGGAGGCTTCGGGCGAAACTTTCCTGTTTCGCACGCCCTGGAAAACAAATTAAGCGCTCCACGGTGACGCGCACCACGGTGCGTGCTGCCGATTACTGGCTCCCGGCTGCTCAATAAAAAGAGGGACCCCGAAGGGTCCCGAAGAGGTTTGGCGGTTAGCCTACTTTCCGTTGCGGATGTTGCCGTCATCTGTGTCGGGTGGCAGGGCGACGAGCCGGCCATCAAGGGGGAAGGCCTTGAGTTCGATGGAGAACCCGAGTCCGTCCTTATGAGGGAACGCTGCGCCAATTTTTGTCCAGCGTTTTTGTGTTTTGCCGTCCCTTTCGTACTCTTCGACGGTAAAGACGTTGAGGTAGGTGAGTGCCGTTGCTTCTGCGGGAGCAGTTGCTCTGGCGGTTTGTTGATTGCGATTGTTCATCTGAATTACTCCTAAGTTAGATGTCTGGACTTTCATCGCCCGAACTGTTCGAGCGATGGGAGGGAGAGTCGGTCAGCGTATAAGCGGCGGGTGTCAATGGGACGTGGAATAAGTGGGCTGACGATCCAGATTTGCCCCGACCGCGCGCGACTACACGTAAGCGCGCGGGCGGAGGGACCCTATATATAAGAGTGAGAACTCGAAAAGGGGAGCGAGGCGGATCGATCGGCGGACCTGTTTATGCCGCGAAAGCCCATTGCGAGGATCGCTAAGAACCAAATCAAAAACGGATCCGTCCTGACACGCGCTGCCGAAGATGGCCCGATCAAAGCTCGTAGAGTTTAGAGGCAGATGAGAAAGGACAGACAGATATGGAGAAGGAGCAAGAACGAACCCAATCGAGACAGCCAGCTTGTCAAAGGGAAAAGGGACGCGGCGGACGGCTCGGCGCTGCCGCGCCAAATGTCGGCCTGTCAAAAGACAGGCCTAGTCTCCAGAGAAACAATCGCGCGCAATCGCGCAGGGCGAGCGCAACTTGCGACATGGATGTCGCAACGGACGAAGTCCGGAAGGCGAGTTGGAGTCACGCCTCTAACTCGCCGATGTCGAGCGAGGGCAGGAGCCCGAACGGCTCGACCGACGGAGAAGACGCGACGACTGCCTTGGCGAAAGCGATGGCTGAGATGTTAGGGTGGGACTGCAGCGCGAAGAGATATCCGACGCCTCCCAAAACCAAGCCGTTCATAGCGAGAGCGGCTGCAAAGGCGATGAGTTTGGAAGAGAGGGTGTTCGTGTTCTTCATGACTATCTCCGTTGGTGAGATGCTTCCTTCGATGAGGGAATCTTGAGCGCGATCCTTGAGGTCCTCACGCGATATTCGGCGAATGATCCGAAATTCCCGGTGAATGACCGGTCGCTGTTCATCGGAGTGCCGGCCACCGGGAAGTCTCATGTAGTCGGCGGAGCGTCGCGGCCAGACGGCCCCGCCGACCGCGAATAGCTGCCCGATCAAAGCTTGAAAGAGAAAGGGAGATGAAGCGGACCAAACAGATAGAGGAAAGAGTAGCTGCAACCGGCAACCGACGATCCGAGGCAAAGCCAGTCGCGATGGGTCATGCCGAAGGCCACAGCGCCGACGCGGCATTCAGCAGGGCGTGAAACAGGATTGCGGGAATGAGACTGCCGCTAATGCGGCGCAATTCGCCGGCTATCAAGCCCAATAGGATGGCTTCGGCAGCTACGATGACCCCGGAATCTAGGTGGATGATGCCAAATAGCGCGGCGATGAAGAAAACGGGAAAATGGATGGTCCAGAAGCTTTGAGACGACGCGCCGCGACTAACCAGAGTTTGGAGTAGACCGCGAAAGATGAGTTCCTCTTGAATGGGGGCCGCGATGACGAAATAGACAATGATCATCCAAGGCGGCAGCTTTGATAGATCGAGCGGGGAAGGTGCAGGATAACGCGCAGCGATATAGGCAAATGCCAAACCGATTATGACACCTGCAATCGCAGCCGCGAAAATGAACGAAAGGCGCGAGCGCGCAAGGCCAAATTCGCGGGCTCCCTGGGGTGGCTTCGCAAGCAGTGCCAAGCAAATCGCAGCAATGCAAGCCGATATGGCAACGATCAGCGGGATCGTGAGTTCGACACTTGGGTGTAGCCAGGCGACCAACGCAAACGCAGGCGCGTACACCAAGAGGAACAGCAGCAACGCGAGTGCCACGCGCTTTAGGACATGTGACATGAGTCGTTCCCCGGCGGATCAGGGGTTATTACATCAGCGGCAGATTGGAGTTTGCACCCACGATCCTTCGCGTCCGTTACAATACAGCATGGACTGACAGGAGGGGGATGGCGTCATGGAAGGCTTCATTTGGCTTTTTATAGCCCTTATCACTCCTTTGGCAGTATTCGGGGTTGTCGCCGCGACGGTTCGTCGGCGGGAGATTGATGTCGATCAAACAAGGCATTGTCCCCATTGTGAGACGCCGATGTCGATGCGGCGGAATTCGCTCCTTCAGTCGCTTACGCATCGAGGAATGTGGATGTGTCCTCATTTCGGGACGAGAATAAATAACGTGGGAAAGCGGGTGCGGACAGTGGCGTGAAGTAGCGGACTGGGTTGGTCGCCATGGTAGTGCTGACATTCATTGCGCTGTCGTTATGGGTACTCATTCCGCCATTCCCCCAACCATCCGCGCTGTCCGGGAGGTCGTTTGCGCGGGAATTTCGGTGCTTTGTCAACTGGTCGCAATGGCGCGAAGTTAGCGATCCGAAATGTGGGGCTCCGGTGACGCCGGAGCTGTTGGCTTGGGCTGACGTAATATTTGTAATGGAGCGCCATCATCGGAATAAGCTGCTGAAGCAATTTCGCGCGAATATAAAGAATCAGAAGATTGTCGTACTAGGTCACCGACGACTACGAATACATGGATCCGCGCTTGGTTCGATTGTTTGAGGCGCTGGTGCCGCGGCATTTGGGGATCGCTGTTGATAGTAGTCGGCGGTGAAGGTCAGTTTGCGGTCCGCGAGATGATATAGATTTTGGGCAAAACGGGCTCTGGCTTGCTTACAGCGGAGGTATCCGTGAAACTGCCAAAACTGCAGTAGGGAGCGCGGTATGGCGGGGGATGAGGGGGTGGGAAAATCCTCAGAGACGGTAGCTCAGCCGTCGGGCGCCCCCGCGCCGGTCTTTATCAGCTATGCATCGCAGGATGCGGCGGTTGCAAATTCTATTGTTGAGAGTCTCGAAAGCCAGGGGCTGAAGTGCTGGATAGCGCCGCGGGATGTGAAGCCGGGTGCTGAGTATGCCGACGCCATTGTCAGGGCGATCACCGATTCGAAAGCTCTGATTCTGGTGATGTCGGGGAATGCGGTTGCCTCTGCTCACGTCGGCCGAGAAGTTGAGCGAGCCGCTTCTAAACACAAACAGATTATCGCGTTTAAGATCGACGCTGCGCCGTTAAGTGCGACGCTGGAATATTTTCTGTCGCAGTCGCAGTGGATCGATGTGCCAGCGCTGGGAATGAAGGTGGCGTTGGCCAAACTCACGGAAGCAATGGGCCAGGGGTCGGTCTCTTCGACGCCAGCGCTTCCGGATAGGGCGCGTGGCGGCGGGATGACCCGGCGGATTGCGCTCGCCGCGGCAGTCGTTGTCGCTTTGGGGGTGGTGGTGGGCTCCGGGTTTTACTTCTGGAAGTCCAGTCATGGTGCTGCGCAACCTCCGTCGGTGGCTGCGGTTACGGATAAATCCATTGCAGTTCTGCCGTTCGTGGATATGAGTGAGAAGAAGGATCAAGAGTATTTTGGGGATGGGATGGCGGAGGAGATTATCAATCTTCTCGTGAAAATTCCCGGGCTCAAAGTGATTGGCCGCACCTCATCCTTTCAGTTCAGGGACAAGACCGAGGATCTGCGCAGCATCGGAAGGCAACTCGGTGTGGCGTATTTGCTCGAGGGCAGCGTACGGGAGTCCGGTGAGCACTTAAGGGTGACGGCACAACTGATCAATGCGCCAGACGGAACGCACATCTGGTCGCAGACCTATGACCGGGACTTAAGTGATGTCCTGAAGATGCAGGACGAGATTGCGGCTCAAGTTGCTGTAGCGTTGCAGATTGAAGTAAGCACTCCAAAAGACATTGCCTCGCATCCGGCGCTGCGCAACCCGGAAGCCTACAACTTGGTTCTGCAGGGGATGCATGCTTTTGACCGCTACGATCAGCAGGGATTCGAGCAGGCTCTAAGTGATTATCAGCGGGTTCTCGTTCTCGATCCTACGTTTGCCGACGCGGCGGCAGGGATCTCCGCGACGTACGAACAACTCGGTGAATTTGGTTTCATGCCGGCGTCCGTCGCATTCGAGCAGTCCCGGCAAGCGGCAGAACACACACTTGAGCTAGATCCGAATTACCTAATTGCTCACGGGATGCTCGGTCTCATTCATATGGTCTACGATTGGGATTGGCTTGCCGCCGATGCAGAGTTTAAGCGGGCACGGGCGATTGCACCCAACGACTCAAACATTTTGCTATTGGCTGGGCAGCAGTCGTTGATTCTGGGCCGCTGGGACGATGCATGGAAGCTGTTGAATGCGTCGCTGGAGCTTGACCCGCTCAGTCCTGGCGATTATGAGCTGCTCTACCAAGTACAATTGCGCCGCGGCCATCTGGCAGAGGCAGAAGCGGCCATGCGTCGTACGCTAGAATTGAGCCCTACGTTCGCCTTCGCTCATTACAACCTCGGCAATGCATTACTCGTTCGCGCTAAAACGGAAGCGGCATTGGCGGAATACTTAAAGGAACCCAGCGACCACCGTCGTCTTGTCGGGTCTGCGGTGGCGAATTTCGCGCTTGGCCGCAAGCGTGATTCCGATGTCGCGCTCGCGCAGTTGCTCAAGAGTCACACCAACCACCCATTCGCCATCGCGCAGGCCCATGCGTTTCGCGGCGAATCCGACGAGGCCTTTAAGTGGCTCGACCGCGCTTATGCGCAAAGGGACGCCGCTCTCGAGTACATCAAGGGGAACCCATTGCTCAAGAATCTCGAAAGAGATCCGCGCTACAAGGCGTTTTTGCGCAAAATGAACTTGCCCGAATGATGCGCGAATGTTGACGCGTCGTCGCTTTAGCTCGATGCTCGCTGCCACGCTCATCCGACCCGGGCTGCTTTCGGCAAAATCCGAAGCGGCGCGCAATACCGTGCTGTACTCGGGCGTGGGGCCTGCGCTCAGCCGCTCTACCGACAGGAAAGCATCTTCGCACGCGCCGGCCTTGCGCTGCCGCGCTCGACGCTGGCGCAGTGGGTGGGCGCCTGCGGCGTGAAGCTACAGCCGCTCGCCGAAGCGATGCGAGCGATGCTCCTGACTCGAGCCGTGCTGCATGCGGATGAGACGCCAGTGCCGATGTTAAAGCCGGGCCTTGGCAAAACGCACCGGGCGTACCTCCGGAGTTACAGCACCAGCGAATACGACGAACTGCAGGCCGTCGTCTACGACTTTGCCGACGGCCGCGCTGGTGTGCATGCTCGCGAGTTCCTCGGAAACTGGTCCGGAAAGCTGGTCTGCGACGACTACTCCGGCTACAAGGCGTTGTTCGAACGCGGTGTGACGGAGATCGGCTGCATGGCTCACGCGCGCAGGAAACTCCATGATCTTTACGCCAATCATCGCAGCGACATCGCCGCGGAGGGCTTGAGATACTTCGCTGCGCTTTATGAGATCGAACGCGAAGCGCGCGAACTGAAAATGGACGCCGATGGCCGGCAACAGCTGCGCCAGCAACGATCAAAACCGGTAGCGGAGGCCCTGCGGCAGTGGCTCACCCGGCAGCGCGGCCAGGTCCCGGATGGATCGGCGACAAGGAAAGCGATCGAGTACAGCCTGGGACGTTGGGCGGCGTTGATCCGCTACATCGACGACGGCGAGTTGCCAATCGATAACAATCATATTGAAAACAGAATAAGGCCGGTGGCGCTTGGGAGATCCAACTGGCTCTTCGCTGGGTCCCTGCGCGCCGGTCAGCGTGCCGCCACCATCATGAGCCTGATCCAGTCTGCGAAGCTCAACGGGCATGATCCGTATCGCTATCTCAAAGACGTCCTCGAGCGCTTACCAACACAGCCAGCGAGCCGCCTCGCGGAACTACTTCCATGCCAATGGCAGCCATCATCGCCTATCGCTAGAGAGATCGCGGCGTAAAGGGGCCTGTCGAAATGCTGCTTCCAGAGGAGACAGAGGTGACCGAGCAAACTCGCATACAACAACTCATCCGAGACGAGCTCGTCAAAATCGCGAGAGACTTATCTGGCTGGCGAGTTCTCTATCGAGATCCAAAAGACGCGAGACTCTGGGAACTCAGTTACCTCCACAGCGAAATGCACGGCGGCGGTCCGGCCAAGCTCACCTGGATATCCTCTCAACTCGCCAAGACGGTCTTCGGCCCGATCGAAACCCAATCAAGCTCTGTCAAGGTGCATTAACCAGCCGGTTACTTCATCACGACCGGATTCATGATAGTGCCGTATAAGAATGCCCAAACACGGGTTGGTGCAGCAGTTACAGAGTGTTCTCACTTGATTGGGCCTTCTTAGAAAGCGGCGCGATCTATGGAGCTTGCTTGCGGACGTTCCGTCACACCAACAGACAATCTTCAGACCGATTTAGTCTTTCTTAACGTCTTGGGATTCCGATGTCCGCCGGGCTCGAGGACCCATACCCGACGAGTTAGCAGATTCAAGTTCGAGGAAGGCGACGCCATAGGACTAGTTGAGTCCCTTCCTAAGCGTAGCAAGTCCGATTCGCTACCCGAGTCCTCAGCCCTGCGGCACGAAATAGAACCCGTTGCGATCCACATGCCGCGAGTACACCATTAATCGTGACGCCTCAATAGGTGTTCCATTGCATCTAGTTATCGCCTCTAAGGTGGCAAATCGCGTCGAGACGATCTCTTTGCCAACGCGTCGGTCCCACCAAGTGAATTGGTAGACCGCTGTCTCAGCCATGGGTTTCGCTCCCTTGGTTTGACTCTCTCCGATGATACGAATTGTTCGTGTCGAACTAAGCTCACCAACGGCTCGAGATAGGAGAAGCGTGGAGCAATCCGCGGAAGCGATTGCGCTATGTTAAAGAGCCGGGCGCGCGCGCCCGGCTGGCTTCTGCCGGTTGACCTGCAGAGCAAGAAACTAAAGTCCGTGCTCCGCTGGTCGCGGTGTCGCCGGTCCTGCGCTGCAGGATTCGGTCGGCGAAATCCCGTGAGTGCTTCAGCCCGACGCGGCGAGCCGCGCCGACGGGTTAAAGCGTCAGATGAATTTTAGCGTCGGCTTGTTCACTGCCGCGGCCGGCAACCAGCGCCCAAAGGTGCTCGGATTGGAATTACTGACCAGTCTTAAAGCGTGTCCACATGCGCATGAGCGAGCGGGTAAACTGCTGCGATTTCGCGTGCTCGGGTACTAGCCGCGCGCGTGCCTCCGGCGGTGGATACACAGCCGAATCGCTCCTTAGAGACTCGGTCAGTAACGCGACGGAGCCGGCAACACCACTTGCGTAAGTGACGGCGGTGGCGTTCTTGGCCGCGACGTCCGGGCGAAGCAAATAG
>Ga0210398_10003315_pt1 | contig 15475 bp, 15 predicted proteins | sample IncBWC4OmetaG_FD_161047 | JGI IMG/M metagenome (GOLD analysis project Ga0210398, IMG submission 161047) | Forest soil microbial communities from Barre Woods Harvard Forest LTER site, Petersham, Massachusetts, United States - Inc-BW-C-4-O | ecosystem: Environmental > Terrestrial > Soil >...
GCAGCAATTCGGATACCGCGGATGCCTGGGTGCTGCCATGCTCCAGAACCAGCCAGCCATTGGCGCACAGATGGTCCGGCGCCTGGGCGATGATGAGCGCGAGGGACTCGAGGCCCGTGGGGCCGCAGGTCAGGGCCATGGCAGGCTCTGCCTGCAGTGTCAGAAGCGCAGGATCCGAGCCGGCGATGTACGGCGGATTCGCGACGATCAAGTCGAAGCGCTCGCCGGGTACGGCGTCGAGCCAGGATCCTAGGCGCCACGCGACCTGGGGGAGATCGAGCGCCCCGGCATTGCGCGCCGCGACGGCAAGGGCCTGCGCCGAGAGATCGACGCCGGTGATGTTCCACTGAGGACGTTCGGTCGCCAGACTCAAGGCGATGGCTCCGCTGCCGGTGCCCAAGTCCACCGCCGAACAGACATCGCCGGGCACGAGCTCCAGCGCATGCTGCACCAGACACTCGGTTTCCGGACGCGGCACGAGTACATCGGGGGTGACGGTCAGCGGCAATGACCAAAATTCCCGGCTGCCGGTCAAGTAGGCCAGCGGTACGCCGCGCACGCGCCGGGAGAGCAGCCCGGCCAGCTGAAGTTCGGCATCCGCGCCAAGCAATTCGTTGCCGCGCGCGATCAGCGAGGCGCGCGACAGACCCAACACTTTGCCCAGCAGCAGCTCCGCGTCGAGCCGCGGCGATTCGCTGTAGGAGTTCAAGCTCGAGGCGGCCTGTTTCACGATCTGCGCGATGGTGGGCATGATGATCATTCGACCTGCTGCGCCAGCTCTTCTGCCTGATGCTCTTGATTCAGCGCGCGCACCAGTTCGTCCAGGTTGCCGTTCATGACGTCGTCGAGCTTGTACAGCGTCAGATTGATGCGATGGTCCGTGACGCGGCCTTGCGGGAAATTATACGTGCGGATGCGTTCGGAGCGATCGCCGGAACCTACTTGAAGCTTGCGCGATTGCGCCTGCGCGGTCTGCTGCTTTTCGCGCTCCGCGGATAGCAGCTTGGCTTTGAGCAACGACATGGCGCGCGAACGATTTTTGTGCTGTGAACGTTCGTCCTGGCACTCGACCACGATGCCGGTGGGCAGATGGGTGATGCGGATGGCGGAGTCGGTTTTGTTGACGTGCTGGCCGCCGGCCCCCGAGGAGCGGTAGGTGTCGACGCGCAGCTCCGCGGGGTTCAAGTCCACCGCCTCGACTTCATCGAGCTCCGGCAGAATGGCCACCGTGCACGCCGAGGTGTGAATACGCCCCTGGGCTTCGGTCGCCGGCACGCGCTGCACGCGATGAGTCCCGGATTCGAACTTGAGCAGGGAATAGGCGCCGCGGCCGATGATGCGGCTGATGACCTCTTTGTATCCGCCATGTTCGCCGGGGCTCTCGCTCAAGATTTCGACGCCCCACCCTTTGGATTCGGCATAGCGCGTGTACATGCGAAACAAGTCGCCCGCAAAGATCGCAGCCTCGTCGCCCCCCGTGCCGGCGCGCACTTCCAAGAAGATGTTGCTCTCGTCATGGGGGTCTTTGGGCACCAGCAGCCGCTGCAGCTCGAGTTCTTCACCCAAGATGCGTGGATTCAGGTCGGCGAGTTCTTCCTCGCCCATGGCGCGGGTGGCCGGATCCCGATCCGCCGCCAATTCCGTGGCCGTGGCGGCGTCGCCCTCGAGCGCCAGGAAGCGCCGATAGCGCCCGACCAGGTCTTCCAGCCTCGAGTACTCCATCGAGAGTTCGCGAAATTGGTTTTGCTTGGAAATGACGCCGGCATCGGACAGCAGCCGGCTGATTTCCTCGAAGCGCTCATCGAGTTTTTCCAGCTTGCGCCGGATGGAATCTTTCATGGCCGCGAATTATAGCGGCCTTGAGGGCCAGGAGCCTGTCTCAAGTATTCCGCGGGGCCGCTAGTGCCGGTCGCGTTCTTCGGTCAAAAGGCGGGTCAGGGTCGCCGCCAGCTCCAAATCAGCCAGTTCGGAGGCCTGGCGCAGGGCCTGGGTGGGGGCGTGGAGCAGCCGATTCGTCAGGGTATTGGCCAGGTACTCGATGACTTCGTCGCTGGATTTGCCTGCCGCCACCATGCGCCGCGCCTGCTCCACCGTTTGCCGGCGGATCCCATCGGCCTGCTGACGCAGTGCACGGATGGCGGGACCTGCGTCCTGCGCACGCGAATCGGCCAGGAATCGCGCGACCTCCTCGTCGATCATCAGGCGCGCGCCGCCGGCCGCCAATTCACGCTGCTGGATATTCTCATCCACCAGCTGTTGAAGATCATCGATGGAGAACAGATACACGTCTTCCAAGTCGGCGACAGCCGGCTCGATATCGCGCGGCACCGCCATATCCACCATGAAGATCGGGCGCCGGCGTCGAGCTCGGATCGCCGCCTCCACGGCCCGCTTGGTGATGATGGGGACGGGGCTCGCCGTGCAGCTGATGACGATATCCGCGTCCGCGAGCTCTTTGTCCAAACTTTCAAGTCCCACGGCGTGCGCCTGCAGCTCCTCGGCGAGTGCTTCCGCCCGGCTCAACGTGCGGTTGGCGATGACCATGCGCTTGATGCCGGCGCTCGTGAAATGCCGTGCGGTCAGCGCGTTCATGTCGCCGGCGCCGATCAGCAAGGCGTGATGGACGCTCAAGTCGGCATACACGCGCCGCGCCAGACTCACCGTGGCGGACGCCAGCGACACGGCATTGGCGCCGATACGGGTTTCCGAGCGCACGCGTTTGGCGGCTGAAAACGCGGCCTGAAAGAGTTTGTTGAGGGCAGGACCGGTGCTGCCGGTTTCCTGCGCCACGCGATAGGCGTCTTTCAATTGGCCGAGGATCTGCACTTCGCCCAGCACCATGGAATCGAGGCCCGAGGCGACGCTGAAGGCATGTTCGACCGCGCGCGAATCCTGGTGGATATACAGGCTGGCGGCAAGATCCAGATTGTTGCCATGGTGCCGCTCCAGCCATTGCGACAGCGCCGCGCCGCTGGCCGAGCCGGACCAATACACTTCGGTGCGATTGCAAGTGGACAGGATCACCGCTTCGGAAACCCCGTTTTCCTGGCGCAGGGTCTTCAAAGCGGCCGCCAGCCGGTCCTCGCTGAACGCCACCTTCTCGCGCAACGCAACCGGTGCGGTCTTGTGGTTGATACCGAGGATGTTGAATGCCATGGAAGCGCTTTGGCTCAAGGTCTTGAGGATTCTGGTGTATGACGCACCGCTAGATCAAGGATGAATCCGCGGCATCAGGTTATTCATTTCGCTATAGTGCGGCCGTGTTCTCGTTTTCAAACTTCATCAGGGCTTCCTTGGGGCTTGGCGCGCTCGCCTTGAGCGCCTGTGCGGGTTCCGGGCTGAAGGCCGAGCCTAGGGCCCCGCAGTCATTTTATACTGTCACGGGCGAGATAGCCCTGGCCCGCGGGGAGCCGCGCGTCGCTGCGCTCCAATACGCCACGGCCGCGGCGCATGAGACGGATCCTGCGATATTGCAACGCGCGACCGAGGTGACGGCCGAAACGCTGCAGCCATCGCTGATGGCAGGCGTGGCGGCGCGTTGGCTTTACGTCAATCCCAGATCCCTGGACGCGCAGCGCGCCGCCGCAAGAGCCGCGCTCGCGCTCTACCGGGTCGATGAGGCGGCCGCTCACTACCGCATCGTGCTGTTGAACTCGCCCGAGGGGGTGGAGGCTGAATTCGCCGGCTTGGAAACCGATCTGGATTCCGATGAGAACGTGTTCGGCGCGCACCAGCTGGCGGACCGTCTGGCAACGTACTTCCCGACCTCCTCCTCGGCGCTGCGTGTCCAAGGCCTTGCGGCGTTGCGCGCGGATGATCCGGCGGCGGCGGTACACAGCTTGACGAGCGCGCTGGAGATCGAGATGAGGAACTCGGTCGAGGCAAAGCCCGCGCGCAAAGAATTGGCGCAGACACTCCTGCGGGCACGCATCATGGCGGGTGATGTCGAGGAGCCGCTGAATGGGGCACTGGCGCAGCTCAAGGCCGAGGACTCGCCGACCAACCGCTTCAACTATGTGGCTCTGCTGATGACCGCGCAGCGATTGCCCGAGGCCACGGAGCAACTGGAGATTCTGGCGCGAAATGCCGACTCGACGGCCGTGGCGCTGCGCTTGCTGGGACTTCTGGAATTTCAGCAGGGCCATTTCGACGCGGCGTCGGCCAGATTCAAGCAGCTCCTGAGAAGCGGCAAATTTACCGATGATGCGTTCTACTATCTGGCCTTGATCGAGGATCGCAACGGCGATGCCGAGGGCGCGCTGCGCTTTTATGCGCAGGTGCGCAGCGGTGAGAACGTGCTGCCCGCCCTGCTGCGCGCAGCCACCTTGCTGCATACCCATGGCGCCGCGGGTGCGGCGGACGAATTGTTCGATCGGCTCATCGAAGATGAACCGCAGCGGGCCCCGGAGATACTCACCGCCCGTGCGCGCATGTACGCGCAATCCAGCGAGCTGCCGAAGGCCTTTGCGGTATTGGAAAAAGGCGCCCTGGAATATCCGGACAGCGTGGAGCTGCGCTACGCCACGGCTTCCGTGTACGAGGAGCAGGGGCAGGTCTCCGCGGCGCTGCGTGAATTGAGCTCGGTTCTCAAAGCGCGGCCCAATGATCCGGCCGCCATGAATGCATTGGGTTTTACGCTGGCCGATCACGACAAGGAGCTTTCGCGGGCGCGCCGGCTCATTGAACGGGCCCATGCAGCGGCGCCAAAAAATGCCGCCATTCTCGACAGCTTGGGCTGGGTACTGTTCCGCCAAGGACACGCAACCGAGGCGCTGCCCTATTTGAACGCGGCCTATGGGGACGAGCATGACGGGGATATCGCCGCACACTTGGGCGAAGTGCTGTGGCAGCTGGGCCGGCAGGATGAGGCGCAGCGAATCTGGTCCGAGGCCGGTGCGCTGGACGCGGACAATCACCTGCTCAAGTCGACCCGACATCGCTTGACCTCGACCAACTGATCGGCATGCGGCGTGCGTTGCTCTTGATGGTTTGTTCGGCGCTCGGTGCGTGCGCCGCCGTACGGCCTGTGGCGCCACCGGTGCCGGCGGTGACGTGGGACCAGCGGGTTACGGAATTGCAGCAGGCCACTCGCTGGCGGCTTGATGGCCGCGCGGCCGTCGCCTTAGGTCAGCAGGGTTGGCAGGCCACGCTCGATTGGCGCCAGTCCGGCATGTTCGCGGAGGTGCACCTGTCGGGCCCCTTCGGCATCGGCGCGTTGGTGCTCAAACAAGGCCCGGACGGACTTTCATTGAACGGCGCGCCGCCGAGCGATGCGGTGTTATCCCAGGTCCACGATAAGCTCGGGTTCGATCCGCCGCTCGAGAACCTGCACTACTGGCTGCTCGGTATTCCGAATCCGGCATCCGGCTTCGAGGTATCGCGCAACGATCAGGATCGCGCGAAGACCTTGACTCAGGCGGGATGGGACATTGAGTATGATCGCTACCTGCCGGTGGCGGGAGACGCGCTGCCCACGCGCGTGGTGCTCAGCCGTGAAGGTGTCCGAGTTCGGATCATCATCGATCACTGGGACTGGGCGACATGACGCCGCGTTCGGTGTGGCCCGCGCCCGCGAAGCTCAATCTCTTTTTGCACATCGTCGGGCGCCGGCCCGACGGTTATCACGAGCTGCAGACCTGTTTTCAGTTCGTCGACCTGTGCGATGAAATCACCCTTCAGGTGCGCGCGGACGGGCAGATTCGCCGTGCGCTCGACATACCCGGTTTGCCGCCCGAGGCGGATCTGTGCATACGCGCCGCGCGTGCCTTGAAAGAGGCCGCGGGCTCACCGCTCGGCGTCGACATCAGTTTGCTGAAACGAATTCCGATCGGCGGCGGCATGGGCGGGGGCAGTTCCGACGCGGCGAGCTGTTTGGTGGCGCTGAATCAGCTCTGGGGCATCCATTGGCCGACCCACAGGCTGGCTGCGCTGGGCCTGAAATTGGGGGCGGATGTCCCGGTATTCGTTCATGGCCGGGTTGCGTGGGCCGAAGGAGTAGGGGAACGGCTGACCCCGCTGTATCCTCCGCGGGCCCCAGTGGAACCTATCTATCTGATTTTAAAGCCAAATGTGTCGGTGAGCACCGCTGAGGTGTTTCAAGATCCTGAATTGACAAGGAATTCTGCGCCCATCACAATTCACGGTTTCCTGGCGTCCGGTGGAAGGAACGATTGCCTGGGCGTGGTGCGACGCCGTTATCCGGAAGTTGCACGTGCGCTCGATTGGCTATCGCTCTTTGGCTCTGCGCGCCTGACTGGCACTGGGGCTTGTGTGTTTTTGGCCTGTGAGACCATGAATCTTGGGCAAGAAATCATGCGCAAGATGCCGCCAGAGTTTGAAGGCTTTCTGGCTCGTGGACTGAATGACTCGCCCTTGCTTGAAGGATTGCAGGCCGGCTGAACCCGGTCGATGTTTGTTGTCCAAGTTGGGGTGTCGCCAAGCGGTAAGGCAGCGGGTTTTGATCCCGCCATACGGAGGTTCGAATCCTTCCACCCCAGCCAATGATTCGGCGGCCTGAATTGCTGGTCGGTTTGAAATGGCTCTAGGTTTGAGTGGCAGGGGAAGGATAACGCCTGAAGGGCGGCCCCGGAGGGGTGAGGCCCGCAGGGCCGAATAATCCTTCCACCCCAGCCAATGATTCGGCGGCTTGAATTGCTGGTCGGTTTGAAATGGCTCGTGAGCAAGGTCGATGCAGCAAAACAATGAATTCGGGTCTTTGTCGATTGCCGTGTTCACGGGGAATGCCAACCCTGCGCTCGCGCAAGAGATCACCCGGCATTTGCACGTGCCTTTAGGCCGCGCCGATGTCGACCGTTTCAGCGACGGTGAGGTCAGTGTGGAACTGCGGGAGAACGTTCGCGGCCGCGACGTGTTCATCCTGCAGCCGACCCACCCGCCGGCGGAGAATTTGATGGAGCTGCTGATGATGGCGGATGCCTGTCGGCGGGCTTCGGCGAAGCGCGTGACCGCGGTGGTGCCGTACTTCGGGTACGCGCGGCAGGATCGGCGTCCGCGCGCGACGCGCGTGGCGATTACCGCCAAGTTGGTGGCGAACATGATGACGCGGGCCGGGGTGGATCGATTGCTCACCGTCGATCTGCATGCGGATCAGATTCAGGGCTTCTTCGACATCCCGGTCGACAACGTGTACGCATCGCCGGTGCTGCTCGGCGAGGTCTGGAAACAGAAGTACCCGAAGATGATCGTGGTGTCGCCGGATGTCGGCGGCGTGGTTCGCGCCAGAGCGCTGGCGAAGCGATTGGACGATGCGGATTTGGCCATCATCGACAAACGCCGGCCGCGGCCGAACGAGTCGAAGGTGATGAACATCATCGGCGAGGTCGAGGGCAAGACCTGCGTACTGGTCGATGACATGGTGGATACGGCGGGCACGTTGTGCCAGGCCGCGCAGGCGCTCAAGGACGAAGGAGCGCTCAAGGTCGTGGCCTACATCACGCATCCGGTGTTGTCGGGGCAGGCGATCGAGCGCATTTCGAATTCGGTGCTGGATGAGTTGGTGGTCACCGATACCATACCGCTGTCGCGTTCCGGCGCGGCGTGTCCGCGGATACGCCAGCTGAGCGTGGCGGGATTGCTGGCGGAGACGATACGCCGCATCAGCGACGAGGAGTCGGTGAGCTCGCTGTATATTGATTAGGTTTGGCGATTAGGTCGGTGCCCCTGCAATTGGTCGCGATGCAAGGGCGCCGTGTTTGTGATGTAACTGGAGAAGATTATGAAAACCTCTTTCGAACTCGTTGCCGAGTTCCGCGAGACGCAAGGCAAAGGTGCGAGCCGCCGCCTGCGTCATGACGGAAAAGTGCCGGCCATACTTTATGGCGGGCATACCGCCGCCCGTACGCTGACGTTGAGCCATCAGAAGCTTCTGATCATGCTCGACAATGAGCGGTTTTATTCGACGATCCTGAATTTGAAGGTCGGGGACCAGTCGCAGGCGGCAATTTTGAAGGATGTGCAGCGCCATCCGTTCAAGAACGCGATCGTGCACGTCGATTTCCAGCGCGTGGAAGAGAACGAGAAGATCCGCATCAGCATTCCTTTGCACTTCACCGGTGCGGCGGTGTCGCCGGGCGTGAAGTCGCAGGGCGGCCTCGTCTCGCATATGCGCAACGACGTTGAAGTTTCCTGCCTGCCGAAGGACCTGCCGGAATTCATCGAAGTCGATATTTCCGGGTTGTCGCTCAATGAGAGCATCCATCTGTCGCAGCTGAAGGTCCCAACGGGCGTCGTGCTCGTGGAGCTGGCGAAAGAAGATGCGGCGGTGGTGGCCATTCATAGCCCACGTGCCGAAGAGCCTGAACCGACTGCGGCGGCTGCCACGGCGGCGGCGGGTGCGGAAGGCGCGGCAGCGGCGGCTCCGGCAGCGGCTGGGGCGGCGGGCGCGGATGCGGCGAAGGCGCCGGCGGCGGCTGGGAAGAAAGAGGAAGCCAAAAAGGAACCGGCAAAGAAAGACGCCAAGAAATAATTTTCTTTTAGGCGCTCATGAGGGCCGTCGGTTGGACGGCCCTCGTCATTTTAAGGCTTTGGTGCTGATCTAATGGCTGGCTTACCGTTGCGCGTTATTGTCGGTCTGGGCAATCCAGGCCCTGAACATCAGGTGACCCGCCACAACGCGGGTTTCTGGTTCGTGGATCTGCTTGCGCGCCGTCACGGCGGCGAGTTTCGCGACTATCGCAAATTTTCGGGCGAAACCGCGAAGATCAACATCGATGGCCACGAGATTGTGCTGCTGAAGCCGACCACCTATATGAACCGCAGCGGTTTATCGATCAGGCAGCTCAGCGATTTTTACAAGTTCGTGCCGGACGATATTTTGATTGTGCATGATGAGCTCGATCTGCCCGTCGGCAGCGTGCGCCTGAAGCAGGGCGGCGGACATGGCGGCCATAATGGGCTGCGAGACGCCATCGCCCATATCGGCGAGACGTTTTGGCGGCTGCGTTTGGGCATAGGTCATCCGGGCAACAAGGCCGAAGTGATCGACTATGTGCTGACGCGCGCGCCGCGTGCCGAAGAAGATCTGATATTGGATGCCGTCGGCACCGCGGTGGATTGCATCCCGTTGCTGCTCGAACAAGGCGCGGAGCGCGCCATGACCCGTTTGCACAGCCGTGCAGGAAAAGTGTAATGCCCATTCGTTGCGGAATCGTCGGTTTACCGAATGTGGGCAAGTCCACATTGTTCAACGCGCTCACGCGCGCGCAGATCGCGGCCGAGAATTATCCCTTTTGTACCATCGATCCGAATGTCGGCGTGGTGCCGGTGCCGGATCCGCGACTCGAGAAGCTGGCGGCCATCGTGCACCCCGAGAAGATTCTGCCGACCACCGTTGAGTTCGTGGATATCGCCGGATTGGTCGCGGGTGCATCGAAGGGCGAGGGGCTGGGCAATAAGTTTCTCGCGCACATCCGCGAGGTCGATGCCATTGCGCATGTGGTGCGATGCTTCGAGAACGACGACATCATTCATGTGGCCGGCAAAATCGATCCCGCCAGCGACATCGAAGTCATCAATACCGAACTGGCATTGGCCGATCTGGACAGCGTCGAGCGCGCGCACCAGAAGGCGCTGAAGGCGGCAAAGGCCGCGGACAAGGATGCCGTCAAATTGCGGGACCTGCTCGAGAAGGTACGCGCTCAATTGAACCAGGCGAAGGCGGTGCGCCTGTTGAAACTCGACGCGAATGATCACGCCTTGCTGCGCGATCTGCATTTGCTGACCGACAAGCCGGTGATGTACGTGGCCAACGTCGATGAGGGCGGATTCACGAACAACCCACGCCTCGACCGGGTGCGGGAGATCGCGGCCGCGGAGGGCGCCATCGTGGTGCCCATCTGCGCGGCCATCGAAGCGGAAATCGCACAGCTCGAGGAGGCCGATCGGGCGGAGTTTCTGGCGGAGTTGAAATTGGACGAACCGGGCTTGAACCGCGTGATCCGCGGCGGGTATTCATTGCTGGGTCTGCAGACCTATTTCACGGCGGGTGTGAAGGAGGTGCGCGCCTGGACGGTGCATGCGGGCGCGACGGCGCCGCAGGCGGCCGGGGTCATTCACACGGATTTCGAACGCGGCTTCATCCGCGCCGAAGTGATTGCCTACGATGACTTCATTCGCTTCAAAGGTGAGGCGGGGGCGAAGGAGGCGGGCAAGTTGCGGCTGGAGGGCAAGGAATACATCGTCAAGGAAGGCGATGTGATGCATTTTCGGTTCAATGTGTAATTGGACAAATCCGTAGTCCAGTTAAATTCTCAAGCGGCGAGGCCATGCTCGTCCCCGATCAGCCAAACCTTGGGTTGATTCATAACTCGAGCCACGAATGCTTTGCCCTCCTTGAGCCGCCTGGTAAATTCCCGCAGAGAATAGACGGTCGGATTTACAGTGCGTCCGAGATCTTGAGACACTTGCTCGAGCGCCGAGAAGATGTCCGCGTATGTCAGGCTGTCACTAACGACCAACAAATCAATGTCGCTGTCTGCCGTATCTTGAACTTTCGCGATAGATCCAAAGATAAACGCCGCTCGAATTTGCGGAGTCAATGGCGCCAATGCGGCACGCACCACATCCCCTAACCCGAAAGTTTTAAGCACCAGCCCGCGAAGCTCGCTGTACACGGGCGAAAACGAGTTAGCTTGATAATGCTTTTGGTTACCCTGCCAGCGCACGGTTACCAAACCTGCCGTAGCTAGTTTGGTCAGCTCACGCTGGACTGCCCCAGTTCCCGACTCCGCCAAAGCAATTATCTCGTTCGCGTAGAAGCTTCGACCTGAGTTCCCAAACAAAACGCCGAGCACACGCTGCTGCACTTTCGTGAAAAGCGCATTTGCGAGGCCGGTGGAAGCGGACCCAGGAGGCGTTGCGGCCGTCGATCGATTTGTTCCCATATTGGGGTTTATCATACCCAATTAGGGGTCTTAGTGTAGCTTTAACGAGATCTACACACGAGCAGAGTCGCCGGCGGACGCCGCCGACTCCAGGCCGTGTCCACGTTCGATGGAATACGGAGGTAAGTCAAAGCGATGATAAGTCGTTGATTTTATAACATTAGGGTGCAAATCCGGCTTGACAGTACGGCCGTAGCTCCACACAATCCGCCGCTCTTTGTGGTGAGGTAGCTCAGCTGGTTAGAGCGTGGCACTCATAATGCCGAGGTCGAGGGTTCGAGTCCCTCTCTCACCACCAAAATCAAAGCACTTGCGAGAGCCGGGTTCTAGGGGAGCACTCGGTAAGCGCATGGTAAGTGCAAGTGCAATTGCCGAGACGGGCAAACTGGAGCGCCAATAGAACGGCGGGGCGAACTATTTCCACTCCATTAAATTCACGATTCGACCCTTCATACGTGCTGCGCGAAGGTAGCGTTCGTCGGCGGTTACCAGCGTGCAGTCGGAGGTTTCAAGCGCCACCCCGTGATAGTACGTATCAAAAAGATGCTGCTTGAGTTCCATCGCGAGCTCTACTCCCCGCTGCAGCACGTGCGGATCGTCTGTCGTTGGCAATTCCAGGGCGGTCAACATGCCGACGTCGTCTACCGCGGTGCCGGGACTCTCGCGAGCAAGTACTGCGCCCACTTCCACGATCCAATGTGTGGGCTGAAGTACCGGCTGATCACCGTTTGTTACCCGCTCCATTAGTTGCGTTGCTTTGTCTGTTCCCGCCTCGCGCTCCGGGTCCTGCACCAACCACTTGACGATTACACTGGCATCGATGACGGCAATCACGGTCTGCCCGTGGTGCGGGAAGCCCGAATCTGCGCGTCAGACAAAGATGGGCGCTCCGAACGCCTCTGGGTAAGGGTGCGAAAAATATCGACGCGGCGCTTGCGCATTTTTGCATCCGCAACTGCCTTGCGCATCAGGTTCGCAATGACGGCGCTCTTGTTTTGTCCTCCGAAGATTTTATCGAACTCAGCCTTTACGTCATCGGGGACGCTGAAATTTACGGTGGCCATACACGAAGATCCATTGTTGAAGATTTCAACAATGCCAATGCTATCTGGATTTGAATGGCCGTCAAACCCTGCATATCCGGCGAAAAACGCCCTAAATCCCCACCGTTTGTAAGTGCATGATTGTATTGATGTTAGTGTGAGACGAGCGCTCATAGTGCCGAGGTCGACGGTTCGAGTCTCATTGCTCGGGGACCCAGTGCCAACACGGTATCGTCTTTGTCTTCCGCTGCGGTTGCATGTACTACGATGCATCTAGCTTGGTGATTGTTGATGTTTTGCGCCAAACTTAGCACGCTCCTTGCTGCATCGCGGTATGCGGTCCGCGACGCCTTGGCCTCGATCAGGACGAGTTCTTGCGCACTGGAAGGTACGATGAAATCGATCTCTAGGCCGCGCTGGTCCCGGAAGAAGTAAAGCTCACGACGGTGCCCTAGATTCGATTGTTGCTTGACGATTTCAGACGCGACAAATCCCTCGAAGACAGTTCCGAGAAAGGTGAGCGGCTCAGTGCACGAGCGCTGTCGATGCCCAGTAAATGGCATGCCATACCTGAGTCTGTGAGATATACCTTGGATACGTGTCTCTTCAACGACACCATCTCGTATAACATCGCGTTTGGAAGGCTGGAAGCACGGGCGAAGAGCACACACTAGGCGCTGCTCGAGCACAATGGACGGTATGCAGCACTTTGGCGCGCGCAGCACCATGCGACGAGAATTGAAGAGTATCAGGGCGACCTAAAGAGGCGTGAGTAGACTCGTCATGAAGGAAAAATTCCCGAGAGCGAGCCGCCCCGTTTTGTGACAGCGGCGGCCTCACAACCCCATCTTTGAACGACGTCCTAAGAGAACCAATCGAGATAGCGATTCGAGGAGGAAGAAGCATGATGACACGGCGTGAGTTTCTGGATGGAGCTGCAGCAGGCGCAGCGGGTTTGGCGATCAGCTCGACGGCGAAGAGCTACGCGCAGATCATAGGGTCCAACAACCGGCTCAACATTGCCGTCATCGGCCTGAACGGTCGCGCCTACGCGCACCTCTCATCCTTGAAGGCGAACAAGGCGAACGTGCGGATCTCCCATGTGTGCGACGTGGAGAGCAACATCCTAAAGAAGTTCGCCACCGACACGCAGACTGAGATGGGCGAGGCCCCGGCAACCGAGAAAGACTTCCGCAACCTCCTCGCGCTAAAAGAAATCGATGCGATCACCATCGCAACGCCCGACCACTGGCACACGCCGATGGCCATCGCGGGCGTTCAGGCGGGCAAGCACGTCTACGTCGAAAAGCCATGCAGCCACAATCCCGCCGAGGGCGCAATGCTGATCGAGGCGCAGAAGAGAACGGGCAAGCTGGTGCAGATGGGCTCGCAGCAGCGCTCCTCGCCGCACACCATCGAGATCGTGGACAAGATCCACAACGGCTTGATCGGCCGCGCTTACTTCGCAAAGGCCTGGTACAGCAACGTGCGCAAGTCGATTGGCACAGGCAAAGAAGTTCCCGTGCCGCGGCAATTGGACTGGGACCTCTTCCAGGGGCCAGCACCACGCCAGGCTTACAAGGACAACATACAGCCCTACAACTGGCACTGGTTCAAGACTTGGGGCACAGGGGAATCGCTCAACAATGGCACGCACGAAGTAGACATCTGCCGTTGGGCATTGGGAGTGGACTACCCCAACAGCGTTGCATCCATTGCCGGGCGATATCAGTTCAAGGACGACTGGCAGTTCTACGACACCATGAGCACCAGCTTCGCCTACGACGACGCGATGATCTCCTGGGAAGGGAAGTGCTGCAACGGGATGAAGTACTACGGTCGCGATCGCGGTGCGGCCATCATCGGAACCACCGGCACTGTAGTCGTCGATCGCGACGGCTACGAGATCTACGACTTGAAGGGCAAGATGACTGCTACGTTCATGGCAGGCAACAAGACCGCTTCGGCGGACCTTGTCGGCCGCGACTCGATGACGGACGCCCACTTCGCAAACTTTATCGCGGGCATTCAGAAGGGCGAGAAGCTGAAGCAGCCCGTCGCACAGGGCAACGTCGCCGTGACTATGTTGCAACTCTCGAACATCGCTTGGGAGACGAAGCGTGAACTGCATCTGAACAACAAGGACGGCAAGGTGCTGAACGATCCGGAAGCCATGACGTTCTGGGACCGCAACTATGAAGAGGGCTGGGCTCCGCATCTGTAAAGTCAGTCCCGCTCCCAGCGCATGAGCAACGACCCATTTTCGATGGTAGGTATGAAGCGAGATCTTTCGCGGCGAAACTTTCTTCGCGCCGGTGCAATGGCCGGAGCTGCGATGTCCGCTCCGGTCATGCTTTCCGCGGCTGCCTCAAGGATGCCAGCCACGGGCAAACCGTCACCTATCAAGCTCGGCCTCGCCAGTTATACCTTTCGCAACTTCAGCCGCGCCCAGATGATAGGCTACATGAAGCAACTCGACGTCTCGGGGCTGAACGCAAAGGATGTCAAAGACCATCTTCCAGCCGATCCAACGCAGGAATCGCAGGCCATCGCAGACTACACAGCAGCAGACATCAAAGTTCACGCTGCGGGCGCCATCTACTTCCTCAAGGATGAAGGCGACGACATCCGCGCCAAGTTTGAGTATTGCAAGCGGGCCGGCGTCACCGTCATCGTCGCCGGAGATCCCACGCCCGCCAGTCTTCCGCGGGTAGAGAAGTTCGTCAGCGAGTACGACATCAGGATCGCAATCCACAATCATGGCCCGGAAGACAAGCTCTGGCACTCGCCGCTCGACATCCTGAAGCTCGTCAAAAACATGGATCCGCGAATCGGCTGCTGCATCGATGTAGGCCACACCGTGCGCGCCGGCACGGACGTCGTCGAGGCCATCCATGAAGTCGGACCGCGCCTCTTCAACATGCATATGAAGGACCTGGCCGACTTGAACGTCAAGGAGAGCCAGGTAGCAGTGGGTGACGGCAAGATGCCTGTCCGCGCTATCTTTGAAGCGCTCATCGCCAATAAGTACGAAGGCTTCGTCGACCTTGAGTACGAGATCCACGCCGACGACCCGATGCCCGGCGTGACCAGCAGCTTCGCCTATATGCGCGGCGTGCTTGCGGGCATGGGCTATGCTAACCATGCCTGAGTCGCAAGAGGGACGACAAAAAGGAGATCGAATAAATGAGGCGGCTATCCAGACGGAAGTTCATCGCCGGCGCGGCCGGCGCATCCGCATCGTTTTTGTTGACCCTGCGGGCATTCGCCGCGGACACGAAGTTCAAGGTCGGCGTCATCTCCGACGAGATCTCGCAGGACTTCGATCATGCCTGCTACGTCATCGCGAAGGACTTCGGTCTTCACTGGGTCGAACTGCGCGAGGTCTGGGGCAAGAACCTGCAAGTCATCTCTGACGCGCAGATCGCCGAGGCGCAGAAGATCCTCGCCAAGTACAGTCTTCAGGTCACCGACATCAGCAGCCCGCTCTACAAGGTGAACTGGCCCGGCGCGCCCGTCTCCCCGTCCGGC
>Ga0210398_10003316_pt1 | contig 15474 bp, 11 predicted proteins | sample IncBWC4OmetaG_FD_161047 | JGI IMG/M metagenome (GOLD analysis project Ga0210398, IMG submission 161047) | Forest soil microbial communities from Barre Woods Harvard Forest LTER site, Petersham, Massachusetts, United States - Inc-BW-C-4-O | ecosystem: Environmental > Terrestrial > Soil >...
CGCTGCTGCGCCCAGCGCTGCCGCCAGCGCCAGCGCCACCGGCCGCGCCCGCGGCGGCCGCCACACAGTTCCCGACGCGGGGCGCGGCGATCGCCGCGGTGGCCGCATCGCTCGTCGGCACGCCGTACCACTTCGGCGGTGCGGACTCCTCGGGCTTCGACTGCAGCGGACTCGCGCTCTACACTCACGCGCGCCTCGGCATCATGATTCCGCGCAGCGCCGCGGAGCAGGAGCGTGCTGCAGCCGCCATACCGCTCGCGCAGCTCGCGCCCGGCGATCTGGTGTTTTTCCATATCCACTCGCGCGCGGTCGATCACGTGGGAATTTATGCCGGCGACGGCCGCTTCATTCACGCGCCGCGCGCAGGACTCGCGGTGTCGTACGCGAATTTGAGCAGCGGCTTTTACGCGCAGCATCTCTACAGTGCGGGGAGATTCTGGGAATGAGGGTGCGACATAAGCTGAGCACTGCGTACGCTGTCGCCGATTTGTGACACTCCTGAGAGGCGCGGCACATTATTCAGGCTTGACTGAAATCGGCGACGATTTGACACTCTGACCTCAGTGATAACGGCAAACCCGTCGAAAGACGGGGACGCAAAGCCACCGGTCTAAAGGACATGTTCCAATGACGGCGGGGCTGCCACGATCGCTCCTACGAAGCGAACGTCAGCAAGTCCCTTCTTCCCGTCACATGGACCACGTGAGTCCAGGACAGTGGCGCTCGATCGATCGGGTCTCGTCCGGGGAAGTTATGACAGCAACAGCCAACTTTGCTTCCGAGCCCACCGCGGAAGCCGGGGATGCGGCACCCGCCGCCAGCGCCGGGCCGTTCGTTCTCAATCTGTGTTCCTCCACCACGCCGATGGCGCTCGCGCAGACCGAACTGGCAGAGCTCAAGCGCTTCACCTTCTTCGTCAGTCGCCGCTTCGAGGAAGGCCGCGAGCGCTTCCGACTCCACATGGGCTATTTCCCGACTCTCGCCGAGGCGGAGGAGTGGCTGGGCGTGGTGCGCGATATCTATCCGGGTGCCTGGGCCGGTGAGGCGCCGGGACGCAAGCTGCGCGAGCGCGCCGCCGCCGCGGCCGCCGCACAGGCGACCCATGCTGCCGGTCCGCAGCCTGTGGCTTTTGCGGCCACCGTGCGTGCCACGGCTCCAGTGCCGAGCGCGCCGCCACCCGTCGCGGCACGGCCGATCCCTGAGCTGCAGCCCGCGCCGCAGCAGGTGCCGGTGTTGCAAGCCGCCCCGCCGGTGGCGCCGCGTGTCCCTGCGGCCACGGCTGTGCGGGCGACGGCTGCACCGCCTGCGACTGCAGCACCCGCACGTCCGGCCAGCGCGCTCGCACGACCCGTCGCGCGCGCGAGCGCACCACCGCCGCCCGCACCGCCGGTGGTCCGCGCCGCGCCCCCCGCAGCAGTCGCAGCGCCGGTCGCGCGGGCCGCCCCGGCCGCAAGCGCTGCTGCAGTGTCTGCTGCGCGCGTGGCCGCCCCGGCCGCCGCGCCGCCGCAAATGCCGAAGCCGCGCGTACCGGCCGCTCCGCCGGCGCGGGTGGCCGCCAAACCGCCGGCCACCGCCGCCAACGCCGCACGTCCGCCCGCCCAGGCCGCGCTGCCGGCAGCGCCGAAGCCTGCCACGCCGGCACCAGCTGTAGCGGCCGCCAGACCCGCAGCTGGCGTGAAGCCGGCAGTCGCTGCGAAGCCCGCAGCGCCGGCAAAGCCGGTGTTCCAAGATTCCAACGTGCGCGAGGTGCTCAAGGCACTCGGCGATGCCAGTGCTACGGGTGAGACGCGACTGATGCGCGCGCCGCCGCCGCCGCGTGAGGTTGCCGCACCCGCAGCGAACAATTCGCTGAGCGACACGCAGGTGCTGAAGATGCTCGAGACCCGGCGCAGCGAAAGCAGTGAGGCGCCGGCTGTCGAGATTGACGACAGCGGCATTCCGCTGCTCAAGCCCGACGACACCGGCACGCGCCAGGCACTCAAGGATGCGGTCGCCAGCAATGCAGCGGTGTCGTTCGCGGTGCAGCTGCAGTGGTCGGTGTGGCCGGTTGAGCTCGACAAGATGCCGCCGCTCGCGATCTTCAGTGCCTACACTCTTTATACGGTCGAGGGCAGCCGCGACGGCCGCAAATGGTATGGCGTGCGGCTGGGATTCTTCAGCGACGCCCTGTCCGCCAAGCAAGTCGCCTACTATGTCCGCTCGGAGTTCGCCTCTGTGGCGGTAGTGCCGGTGAGCCCGGAAGAGAAGGTGCGCGCTACCGAGCAGGAGATCGCGGCGACACTCGCCACACCGGTACCGACACGCTCCGACCCGATCGAGGAATTCAAGCTGATCGACGATGCGCCGGCGATCCCCAAGGCCGCCGCGGCGCCACTCGCTGCCGCGGCAGCGCCGGCGGGGGGCGCGAAACTGCCGCCCGGGAAACCGGTGCCCAAGGTGGCTGTGGGCCGCACGGTGCAGCAGTCACAACAGTTAGCGCCCGCCCCGCCACCGCCGCCGCCGGAGCAGCAGTCGGCGAAACGTGCACGCGCCAAGGTAGGCGCCCGCGAGCGCAAGGGGCAGCCTACGCTCGAGGAGACGCTGGAGATTCTCGGCGCCGGCGAGCTGCAGATCGACGGTGGCACCGGCGAGACGCTCAATGACTCGGGCGTGCGTCACCTGCGCGTCGAGGTACAGAAGAACTCGCCGTTCTCGAAGCTCCTCGAACGGCTGAGCGAGCGGATGAAGAAGTCCTAGCCGCGCACCGGGGCGCCAGTGGCCCGCGCAGCCTACGACGGCGGCCGCGGCGCTAACCCTTGTTACCGAAGAGCTTCTCGAGTTCCGACCGTGCCCGGTTGACTTCCGCGGTGTTGGGCGGCGTATAGGCGCCGGCGCGCGGCTTGAAGTGGTCGCAGAAGTTGGCGCGGGTCTTGTCGTTCACCTCGTCCGCGGTCGGTTCACGGCAGTGCTTGGCGACGCGGGTGTCATAGTCGACGCACATGCGGCAGACGTGCAGCTCCGCGCGGCACTGCGAGCATTCGTCCAGGCGCCGCAGCGGTAGTGTGAGAGCGGCGAGTGATACGCCGCACTTCCAGCAGCTGAGATCGTGCGCCATCGCACTAGAGTACTCCTCGGCTCGCGACTCCCCAACGGCCTGTCAGCGCTCAAGCGCTGCCGCCGCCCTACAGTTTGCGGTCATAGTAAGTGTCATCCTCTGCGATGTGGCCGCCGCGGACGCGATAGACGGCGATGATGCGCACGCTCACGGGTTTGTCCGTGGCGCCCGCCCAGTGTCCGTGCAGCACGAACTGTGCGTAGACGCGCTGCGGCCCCGCCTCCAGCACCATCACGTCATCGCTGGCGTCCGGTATCGCGGCGAACAGTCTGCGATAGGTGTCCGCGATCGGTTTGTTGCCCGCGAGGTCTGGATAGTCGGGGCTGTGCAGGCGTGCATCGGTGGCGTAGAGCTGCTCGAGGGCAGCGGCGTCGTGGCGGTTGAAGGCCGCGAACTTCTCGCGCACGACGCGCGCCGCACTGAGCGGGTCGGCGAGCGCCGGCGTCGCGAGCAAGCCGAGCAGCCCCAGTGATGCGACCAGCAGGGACGCTCTCATGTTGTGTTCTCCCGGTGTCGAAACTTAAATAGACGACGCCATGATGTCATTGCGCTCAGCAGCGCGGCTTGGAGAAACCCGACCGGAAGCGGCGAGCGGAGCGGCGCCAGCGCTCCCTGGTTCAGTGGCTGCCGAGAGCGGCTGCGGTGTCCTGCGCCACGCGCCGCCCCCCGGAGATTTCCGGCACGTGCGCTACCCGGCCCCGGCGCCACTGCGCGAATGGGTCGAGCATTTCTGGTTCGAGACCTGGAGCTTCCCGCGCGGGACGCGCCAGCTGCGCGAGATGCTGCCGCATCCGAGCATCCAGCTGGTCTTTGCGCGCGGCGCGGCACGCATCTACGGCGTGCAGCTGGGGCGGTTCACGCGCGAGCTTCAGGATCAGGGACAGCTCTTCGGCGTCAGGTTCTGGCCTGGCGCCTTTCGTCCGTTTGTCTGCCAGCCGGTGGCAACGCTCGCCAACCGGGTGTTACCGGCCGAGTGCGTCCTCAGCGGCGTCGAGGCGGCCGCCGCGGCGCTGCTCGGCTGCGACACCGAGCAGGCAATGACGGCTGTGGCCACCAGCTATCTGTTGCAGCACCTGCCGCCGGCGGATCCCAACGTCGCCGTGGCGCGCGGCGCGGTGCAGCAGGTGGCCGCGGACCGCTCGCTGATGCGGGTACGGCAGCTGGCGGTGCGCAGCGCGCTCGGCGAGCGCGCGCTGCAGCGGCTGTTCCACGGCTACGTGGGCGCAAGTGCCCGCTGGGTGATCAAGCGCTACCGCACTTACGAAGCGCTCGAACAGCTGCGCACGGTGGGCGCGGGACAGCTCGCGGACCTCGCGCAGCGGCTGGGTTACTTCGACCAGGCCCATTTCACCAACGACTTCAGCAAACGCGTGGGACAGGCGCCGGCTGTCTATCTCAAGCGCTAGGCTGTGCCGACTCACGCGGGGAAAACCCCGGCGTGGAGGCAGGGTTCGAGTGAGCGTGCGGCCAGCCAGGCGCTGAGTCAGCCGGCTGCGCGGCGTGCGCCGGGACTTTCGCTGCGCGTGCGGGTGCGCAGGAACTCGGCCAGCACGCGCCCGGTGTGCGAGTGCAGGCGGCGTCGCGCAACCTGCGCAGGCGCCCCCTGTGCCACGATGCGCCCGCCGCCGTCGCCGGCTTCAGGTCCCATGTCGAGGATCCAGTCGGCTTCTGCCATCACGTCGAGGTTATGTTCGACCACGACCGCGGTGTTGCCGGCGCTCACGAGGCGGTGCAGCACCTGAATCAGTTTCTCCACATCGGCCATGTGCAGGCCTACCGTCGGCTCATCGAGCACGTAAAGCGTGTGTTTTGGCTGCAATCGCGGACCGCGCGTCGCCTCGTCGCGCACCTTGGAGAGCTCGGTCACCAGTTTGATGCGCTGCGCTTCGCCCCCTGAAAGCGTCGGGCTGGGCTGCCCGAGCGTCAGGTAGCCGAGACCCACGTCCTGCAGCAGCTTGAGCGCATGGTGCAGGCGCGGATGGGCGGCGAAAAAGCCCACCGCATCATCGACGTTCATCGCCAGCACGTCACCGATGCTCTTCTCACGCCACAGCACCGCGAGTGTCTCGCCGTTGAAGCGCCGGCCACCGCACACATCGCACAACACCTTCACGTCCGGCAGGAAGCTCATCTCGATGGTGCGTACCCCCTGGCCCTCGCAAGCCTCGCAGCGTCCGCCGCCGGTGTTGAAGGAGAAGCGGCTGGCGGTGTAGTTGCGGATGCGCGCCTCGGTGGTGCCGGCATAGATGCGACGGATCTCGTCCCAGAAGCCGATGTACGTGGCGGGACAGGAGCGCGGCGTCTTGCCGATGGGTGTCTGGTCGACCTCCAGCACCCGGTCGATGTGCTCGAGTCCGGTGAGCGCGCGGCAGCCAAACGGCGGGCCGGTCGCGCGGCGGCGGCGCTTGCCGCCCGGGGCCTCCTCGGCCAGCAGCCGCTTGAGGTTGGCGTAGAGCACGTCGCGCGCCACCGTCGACTTACCCGAACCGGACACGCCGGTGATGACCACCAGTCGGCCGAGCGGGATGGCGACATCGCTGCCCTTGATGTTGTGCAAACTGACGCGCTCGAGCGTCAGGCGCAAGGTCGCGGCGCTGACCGCACGTTGCGGCGCGGCGGGATGCAGCAGCGGCTCGCGCAGAAAGCGTCCGGTGGTAGAGCGCGGATTGGCCGTGAGGTCGTCCACGGTGCCGGCGCCGACCAGTTCGCCGCCGCGCACCCCGGCCTGTGGACCGAGGTCGAGTACATGATCGGCGCGGCGGATGGTTTCCTCGTCGTGCTCGACCACGACCAGAGTATTGCGATGACCGGCGAGCTCGACCAGCGAGTCGAGCAGGATCTCGTTGTCGCGTGGGTGCAGACCGATGGTCGGCTCGTCCAGCACGTAACACACGCCCTGCAGGTTGGAGCCAAGTTGCGCGGCGAGGCGGATGCGCTGTGCCTCACCGCCTGAGAGCGTGGGTGCCGCGCGGTCGAGCTGCAGGTAGCCGAGGCCCACGCGCGCCAGAAACTTGAGGCGCGCACGGATCTCCGCCAGCAGATCGCGCGCGATTTCGCGCTCGCGCCCGACCAGGCGCAGGCGGCCGAAAAACTCGCCGGCCGCGACCACCGAGTCGCCGGCAAGCGCGGCGATCGAGCGCTCGCGGAAACGCACGCTGAGCGCGGTCGGGTTGAGGCGCTGACCGTGGCAAGCGCGGCACGGCTGCGGGCTGTGCGCGTACCACTCGTTCCACCACAGCTCCTCGCCGCTCTGTGCGGCGTCGAAGCCGGGCATCTCCACGCCGGTGCCGAAGCAGCTCTCACACCAGCCATGCTTGGAATTGAAGGAGAACAGACGCGGGTCGAGCTCGGCGAAGCTCTTGCCGCAGGACGGACAGGCGCGCTTGGTGGAGAACACCGTGACGCGCTGCGTACCGGCCGGCAACACGTGGACCAGGCCCTTGCCGAAGTCGAGCGCGCGCGCGAGCGCTGCGCGCAGTGCCGCCTCGTTCTTCACGCTGATATCGACCTGCGCCACCGGCAGCTCGAGCGTGTGCTCCTTGAAGCGCGACAGGCGTGGCCAGGGCGAGGTCGGCAACAGCTCGCCGTCGACGCGCAGTGCGCGGAAGCCCTTCTTGGCAGCCCACTTGGCGAGATCGGTGTAATAGCCCTTGCGCGCCACCACCAGCGGGGCGAGCAGCGCGATGCGCTTGCCCTTGTAGTCGCGCAGCAGCCGCGCGGCGATCGAGGCCGGACTCTGCGGCTCGATGGCGCAGTCGCACTCGGGGCAGTACTGCGTGGCGAGTTTGACGTACAGCAGGCGCAGGAAATGATAGATCTCCGTCAGGGTTGCGACGGTGCTCTTGCGCCCGCCGCGGCTGGTGCGCTGCTCGATCGCAACCGTGGGGGGAATGCCGAAGATCGCATCCACGTCGGGGCGTGCCGCCGGCTGCACGAACTGGCGCGCATAGGCATTCAGCGACTCGAGATAGCGGCGCTGGCCTTCGTTGAACAGGATGTCGAACGCGAGCGTCGATTTGCCCGAGCCCGACACCCCGGTGATCACCGTGAAGCGGTCGCGCGGGATCTCGACGTCGATGTTCTTCAGGTTGTGCTCACGCGCCTTGTGGATCACCACGGCGTTGCGGGCGTGACCGTTGCCGCGCCGCACCGGCGGCTCGGCAACTTGCGTCGCAGCGGGCGCGCTGCGCTGCGCCCCCGGGGCGAGCGCCGCCTCATAGGCCGCCAGCGCCTGAGCGGTGAAGGAACCCGGCGTGCGCTGCAGCTCCGCGGGCGTGCCGGCATAGACGATCTCGCCACCGCGCTCGCCGCCCTCCGGTCCCAGGTCGATGATCCAGTCGGCGGCGCGAATGACATCGAGATTGTGCTCGATGACCAAGAGCGAATGACCTGCCACCAGCAGCTTGCGGAATGCGCGCAGCAGCTTGGCGACGTCCTCGAAATGCAGTCCGGTGGTGGGCTCATCGAACAGGAACAGTTTGCCGCGATGGGTGATGCTCGAGAGCACCGAGCCGGCTTCTGCCAGGTGGCCGGCGAGTTTCAGACGCTGCGCCTCGCCGCCGGAGAGAGTCGGCACCGGCTGACCGAGCTTCAGGTACTCGAGTCCGACGTCCGCGAGCGGCGCGAGCCGCTGCGCCACCTCGGGCGCGTCGGCGAAGAAGGCGCGTGCCTCGGTGACGGTGAGTTCCAGCACTTCGGCGATGTTGCAGCGACGGCCGTCGGCGCCTTCGCGCCGGATGTCGAGCACCTCGTCGCGGTAGCGGCGGCCGTTGCAGTCGGGACAGCGCAGGTACACGTCCGAGAGAAACTGCATCTCGACGTGCTCGAAACCATTGCCGCTGCAGGTCGGGCAGCGGCCGTTGCCGGAGTTGAAGCTGAAGGTGCCGGCGGTGTATTTGCGCTCCTGCGCTGCGGGCTCCGCGGCGAACGCCGCGCGCACCGCATCGAATGCGCCCACATAGCTTGCCGGGTTGGAGCGCGTGGTGCGGCCGATGGGGTTCTGATCGACCATCACCACATCGTCGATGAGCTCAGCGCCGGCAAGTCCCGTGAAACGGCCGGGCGCCTCGGTCGGCTTACCGCGGTAACGCAGCAGTGCCGGGTAGAGTACGTCCTCGACCAGAGTCGACTTGCCCGAGCCCGACACGCCGGTGACGCATACCAGGCGCTTGAGCGGAATGCGCACGTCGACATTCTTGAGGTTGTGCTCGGCGGCACCCTTGAGTTCCAGCCAGCGGTTCGAGCGCGCCTCTGCCACCACCTCGTCATCGCTGCGCTGCGCACGCGGCCGCGCCTCCGCAGCCTGCCCTTCGCTCCAGGGCGTGACGCTGCGCCGCCCGGCGAGATACTCGCCGGTGAGCGAGCCGCTGCTGCGGATCGCGGCCGGGCTGCCGAAGAAGACGACTCCGCCGCCGCGCTCGCCGGCGCCCGGTCCCATGTCGAGGATGCGATCGGCCTCCAGCATGATCTGCGGATCGTGCTCAACCACCACCAGCGAGTTGCCGGCATCACGCAGACGCTTCATCACGCCGATGACGCGCTGCATGTCGCGTGGATGCAGGCCGATCGAGGGCTCGTCGAGAACGAACAGCGTGTTGACCAGCGACGTTCCGAGCGCGGTCGTCAGGTTGATGCGCTGAACCTCGCCGCCCGAGAGCGTGCGCGACTGGCGATCGAGGGTCAGGTAGCCGAGGCCGACGTCGACCAGATAACGGAAGCGGGCGCGGATTTCCGCCAGCAGCAGCTCAGTCGCCTCATCGAATGGCGGCGGCAGCTGCAACTCCTGGAAGAAACGGTAGCTGCGCTCGACCGGCAGCAGCAGCAGATCGTGAATTGACAGTCCTGGCAGCGCTGCGAGTGTCGCCGCGCTCCACTCGACACCCTGTGGATGAAAGCGCGGCTGACCGGCGAGCGTGGCCTGCGCGAGCGCGGCGCTCCCCAGGCGCCACAGCAGACCCGCGGTCTTGAGGCGCGCACCGGCGCAGGCCGTGCAGGGCGTGTAGGAGCGATAGCGCGACAACAGCACGCGTACGTGCATCTTGTAGGCGCGCGTCTCGAGCCAGGCAAAGAAGCGTCTGGCCCCGTACCACACCTTCTTGGTCCAGGCACCTTCACCCTCGATCACCCAGTGGCGCGCCTGCGCCGGCAGCTCGCGCCAGGGCGTGTCGAGCGGAATGCCGCGCAGCTTCGCGAACTTCTCCAGGTCCTGCTGGCACTCGGCGTAGGACTTGGTCTGCCACGGCTTGATCGCCCCGGCGCGCAGCGTCTTGGTGTCGTCCGGGATCACCAGCTGGTAGTCGATGCCGATCGTGCGGCCGAAGCCCCGGCAGGTGTCGCAGGCGCCGAGCGGCGAATTGAACGAGAACGCACTGGGGTTGGGCGCCTGATAGGCAAGGTCGCAGTCGGCACAGTGCAGCTCGCTGGAAAAGCGCCAAGTGTCAAGCCGCTGCGGGGGCTCGGCGCCGTCGAGCAGCTGCACGTTGACGCGGCCGCGGCCGATCTTCAATGCCGCCTCCAGCGACTCGAGTACCCGACCGCGCTCAGCGCTGCCGATGCGCAGCCGGTCCTGCACCACCTCGAGTATCGCGGCAGGGGGCGCCGCGGCCTTGGCGCGCTTGCCACGGCTCCTGGCTTTGGGCGCGGCGGCAGTGATGACCGGCTCGCCGAAGAAGCGCGTGTAGCCCTGGCGCTCGAGCAGCGCGCGCACCTCCGCGACCGTGAAGTTGGCCGGCACCGGCACCGGAAAGGTGATCAGCAGGCGCGCGTCGCCGGAGGCGCGCGCGCGCTCCTCGAGCTGCGCGTAGATGCTCTCGGCGCTGTCGCTGCGCACCTGCTGCCCGCAACGCTGGCAGAAGAGCGTGGTGGCGCGCGCGAACAGCAGCTTCAGGTGATCGTTCAGCTCGGTCATCGTGCCGACGGTCGAGCGCGAGGTGCGTACCGGGTTGGTCTGGTCGATGGCGATCGCCGGCGGGATGCCGGCGATCGAGTCGACCTGCGGCTTGTCCATGCGATCCAGGAACTGGCGCGCATAGGGCGAGAACGTTTCGACGTAACGGCGCTGGCCTTCCGCGTACAGCGTGTCGAACACCAGCGAGGACTTGCCAGAGCCGGAAACTCCGGTCACGACTACCAGCTCGTTCAGTGGGATGTCGAGATCGAGGTTCTTGAGGTTGTTCTGGCGCGCGCCACGCACAACGATGGCGTCGCCGGAGGCGTCGGTCATTCCGTCACCGTGGGCTGATCGCAAGAGGAGCGCGCTTAAGAGAGGCCAGCGCGAGCCTGCCCGCAATTGTAATGGATCCGCCGCCCACCGTGGGTCACGGCACGGTCTTCATATGGGGCTGTCGCGGCGCGAATGCAATACAGCTGCAGTGCCACCGGTCTACTGTACAAACGCACGGTTGCGCCCCTGTTCATGAGGTGAACGGCGTCGGTGCGCGACGACGGTGCAGTGATCCGGCTGCGCGGCGTTACAATCGCTGCGGCCCGGCCCGGGTCGAAGGAGACTGCCGAATGAACTCACGAGTCCTCTCGAGTGTCGCGCTGGCGGCCGCCGCGGCGGTCATGTTCTCAAGCGCGGCGCTGACGAGCGCGCACGCGGAAGAGGCCAAGGTGAAGTGCCAGGGGGTGAACTCCTGCAAGGGACACTCCGCCTGCAAGGGTGCCAACAATGCCTGCAAGGGTCAGAACTCCTGCAAGGGCAAGGGCTATCTGGAGATGAGTAAGGCGGATTGCGACGCTGCCCAAGCCAAGGCTGGTAAGTGAGTACGCGCGCACCGGGCCTGCGGGCCCGGTCGTTTGCGGCAGCGGCATGCTGACCTATCCGCATCTCGGCTTTGGCCTCGGACTGCGCGTCGAGCATTACGAGGAAATCCTCGGCGGCGTGGCCGCGGTCGACTGGTTTGAGGCTCTGACCGAGAACTACCTGGTACCGGGCGGCAAGCCGCTCGACTACCTGATGCGTATGCGCGCGCGCTATCCGCTCGCCCTGCACGGCGTATCGCTGTCGATCGGCAGCAGCGCGCCACTCGACCGCGAGTACCTGCGCCAGGTGAAGGCGCTCGCCGCACGCGTCGAGCCTGCCTGGATCTCCGACCATCTGTGCTGGACGGGCCTCGCCGGCCGTAACAGCCACGACCTGCTGCCGCTGCCTTATACCGAGGAGGCGCTCGCGCACGTCGCCGAGCGTGTGCGCACGGTGCAGGACGTGCTGGGACGCCGCATCCTGCTGGAGAATGTCTCGAGCTACGTCGAGTTCCATGAGTCCTGTCTGAGTGAGTGGCAGTTCCTCGCCGAGATCGCCACGCGCGCCGACTGCCTGATCCTGCTGGACGTCAACAACATCTACGTAAGCTCGGTCAATCACGAGTACGACCCGCTCGACTATCTGCAGGGGATTCCGAGCGCGCGCGTGCAGCAGATCCACCTCGCCGGGCACGAAGACCACGGCACGTACCTGATCGACACCCACGATCATCCGGTGCCCGATCCGGTGTGGCAGCTGTACGCTCAGGCGCTGCGCCAGTGTGGCGCGGTCTCCACGATGATTGAGCGCGATGATCACATCCCGCCGCTCGCCGAGTTGTGCAGCGAGCTGACGCAGGCGCGCACGCTGGCTGCACGCACGCTCGCCGAACGCGCGCCGCGGCGCGCGCTGTCATGAGCGCGCTCGCGCAGCTGCAAGGCGAGTTTCAGGATTACCTGCTGCGCGGTGCGCTGGCGGTGCAAGAGCGGGTCAAGGGGAGTGCCCGGGTACCGGCCTCGATCCGGCTCGCGATCTACGGCAACGCCTATCAGCGCCGCCTCGCGGACGCGCTGGCCAGCAATTTCCCGGCGCTCGCGCGCCTGCTGGGGAAGAGTGATTTCGCCACGCTGGCCGACAGTTACGTGCGCGAGCATGACTCGCCGTTCTTCAACATCCGCTACTACGGGGATGCGCTGCCCGGCTTTCTCGCCACTCACGAGCATTACCTGGCGGCGCCGGTGCTGGCCGAGTTGGCGCGCTGGGAGTGGGCCATGATGGCGGCCTTCGATGCCGCCGATGCCGCGGTGCTCGACCACGCCGCCCTGGCGCAGCTGTCGCCCGAGAAGTGGGCGCAGCTGCGCTTCACCTTTCATCCCAGCCTGCAGCGGCTCGGGCTCAAGTGGAACGTGCCGCAGTTGTGGCAGGCGCTGACGGATGACGGCGTGCGCCCGGAAGTGAGCGTGCAGGCTGAGCCCATACAGTGGCTGGTGTGGCGCCAAGAGCTCAGCAGCTATTTCCGCTCGCTGTCGCCGATCGAAGCAGCCGCGCTCGATGCCGCGCGCAGCGGCTGGCCGTTCGGCGAGCTGTGCGAGCTGCTGTGCGAGGAAGTTGGCGAAGCGGCCGCCGCGCAGCAGGCGGCGACCCTGCTGCGTGGCTGGGTGGCTTCTGCGCTGATCACCCAGACCGGCTGAACGCTGCGGCGCCGCGCCCGACGGCTACGCCGCCATGGCGTACAATCGCGCAGCCAGCAACGCCCACAAGGGACTCCATGTCACCCGCCAGCTACGGCAACGTGCTGCAGATGATCGGCAACACGCCGCTGATGGCGGTGCGCCGCATCGATACCGGACCGTGCGAGCTGTTTCTCAAACTGGAGAATCAGAACCCGGGCGGCTCGATCAAGGATCGCGTCGGCCTGTACCTGGTCGAGGCCGCCGAGCGCGCCGGCAGCATCCGCCCCGGCAGCACGCTGATCGAGGCCACCGCCGGCAACACCGGCCTCGGGCTGGCACTGGTGGCCGCGCAGAAGGGCTACCGGCTGATGCTGGTGATTCCGGACAAGATGAGTCAGGAGAAGATTTTTCACCTGAGGGCGATGGGTGCCGAGGTGGTCATGACGCGCTCGGACGTGAGCAAGGGACACCCGGAGTACTACCGCGACGTCGCCGAGCGCCTGGCGCGCGAGATTCCCAACTCTTATTTCGTCAACCAGTTCGGCAATCCCGCCAACGCCCAGGCGCACGAGGAGACCACGGCGCCGGAGATCTGGCAGCAGATGGGCGGGCGGCTGGATACAGTGGTGTGCGGCACCGGCACCGGCGGCACGCTCGCAGGTCTGACGCACTTCTTTGCACGCAGCGCGCCGCAGGTCGACATGATTCTCGCCGACCCGGCCGGCTCGGGGCTGGCGCACTATGCGACCACTGGCCATCTGCCCGAGAAGATGTGGCCGTGGCTGGTGGAAGGCATCGGCGGCGACTCGGTACCACCGGTTGCGGACTTCTCCCGCGTCACGGCCGCATTCAGCATTGCCGATGCCGAGGCGTTCCGTACCTGCCGCGAGCTGCTGGCGCGCGAGGGCATCATCGCCGGTACCTCGACCGGCACGCTGCTGGCGGCGGCGCTGCGCTATTGCCGCGCACAGCGCGAACCCAAGCGCGTGGTGAGCTTCGTGTGCGACAGCGGCAATAAGTATCTGTCCAAGGTCTACAACGATTACTGGATGCTGGATCAGGGATTCCTCGAGCGGACGCACCGCGGTGATCTGCGCGACCTGATCGCGCGCCTGCACGCCGAGCACGCTGCGGTGACCGTCAACTCCACCGAGACGGTCATGGCGGCCTACCGGCGCATGAAGCTCTACGACGTCTCGCAGGTCCCGGTGATGAAGGACGGCCGCATCGCCGGTATCGTCGACGAGGAGGACATCCTCCTCGAGGTGGTGGGCAACCCCGAGCACTTCAACGAGCCGGTGACACGCGCGATGGCGAGCCACCTCGTGACCGTGCCGGTCGATGCGCCCGTGTCGCAGCTGATGGAGATCTTCAAGCGCGGCATGGTGGCCATCGTGATGGACGGCAACGAGTTCCAGGGCCTGATCACGCGCATCGATCTGCTCAACTGGCTGCGCCGCCGGCTGTGAGGTCCTGAATGAGCGACGACGATTCTGCGCAGCGCTTCGCCACCCGGGTCATTCATGGCGGCCAGCATCCCGACCCACTGACCGGTGCGGTCATGCCGCCGATCTATGCCACTTCGACCTACGTGCAGAAAAGTCCCGGCGTGCACCAGGGCTTCGAATACTCGCGCACCCGCAATCCGACCCGCGACGCGCTGCAGGCCGCGGTGGCCAATCTCGAAGGTGGCGCTGCCGGCTTCGCCTTCGCCTCGGGCATGGCCGCTACCGCGACACTGCTCGAGCTGCTCGATGCCGGCGCGCACATCGTGGCCATGCACGATCTCTACGGCGGTAGCTACCGGCTGCTCGAGAACGTGCGTAAGCGCTCCGCCGGGCACAGCGTCGCGTTCGTCGATCTCACCAAGCCCGCGGCGCTGGAGGCGGCCATCCGGCCGGAGACGCGTCTGCTGTGGGTGGAGACCCCGACCAATCCGCTGCTGAAGCTGGTGGACCTGTCCAGCGCGGCGACCATCGCCCACCGCCACGGCCTGATCGCCGTCTGCGACAACACTTTCGCCACACCCTACATACAGCGCCCGCTCGAACATGGGTTCGACATCGTCGTGCATTCGACGACCAAGTACCTGAACGGTCATTCGGATGCGATCGGCGGGGCGGCCGTGATCCGCCAGGGCTCTGATCTTGGCGAGCGTCTCGCCTACCTGCAGAACGCGCTCGGCGCGGTACCGGGGCCGTTCGATTCCTTCCTGACGCTGCGCGGCATCAAGACGCTGGCGTTGCGCATGGAACGCCATTGCAGCAACGCGCTCGCGGTGGCGCAGTTCCTCGAGGCGCACCCGCGCGTCGAGCGGGTGTTTTATCCGGGGCTCGCCAGCCACCCACAGCATGTGCTCGCCAGGCAGCAGATGGGCAGGAGCTTCGGCGGCATCGTCACCGCTGTGCTGCGCGGCGGCCTGGATACGGCGCGGCGTACGCTCGAGCGCTGCCACCTGTTCGCACTCGCCGAGAGCCTGGGCGGTGTCGAGAGCCTGATCGAGCTCCCCGGCATCATGACGCACGCCTCGCTGCCGGCCGCGATGCGCGAGTCGCTCGGGATCAGCGACGGCTTGATCCGGCTGTCGGTCGGAGTGGAGGACGTCGAGGATCTGATCGGCGAATTGCGCGCCGCGCTCGCCTAGGATTGCGCAGTGGCGAGTACCACCGTTGGGAGGCGTATATGCGCTATCGCGATGGCCAGCCGATTCAGCTCGGCGACGTAGTCAGGATCGATCTGCGCCATGAGGGCACGGTCGTCGGCTGCATCGACGACGGCATCTACCTGCATCCGCACACCAAGGAACAGTGGACGCACCTGCATGACGGGGTGCTGATCGACTCGAACCCGGGCGGGCTCGTCCACTACCCCGATCAGGCGACATTCGATGCTGAAGAGATCGAATTGCTCAGCCGGCTCTCATGACCACAGCGGTTAACGCACAGGCGCGGTCCGCGCCACAG
>Ga0210398_10003318_pt1 | contig 15473 bp, 19 predicted proteins | sample IncBWC4OmetaG_FD_161047 | JGI IMG/M metagenome (GOLD analysis project Ga0210398, IMG submission 161047) | Forest soil microbial communities from Barre Woods Harvard Forest LTER site, Petersham, Massachusetts, United States - Inc-BW-C-4-O | ecosystem: Environmental > Terrestrial > Soil >...
CCTTGTTGCACGGATACGGATCATACGGATACACGTACGATCCTGGGTTCGATCCGACTTCGCTGGCGTGGCTGGAGCGCGGAGGGGTGGTGGCGGTAGCGCATATTCGAGGAGGCGGAGAGTACGGCGAAGATTGGCACAACGGCGGGCGCAAGGGCGCAAAGGAAAATACGATCACGGATTTTCTGGCCTGCGCGCAGTATCTGATCGATCACAAATACACTTCGCCGCAACATCTGGCCGGCGAAGGCACTAGCGCGGGAGGCATTACCATCGGTGGGGCGATCACCGAGCGGCCCGATTTATTTGGCGCGGCGCTGGACAACGTGGGTATGTCGGACGATTTGCGGGCGGAATTGCAGGTGAATGGTCCAGCGAATATTCCGGAATTTGGCACGGTAAAAAATTCGGCCGATTTCAAGAACCTGCTGGCGATCAGCGCGTTTCACCGGATAAAGGACCATACCGCGTATCCGGCGGTGCTGCTCACGACGGGAATTAATGATCCCCGAGTTGACCCGTGGCAGATGAACAAAATGACGGCGAGATTGCAAGCGGCTACTTCCAGTGGGAAACCGGTGCTACTGCGCGTGGATTACGATGCGGGGCATGGAGGAATCGGGGCTACAAAATCGCAGCACACCTCATTGCTGACGGATCAATATTCATTTTTGTTGTGGCAGCTTGGGGATACGGAATTCGCGGTACCTAGCGGCGGAGCGAAGAACGCGGTTGCGCACTCAGAAAACTAAGCCATGTGGTGATGCATGGTGAAGATTTTGTCCAGGCCGTCTTCGTAGGGGTAGACGTGCACCATCCAGCCGAAAATGGAAGGCTGGAAGCGGCCTCTGGCGGCGTCGCAAGCGTCCTGCGTGGCGATCGAGCCTTTCAAGCCAAATTTAGTGAAGTCCGCGGAGCGCATTTGATCGCGCGGGGGCAGGCAGAGATTGGTGTGCAAGTGCCAACTAGCGATGCTGAGAGGCACGCGGGCGTTGAGTTGTTCTTCGGTGGCGCGCTTGGGCATGGTGTACATCGCGCCGACCAGTTCATAGCCGGTGGAAGTTTTTTTGTACAGGAGCGATGTGGGGCGCGATGGATCGAAGTTTAGCGTTCCGAGAAAGCCATTTTTGTAGCTGGTGAAATGATATTCGGGCTGAGGAATGTCGGGCATGAAGATCTTGAAACCATCGTCGAGCGCAACGTGATAGTTCTTATATTTTTCGATTCCCTCACGCAATTGGGCAACAATTTCGTTGGCGCGCTGCACGTCGCCCGGGGTCTGAGGGCGCGGCGCGGTCATATACATATGTAGACTGTGCGCGTCATGACTGTCAGTGGACATGTCGTGCACGGCCCCGGCTTCAGGAGTATGTTGTTCACTCATGTCCATACCCGGCATGGTGGTTGCATTGGATGGAGCGGATTGCGATTCCTGGACCTCAGAAAATTGCGGAGGCTGCGATTTGTGAGCAGGGATGGCGGCGAGCAAAACACCGACCAGAAAAAGTGCGCCGAATAAGGTCCCGGCTTTAGTGATGAGCTGGATGGCGGTGTTGCGCGCTGACATAACAATTCTCCCTAATCATGATACGTAGCGAGGGTAAGAAAAATTTCATGAAATTAAATGGAAATTGCAGGTGTGACAACTGGCCGCGAGGACAGGTTCGGCACGGCCGCAAGATATTCGCGGTGAGTGGTGTGAAGTCTGAGAAGAGCACCCCAAGACCCAGGCTGCAAATCGAGCCTGGGGCACCCTCAGCGGACGTCGCCGATTAAAGCGGAATGCATCCTATCTTGGAGATCCAGTTTGCTTCGCGCGGATCAGCGCGGTTTAAACTGTCGCATGCGATGCCTGTTTTTTGACCCACGATGTGTACGCATGACAATCCGTGGTTGACGCGCCTCGACGGGTCGTCAACAATACCTTCACGATGAATGAAAATCTGAGAGACAAAAAGTTAGCCGTTCTCGGAACGGGCAAACTTGGCGGGATTCTTCTGCGCGCCTACCTGAAGCAGGGATTGTTCAAGGCGCAGAATGTCACCGCGACGGTAAAACACAGCGAGAAAGCCGCAAAGCTGGCCAAGGAAACGGGGATCGCAACCAGCACGGAAAATCGCAGCGCAGTTCGCGGCGCTGATATCGTATTGCTGGGAGTTAAACCGCAAGTCATCGGGGAGGTGCTGCAGGAGATTTCCGGAGAACTAAACCCTGATGCTCTAGTGATCTCGGTGGCGGCGTCGGTTCCCACTTCGTATATCGATCAGCGGCTGGGGGCCAAAGCGGCGGTAGTTCGGGTGATGCCCAATACTTGCTCGACGGTGAATTGCGGGATGGCGGGAATATGTCGCGGGGCCAGCGCCACGGAGCAACACGTGGAGATGGCGCGGGCGATGTTCGACGCCGTGGGGCGTACCGTGGTGGTGGACGAAAAAAATATGGATGCGGTTACGGGACTTTCCGCGAGCGGACCGGCTTTTGCGTACATCATTCTGGAATCGTTAGCGGAGGCGGGCGTGAAGGTGGGTCTGGCGCGCGACGTGGCAACGTTGCTGGCCGCGCAAACCATGAAAGGGGCAGCCAGTGTGGTTCTTGAAACTGGGGACCATCCGGCGCTGCTAAAGGATGCGGTGACCACCCCGGCAGGCTGTACCATCGATGGAATCCTGGAACTTGAGGAAGGGAAGTTGCGGGTAACGCTGATTAAAGCGGTGGTGAAAGCGACGCAGCGTGCGGGTGAATTGCTATTCGAAAAATAACACGGGCTTGTAGCAAGCTATCAAACTTAACGCGAAGTTCATGGCGGCCTTGCGATGCACGGTGAAATCACATTTTACGTGCTTGCCGGGATCGCCATCATGAGCGCGGCGATGGTAGTGACGCGAAGGAAAGCGTTCTACGCTTCCCTTTACTTCGGATTGAGCTTGCTGGCCAGCTCAGGAATTTTTTTGCAGCTGTACGCTCCATTATTATTTGTGGCACAGCTGATGGCGATTGCGTGTGGGATGGTCGGGATAATTTTGTTTGCAGTGGAAGTGTCCACCCTGAATGTCGCGCTGGCCGGGGAGTCTCGCTGGAGACCGCGAGCGGCAGCGATTGCCGTGACGCTGGTGTTGATGTTGCATGTGGTATCGGCGGCGCTGCTGGCTCGTTTACTGCAGCCGGGCGAAAATCTAACTGTGCTGTTGCCTCGGGGCCCTGTATCTACGCCACCGCGCGCGGTCGAGCTGATGAAATTGTTTATCGGTAATGAGCTACTGCCGTTAACGTTGATATTGTTTATGTTGGTGATCGCCGGAGTTGGTTTCCGGGCTACATTTCAAAAGAAGGCCATAAATTAATGCTGCCGCTCACGCATTACTTGTTCTTAGGTTTTGCGCTGTTTTTTATTGGGCTCACGGGGGTATTAAGCCGACGCAGCCTGGTCGTCAAACTTTTTTCCATGGAGATCATTCTTACTGCCGCAAGCATCAATTTCATGGCTTTTGCCCGTTTATATGGAGATGCTACGGGCCAAGTTTTTTCCATTCTGGTGGTTGCGATGCAGGCCTTTGAATTGCTCGTGGCGCTGGTGATTATTGCCGCGGTTTGCAGCCGCTGGAAGTGTGCAACGCGTGACTATGGGAAAGACTTACCATCCCAACTTGATTATTAAGTCCAGCTCTTCGATTACATCGACTACCGACTAATGCTCAATCACATTCTCAGCGCTTTTCGCACGTATATGCACGGCGATGGCGCGGTGCTGCTTCCTGAAATGCAGCTTTTTCTGTTTGCCATCGGGACGTTGGCCGTGGATTCCTGGGCCGCCAATACACCCAGCGAAAAAGCCGACGGTAGCCCAGTTTACCAGCAAAATTATTGGAACCCGGCGATTGCATTGGCAGGCATAGCTTTCAGCGCCCTGACGCTAGGGATGCTACGAGCGCGAATTATGCAGTCCGGCGAGCTTGCCGGTTTTCACCTGACACTGGTGATAGACAACTACTTTGTATTTTTCTCGGCATTATTCCTGGCCGCAACAGCACTGGTGATTTTGCTTTCGGTGAATTGCTCAACGATCTCAGCGGTCCGCCAAGGGCGGTATTTCGCTATGCTGTTATTTGCATGCATAAGCATGATGTTGATGGTTTCCGCGGTGGATTTGGTCACGATATTTCTCGCCATAGAAGCGGCTGCAATCAGCGCATATTTCCTCGCCGCAACTCCCGGCCTGTCGAACAGGACTCCATCAGCCGCAGTGAGATTCGTGTTTTCCAGCGCCCTCGGTTCGGCACTTGTGGTGTATGGGTTTTCACTGCTCTACGGCCTGAGCGGCGCCAGCAATATCACCCAGGTTGCCAGGGCGCTTGGGAGCCGGCACAACGTCGCAAAGGTGGTAGCACTCAGCCATCAAAGCAGCCAACAGGGCTTGCAGATGCTTCAACTTTTGCAGTCGCGCTTGCCTGAAGCGGTGCACTGGCATGCTTTCACACTGGAAGTGCTGCCGATCGCGGCATTTCTAGTAGTCAGCGTGGGAATAGTAGTGAAATTTGCGGTGCCACCATTCCAGGCCGAGTTTAATCACGCGGATGGTGAAAAGGATTTCGACATTCCCGGCCCAGTTATCCTGTATCTCTCCGGGGCGTTTACGATTGCGGCCGCCGCACTGCTGGTGCGGTTGTTATTCACAATTTTTGCGGACTCGCAAAACATCTGGTGGTACATCATCGCGGGGCTGGCGATCTGCGGTATTGGTTATGGCATTCTCGGGTCTTTGCGCCAAACGAACGTGGAACGGATCGTTGTTTATTCATCGATAGCACAGATGGGATACGTTGTTCTGGGCATCGTGGCTGCCAACGAGGGGGCCGCGACGGCGATGACTTATTACTTGTTCACTTATTTGTTCATGGTGACCGGATTGTTTGGGGTCTTAATCACGGTAGGCGAAGAGAGTGCGCCCGCGGGATTTCTGAGCGATCTCAGTGGCTTGCGGCAGCGCAGTGCAATCATGGCTCTGCTGTTGATAGTTTTCGTTCTATCGCTAGCGGGTGCTCCGCCTACGGCTGGGTTTTTCGGACGCTATTTCATTTTTCACTCACTTCTGGAAACTGGGCACCGTTATATAGCGTGGTTCGTAGCGCTATCATCGTTGCCGCTTGCGTATTCTTATTTGCGGATCGCGGTCTATGCCTGGCGCGGCAACAAATCCGGAAGCGAGTCAACGGCGGTGGTGTTTGGCGCGCGGGAAGCGATCATATTAGGAATCTGCGTATTTGTTTCGCTGGCGGCGGGGCTGTATTCTGAGCCGTTCACGCGGATGGCGCGCTATGCCTTTGGACAATAAGCCGACAAACGATTCGCCGGATTCTTCTTCTGCGCCTGGCAAGACGAACAATTTTTCGAACCAATTCGCCATGGCGATGGAGTTGCCGTTTGTTCTTGTCGGCGCGGTCTTGCTCGGGGGGGTGTTGGGTTATTTTCTCGACCGCTGGCTGCACACTAAACCTTGGCTCATGCTGGTTTTTGGTGCGCTGGGATTTTTCGGCGGCGTCCGAGACATAATTCGCCGTATGCCCGGAAGCCGGCCGTGAAGCGCCAATGGCAGATTCTCCAGTTAGTCTTACTCCAGCAACACAAACTGAGCGGCGCATAGCGTGGCTGACTTTGTTTTTTGGGGCAGCGGCGAGCGCTGCCGCGGCAGTTTTGCGCCAACCGCTGTGGGCCGGCGGGCTCATGGTGGGCGCGGTTCTCGCATGGTTCAATTTTCGCTGGCTTCGCCAAGGCATGAATGTGCTGGTAGCGGCGGCGCAGGCTCAAGGGGGGGTTCCGCAGCCGCGTGTACCGATTGGCGCGTACTTCCGGGTGTTGTTCCGCTACGCCTTGATAGCGGTTACCGTGTATGTTATTTTTAAGCTTCTGAAATTCCCCCTCGCTAGCATGGTTGTGGGTTTGTGTGCTTTGGGACCGGCAGCAATCGCGGCTAGTGTGTACGAGATTGCCCGAGCTGCGACATTGCGAAAATAACGAAACCGCGGAATCGTGATGTTGAAGAAAATATCAAGATGGAGAGCCGAGCAATTCGCAGACTGAAATCCTTATGGAACACGTAAGCGCGCTAACTCATCTGGTGAACCGGTTTTTCGGTAACTTTGCACTGTCTTTATTGTCTACGCTGCATGTGAAGCCGACGGATCCGGAAAATCCGATTCCGGAGCACGTTGTGATGGCGCTGGCGGTTCTAGTGGTTGGCGCGCTTCTCGCGCTGTGGGTGCGCTCCCGACTTTCGGTGGAGCGGCCTGGCGCGTCGCAGCAAATCGCCGAGATTCTTCTCAACAATCCGATGGGCTTCGGTATCCGGGATGTGCTCAGTCAAAATGCCGGGCACCACTGGGAGCGCTACATTCCGATGGTTGGCTCCATTGCGCTATTCGTTCTGCTGGGCAACTTGTTCGGGGCGTTTCCGTTTCTTACCGCGCCTACGAGTGCGTATATCGTGCCGCTGGCCTGCGCGATCATTACGTTTTTGTATTTCAACTGGCAGGGTATTCGCCATCACGGTCCGATCGGTTATTTGAAGCATTTCACTGGGCCTGTCGCGTGGCTCGCTCCGCTGATGTTCCCGGTAGAAATTCTCAGTACCACGGCGCGCCTTCTGTCTCTTTCGGTGCGCTTGTGGGCGAACATTTTTGCCAGCGACATTATTTACGGGTTATTTCTTGGACTGTTTGCGGGAGCGTTTACTAGTGGTTGGACGAAATCTCCAATTCTCGGCGTCGTGGTTGGCGTGCTCCCGGCGCTGATTCCTATCGCATTCATACTTCTGCACGTCTTTGTTTCGATTGTACAGGCCTACGTGTTCACGATTTTGCCGGCCGTTTACATCGGCATGGCCACGGCAGACGAGCACTAATCGAATTTGTTAGCCGCTCCAGCGTGAGCCCGGCTGCACGGTGTCCGGGAACCACCTCCTGGCGGCAATTCATGAGGAGGCAGTAAATGAAGAAAGCAGCAGTCGTTCTGGTAGCACTGGTAATTGTAATGATGGTCGTTCCCGCAGCATTCGCGCAGGATAACGCTCCCGCAGGAGGCAAGCTCCCGCTCAATCCCACGACGCTCGCGCTGGCCGCCGGTTTCGGCGTGGCCATTGCGGCTTTTGGTTGCGGTTTGGGGCAGGGGCGAATCGCTGCCGCGGCTTGCGAAGGTATAGCTCGTAATCCGGGCGCAGCGGATGGAGTCCGCGGCGCGATGATTCTCGGGTTGGTGTTCGTTGAAACGCTGACGCTTTTTACGTTTGCGCTGGGCTTTTTGCTGTATCGCTTACTGTAACTTGCGCGGGTAACTTGACATTTCCTGTTGTTAGGACGGCTCGGAGAAATTTTCCGGGCCGTTTTTGTTTTGCGCGGTCTTGTCTCCAAATAATGTTTTGACGGCGATGAAAAGCGAAGCGAGATCCCTCCACTTCGCAGGCCGGCTGCTTCGCAGGAGCGAAGCAGAAAAGCAAATGCGCCGGCCTGCTTCGGTCGGGATGACTGGTATTGCAGGGGGCGGAAAAAGGAGGCCAAGGTTTTGAGGGGATGCGCCGGCCTGCTCCGGTCGGGATGACCAGTGTTGCTGTGCGATGGAAAGGTAGAGAGGGTCTCGGCGATGAGTGTGGAGCTGTGCGAGGACGCGGCAGTTGGCGTGGTAAAATTTGCGCGTGAAAAAAGAAACGATACTTCCAGCTAAGGCTATTAGCGGCGGCGTGGAGCTGCCTGGGGATAAATCGATCTCGCACCGGTATGCCATGTTGGCGGGGTTGGCGGAGGGAACCAGCGAGTTGCGCCATTTTTCGGCGGCAGTGGATTGCCACAGCACGCTTGCGTGCATGAAAGCGCTGGGCGCGGAAGTGAAGGTTGAGAAGGACTCCATCAAAGTTACTGGACGGGGTGCGCGGGGTCTGAAAAGCAGTTGGCGCGCGCTGGATGCAGGAAATTCTGGCACGACCATGCGGTTGTTGGCAGGAATCCTAGCGGGGCAAAAGTTTAATACGCGGATTACTGGCGATGATTCGCTGCAAAAGCGTCCGATGAAGCGCATTGTGGGACCCTTGCGGGAAATGGGCGCGGACATTCGCGCGCGCGAAGACAATTTTGCGCCGCTGGAAATTCATGGCACAACGCTGAAAGCGATCGATTACAAAATGCCTATGGCCAGCGCGCAGGTGAAGTCTGCGGTGCTGCTAGCAGGATTATTTGCCGACGGCGTAACTACGGTAACGGAGCCGGCGATTACGCGCGATCATACGGAGCTGGCGTTGGAAGAATTTGGCGCGAGCATTGAGCGGCATGGAAGAACCATGCGCGTGCATGGTTTGAGCAGTGGAACAAATGGCGCCGGAAAATTGGTGGCTAAATCGCTGGACGTGCCGGGGGATTTGTCTTCGGCGGTGTTTTTTGTTGCGGCGGCTTGTTTATTTCCGGAATCTAGCTTGCTGATTCACAACGTGGGTTTGAATCCGACGCGCACCGCGATTCTGGATTTGTTTTTGTCCATGGGGGCGGCTATTCAAACGCCGACACTGCGCAGCGCACATGGCGAGTTGGTGGGTGATCTGGCGGTGAAAGGAGCGATGCTGAAAGGGGGAGTGGTCGAGGGCGAGCAGATCGCGCTACTGATCGATGAGCTGCCGATGCTGGCGGGGCTGGGTCCGTACACCGAAAATGGGATTGAGATTCGCGATGCTAAGGAATTACGGGTGAAAGAAAGCGACCGCATCGCGGCGCTGGTGGAAAATTTAAGACGCATGGGCGCTACCGTCGAAGAGCGGCCGGATGGACTTAAAGTGGAGGGGCGCAAAGCGGGGAAGTTGCGTGGGGCGGAAATTGATCCGCACGGGGATCATCGCATTGCGATGGCTTTCGCAGTGGCGGGCCTGGCTGCGGAAGGAGCAACGGTCATTCGCGGAGCGGAATGCGCGGGAGTTTCCTATCCGACATTTTTCGAGGATCTAGCAAGAGTGGCGGAACGCTAGAACTGGGGAAAGGTCAAGGAGCCAGAAGTGGTGTTCCTGAAGAATGCTCTTTGTTAGTTTTCTTCTGGCGGGGGAATTTGTGGCGCAGGGTGCGGATTTGGGTATGGTGGGTTTGGAACATGCGGCGGCATTGGTGGCTGCATGGAATCGCCGCTGGTCTTGCGCAACGAAATATTTCCGTAACTGGTCTTCAGAGTGATCTTGGTAGCGCGGCCCGTGCCGTATTTCCCCGTTAAATGATTGTCTCCTGAGCCGCTGGACGATTTGGAAAGTGTGCCACCCGAAAAGTCCGAATCGATATCGCAGGAATGGCAGTCGGCGGTGATTTCGAAACTCGAAGCGGCCGGCAGGCTCAAGGAAATTACCGCGTTGGCATTGGTGATATCGATGTCATCTTTGGGTGGGGAAGAGAAGCGCAGCTCGACGGAGCCATCGCGATTCTCGATTTTCGCTTTGCCGCCGACATTTTCCACATCGACGTCGTAACGATTGGTGCGCAGCTGCAAGTTTCCAGGGGCGTCGGTAATTTCCAGATTGCCGGAGCTCAATTCCAGGTGGCCGCTGAGTTGGCTGAGGGTCAAATCGCTGCGCTGTGAAATATAACGAACGCCCTTGGCAATTTTGTCGGCGCGGATGGGGCCGTAGAATTCTCCGTCGACGGTCAGGCCGCCGGATGCGCTGGTGACGTCTACCTCGCCACCTTTGCCGGCCAACTTGATATCGCCCTTGGTATCGGCAACCTTTACGTCGCCGTGGCGCATGTCGATGGTGACATCGCCGGTGGTATTGCGAATGTCCACGTCACCATTATGATTATCGATGACCACCGGGCCGGCGATATCGGAGACGACGATGTCGCCCTTTTCGTTGCGAACCGTTAACTGCGACTTTTTTGGAACGACTATTTCCATATTGAAGCCGAGGCGCGAGTCGCCGGTATTCGATCCGGTGGGGTGAATTTCGTAGCCGTCGCCATTTTTTACCACTTCCACGGAAACGCGATCGGCGAACTGGGATGCTTCAGTGTCGGACCAGGCGCGGATATTCTTTTTTCCGCTTACGCGAATTTCAGAGTCGTCGGAGCTGCGCACCGAAATGTCGCCGCGGGTGGAGCGCACGGTAATGCGCGGATTAGCGGGAACGGTTTTGGGCGCTACTTCAAGGTCGTAGTCGTAAGAATTCCTGCCGAAATCACCGAACTCCAGATGGCTTCCGGGGAATTTGCCTTTTACGGTGTCGACGCCGACGACGATGCCAACTAACAGGAGCAGGCCGATCACAAGGAAGATTTCACCGGCGGTAATGCGGGCGGCGCCCGGCTCGTAACGGCTGGAAGTGCGTTCGTAGAGCTTGATGAGTCCAAGAACAATGAGAAGAAGAGGCCACCAATGAAGGAGCACGGCCTGAAATTCGAAGCCGCGGTAATTGTGCAGTAAAAATGCGACACCGAAGAGTATGAGCGCCACACCGCTGAAAATACCGCTGCTGCGGGGCCGTGACATGGAGGGCTATTGGCCCTGTCTCGGATAATTTCCCGGGGTGGGATTCGCAGGCGGAACGGGAGTGCCCGCGGGTGGAACTGCCTGTGCAGGAGGTACGGAAGAGATGTGGCCATCCATGGGAGCCATTGCAGACGCGAGACTAATGATGCCGATCACCACCAGAATTACCGGCCATGTTTGTCCAAACGAAAAGCCGCTGCGGGTCTGTTCGAGGAGAAACAGTATCCCTACGGTGATGATTACCGCCGGGCCCATCAAGCTGCGGATGGTGCAGCGGCGGCAATTGCAACGAATGCGATCACTCATTTGTGTTGGCCTCCAACAACTTTTCCGGCGCTAATTCTGCGTGGCGTTTTTCTGCGCGACGCGATTCACGGGCGTCCCAGCCTGTTGCGGAACATCAACACGCCAACTCCAATCAGAATCAGGGGCCAGAAACGCTCTATCCGATAAAACGGGAACCACGCGAAATTGTTCAACAGAAACAGCACGCCGATGCCAATCAGAATAATCGGACCGATCGGCCGCTCTTTGCTCCACGATTCCAGAGGATCGACGGTGGCTTCGCCCATCTGCTTGGCTTTGGCGGTGCGCATGGCGTCGAAGGCCATATAGAAAACAAAACCTGCGAGTAGCAGCGCCAGCGCGGTATCAGCGCCGCCACCCAAGTCGCTGCTCAGTCCGACGATCATGGCCGCGAATACCACGATGTGGATCAGCGCTTTGTTGTATTCGCCGTTATAGATCGCGCCGAGACCGGGACAGAATCCCAAGATGAACGCAACGGTAGGACTACTGGCGGTATGCGCACGCGGCGGAATCGGCCCGGGTTGTTGACCGGGAGGTGGAACGTAAGCGCCAGCTACGTACGGTGTGGGGCCAGCAGGGTTAGCAGCGGAGGCTGGCGGTGGATTGGGGGGAATACCAACCGCTCCAGCCAGGCAATCTTCGCAATAATAAACATCGCGAATGGGCCGCGCACACACTGAACAGAGCGCTTTGCCACAGTTACGACAGTAGCCGATAGCGTCCACATCCTGATGGACGGCACACTTCATCGAATTCTCCTCTCGACGAAAAGCGGCAGATCGGCAGCGAGCATTTGCAAATTTCTGTCGATGCCATTGGCGCGATTTTGCTGCTTCGGGGAAGAGGGATTGGTGCCATCAGTGCTGCCGGGATCGCCCTTGGGAGTTGGTTGTTGCCGGTTGCGATCCTGCGCCGGAATCTGTTGGTCGTCCTGACTGAGACGAGATTGAATTTCGTAAACCACGCGAAGGTCGCTGACGAACTTGGTGCCCTGCGCGTATACCAAGTGAACCTTTTGGTCGGCGTGGCGATAAATAGCGGCCGGCTTCAATTCCGCAAGGCGTGGTTTGCGCCAGTTAAACCCGGAACTGGAAACCACGATCAAGAAAGTAGCGGCCACCGAAGCGAAGCCATAGCCAACGCGGGGACTGGCGAGCGCGCGCAGCCAGGCAAACGCGGCGCGCCAACCGGTAACGGTTTCACGGGGGCCAAGAGTTTTATCGAGGATGGCGTAGATGAGCCGGGGCGGCGGCTCGATTTCATCCAGAGAATGAAGATCGGTGAGCAGATGCGAAACACTAGCGAGCAACGGCTCGCACTGCGCGCAACTGGAAATATGGGCCTCAAATGCGCGTTGCTCTTCGGGCTGCAACAATCCTTCGAGATAGTCGGTGAGTCGGGCTTCGATTTCTTCGTGTGTCCAGTTCGGAAGGGAAGTCATGATGGGCGCACTCCCATCTGCTGCAAAATGCGAGCGAGTTCGATGCGGCCACGGTTGATGCGGGATTTCACGGTGCCTTCGGGCACGGCGAGCGTGCGTTGAATTTCGCCGTATTCGAGTTGCTGCAGGTCGCGGAGGATGACCGCTTCGCGCAATTCGGGGGAAAGCTTGGTTAAGGCTACTTGGATCTGGGAGCTCAGTTCGCCCAAGAGCGCCAGCTCATCAGGGCGGCGAGCGGAAGAAGCCTTGTTCTCGACGACGGGCATGGCGTCATCGAGCGAGTCGGTGACGCGGTCCCTTTTGGTGCGTCGATAGTGGTCAATCAGTAGGTTACGAGTCACGCTAGTCATCCAAGTTGCGAAGCCGCCGTAAGCTGAACGGTAGCTACCCAGAGTCTTATAAACGCGCAGGAAGACGTCCTGCGAGAGGTCCTCGGCCTCCGCCCCATTGCCCGTAAACCTATAACAAATGTTATAGATACGGCGGGTGTGGCGGCGCACAAGTTCCTCCCAGGCCAACCCGTCGCCCTGGAGGCATTGCTGGACCAGTTGGGCATCCTGCTCCAACGTATCATCAGCCTCGAATACCCGTTACGTTGCAAGGGTGACCGCTTTCCGCAGTTACGCAAAGCAGCCAATCTCGGCCTGCCATTAATGGAACGTAAACTCCAGGTAAAATGTTCCCTATACCTGCCTGCCGGTGGGCAACAGAGCGAGCAACCGGAATGCGTGCATATTACCGAGGTGGGCGCGGAGATACAAGATGCGACGGTGGCTGCATCCAGCAATGGCAACAGTGGATACTATATTTTTCTCCCTTGCGGAATGGTTATAACCATGACATCTTCACGTTCGCAGTAACTTTGAAAGAAAGGATGCCCGTCGCATGCAAATCTATATTTGTCAGCCGCTGCCAGAGCTAATCTCGCTGACCTCCCGCTTCGAACTTGATCGGGCGTCTTTTCGTTCGGCCAGTTACCCTCGGTAGCTTTTTACCAACCTCAACACTAGCGTTCACTCGATGGCACGGGTGACGAACTGCGTCCGTGCTGCTTGAGACTTCAGAGAGCCGGCGCTTCTTGGCCCAAAGTAGTTCCAATTTAACAGGAAGCACACATTCGTCCGCTCTGGCGGCGGAGTCCGGCCATGCGCCGGTTAGAGAGCAATTCGTATGATGGAAATTTTGAAACGGATTTTGAGTGGGCAACACCAATTTGCGTCGGATGGATTATTGCTGATGGTTATCGGCGGGCTAGGGGTGTACCTGAGGGCCATTCCCTTGACGCTGTGGTTTTGGCTCGTGGGCCAAACCACGATGACAATCACCGTCAAGGATGACGATGCGGCATTCGTGTGGGTAAAGGAATGGTTTTCCTGGAGCAGAAATTTGTTACCCGGATCCGCAGCGTTGACTTGGATACGACGCTGAGGCGGGAGCAAACAGCTCTGATTCCGGCGGAGGGGCGCCACTGGTTCTGGTATCATGGCAGGCCTTTCCGGGTGGACTCCCACCGAAGCGAAGACAAGAGAGGCTGGTCTTCCACGCGAACAGAATGGCTGATATTCAGAACGTGCGGACGAAAGCAAAATTTTCTGAAAAAATTCGTAGCCGATATCGTCGCATGCCATGAGCGTAGCGTTGCTCTCACTTCATCCCTTTACATTCGAGATGACGACTACTGGATGAGAGTCGAAGGTTATACGCCAAGGTCTCTGGATTCGGTCATCCTAAAAGCCGGAGAGAAAGAGTGCCTGGTGCAGGACATCGAGAAATTCAAAGGTGCTCAAGAACGTTACCGCAAATTAGGTGTGCCGTATCACAGAGGTTACTTATTTTACGGACCGCCAGGAAGCGGGAAGACCTCCATGGTGTCCGCTCTGGCCGGTCATTTTGGAATGTCCATTTATGCAATCAATCTGACCGACTTCAACGACAAGTCTTTATCGAAGGCGATCAATGACGTGCCGACAAAATCCCTGATCCTTTTTGAGGACATTGATTGCATGAAAACCGGAAAGGCCAGACCCGATGAAGAGGGGGCTGCAAGAGAAGCGCCAAGCGGCAGTACGGAGGCCCAAGATCGGCTCGGTGTCACATTATCAGGGTTGTTGAATGTGTTAGATGGTTTCTGCGCACCGGAGAATATGCTGTTTGTCATGACCACTAACAAGATGGATATGCTGGATCGAGCGTTGCTGAGGCCAGGGCGCATCGACTACAAGCTCTTCTTCGGAGACGTGTTAGAAGAGCAGAAAATCGAACTGTACAGGAGGTTCTTTCCCAACACGTCGGAATCCGAAGCGCGATGGTTTGTCGAAAGCCACGAATCGACAGAAACAATGGCGGAGTTCCAAGGCTTGTTGCTTGACCTGGGTGACCTTCCGCCAGTTTCCGCCGAAAGTGAGCTGCAAAAATTTCGACATATCATTACTGGGTGAGCAGGCCGTGTTTGGATTTGAGTTCGCTTAGGAGACGTTCGATTTCGGAGTCGCGGTCGAGGCGCGCTAAGCGGTCGCCGGCATTTTCGTTGAAGAGTTCGACTTCGGCGCTGGCTATGGCTTCGGTGTGGTTAACGCGGTCTTGCAGGCGATCGAAGGCGGCGCTTCTGGAATTATCGCCAATTGCGGACTGCGCGCGGGCGGCTTTGCCGAGTGCGAGGCCGCGACGATGACGCGCGAGGAAAAGATCACGCTTGGCTTTGGCTTCGTCGAGCTTTTGTTCCAGCTTGATGAGCGCGTTTTTCAAAGTTTCCACCTGTAGTTTTTGATCGTCGACCTGTTCGCGATAACTGACCGCGAGTTTTTGCGAGGTCTGAAAACGATCGAGCGCGGCGCGGGCGAGATCGTCCTGCTGCTTTTCTACCGCGAGTTCGGCCTTGCGCATCCAGTCCCTCCCTGCTTCTTCATTTTCGCGAAGCTTCTTTTCGAGCATATGCTGGTCCGCGATGGAGACTGCGACTTGGGTCTTCACCTGAAGATATTGATTGTCCATATCGAGGATGACCTGCTTGATGAGTTTTTCCGGATCTTCCGCGCGATCAATCATGTCATTCAGATTGGCGCGAATTAAAGTGCTGACACGTTCTAAAAGTCCCATGACGATTCTCCTTTTCAATCAAAAACTAAATTCCGATTCCTGAGCCCAACTTCCGTGAGGGTTTTTTTCTGTCATTAACAGTTCTTTAATAGAGCCTTCCGGTGAATTTTTTAAGGTTCACTGGAAGGGA
>Ga0210398_10003319_pt1 | contig 15470 bp, 9 predicted proteins | sample IncBWC4OmetaG_FD_161047 | JGI IMG/M metagenome (GOLD analysis project Ga0210398, IMG submission 161047) | Forest soil microbial communities from Barre Woods Harvard Forest LTER site, Petersham, Massachusetts, United States - Inc-BW-C-4-O | ecosystem: Environmental > Terrestrial > Soil >...
TCATCAAAACGACAAACGAAGCGGCGAGCAGGAGACCGATAACCATTGAACTTGAAGTGCGTCGTTTCATTGCTAGCAGCCTCCCGGAAATTTCGTCTCCGCTACACGAAAAAAGGACCGGCTTAATTTCTTCCGGCCCCTTTCCCAAATCAAAACAAACTTAGAACGTGAATTTCAAACCGAACTGAATCGCGCGAGCCCCGCCTGAGCCGACCACTGGATTGACCGCCGCGACGTCAGGCGTAGCGCAACCGCAGCCGAAGGGGCCGACGGAGGGATCGGCAGTTGCACCGGCGCCGAAACCACTCGTTCCGCCCCAGGGATTCGCAAAATTAGGATGATTGGTGATGTTAAACATCTCCGCCCGGAATTGTACGCCAAGCCGTTCCCTGAATTTGAAGTTCTTGGAAATCGACAAATCCAGGTTGTGAAAGCCGGTGTCCCGAAAAATGTTGCGCCCCGAATTTCCAAAGGTACCGAATGCCGGGGGCAGCAAAAATGACTTCCCATTCATGCTTGCGTAACATCCCCCCGTTCCGCCGGCGATCGCTGCGTTGAGCGACATAATCGTGTTGGCGTTGGTGTGTGCCAGGCACCCGTTCCAGAGTGTTGTGGTTTGCGCCTGCGACAAGGGTACCGTGCCTCCACCAGGAGATGAGATGCTGCATCCCGGGCTGCCCGGGGGCCCACCCGGACCAATGCACAGAGGAATCGAATGCGATCCTCCAGATTGGAAATCTGCGGGATTACCGAAGAAATCCCAACGATCCGCGAATTCGCCCGTGCCGCTGAAATCGTTACTTGTGTCAAACGCTTGCCACGGCTGCCCACTCTGCAGTGTCAGGATGCCGTTGACCTGCCAGCCCTCCAGCAGTTGCGCCGGACTTTTGATATTGGGGAACGAGTAGGTAGCAGAAAGCGTGAAACGGTGCCGGATGTCAAAATCGCTGTTGCCGTATTCACCATTCGGGTTAAGGCTGTCTTTAGGCAGGTACTGATTCCAATTGTAGGACTGATTATCGAGGGCATGAGCGTACGTGTAGCCTACGATAAGATCCAGTCCATGGTAATTGCGACCGGTAAAGGTAGCTTGCAAACCATTGTAATTTGACCGGTAGATGTTCGAATAGTAGTTGATGAATTCCAGGTACGGAAACTTTGCGTAGAACGGGCGGGTAACCTGATTATTGGGACTTGAACCGAGGGCGGCTTGGTTAATGTCTTGGATGCCTGTCAACTTCGAACCATGATTACCTACATAAGCGACGTCCAAAGACAACTTGCCCGAAAAGGCATGCTGCATTCCCAAGGTCCAGGTGGTGACGAATGGAGTCTTGTAATTACGGCTCATCGCGAAGATATCGCACGGGCCCGCGTCCGTGACGCCCCCGACAGTAAGGCCGTCGCCGCAAGCCACTTGTTGCACCAGGTTGGCCGGATAGACTGTTGCGCCGCCTTTGGCTGAGCCGTTCCAATTGAGTTGCGAAGGCCCGAGGGTGATACCGGACGCTACGATATTGCCAATCCCTGGAGTCGACACACCGTTAACCTGAATTTCGGCACCCGTAGGAACCACATTGGCTCCCAGAGTGACCGTGTTTTGGGTGTCTTGTTGCGAGAGGAACGTGCTCATGGAAAGCAAATCATAGACGATACTGCCGCCAGCCCGAATCACCGTGGTCCCGTTACCTGTAACGTCCCACGCGACCCCGATGCGTGGAGCAAAATTCCAGGGATCCTTCTTGTACAGCGAGCCGATATTCTTGCCCACCTGTTCAAGACCAACAGATGGCTCAAAGTTTCCCAGCTGATCGTTGGCTTCCGACGGTACGCCCTGCAGTTCATAACGCAAACCTAAATTAAGCGTCACGCGTTTCGAAATGCGCCAATCGTCCTGAATGAAACCGGCAAACATGTTTTGCGTCATGTGCCGGACAGGGTCGCCAGCCAAAAGGGCCACGCTGTTTGGCGTGCCAGCCAGAAAGCTTTCAAGTGGCGTTTCGCCGGCAAAGTCAAAGTTTTTCTGGAATCGAATGCGTCCGCGCCCTCCGCGAAAAGTTCCCTGGTTCACTTTATCTACACGAAATTCAGCTCCGAATTTCAGCGCATGCTTTCCATGCAGATTCGAGACTTGGTCCACAAAGTCGTAGACATTATCCGGCCCGACCAACTTGGGGAAATTATGAAAACCTCCAAGTTCCGTGAAACCGTCGATCCTGACGTTGGGCACTCCTTGAAGGATCGGGTTGGTGACGCCGGTGTTGATTGGATTGGGTGAGGTAGCGTTTGCCGGGACGATGGTCAAATTATAGCGTGTATAACCCACTCTCAAGTCGTTTGACCATGTCGCGCTGGGAGTCCACGCCCAGTGTCCGGCGGCCGCCTGCGCCCGAGAGTGAATAACTGTCCCGTATTCTGGCAGCAACTCCGGCGAATCCTCGGCGGTGATATTGTCATTGCCCAGGAAGTACGACCCGTTAATCGAATGGTGGTCATTCAAATGATAGTCCACTTTTCCGAGCCCGTTCCGCGATGAATCGACATCCGGAAAGCCCCCGTTGATCGTTTTTGCTGGAGAGGCGTTCGGTCCGTAAGCTCCTCCGGTACAGCCCGTGTATGGTGGCGCCACGGAGGCCGGGCATCCAAGTAGGCCGAGGCTTTGAGAGCTGAACGGAATTCCCTGCGCCGCCAGTGCCGCCAAGGCATCCGGAACACTTATGGATGGATCGCCAACGGAAATTGTGGTGGGCGCGTTGACTTGGATGGAATTACCGACGTTGTACGTACGCGCTTCGTACGCGCCAAAATAAAAAAGTTTGTCTCGAATGATGCGCCCGCCGGCGCTTCCGCCATACTGTTCCAGTTCCACAGGGGTCTTGGCTTGAAGAGTGCCATCCGAGTTGAAATGATTAAAGAAATTGCGGGCATCAAACGCATCAGAGCGCCCGAACGCATAAGCTGATCCGTGAATATCATTCGTTCCAGACTTCAACCCTACACTCGTGATGGCCCCTGGTTTCCAACCAAATTCCGCCTTGGGATTCACCTGGGTGTTGAATTCCTGAATGGCATCAATGGGCAAAATCGTGGCAGCATCGCCGGCAACGGCGGCCGCGTTGGTTACGCTAAAACCCATGAAAGCTTCGTCGTTGCTTAGGCCATCGACAAGGTAGCTGGTGTCCTCGGGCCGGGCGCCATTCGTCGTCTGCGTCCAGGGGCCACCGCCCGGGTACACCGTCGTTCCGGGCCGCAGTGTAAGCAGGTTCTGATAATTGCGGCCGTTCAGAGGCAAATCGTTAATGATTTCATTGCTTAGGGTGCCACCCAAGGTGGTCGTCGTGGTATCTACCATGGGAACTTCTTCGGTCACGGTAACGACTTCGCTTTGCGAACCCGTTTGGAGTGCCGCATCCACCCTAACTTCCTTGCCGACTTCCACCAGGATGTTCTGGCGCTCAAACACCTTGAAACCCTTGGACTCCACTCGCACTGTAAATGTACCAGGCGTCAAGTCCGACGCTACGTATTCCCCGGCCTGGTCGGTGGTCACGGTTTTCGAAATTCCACGCGCCACGTCGGTGACGGTTACCGTGGCTCCCACCACGTTTCCGCCCGATTGGTCGGTAACCGCCCCAAGGATCTCCCCGTTGCTGCCTTGGCCACACACCTGAAAACTGCCCGCGAGCAACGCGAAAAGCGCAAACAGGGGGCGAACGGCCATCAAAGCCCGTATCGAGCGTAATCGCTTCATTTTTGCAGTATTCGAGACCATAAGGACATCACCCTCCTGAAACGGTATAGCGGCTATACCATTCAATCTCGAGCGATGTCAAGCAAATCCTTGATATTCAGCATCAAAAGAATCGATTTTACAAAGATTTTACGGGGTGTCTTGGCATGGTGGTCAGACCACGACCGTGCCTAGGTTGCGCTTCTGTAGCTCCGAAATTCGACACTGGATAGTGAGGTTAGGGCTTTTTGGGAGCGGCCGGCGCTGGAGCCGGCTGGTTTGCCGGGGGCACTTGAGCGGGCGGTTGGGCGATTGGAGGTTGGCCCCCTGAGGCTGGAGTCGAGCTTGGACTGCTGAGTGGCACCTTCGGCGTTGGAACCGGTTTCGATGGCTGCGAAACTTTTTGCAAGACCGAACCGCCCTGCTCCACAGCCTTATCGGTCCTGAGTACCAGTGCAAGAGCGCAGACCATGAACATTATGGCGCACCAAGTCGTCGCCTTCGACAAGACGTTCGCGGCGCCGCGGGGCCCGAAAGCGGTTTGGCTGCCCGCCCCGCCGAAAGCACCCGCGAGGTCAGCAGCTTTCCCGCTCTGCAGCAATACTACGACGATAAGTACCATGCAGTTGATCACGAAAAAACCCGTCAGCAGCCACCCGGCGTATCGAAAGCCTATGGTGACGATCCCCATGCCTATCAACAACGCTATCGTCCATTTCATCCAAGCTGGCATTCGTTTTTCCTTGCCGCGCAGCGTTCACAGTGTCTTAGCTGCGTCAGCGAATATTTTTTTTAACTCAGAACCATTGCCGGCCCTGTTTACTGAGGTTTCGAGCCCTTCACTATTGCGGCAAAAGACTTGGGCTCAAGACTCGCCCCGCCAACCAGTGCGCCGTCCAGCTCTTCCTGGGCCATTAACCCCTGAATGTTGTCCGGTTTGACGCTGCCGCCGTAAAGAATACGCAAAGCTGCGGCATGTTCCGGTGAATATCGCTTCGCCACACACTGACGCAGGTAACGGTGCGATGCAGCGGCAATTTCAGGGGTCGCCGTGCGGCCGGTGCCGATGGCCCACACTGGCTCGTATGCAATCAGAATACGGGAGAATTCTCCAGCGGTCAACGCGCCGGGACCATTACTTAGTTGAACTTCGCAGACCCGCTCGGTGTTACCGGCTTCGCGCTCGGCCAGGGTTTCACCTACACAAACAATAGGCGTCATCCCGGCAGCGAGTGCGGCTTTGGTCTTTTTCGCCACCATCGCGTCTGTCTCGTGGAACAACTGGCGCCGCTCAGAATGGCCAATGATGACGTAGCGGCATCCGGCTTCCGTGAGCATCGCAGGTGAAACTTCTCCAGTGAACGCGCCTTCCTTTTCCCAGTACACGTTTTGTCCGGCAATACTGATTTTGGTGTTCCTTGTCGATTCGACGGCCGCCGGGATAGACGTAAACGGAGGCGCCACCACGATGTCGCAATAGTTGGCGTCCGCGACTAACGGAGCAAACGCCGCAAAAAATGCGCGTGTGTCGGCAATGGTCTTGTACATTTTCCAATTGCCGGCGATCACCCGACGCCTCATCGAATTATCCTCATGCCCATGGGTGTTTTTTATTTCTCAGTAAGCGCTTCAACGCCCGGAAGCTTGCGCCCGCCGAGAAATTCCAGCGAAGCTCCGCCACCGGTGGAAATATGCGAAATCTTATCCGCCACGCCGGACTGGTGGACCGCGGCAACCGAGTCCCCTCCCCCAACAATGGAGGTCGCGCCGCTATCCGTGGCACTGGCCACAGCTTTAGCAACGGCAAGAGTGCCTTTTGCAAACGGCGGCATCTCGAAAACGCCCATGGGCCCGTTCCACACAATCGTTTTCGCCTTGGCAATTTCCGCCGCGTACAACGCAATCGTCCGCGGTCCAATATCCAGTCCCATTTGATCGCTGGGAATACCCTCCACATCTACCACCTTCGCGGGCGCATCCGGTTTAAACTCTGGCGCGATCACGTTATCGACCGGCAGCAGGAATTTGAAATTCCGGGCACGCGCGTCGTCGAGGATTTTTTTAGCTAAATCTAGTTTTTCGTTTTCTAACAGGGATTTCCCGATTGCCTTGCCTTGCGCTTTCAGAAATGTGTAGGCCATCCCGCCGCCAATCAGCAGCACATCTGCAATCTTCATCAAATTTTCGACCACTTCGATCTTGTCGCTCACTTTTGCGCCGCCAAGGATCGCCACAAACGGCCTCTCCGGATTGCTGAGGGCTTTCCCGAGGTAGGCCAGTTCCTTTTCCATCAGCAGCCCCGCCGCGGATTGCTTCACGAAATGAGTTATGCCCACGACCGAAGCATGCGCGCGGTGCGCCGAACCAAACGCGTCACACACAAACAGTCCATCGCATAACGCAGCGAGCTGTTTCGAAAACGCCTGGTCGTTTTTCTCTTCTTCGGCATGGAAGCGCACATTTTCCAGCAATAACACCTCGCCGTCTTTGAGTGACTTGCTCTTTACTTCTGCGTCCTTGCCAACGCAATCATCAGAAAATTCAATGCGTTTTCCGAAAAGCTCCTCTAGCTTCTTCGCGGCCGGCTTCAAGGAATATTTTTCATTGCGCGCGCCTTTCGGACGTCCCAGGTGTGACGCCAAAACAAGTCGCCCGCCTCGGTCAATTGCCAGCCGCAAAGTCGGAAGCGTTTCCCGAATGCGTGTGTCGTCGGTAACCACCCCATCTTTCAGTGGCACGTTGAAATCAACCCGCAAAAACACGCGCTTCCCGCGTAGATCAAGATCCTTGATCGTTAGTTTGGCCATAATTTGAAATCCGCAACAAAATTAAAATTTTGCGGCCATGAATTTAATCAGGTCGCGGCAGCGGCAGGAATAGCCCCATTCGTTGTCATACCACGCGAGCACTTTCACGCAGCGATCTCCCACTACTTTGGTGTATCCGGAATCCACAATGGACGAATTCGGATTTCCCTTGAAATCCGCGGAAACCAGTTCTTCTTCGGTGTAACCAAGAATCCCTTTCATCGCGCCGTTGGCCGCCGCTTTCAGTGCCGCGTTCACTGATTCCACCGTGGCCGGTTTGTCCACGAACACTGTCAGGTCCACTACGCTCACGTTGGGCGTCGGCACCCGCATCGCGTAGCCGTCGAGCTTCCCTTTCAGCTCCGGGATAACCAGGTGCAGCGCTTTGGCCGCCCCCGTTGAGCTGGGAATCATGTTGATCGCCGCCGCGCGCGCCCGGCGCAGGTCCTTGTGCGGCAGATCCAAAAGCTTTTGATCGTTGGTATAGGAGTGAATGGTCGTCATCGTCCCGCTGTGAATTCCAAACGTTTCCTGCAAGACTTTGGCGACCGGTGCGAGGCAATTCGTGGTGCAGGAAGCGTTCGAGACGACGTGGTGTTTCGCCGGGTCGTAGGTCTTGTCGTTCACGCCCAGAACAAAAGTAGCGTCCGGACCATCCGCCGGTGCCGAAATAATCACTTTCTTGACTGTGCCGCGCAGATGTTTCTTGGCGTCGGCGCCCTTGGTAAAAAGTCCCGTCGATTCCACGACGATGTCAGCGCCCACCGAAGGCCAATCAATTTCGCCCGGGTCCTTCGTCTTGAAAACTTTAAAACTCTTCCCTTCCACGCTGATAGTGTCATCCGTGTGCGTAACTTTATGGTGCAAATTGCCGAGAACGGAGTCGTACTTCAGCAAATGCGCCAGGGTCGCCGCATCGGTCACGTCGTTTACAGCCACAAATTGAATATCTTTGTCGTCCAAGGCGGTGCGCATGATGTTGCGCCCGATGCGCCCAAACCCATTGATTCCAACTTTAATCGCCATTCTTCCTCCGTGCGGGATAAACAAAAGGCGGCCAACTCTAAATGAAAATCAGCCGCAAGTAGAACAGGAAATGCTATGGGCACGCTGGGTAAAAGTCAAACACGGGAATTGGTCGCGCTGTCATTTTAGAACCAAGCACAGCACCTTTCCATATTCGGAACAAACTTTTGAGGCGAGGGGAAAGTCCGTTCCCTACAACCCAAGGTGGGAATGCCTATCCGGCTGTAAGATCAAGCACTTATCTCAAACTGCTCAGAGCCCACGATTTGCACTCCTTTATCCTCTTTGGCACGCATTGTGCTCACATTGTTCGGCACGATCGAACCGATAATTTGCACTCCATAGTAACTAGGAGGACATTAATATTTAGTAATCAAAGGGACAATTACAATTTATTAAAGTTTAGCGCCGCGACCTAATCGTGTGTAACTGTTACCAACGTCCGCGCTAAGTAACTCCAAGATTTTTCTTAGCAAACATCCTGCAAGAGCGTTCCTGTAGGAAAAACAAATCTGAATCCGAATTGTTTGGCGCTCTCATCGGGCCCCCGACGACGGCTCAGAAGTCTGTCCAGATGACACTTAACACATTGCAATTCGAAGAGGAGCCTCATGCATAAGGTAATGTTTTCAAAATTTTTCACGGTCAGCACCACCTCGGTTCTCGCTTATCTCTTGATCCTGCTTTTCGCCGGCTGTGGACGCGAGCAAGCGCCAGCATCGTTGCCGCTGGTCGTCAGCGTCACCCCGGCCAACGGCGCAATCACCGTCCCAGTCTCATCGGTAATCACCGCGACATTCAACAAAGCCATGAATCCTACATCACTTAATACCTCCTCGTTCACTGCCGTGGGACCGACAGGCGCCATCGTGACTGGGACCGTCACCTTTTCCGGTACCACCGCCACCTTCACGCCCGCAGCCATGTTGGCCGCCAGCTCCATGTACACCGCCACAATAACTACCGGCGCGAAAGACACCAATGGCAATGCCCTGGCCGGCAATTCGGTGTGGAGTTTCACCACCGGGACCATTCCCACGGTCATTTCCACGAACCCCGTCAATGCCGCAATCAGTATCCCCATCAACCGCAAAATCACCGCGACGTTCAGTGAAGCCATGAACCCCGCAACCGTCACGGCCGCCGGTGTGTTCTCGCTTACGGTCACCACTGGAGGAGCACTCGTCCCCGGAACCGCGACCTATGTGTCCGCCAACAACACCCTCATCTTTTCACCGACAGCGAATTTGCTCCCCAACACGCATTACACCGCCACCATCAGCACCGCCGCGCAAAGCGCCGCAGGCAACGGCCTGGCGGCAAACTATGTTTTTGGCTTTACCACTGGGGCTACCACCGATCTGACTGCACCGACCGTCGTTTCCACCGTACCGGCCTCGGTAGCTACAAGCGTTCCCACCAATCAGACCATCATCGCTACGTTTAGCAAGCCCATGGATCCGTCCACCATCACCGCCGCAGGCACATTCACCCTCGACGTTGCGGGTGTTGGCGGCGCATCCGTCGCCGGAACTGTCAGCTATACCGGCACCACCGCTACATTCAAACCAACAGCCAATCTGACCGCTAGCACACAGTTCACCGCGAAAATCACCACCGCCGCAAAAGACCTGAGCGGAAACGCACTGGCTGCCGGCGCGGTTCCTAACCCGTGGAATTTCACCACCGGAACTGGACCAAACACTACCGCTCCGACAATAACGCTTACCAGTCCGGCGAATGCCGCCCCCAACGTCTCACTCAATAAGACCGTAAGCGCAACGTTCAGCAAGTCTATGGATCCGCTGACCATCACCGCGCCCGGCACATTCACTCTCGCCGTCGCGGGAGTAAACGGCGCGGCCGTGACCGGAACCGTCACTTACGATTCACAGACCAACATCGCATCATTCACACCCAGCGCAAATCTCACTGCCAGCACGCAATACACCGCCACAGTTAGCGACGCCGCGAAGGATCTGACTGGCAACGCGGTCGCCGCAGGTCTCGTTCCCAATCCGTGGACTTTCACGACCGGCACAACCGCAGGCCCGGTCGGACCTAATCTCGCCAGCTCCGCAACTTTTGGATCTTTCGGAGGCGGTGCGGGAATAACCAACCAGGGCATCAACACCATCATCAATGGAGATATCGGCACCACCGGAGTCTCCACGCTGGTAACCGGCTTCCACGACCACGGAACGGGATGCATATACACGGAAACAACCCTCAACGTCGGCCTCGTGAACGGAAATATCGACACGGCTCCGCCACCACCCACGGTGGCTTGCCCATCAGAAGGCACTGCCGTCACCGCTGCCATCGCGCAACAAGCTGCGCTCGATGCTCTCAACGCCTTTAACAGCATCTCTCCCGCGTCACGTCCGGGTGGCATCGATCCCAGCGCCGGTCAACTCGGTGCACAGGTCCTTGCTCCAGGCATATACAAGGCGGCGAGTGGCTCATACATCCTCACTGGCTCAGACCTGACTCTCGATGCCCAAGGTGACACTAGCGCCATCTGGATATTCCAAGCTGCAAGCTCACTCACCGTAGGCGGACCGGGCGCTCCTCGCAACATCATCCTGGTCAACGGCGCTCAGGCCAAGAACGTCTTCTGGTACGTCGGCAGTTCCGCGACCATCAACGCCGCAGGCGGCGGAACCATGGTCGGAACGATCATCGCCTCCGCCGGAGTCAGCTTCTCAACAGCCGGCAATGTTGCCCTCGTGACTCTCGATGGCCGCGCCTTGTCCTTGAACGCGTCCGTAACCATGGTCAACACCGTTGTTAACGTCCCCGCGCCTTAAAAAGAGGCTGCAATCGCGGAATCAAAGCTCGAATGCCTGGTTGCCCTGCGCGAATCGTGCATCGCAACCAGGTTTACTGACGACCACAGATTCATTTGAAACGTTTGATTCGAAATGATTCAGGAGATCACTAATGAGTTGCGTTTCGCGATTAATTGCCACCGCAAGTCTTACCTTTGCAATGGCCTCAGCACTGTATGCCGACGACACGGTCACCCCGAAAGCAAAGGCTGCCAGTTACGATCTGGCCGCCGCTGCAGATACATCCGCGGATTCAAGATTTGTACCACCGCTCTCATTATCAAGCTGGGCTTCGTCAGAGCCGCGTCCAGCTGGCGCTGCTCATCCACGCCCCTTGGACGATCCGGATTCCGTCGTCCCCAAGTTCGAATGGTCCCTCGGATATTCCTTCTGGCGCGCTATGCCCACCTCGCAGAGTAATCGCATGGGCTATCTCCACGGCGGCAGCACCTCCATCGCCTACAATTTCACTAGCTATTTTGGATTGGTCGCCGATTTTGGCGGTTATGACGACAGCAAGGTCACGCTCTTCAGTCCCAGCGCAAGCAGCACTTTTGATTCTGACGGCACCGCGTACACCTATCTTTTCGGTCCTCGTTTTTCTTATCGCAAATATGAACGGGTAACACCATTTGTCCAGGCGTTGATCGGTGGCGCAACCGCCACGTCGGTAACCATAGCCGGATGCACAGGCGATCCGAGTTGTACTCCGCTAGCCTCCGAGAATTCTGTTGCCGCCGCTGTCGGTGTGGGCTTGGACATAAAATTAACCCATCGCATCGCGTTGCGCCTCATCGACGCCGATTTTCTCTTGACCAATTTTCGCAATCCTCTCGAGGCTAACCAGAGTGGTCAGAGTTGGCAGAAGAATGTTCGCCTCTCTTCGGGATTGGTTTTCCGCTTCGGCGGGAATCCACCTCCACCGCAGCGAGTCGCCATGTCCGCCTCGTGCTCCGTCGATCGCGAAATGGTTTACGCCGATTCTGGTGACGTATTCGCCGTGCACGTGAGCGCCGAAACGTCCGAGAAATATCCCGTCAACTATTTCTGGTCCGCTAGTGACGGCTCGGTCGACGGAACCGGCCCCGATGCTCGCTGGAGTTCCGCCGGCCATCACACCGGAGCCTACACCGTCAAAGTGCGCGTCGAAAACGGCCGCAATGGTTCAGCAGAGTGCGTCGCCAACCTTCGCATTGAGCAACGCCCCAATCGCCCGCCAGTGATCGCTTGTTCTGCGAATCGCAGCACCGTTACGGCAGGAGACCCCGTCACCATCACTGCTAACGCCAGCGACCCCGATAACGACCCGCTAGCCTATAGCTGGAACGCCAGCAGCGGGAAAATTGATGGCTCCGATTCCTCCGCGAAATTCCAAACCCGCGACCTTTCTCCCGGACCTTATACCATCACCGGCCACGTCGATGATGGCCGAACCGGCACAGCTGATTGCAGCGTAGTCGTTCAAGTCGAAGCCGTAAAAATTCCTCAAGAAGTGGTCGAGCTGGAACACCGCCTCGCCCTCCACAGCATCTACTTCCAGACCGCGCGCCCACGCCCGGATGATCCCACCGGCGGCCTGGTCCCAAGCCAGGAAAACGCACTCCTGAAACTCAGCACCGACTTCAATCGCTATCTGACCTTTAAACCGCAAGCCCATCTGATCCTGCAGGGTCACGCCGATCATCGCGGTACCCCCGAATTCAACAAGGCATTGACTGAGCACCGCGTGGAGCGCACCAGAAATTTCCTCACCGAGCATGGCGTCCCTGCAGACAACATTGAAACCCGCGCTCTCGGCGACGAAGACAATCTAACTCCGGAGCAAGTTGAACAGCTGGTGGCCGACAATCCTGATTTGAGCCCCGACGAACGCCGCAAAATCGACGCCAACCTCCACGTAATCGTGTGGGTCAACAACCGCCGCGTGGACGTTTCGCTCAACACCACCGGCCAACAATCCGTCCGCCAATATCCCTTCAACGCCAAAGACTCGCTAACACTGCTGAGCCCTTCCGGCGGCGAAGGCGCCAAGCACGCCAGAGCCCCCAAGAAGAAGACCGCCAGTCCAGTCCCAATAAAAGGTAAAGCCTCGGAATAATCAGCGTCCAGGTGCCGCGTGACCCAGGTTCGCATTCGAGGTGCGAACCTGGGTCTCAGTCCAACGCCCATAATCACCATTAACAAGAGTGCCGCACCCTTCAATTCTAAGGGTGCAAATTTTGACTTGGCGGTTGGCGTGGAAGAGCAAAACGCAATGCGCTACACCGATTTTTATGGATCGGACGATCTTCAGTTCGCGATTATATCTCAAGGCGTGAACTTGGTTTTTAACCCCGCGCTCGGAGTCGCATCCCTCTAACAATTTCCATCAACGAAAACAACGCGGAGGGTCCTGCAGTTGAATTTTTATTGGCTCTTGCATTCGAATTTTTCTTAATACGCGATCCGAACTGAACTTCCCGTTCCTCTCCTCTTGACAATCAGCAGGAGAGTTGTATTCTTCCTCTTGATCCTCAGGGGGAATGCCTTCTATGCTCGACAAACCAAGTGACCTCGTTCAAGGCACCCTCGACATGCTCATCCTGAAAACCCTGGCCCTCCAACCCATGCACGGCTATGGCGTCGCCGTCCGCCTCGAACAAATGAGCCAAGGTGTTTTTCGCCTCAATGCAGGCTCCCTGTTCGTCGCCTTCCAGCGGCTACAACGGGCAGGCTTGATCAAAAGCGAATGGAAAGCCACTGAGAATAGCAGGCGCGCAAAGTATTACGCCCTGACAGACCTGGGTCGAAAGAGACTGAGCAGCGAAAAAAGAGAATGGGGAAAACAAGTGGCCGCCATCGCCAGAATCTTGCAGGCCTCGTAAGCGACCATGTCATTGCTGCCAACCATGTTCGGCGGACTCCGGTCGCTGTTGCGAAAGAAGCGCGTCGCAAAGGAATTAGACGAGGAGCTGCGCGGCTTCCTCGACATGGCCGCCGAAGAAAAGATGAAGCAGGGTATGAGCCGCGAAGAAGCGTTTCGTTCCACCCGCCTGGAACGCGGCAGTCTCGAAGTTTCCCGAGAGATCGTCCGCTCCTCCGGCTGGGAATCGATTGTGGAGATGTGCTGGCGAGATTTGCGCTACGGGCTGCGTGTACTCCGCAAAAGTCCCGGCTTCGCGGTCGTCGCTGTGCTAACACTAGCCCTCGGCATAGGTGCCACGACCGCGATATTCAGCATCGTCAATGCTGTATTGCTGCGGCCATTAGCCATGGAAGACCCATCGCACGTCGTATTCGTGCAAGAGACGTGGCGAGATATTTTCCCTGGTGTTGCTGTCGGCAACTTCGCCGATCTCAAGAGGCAGAGCACGTCTTTCGCGGAACTTTGCGCTTCGAGTGACGCCAGCTTCAATCTTGAGGCTCGCGAACTCCCTGAGCGCGTCGACGGCGAAATCGCAACAGCGAATTATTTCACGACCTTCGGCGTGCGACCAATCGCAGGGCGTGTCTTCACTGCCGATGAGGACAAGCTTGGCCAGCCGCACGTAGTTGTCATCAGCGAACGACTCTGGCGCACGAAGCTTCACGCAGATCCCTCGATAGTAGGCCAGCCGATACGCATCAACGGCCTGCCCACCACTGTGCTCGGCGTCATGCCCGGGAGCTTCGATCCTCTACTAAGGATCAGTGATCTTTGGGTTCCGGCCGCGTTCAGCCCGGAACAACTCGCCGATCACGATAACCACTATCTGAACGTGATAGCTCGGCTCAAGCCAGGCACCTCACAGGCGCAAGCGCAGTCTCAGCTTAATGTAATCGCCCAGCGGCTACAGCAGCAATACCCAATCGATGACCAGGACCGCGGCTTTCGCCTCCAGCCCCTCGCTATGGCGCTCCTGGGAGACCAGCGCTTAGCCTTGCGTATGATGCTCGCCGCCGTCGGTTTCCTTTTGCTGATTGCGTGCGCGAACATTGCGAATTTGCAGCTGGCTCGGTCCCGCACACGCCAAAAAGAAATTGCCATGCGGGCAGCGCTCGGAGCTCCGCCAAGCCGCATCGTGCGCCAGCTTCTCGCGGAAAATGTTGTGCTCGGGCTTGCCGGCGGCGGAGGCGGGGTTTTGCTGGCGTACTGGGCCGTCATCTGGATCGTCGCTCACGGTCCCGCTGAAATGCCCCGGCTGGACCAATCGCGTATCGACGCCGGCACGATCGCTTTTGCTTGCGCCATTGCTCTTCTCTCCAGCTTTCTGTTTGGACTGGCTCCCGCTCTCCGTTCCGCTTCGACGCGTCTTAGTGAAGTCTTCAAATCGAGCTCAGGTATTTCCGGTGGCAGCCGCGACTGCGTCCGTAGTCTCCTCGTGGTCGGAGAAGTTTCCCTCGCTTTGATTCTGATGGCTGGCGCCGGCTTGTTGATCCGCAGTGCGCTGCTCGTATCGCATTTGGATCCGGGCTTTGATACTTCCAACGTCGTTGTCGGGCGTATCGGTCTCCCCGATCCTGGCTATCACGATCCCGCCCTTGCGCGGCTAACGTTCGAACGGATAATCACAGCCACCGCTCTCTTGCCCGGCGTGAAGTCGGTTGCCGTGGTTTCGCGTGCTCCACTTGCTGGCGGGGGCAGCAGCAATGGCTTGCTCGCAGAAGGAAAGCCCTTCGACATGGCGAATCTCGTCAATTCGCAATTGCAAATCATCTCGCCCAGCTACCTCTCGACGGCCCGCGTGCCTCTGAAGGCCGGCCGCGACTTCACTCCCCAAGATGCGCGTGACCGCACTCTAGTCACTATCGTCAACGAAACTCTTGCTCGCACCATGTGGTCCGGCGAAAACCCAATCGGGAAGCGCTTTGCTTGCTGTGAAGCCGGAGCGAAAGGCCGCACGGACCCCGTGTGGCACGAGGTCGTCGGCGTAGTGGCAGATGTTCGTGCCTGGGGACTCGACCGCCAAGTTCAACCTGAGTTTTACATTCCCCTCGCGCAAATGCCGACCAGCGCCTGGGATTGGATCGGACGCACAATGGACTTGGTGGTGCGGACCCGTGGTGGTGCAGTCCCCATCCACGAGTTGCAAGGCGCGGTAGCCTCCGTCGCCCCTG
>Ga0210398_10003321_pt1 | contig 15467 bp, 17 predicted proteins | sample IncBWC4OmetaG_FD_161047 | JGI IMG/M metagenome (GOLD analysis project Ga0210398, IMG submission 161047) | Forest soil microbial communities from Barre Woods Harvard Forest LTER site, Petersham, Massachusetts, United States - Inc-BW-C-4-O | ecosystem: Environmental > Terrestrial > Soil >...
TCCGATCTGCAGGCTTTGCCCGTCGTTCGAGGACCGCCAGGCGGGTGCCCATGGCGACTTTCGTACCGCGCGTCACCAGCCATTCAGCGAGAACGCCTTTTTGCGCATATGCGAGCTCGACCACGACGCCATCGCGATGCAGCGTGACCACGACGTCCTCAGGCTTGAGAACGTCCCCGGGCATCTTTTGCCATTGGACTTCCCACGGCGGCTCCTCCGCCGACGCCGCACCCAGAGTGCGTTGCAAGCGGCGACGCCGGCTTTCTTCGCAGGCATCCAGCAGCCGATCGCGGTCGGGCGCCACCAGCGCAAGACCGCGCGAAGGGCAACGCACCCTCAATTCGGGCCGATGAAAAAGCATCCCGGCGTCTACCCCACCCCTATTCCCTGGTGCCAGCATCGCGCCTACGGTTTAAAAAAACCTAACCGCCATATCGACAGCCACATCTCGAGGGAGCTTCGCCATGCCCGACCTGCCCCGCCTCAACCCGGCGATCCGCGCGCTGGAAAGCGGCAAGCCGACTTTTGTGACCTTCTCGCCGGCCGAGATCGGCGCGGCGCAGTCGATCGCCGCCCAGCCGTATGACGGCGTCGTCTTCGAGATGGAGCACAATCCCTACGACATCCGTCAGCTGCGCGACTGCATGCAATACATGCTCGACCGCGCGCAGATCGTGAAGTCGGGGAGCCTCGCACCCGCCGTCGCGCCAATGGTGCGTATCCCCCCCAATGGCGGCGAGTTGAACCAATTCATCGCCAAGCAGGTGCTCGATATCGGCGTTTACGGGATCGTCTGGCCGCATGTCTCGACAGTCGACGAGGCCCGCAACGCCGTGCAGGCCTGCCGTTATCCGCGGCCGCGGGTAGCGAAATACTACGAGCCGGCCGGGCAGCGCGGCGACGCACCGCGCACCGCCGCGTGCTATTGGGGCATCGACCAGCAGACCTATTACAAGCGCGCCGATACCTGGCCGCTCAACCCCGAGGGCGAGGTGCTGGTCGTCATCATGTGCGAGGAGAAGCGGGCGATCCGCAACCTGCCGCAAATGCTGAAGGAGGTGCCGGGCATCGGCGTCGTGCTGGTCGGCGAGGGCGACCTGTCGCAGGACATGGGTTTCCCGCGGCAATACGAGCATCCCGAGGTCGCCGCCGCGATCGACGAGATCCTGGCGATCTGCAAGGACCACAACATCCCCTGCGGCCACCCGCATGTCGACGCCAACAATGTCGAAAAGCTCGTCGAAAAGGGCTTCCGCTGGCTGATGCCGGCGCCAACGCAATCCTTCACCGCGCTGCAAAAGGGGCTGGCCGCCTGCGGACGGAAGTAGCGGCCCCAGGCGTCATTCCCGCGAAAGCGAGAACCCTTGAGCACGGGTTCTCGCCAACATCGTACTGTCCGTGTTCATAGGTTCCGTGTTCATCGCTGCGCGATGCCCCGGAATAACAACGAAGGGTGCAGCGGGTCTTGCCACCCGCCGCCGCGTGCGATGGAATGCGCGCCGACTGATCCGACCCCCAGTGGACCAAGACGGAGGAAACCATGGACGCTGACGCCAAGAAGACCGCGCTTCGCATGATCCCCTACGGCATCTATGTGCTGACCGCGGATGACGGCAAAGGCAATGTCGCCGGCGCAACGGTCAACTGGGTGACGCAGACCGCGTTTGCGCCGCCGCTTGTCGTCGTCGGGGTCAAGACCGACAGTCACGCTTACGCGATTATCCAAGGCACCAAGAACTTCACGCTCAACATGCTCGGCAAGGAACACAAAGGCCTCGCCTTCACCTTCTTCAAGCCGGCGGCACTCGATGGCGGCAAGCTCTCGGGCCAGGACATCCACAAGGGCGGCAACGGCGCTCCGATCCTCGACGCCGCGCTGGCAGCGGTCGAATGCAAGGTCTCGACGATTGTCGAGCAGGGCGACCACCACATCGTCGTCGCGGAGGTCGTCGAGGCGCATGTGCCGAACCCGATCTCGGGCCGGCTCGACAGCGCGATCCTCGAAATGCGCGACCTCGGCGACAACGTCTATTACGGCGGATAGATGCCCGATGGCCGGGTAACTCCGGAACGCGGCAAGCCGCGAAAATCCGTCGTGCCGGCACGGCGGCGGCGCCATAGCACGCCGCCGCTGAGCCACGAGCCGCCCGACGGCGTCGAAGCTAGCCTCGCTCATCTGATCGCGCACGGTCGAGCCGACGAAGTCATCTCGGTCGGGCTCGAGAGGCCGTGGTTCGACGATATTTACCACCGCGTCTTGAAGATGGGCTGGCCGAGCTTTTTCGCGCTCGGCGCATCGAGCTATCTGGTCGCCAATCTGCTTTTCGCGGTGCTTTACTTGTTGCAGCCGGGCGCGATCACCAACGCGCATGCCGGCTCGTTCCTCGATGCGTTCTTTTTCAGCGTCCAGACGATGGCGACGATCGGCTATGGCGTGATGTCGCCGGCGACGGTCTACGCCAATTTGCTGATGACCCTAGAGACGGCGGTGGGGCTGATGTTCGTCGCGCTGACGACCGGCCTGGTGTTCGCCCGCTTCTCGCGCCCGACGGCGCGGATCATGTTCAGCCAGGTCGCGGTGGTCGGGCCGTATAACAGCAAGCCCGCACTCACCGTGCGGCTCGCCAATCAGCGGCAGAACCAGCTACTCGCGGCCCATGTCTCGATGACCCTGGTGCGCGACGAGCTCACCGAGGAGGGGAGCCTGTTGCGGCGCTTCTACGACCTGAAGCTGGTGCGCGATCGCTCGCCGATCTTCGCCCTGACCTTTACGGCGATCCATGAGATCGATGCGCAAAGCCCCCTCCACGGCGCGTCGGCTGAAAGGATGGCCTCAGTCAACGCCGAGCTGGTGGTCAGCGCCAGCGGCGTCGACGAGACTCTGGTGCAGCCGGTGCAGGCCCGGGCCTCCTATCTGCCTCACGAAATTCTCTGGAACCACCGCTTCGCCGACATTATCGGCTGGACCGAGGACGGGCGCCGGGCCATCGATTATGGGCGGTTTCATGATACCGTGAGCGTTACCCCGTCCGCCTGACCGGAGGATCGCCGCATGGATACGCACAACCTTGCCTGGCCGAAGGAGGGCAATGCGCGCGTTCCCTATCGCGTGTTCTCGGACCCGGACGTCTACCGCACCGAGCTCGACCGGCTGTTCCTCGGGCCGACCTGGCAGTTCCTGGTCATGGCGAACGAGCTGCCCAACCCGGGCGACTACAAGACGACATTTCTCGGCGAGACACCGGTCGTCGTCACCCGCGGCGACGACGGCGAAATCCACGCCATGGTCAATCGCTGCGCGCATCGCGGCAACCTCGTCTGCCTGAAGCGCCAGGGGCACACCGACGACGGGCTGACCTGCGTCTATCATTCGTGGAACTACGATCTCGCCGGCAATCTGCGCAGCGTCGCGTTTCGCCGCGGCATCGGCGGCAAGGGCGGCATGCCGGAGAGCTTCAAACTCGAAGACCACGGCATGAGGAAGCTGCGCACCGACCATTTCGCCGGGCTGGTGTTCGGCACGCTGTCGGACGAGGCGCCGCCGCTTGCCGAGTATATCGGCAACGAGATCGGCGGGCGGCTCGGCCGGGTGATGCGAGCCAAGCCGAAAATCCTCGGCACGACCTCGCAGGTCCTGCACAACAACTGGAAGCTCTATGTCGAGAACACCAAGGACACCTATCACGCGACCTTGTTGCACACGTTTTTCACGACGTTCCGCGTCAGCCGACTGACCGCCGGCGGCGGGGTCGCGGTCAGCGAAAGTGGTGGCAACCACACCAGCTACACCCGCGGCCGCACCGACACGGTCGGCGCCGCGCAAAGCGACAAGCTCTACGCCAGCATCCAGTCGATGCGCGATGGGCTGAGCCTCGCCGACCCGCGCCTCCTCGATTCGACCGACGAGTTCGGCGACGACATCACGGTCCAGATCCTAAGCGTCTTCCCGAACTTCATCGTCCAGCAGATCCACAATTCGGTGGCGCTGCGCCTGGTGCTGCCAAAGGGTCCGGCCGAGACCGAGCTGCAATGGATTTATCTCGGCTTCGAAGACGATGACGACGCGATGACCGAGCGGCGTCTGCTGCAGAGCAACCTCGTCGGCCCGGCCGGTTATGTGTCGATGGAAGACGGCGCGGTCGGCAATTTTGTCCAGCGCGCAATCGTCGGCTCCGAGGACGAGCATTCGGTGATCGAGATGGGCGGGTTCGATCACCGCTCCGACAACACTCGCACCACCGAAGCCTCGATCCGCGGCTTCTGGCACGCCTATCGCCCGTTGATGGGCTATTGAGCGGATGCCCCCTGCCGAGGTCGAGCGCCGGATCGAGCTCGACGCGCTGTACGCCGACTACGCCCACTGCCTCGACAATGACGAACTCGAGGCATGGCCGGACTTCTTCACCGACGATTGCCGCTATCGCATTACCTCGGCCGAGAATTTCGAGGCTGGGCTGCCGCTCGGCATCGTCTACGCCACTTCGAGGGCGATGCTGGTCGACCGCGTGATGGCGCTGCGCAAGGCCAATATCTATGAGCCGCAGCGCTATCGTCACCTGATCGGCGCGATCAAGATCGGCGCCGAGGAAACGGGCGAGCTGCCGGTTGTCGCCAACCTCATCGTCGTGCGCACCATGCAGGACGGCGCGATGATCGTGTTCGCCGCGGGCCGTTATGTCGATCGGCTGACGCGGCGGGGCAACGACTGGAAATTCGCCAAAAAAGAGGTTGTGCTCGACAGCCGCCAGATCGATACGCTGCTGGCGATACCGCTCTGAGACGCGCTCTAGGGGAATTAGATCAAATGCCCCGCAATCGGGAGAACTGGAACCGTTAATCGGCGTTAGCCTGCGGTTGGGGTCATCTCGCGCCCCGAAGGTCAGTTCCATGAGGATCCTCGTCATCGACGACGACGTGCTGCTGCTCCGGACGATTTCGCGGATTCTCACCGCCGATAGTCATGAGGTCTTCACCGCCAACGACGGCGAGCGCGCGATGGCGATGTATCGCGACCTGAAGCCGGACATGGTGATCACCGACATCTTCATGCCAGGCCAGGAAGGGATAGAGACGATCTTCAGGCTTCGCCGCGACGACAACCCGGTCAAGATCATCGCGATCTCCGGCACGGACGCCGAGATGCTCGACACAGCGCGGCTGATTGGCGCCGACGACATCCTCGAAAAGCCGTTTCGCGCGCAGGAGCTGGTGAGCCGGGTGCGTGCGTTGGCGACGCCGCCGGCGTAACGGCGTCGCCATCTGGACGGACGCGGCCGAGGGTTCGCCAAGGGATCGACAGCAGCGGCGGCGCTGCGTCAAACTGCGCTCTCATGCGAGCGATATCGCACCTATCCGCAGTTACGCTTGCGGTTTTTGCCGCTGTGCTGGCGCTGACCGCCTGTCCGAAGGCCGGCGTCGCGGGCGCGCCGATCGTTGTCGCCTCGAAGATCGACACCGAAGGCGCGCTGCTCGGGCAAATGATTGCCACGGTGATCGAAGCGCAGGGTCTGCCGGTCGAGCGCCGCATCGGGCTCGGCCCAACCAATATCGTGCGCGCCGCGATCCTCGCCGGGCAGATCGACATCTACCCCGAATACACCGGCAACGGCGCGCTGTTCTTCCACCGCGAAGACGACCCGGCATGGAAGGACGCGTCCAAGGGCTACGCCGAAATCGCCGCGCTGGATAAGACGCAGAACCATCTGGCCTGGCTGAAGTCGGCGCAGGCCGACAATACCTGGGTCATCGCGATCCGCAAGGATCTCACCGGTTTCCCGCCGCATCTGTGCGTTGGCGATCTTGCCGCGTATCTCAAAGCTGGCGGCCGGTTTCGGCTTGCCGCCTCGGCCGAATTTGTCGAAAGCCCATCGGCGCTGCCGGCGTTCGAAGCCGCCTACGGCTTTCACTTGTCGGGTGACCAGCTCCTGACCCTGTCGGGCGGCAACACCGCCGCAACGTTGCGCGCCGCGGCGGAGGGCATTTCAGGGGTCAACGCCGCAATGGCCTACGGCACCGATGGCGCGATCGCCGCGCTCGGCCTCGAAGCGTTGTGCGACGACAAACACGCCCAGGTCGTCTACGCCCCCGCGCCGGTGGCGCGCCAGGCGGTGCTCGATGCCAATCCCGGCATCGCGCCGGCGCTCGACAAGGTGTTCGCGACCTTGACCCGCGAGGTGCTGCAGCAGCTCAACGCGCGGATCGCGGTCGACGGCGAGGATGCGCGGGCGGTCGCCTCCGACTACCTCAAATCGCGGCAGCTGACGCAATGAGCGCTGCCGAGAACGTGCCGTCGCCGCGGGTCTCCTGGTTGCCACAGAACCAGGTGCTGCCTTGTCTGATGGTGGCAGCCACGCTGGCCGGGATCGACGCGGGGTTTTTGAGCGTGGCGCCGAACCGGCTCGTCTCGGGAACGCCCGTGATGCTCTGGGTGGCGGCGGGCACACTCCCCGCCATCTCGCTCACCGCAGCGGGCGCTAGCCTTTTCGCGCTCGGTTTCGCCATGCCTCGCCGACCGCTGCATTATCTGGCAGCGGCGGTCGCCGGCGCGGCCTTGGTCGCGATGCTCGCCGCCGCGGGCGCCGCAGCCACGACATTCGCGAGCGATGCGGCGGCGGCAACGTCGATATCGCTGGGCGCTGGGTTCTGGGCGATCTTCGCCTGCACCGCGCTGGCGTTGATCGATTCGTTGCGCCGCGCCGAGGCCGGCGCCTTCCTCCAGCTCCTGGTCGCGGCCATCGCGGTAGCCGGTTTCTGGCTGATGGCAAAGGCCGGGCTCTTCGACGCGCTGGCGCTAGCCCGCGAATATGCGAGCCGGCGCGAGGCGTTTTCGGCCGCGGTTTTGCGGCACATCGAGCTGGTGGTCGCAGCAATCGTCCCGGCTCTTGTCATCGGTGTGCCGCTCGGCCTTCTGGCGTTGCGCCGCAGACGTTTCGAGACGCCGCTGTTTGCCGTGCTAAGCCTGTTGCAGACGGTGCCGTCGATCGCGCTATTCGGGCTACTGATCGCGCCCTTGTCGGGGCTGGCGAGTGTCTTTCCGGCGCTGGGCGCGCTCGGCATCGGTGGGGTCGGGCCGGCGCCCGCGATTGTCGCGCTGGTGCTTTATGCGCTGCTGCCGGTGTCGCGCGGCACGCTCGCCGGGATCGGCGGCGTGCCGGCGGCGGCGATCGACGCGGCGCGCGGCATGGGCATGGGTCGACGGCAAATTTTCTGGCAGGTCGAGGCGCCGCTTGCACTGCCCGTGCTGCTCGCGGGGTTCCGCATCGTCCTGGTACAGGCAATCGGCCTCGCGGTGATCGCGGCGCTGATCGGCGCCGGCGGGCTCGGCAGCTTTGTCTTTGACGGGCTTGGACAGTACGCGACGAACCTCGTGCTGCTCGGCGCGCTGCCGGCGATCGCGCTGGCGCTCGGTGTCGATTTCCTGTTGCGGCTCGCCACGGGCAGCTTCAGCCGTCGGTTCGCGCCATGACCGAGCCGATGATCGAAATCACCGGCGTCAGCAAGGCCTATGACGGCCGCGCGGTCGTCAGCGACCTATCGTTGAGCGTGCCCAAGGGCGCGTTCTGCGTGCTGCTCGGCCCGTCGGGCTGTGGCAAGTCCACGACACTGCGGATGATCAACCGGCTGGTGCCGTTCGATGCCGGCACGATCCGCATCGACGGCGAGGATGTGACGCAAGTCGCGCCCCAGGCCCTGCGGCGGCAGATCGGTTACGCGATCCAGTCGACCGGCCTCTTCCCGCACTGGCGGGTCGAGGACAACATCGCGACCGTGCCGCGCCTCCTGCGATGGCCGGCGGAGCGCGTGCGCGATCGCGTCACCGAGCTCCTAACCCTGCTGCGGCTCGACCCCGACACCTATCGCGGCAAATATCCGCATCAGCTATCGGGCGGCGAGCAGCAGCGGGTCGGCGTGGCGCGGGCGCTCGCCGCCGACCCTGACCTCTTGCTGATGGACGAACCGTTTGGCGCGGTCGATCCGATCACCCGCGATGCGCTGCAAGCCGAACTCCTCCGGATCCACCGGACGACCGGCAAGACCATCGTCTTTGTCACGCATGACATCGAGGAGGCGCTGCGCCTCGCGACGGTCATCGCAATCATGGAGAGCGGCCGGCTAGCGCAACTCGGCACGCCGCTCGACATCATCGAGCGCCCGGCGAGCAATTTCGTGCGAGGCTTTGTTGGCGTACAGGGGATCGAGCTGAAGCTTCTTGCGGTACGCCGGGTCGCCGACCGCGTCCGCCGAGGCGAAATCGTCGCGGGCGAGCCGATCCCGGCCGACGCCACGCTCGCCGACGCGCTCGCGGCGATGATCGCCCGCCGGGTCGACCAGCTGCCAGTGCGCGGCGAGGACGGGCAGGTTGGCGCGATCGCCCTCGCCGACCTGCTGCGATGACACGTACGCTCAAAACCCCGGCGCTGTGGGTCGGGCTGCTATTCGCCATCCTGCTTCTCGACATGCCGGCGTTGCGCCCGCTCTTCGCGGTAAGCTTCCCGGCCGTGACGCCGGAAATCTTCGACCGCGCCGGCTTTGGCGAGCTGTTCCTGTCGCATCTTGGGCTGGTCGCCGCGTCGAGCGTCGCCGCGACCTTCGTCGGCATGGCGCTGGCGATCTTTGTCACGCGACCGGCGGGTCGGGACTTCCGCACCACCGCCAATATGCTGGCGATCATCGACCAGGTGTTTCCGCCGGCGGCGGTGCTCGCGCTGGCGGTGCCGGCGCTCGGCTTCGGCCCAAAGCCGACGATCGTCGCGCTGTTTCTCTACGGCCTGCTGCCGATCCTCGAAAACGCCATCGCCGGCATCGAAAACGTGCCCACCGCGCTGCGTGAGGCCGGGCGGGGCATGGGGCTGTCGCCGTATCAGTTGCTGCGCGATGTCGAGCTGCCGCTCGCCGCGCCGGTGATCCTCGCCGGGGTCAGGGTGTCGGTAACGATCGGCATCGGCACCGCGACGATTGGCTCGACGGTCGGCGCGCTAACCTTCGGTACGCCGATCTTTGACGGACTCGCCGGCAACAAGCTGCCCTACGTGCTGCAGGGCGCGGTGCTGGTGGCGCTGTTCGCGATCGTCACCGATCTGCTGTTTGGACTGCTGGCGCGACGGCTTCGGCCGCCCGGCTCGTGACGTAGCGCTCGAGCGCCGCGCGCTGCTCGGGCGACGCGACGAGCCCTGCTTTGCTGCGCCGCCACAAGATGTCGTCAGCGCTGCGCGCCCACTCCTCGCGCATCAGGAAATCGACCTGCGCGCGGCCGAGGCCCGGTGCGAATTCGTCGGCGTCGCCAAAGCGGGCGTCGTCGTCAGGCAGCGGCGACGCGGCCGTCCAGGGTGGCCCGATCCCCGGCAAATGCGCCACGAGCCGCGCCAGTGCCGCCTCGGCGAGCCGACGATACGTCGTCAGCTTGCCGCCAAACACCGACAAAGCTGGCGCCCCCGCGTCGTCGAGTTCGAAGACATAGTCCCGGCTCGTCGCCGACGCGCTGCGCGACCCGTCGTCGTATAGCGGGCGCAGCCCGGAATAGCGCCAAACAACATCTTCCGGCCGCGGCGCTTCTTTGAACCAATGGCCGACGGCGCGGCAGAGATAGGCTATCTCGGCCTCGCTTGGCGGCTCCGCCGGCGGTGCGGCGACGGCGACTTCGGTTGTGCCGATCAGCGTGTGGTCGCGCTCGAACGGGATCACGAACACAACGCGCCGATCGTCATTTTGCAGCAGATAGGCGTGGTCATGCGCGTAGAGCCGCGGCACGACGATATGGCTGCCTTTGTCGAGGCGCAGCTGCGCGCGGCTGACAATACCGGCACGGCGCAGCACCTCCGGCACCCATGGTCCCGCGACATTGACGAGGATGCGCGCCGCGACTTCCCGCTCGCCACCGTTATCGGCATCGCGCAACGTCATGCGCCACAACCCGCTGTCGCGGCGCGCCGCCACGAATTCGCTGCGGGTGACGATCTCGGCGCCGTGCCGCGCCGCGTCGCGCGCATTGGCGACGGTCAGTCGCGCATCGTCGACGACACAGTCGGAATAGACAAAGCCGCTCGTCACCGCATCACGCAGCGGCGAGGCAAGCGGGCCGTCACGCAGGTCGACCGCCGCCGATCCCGGCACCGAACGTGCGCCGCCCAGCCGGTCGTAAAGAAAGAGCCCGGCGCGCAGCATCCAACGCGGTCTAAGGCCCGGCCCGTGCGGCAGCACAAACCGCATCGGCCGCACCAGATGCGGCGCGATGCCCAGCAGCACCTCGCGCTCGGCCAGCGACTCGCGCACCAGGCGGAACCCGCCATGCTCCAGATAGCGCAACCCGCCATGTATCATCTTGCTCGACGCCGACGAGGTCGCGCCGGCGAGGTCGCCCTTGTCGCACAACAGCACCTTGAGCCCGCGGCCCGCCGCGTCGCGCGCGATGCCGACGCCGTTGATGCCGCCACCGACAATCAGCAGATCGAAGACGTCACTCACGGCATCAGCGCTCCCATGGCGATGAGCATAACATTCTCGCCGATTGCATGAGCGCCGGCTTGGCCATAGTTTCGGGCGCCCGATGATCCGGAGGATTGGCGATGCGGAAGACCGGTCTGTTGATGGCGGCAATGACAGTCGCGATGCTGGCGAGTGGCGCGCCGGCCTTCGCAGCCTTTGGCGCTATCGCCTATGACCAGGCGACCGGCCGCTATGGCTTTGCCTGGAACGAGCTGAGCCAGGACCGCGCGAATGAGCTGGCGCGCAAGGATTGCGGCGGTGGCGATTCGTGCCGGGTCATTCCCGTGCCGCCGATGAAATGCGGCGCCCTCGCCACCACCGACGATCCGAAAGAGAGCACCGCCTGGGGCGCGGCAATCCGCGACCAGAAAGCGGCCGCCGAACTCGGCGCGATGCAGGATTGCCAAAAGCATACCGCCCATCAGTGCAAGGTGCGCGGCAGCGAGTGCAACCGCTGAGCGGCGTCTAACGCGAAACGAGGTCGACCACCGCTTTCGCCAGCGCGCCATCCGGGTGCGCCAGCGTCTCGAGCACAGTGAAATGGTCGTATCCGTCGACCGGAAGCAAATGCCCGGGCAGACCGCGCTCCGTCCAGGCCGTCGCATAGTCGATTGATTGCCGGCACAGCTCGGGGAGCTCGCGCGTCCCGTAGGCGACGATCAACTCGCCGACCGTCGACGGAAATTCCCAGATCGGACTGTTGCGCAGCGCCTCGGGCTCGTCGAGCCCGAGCTTTTCGTTGAGATAATTGAGCCGGATCGGCTCTAGATCGTAGAGACCGCTAATCGCCAGCCCGCCGCGCACAAAGCGCAGCGGTATGGTCATGGCCGTCAGATGCCCGCCGGCCGAATGCCCGGCGGTATAGAGCCGCGCCGGGTCGGCGGCGTAGGCCGCCAGGTTCTCATGCAACCAGCCGACCGCGCGGCGCACCTCGGCGACGATGCGGTCCATCCGCGCCGCCGGCGCGAGCGTGTATTCGATCATCGCCAGGTTGAGGCCGTTGGGCAGGATGCCCTCCGCCAGGAAGGTGTAATTCTCCTTGTCGCTGTTCGGCAGCTGCCAATAGCCGCCGTGGATGAACGCGACCGTCGGCGCATTCGGGTCCGCGGCGAGGAACAAGTCGAGCCGCTCGCGCGGGCTGTCGCCATAAGCGAGATCGAGATGACGGGCGCGCTCCTGTCGGACGCGCGCCGCGCGAGCATCCCACCCCGCGCGAATCTCGACGAAGTTCTTCACCGCCGCGCGGTTGTCGTAGGCGGCGTCGAGCTGGGCGCGATCCATTCCGCGAAAGAGCATGGTCATATCTCCCGTCAGCGCACCGAGCCGAGCGCCGTCGCGAGCGAAGCGCGGACGATCCAAGCGGTGTTGTGCACCGGCGCCTTATTAGCGTCGTAGCCGGCAAAATAGACCGCGCTGTCTCCGGGGAAGGGCGATGCTGCTATCGTGCGCACGGCAACCAGCGGACGCGCGGAATCGGTGGTGACCCGGTGCAGCATGTATCGTCCACCGGAATCGCGGACGAGATACCAGCCGCCGGACTCCACCTGACCATATCCGACATCGACGAGCGTGTGGCCAGCAGCGACGGGGACGGTGCGCGGGATGAAAGCCATGACCCCCATCAGCACCGAGCCGCCGATCTTGGCCATATCGTTGTAGGCGACGATCGTGTAGTTCGGCCGCATGCCCCACGAGCGGCCGAGGAAATCGTCGACATCGAGCTCGGTCGTCTCGCTACCGCCGCGCGGGTCGATCCGCACGACGCGGCTGATATTGCCCTCGATCGCGGCAAGTAGAACGTCGCCGCCAGGGCCGGGCACCCCGGTCAGGCCGCGCAGTCCGGTCTCGGAATGGCCGGGGCGTTGATTGGTGTAGAGAAGGCGCCATTGCGGCGCGGCGCCATCGACCCGTTCGTAGACATGCTGGCCAACCGTGGCATAGAGCCGACCGTTGGCTTCGGCAAAGCTGGGGACGCGCAGATAACCGTTGCGGCCGGAAATCCCCTCCGCCGGGACCAGCGATAGGTCGAGCTCGGGAGCGGCGCTCCAGCGAATCCAGCCGGTGACCGAGGGATCGTATGTGCCACTGAAAATGCCGCGCGGATCCTCTCCGGCGAAAACCAGGTCGACACCGGTGACCCGGTCCCGGTGGCTGCCAAAGCTGCGGATTTGCGGCAGGAAGTTCGGGTCGAACTGATTTTGCGCGAGGGTTGTGGTGGTCCACGACCCCGTCGTGTCGTCGCGCGTGAAGACCCGGTTGGCGCCGGTTAAATCCCAGTTGGAGGCGATGAGCAGCGATACCGGCCGCGGTAGCGGCGCACCGCGCGCATCCGTGGCGAAGTTGGCCTCGAACAGGGCACCGACCGCGAGATCGCGCGGACGGCCATTGCCCTTGCGCTCATCGAACTGGTGATCGACACGCCATGCCGCATTCGGTCCGTCGAGCACCAGGATTTGCGCCCCCTGAGCGCCTTCCGGGCCGGGCTGGTCCTCCCAATAGCCATTTCCCGCATAAAGCCTGCCGCCATGGGCGACAAGCAGGCGCATCTCGGTGCCACCCATAAAGCGTCCCGCCGCGTCGGCTTGGCCCGCGATATAGGATTGCTGGAAATCGGCGGCGCGGGCGGCCGTGGCCAGCAGCAACAGGCAAAGCGCTACGACTAAAGCCGGCCAGCGGCACATTCGTTCACGTCCCGATCGCGAGCGGCGCGGTGAGCTTGGCGAGCAGCGCGATCACCGAGAGCGGGGTCATCCGTCCGGTCTTGGGATTTTCGAGGCTCGGCACGTTCTCGATCTGAAACGAGAAACGCGCGGCATCGGCCTCGACCTCGATGCGGTGGATGTTGCGGTCGACTGCCGGGTCGGCCCAGATATCGATCATCGTCCGGTCAGGGCCGAGCCCGGCCATCGCCAGCGCCGCCGCGACATTGACATTGGCCGGAAAACCTCGCGCAGCCTCGCGCGCGGTGCCGCTGAACACCAGCTTCGCCGCACTGAGCCCGGTCACGCGGATCTGATGCTCGACGAGATAGGGGGCGCCTTCGAGCCCGCCGGGCGGCTTGCGGGTGATCATCTGCACCGATTTGATGCCGCCCAAGGCCGCCGCCTGCACCGCGTCGAGCGCGAGCAGCGCGCCAGTCGGCACCAGGATGCGGCCGCCATGCCGGCGCGCCAGCTCGACCAGGTCGAAATTGTCGAGCAGCGCGCCGCAAGAGAGCGTCACCAAGGTGCGGCCATGCGCCAGCGCCGGCTCGGCCAGATCGCGCAGATGCGCCGCCGGGGCGCATTCGACAATGATGTCGGCGTCTTCCCAGAGCCGCTTGAGCGGCCGCACCGGAACGGGCTTGGCAAAGCCGGCCAGCGCGGCTTCGGCGCGGGCGACGTCGCGCGCCGACACGGCGGCGAGGGCAAGGCCGTCGATACCCTTGTCCAGCGCCTCGGCGACCACCTTGCCGATTGCCCCGAACCCGCCGATCGCGATGCGTAAAACCACCCCGACCTCCTTGCCGCGCCGCATCTCTTTTATCAGGCGGTCACAGCCTGTTATTGACCACCCGCGCGCCTCGCGCGAGCCCAAAATCCCTCCCGCCGGGTCGAGAGCGATCTTTAGGCATGTTCTATTTATGTTCTCATCGATGGAATTTCAAGAAGGTTGACCGGCTAGTGGGTGCCGCTGATGATATAGACGCGCGACGTCGCCGCTTTCTCGCGCAGCGCCGCGAGGCTCGCCTGTTCCGGCGAATTGAACCATTGATTCGCGGCCTGCGCGGTCGGGAAGCCGAGGAGCGTCACCACCCCGTCGGGCGGCGTCCCCTCGTGCACGTCGGGCAGCGCGCGCGCCAGGATGCTGCCGTGATAGGCGCCCAGCGCCGCCGGCTCGTGCCGGACATACTCGGTGAAGCCGGCGGGGTCGGTGACATGCGTCTCCATCACGACATAGGCGCCCTGCGCACCGGGCTGTGCGTGCAGCGATGGGATGCCCCAGGCGCCGATCGCGATGCCGGCGACCAGCGTCAGGACGAGCAGTGCAGACTGTTTCATGGCTCTAACTTGGTTCGCCTTCGACGATGAAAAGCCTGGTGTTAGCGGCACGCTGGCGCATCGGGATCGCCTCGCCGTAGGCGGCACCGTGATACCAGCGCTCGGCCTCTTCGAGGCTATCAAAAGCGACAATTACGACGTCGCCGACGGGCGCGGTGCCCTCCTTGCTCTTTGGCCTGCTGCGGGTCAGCAGCCGCCCGCTGGTGCCCGCGAGGGTCGGGATCGCCGTCGCGACATAAGCGTCAAAGCCCGCCGGATCGGTGATCTCCACCTCGGCGATAACGTATGCGGGTCTCTTGTCGGGCATGGCGTCCTCCCTCAATACGATTTGGGCTGCCCCAGTACGCGCTCGGCGATGTTCGACAGGATCAGCTGCGCCATGACAGGCGCGATGCGCGCGATCTGCGCCTCGCGGAAGAAGCGCTCGACATGGAATTCCTTGGCGTAGCCCATGCCGCCATGGGTCAGCATCGCGGTCTCGCAGGCCTTGGCGCCGACCTCGCCGGCGTAATACTTGGCGGCGTTGGCGTAGGCGCCGACCTGGGTCGAATCCTCGTGCGCGTCATAGGCCGCGGCGGCGCGGTACACAAGCAACTCGGCCGCCTCCAGCTCGACCCAGCGCTCGGCGAGCGGGTGCTGGATACCCTGGTTCTGGCCGATCCGCCGGCCAAAGACGACGCGCTCGGTCGCGTAACGCGCGGCGCGGGCGAGCGCAGCGCGGCCCAAGCCCACCGCCTCGGCGGCGATCAGGATGCGCTCCGGGTTCATGCCGTGCAGGATGTACTGGAAGCCCCTGCCTTCCTCGCCGATGCGGTCTTCGAGCGGCACCTTGAGCCCGTCGATGAACAGCATGTTCGAATCGACCGCGTGACGGCCCATCTTGGGGATCTCGCGCACCTCGACGGCGCTGCGGTCGAGGTCGGTGTAGAACAGCGTCATACCCTG
>Ga0210398_10003322_pt1 | contig 15461 bp, 15 predicted proteins | sample IncBWC4OmetaG_FD_161047 | JGI IMG/M metagenome (GOLD analysis project Ga0210398, IMG submission 161047) | Forest soil microbial communities from Barre Woods Harvard Forest LTER site, Petersham, Massachusetts, United States - Inc-BW-C-4-O | ecosystem: Environmental > Terrestrial > Soil >...
CAAGAACAACGCCGCCGCACAACAGCAGCAACAAGCTTTCCAGCAGGAAATGCTGCGACGCCAGCAGGAAGCGGCGGAACAGCAGCGTCTGGCCGAGCAACAGCGCATCGACGCCATGTTTGCCCGGCTGAATAGCGAATTGAAACTCGAAGGCGTCCGTCTTGACTCGTCGTTGAAGGGTATGAATTCTACGGGCCCCGGCGGTTTGCAACTGAAAGGCATGACCGCCTCGGGCCCAGGCGATCTACAGCTAAAAGTGGGCAATGCCAGCGCGACCTCTTACGGAGTGAAGGGACTTCCGGGCATTTATGTTGGCGGACCTGCCGGCGGGGATGCGTCATCGTCCAATCAAACGTCGTCCAATCAAACATCGTCCAGCCAAATATCGGGCGGAGTTGCAAACGTCGCCGGAAAGGGAAATGCGGCGGACGCAACTGCCGGCAATCCAAGTCTTGCCGCTGGCTCTGGCGCGCATGGCCAGGGCATTCCGGGCTTGCCTGGCATTTATCTGGATGGAGTTCAACCCAGTCAAGCTCCGCAACTGGCCGAAGCCGCAGAGAAGTTGTCTGGCCCAGAGCGCGACGTAGCGGAAGACACGGCGCTTCGTGCCGCTGAGAGCAATCCCGCGCTGACGGCTCCTTCGCAGGATCCGCAGGTGACGAATTTTCAGCAGGCCAATCAGCAGTATCAACAAGCTTCGCAGACGGAGGCCGACGCCAGTGAGAATTACAACGCGGCTCAGGCCCAGGCGACAGCTGACCAAAGCGCTGTTCAGATAGCCCAGAGCAAGCTCGCCAGTGTGGAACCTACGGTGGACCAGCAAGCGGCCCTCAAAAATATGATGGACGTGGCTAAGACCGATGAAGATGCGTTCGAGGCCGCGCGCGCGATCTTTGAAAATGCGAACGCCCATTTATCCGTCGCGCGCGGCAACGCCACGAGCGCGCTGGCCAGTTTGTCGCAAAGTTCCGGGTCCGCTCCGCTTGATCTCACTCATGCCAGTCAATCGAAACCCGCGCTACTGCGAACGCCTTCGGCGAGCATGCCGATTCTTCCCACGCCGGTGCCCGTTCATACGGCTTCCGCGCTTCCAGCAACGCCGGCCGCCATAAAGCCTGCACCCACACACAGTCAACTTTGCGCGCAGCTCGCGGGTGCGCAGGATGCTCTGCGCCGGCTGATGGAAACTCAGAACATGCACAACGAAGACCGCGAGGAATTGGAAAAAGACGTAAATGAAGCCGAAGACGATGCGTGGAAGCGGGGATTCGATATGCTTCGCGAATACAGCGGAGAAAAGCTTGCCGAGCATCTCAACGACATGATCAAGGAATCCGACGGCGAAATTGAGAAACTCTATCGTGAGATTTCCAACGAAAAAGACCCGGCCAAAGTGGGTGAGCTGCAAAAGAAATGGGAACAGATGGACCAGCGCAAGGCTTACCTCCAGGGTGCGGTGCGCCGCGCGGCTGTCGATCAGAAGTATCTCGATAGATTGACCGATGAACGCGAAATATCTGAATGGCAAGATAAATACAAGGGCGATCTGGAAGGCAGCATGGATGGAGTTCGCCAAATTATCGACATGGGACTCGGCGACGAGAAGGTACAAAAGATTCTTCGACTTTCCCCCGCATCGGCACAGTTCTTGAAATACGGTTTATCGATCGAGGATTCCGCCTACGACATCCTGAAGGAAGTCAAAAGCGCACAGCAGATCAACCAACTGAACCAGAACTCAGAAAAGTTCCTGCAGGCACAAAAAGCGCTTCAACACCGCATCCAGGCCACAGTAGCCCAGCTCAACACATACAAGGCACAAAATCCGGATGGCGTCAGTTGTATTGCGCAGCAGGCAGAGAGCGCGAGATTCCGTCCGTCTTCGGCGTCAAAGTAGTACCACGGTAATTCTGAGCAGTTGGTCGCGGTCGGCAATTCCTCGGCAATCCAAATGAGAGGCGCCGATCGGGTGCGTCCGGACAATTTCGTGCATGCGGCACTTGCATCTAACGTTCGTGGCGCCCAGCTTTCGAAAAGAACGAAAGCTGGGGGCAGCCGATATCGTGCCAGTGTAGAAAAACTCGAAGCTGGCCAGCCCCCCTTTTTGGGTGGTGGGCAGTTTCCGAGTAGCCGGTCAATCCGGAAATGAACCCCGTCACTGACTACAAGCGCGTTTGTCAGTACTGATCGAACGGGTCAATGATTTCGGATATGCAATTACTTGGACATCATTTCCAGAATGACAGGCGCTTCTTGTACAGGGGTTTGTTGTGTCACCTTGCCTATGAAAAGATGAAGGGCGGCAGCAAAGAGGCAAGAGTGCTCGACGCAAAGTAGACGAAAGGCTGCCGTAAATGCGTCGATGAGACGGGCGGACGAATGTGCCGCACCCAACCTCCATCCCAGGAAAGCAGTCTGCAAGACTATGCGCCGCGCCAACTCAGCGCAAGCAGTGGTTCGCAGCAGGGCAAGAAAGCTTCTACGTTCCATGCTGTTCCTAGGGCGAGTTCGCAGGCTGAACAGGTGTCGACGCCGAAGTCGGCAAATCCGGGACAAGCACTTTCTTCACGGATTCAGGAATCTCATTGGCGTGCGCAAGCATTTCGCTAACCTGCCATAGCTGGGTATCGGTTAGCTTGATCTTGAAGGACGGCATGCCAGAAAGGCGGATTCCGTTGGCTGCCTTCCAGTAGGTCTCCGATGCTGGATCATCAGTCACACCCTTGCCCCGGAACAATTGTGGCGGTTTCGGAAACATCGTTGTCACGTAGTCAATGGGTGGCTGGCCCGGAAGGCCGTGACACAAGGCACAGTGCTGTTTGTAAACACTTGCACCGGCAAGAAAATTGGGTTCGTCCGCAGGCACAGGCGACAGAGGGATATGTTGCCTGTCGATGTGAGCATCCAGGGCCATGTTCGCCAACTTCTTCTCGAAAGGCATCGGGGGGTCAGCCGTTGCCACGGGGGCCAGTCCTGCCGAAAAGTAAACGAAAACACAACCCACTGAAATCGCAACGGCCAGAATGAAACCGAATACGATACCTTTTATCACTTGTGTGCTCCTGTCGTCTCAAATCAGAAATTGAAGCGATAACCCAGAATCATCTTCGCAATCAGGTGGTCGGTCGAACCCGTAAGGCCCACCCCAACTCCAAAATTAATTTCCCATTGTGGAGCGATATTCAAGTCAATTGCGGGGAAAACCTGATGTTGCTGTTGTGAGAGGGCATCAAACCCTGTCACCGGGCCAACCGACCCGTAGTATTCAAGGCCTCCCGCAACTTTCGGTGTGAAATCGTAACTAAATTTGAAGTTCGGCGAGAAAACCACGCCCTGGTTCACGCTCTCTCCGTGGAAAGATCGGTCGAGCGTGGGGTTCAGCGACCAATACCAGCGTCCGACCTTTTGATCCACGATGGGACGAATTTCCCAGGTCAACGTGTCCACAGAATATTGCCGCCTCTGATAGCCGATTTCATTCGAGAAGCTCACGCCCACGGGCCAGTGCCATTTCTTCGGAACGGCAACTCGCGGCCTGATTTGATCTCCAACCCATCGCCAGCTCTGGCCCTCAGTTATTGAAGTGAAGATGTAAAAGCCACACTCGAACCAGTCATTGAAGCCGTGAGCGATTTCCACCGTCTCATGCTCGGCATGATTGGTGGGATAAACCCCGTCCACAATCGTCTTCGAGCCGTCAATGGTGAAATTGCTGTGGAGTTCAACCATGGTGTGGCCGGGATCGACCAGATCAGATCCGTACACCTGAATTTTCGTAATTGTCTTGAGCATGGGCGAGAGTTGCAGCCAGGCTCAAGATGGCGAATAGGACGGCGGTCGCGAGATGTCGGCAACTCATTGTTCGATCAGAGTGCGCATCAAGAAGATTATCAGCTACATGATGAATTCGACGTGGCGGACAGATGACAAGTTGTTCATCTTGGCCAATCGGACAGGCCAACGTGCATCAACCATAGTATGCGGAGGTTGCCGGACTGTTCATTGCTTTCCATCGTCTGCACGGTGCTGCTTTTCGGTAATTTGTCATTCGCATGTGTCGCAGCTGCTGGTCAGGAACCCTCAGCGCTTCCGGATGCACCGAGCACGACTCAGACGCAATCGAAGCCCTCAAACCTCACACAGCACGACGAGCATCGCGAACCGAGCAAGAATCACATTTTGTGGATCATCCCAAACTATCGTTCGGATGAAAACCCAGGAGAGATCAAAGCATTGACGCCTGCCGAAAAGATGAAAGTGTCGTTGGACGACTCCTTCGATCCTTCGGCGTTTCTCGTGGGTGGCATTTTTGCTGGGACATCCATGGCGCAAAAACAGTACAGCTCTTTCGGTACCGGTGCGCAAGGGTTTGGCAAGTACTACGGAGGAGCATTCGCGGATCAAGCAATTGGCAACATCATGACGGAGGGGCTATTCCCGGTCATTCTCCATCAGGACCCACGCTACTTCGTCAAAGGCACGGGTGGTTGCTGGAAACGAACTGGATACGCAATAAGCCGCGAATTTATCACTCTGGGTGACGATGGCCGCAACCATTTCAACACATCAGAGTTAGCCGGAAACGCCGTGGCCGGGGGTATTTCCAACTTTTACTATCCGGCAGCGGACCGATCGTTCGGAAATACCGCAAACAAGTGGGGACAACAAATAGCCCTGGATACGTTCTTCAACGTTACAAAGGAATTTTGGCCGGACGTGCGCAACAAATTGTTTAAGCATTAAACGACTGAAACTGATCCTTTGACTGATGCTGCGGGCAAGGAGTTGAGGCAACGACGGTGCGACGAACAGGTCGTATCTCAGCTGAGATATCGGAGGCGTATGCAACAAGAACCGATTTCTGTGAAGTCTTCGCGGAAAATATGAACGACTTGTACCTGCTTTCGTTCTTACTAACAGCCGATGTCGCGACAGCTGAGGAATGTTTTGTCTCCGGTCTAGAGGACTGTGTCAAAGGGACGTACGTGTTTCGAGACTGGGCACGATCCTGGGCTCGAAGGACGATTATTCAGAACGCAATTCGCATGTTGGCACCTCGCAAGAGCCAGTCGCCGATTGCAGATGCCCCAAGTGATCACGTCATTTCCAGTTTTGGACGGATGCGTAAGACCGGTTTCGCAATCGGGAGCATCCTTGCTCTTAGAGATTTCGAGCGTTTTGTCTTTGTCATGTCCGTTCTCGAAAAATACCCAGACCATGATTGCTCCATTCTTCTGGGATGCGCGCGACAGGATATCGCGGAGACAAGAATACAAGCGCTATCGCACCTTACCGAGTCTAGCGGGGAGCATCCCCTGATTAAGGCCGCTTTTGATTCTAAAGATCACGAAGAAACAGCGGCGCCAGAAACGCACACGGCGCCACAGTGTTGATGTCTACGAAGACCAGAAAAGCTCACAGTCTTCGAGTTCAAGAAGAGAGAAGTGCGTTTAAGAAACAGCCAGTAGATCGGCATCGCTCGTTACGGCCCCGCGCGGTGAATCTCAAAAGATCCAAGTAGGGACCTGTCATGAGAATTTTGCTGTACAACCCCGACAACGGTGTGACTCGAAACTTCATGCCACACCTCTGGATGTTTTTGCTCAAGGCGCTGACTCCTCCTGGTCATGAAGTTCTGCTGATTGACGGTAACGCCCAGCCAATGGACGAGTATCAAATCGCGGAATACGTCCGCGCACAAAATGTCGGATTAGTCGGCATCGGCGCCATGACCCGAATGATCGCAAAGGCGTATCACATCGCAGATGCGATTCGCGCTACCGGGGTTCCAGTCGTGATGGGTGGTCCTCACGTCACGGAGCTGGCGCACGAAGCCCTTGGTCGCGACGGCGGCGCACGCCATGCCGATGCGGTTGCCCTTGGAGAAGCCGACGAAACCTGGCCGCAAATTGTGAACGATGCATGTGCTGGGCAGCTCAAGGAAATCTACGCCCCGGCGGACGAAACTGGCAAAGAGCGCAAGCCTTCACTGAAGGAATATCCCATAATTCCTTGGGACACAATCGATCTCCAGCAATTCAACCTTGTTCCCAAATCTGCCGCTCCATTCCTCCGCAAAGTTGGTGCAGGCTGGGGAACTTTTCGCATCGTCCCGGTCGAGTCCGGGCGAGGGTGCCCCTATGGCTGCGAGTTTTGTACGGTCACCGGATTCTTTGGCGATTCCATTCGCTTTCGGACTAATGAGAGCGTCGTCAACGAACTTCTCCTGTTGAAAGCTCGCGCTCGCAAAGAAAGGGGCCAGATGGCGGTCTTTTTCATCGATGACAATTTCGCTATCAACGTGAAGCGGACCAAATCGCTGTTGCGCGATATTATCGCCGCCAAAGCTCAAGTCCACTGGGTAGCGCAGATCAGCGCCAACCTATTGCGCGACGAAGAACTCGTTGATCTGATCGCCGCTTCAGGCGGCAAGTGGATCTTCATCGGCATGGAATCTATCGACCCCGCCAATCTTAGAGACGTGAACAAGGGCTTCAATAAACCCGGTGAGTATGCTGCCGTGCTCAAACGCCTCGCCCAACGCAACGTCTACGCGATCACGTCATTCATCTTCGGTATGGACAACGACACTCCCGGCGTGGCCGAGCGCACACTCGCGGAGGTCCGAACCTGGCCTCCGGGGCTTCCCATTTTCGGCCTGCTCACACCCTTACCCGCAACTCCGCTCTACAAGCGTCTCGAAGTCTCGGGACGCCTCACGCGTCCCAAACACTGGCAGGAGTTCATCCCATTTGCGATGGCTCACACGCCGCTCAAGATAACCATTGAAGAAGCTCATGCTGAAGTGAGATACGGTTGGGAGCAAGCATACAGTCCAGAGGCCCTGGCCGGAGCAGTTGACTCACTCAGTGACCAACCTCTGGGTTATCGCATTAACGTCTTCCTCGCACGCCTATGCTTTCGCGGGATATATTTTCCCATGATGGGGAAAATGGCGTGGTTAAGAGTTGCCGCTCAAAACCGGCGAACGATTCTTAAACTCGTGAGCGAAGCTTTCTTTGGCCTCCGAAAGCTGCCCACAAATCCGGCCGCACAGGATGCGTACGGGGCAGTCGCAGTCCCGGATGTACACGGCGAAGTGAGCCTATGATCTAAGGCGGGTCGCCCTCTGGGAAGCCTACGAGCACCTCTAGATGATATGTTGTGGTAGCCAAAACTCATTCGTTCTCCGAATCGCCGCTCCTGGCCTCCGCAGGAGGCTGGATGGAGTTCTTACGTTGCCGACTTAGAGTTGCTCCGGGATGCATTTCACCGGCATGAAGCCCGAATATAAGCGGCATATCAAATGGTCTCTGGGGTTGGAACGGAATAGTCCTCCACAAAGTGAGCACTCGTACACCCCGGTGCATTTTCCGCCGGACAATTTCGGCTTTAGCCAAATCTTTTGTCGCTCCATTTTTGTCAGTTTCGCTCGACGCGATCGACTCGAGGAATCGTAGATGGTGGATTACTTTGATTTCCGTCTCGCTGAAGCACCCGCTGGCGATCAGGAATCTTTCTTCCGATGAACAAGATAAGCTCCACACACACAATGAAATGAATATTCCTCCTCGCGAAGTCCTAAGTTTCCCCGCCACAGTTGCGATTCCCTGCTTGCACTGGCAGGTCACAATCTTAGTCATTAGCATATTCTTAATTTTCATGCTGCTCTTCCGTCTCGAATGGCGGTTACGCAGCCTGCAATACGCTAACCGGAAACGATAAAGTTATAAGGGCGCCACCTCCGGGACGTTCCGAGACCCGCGCACCACCGCCGTGTGCCTGGGCAACAGCATCCACGAACGCTAGTCCGAGACCGTGACCGGGAGAATTTTTCCCCTTTACAAATCGTTTGAAAACCTGGTTTCCGATTTCAGCGGGGAATCCTGGGCCATTGTCTTCAACCACCAGCATTGCTGAGCCTTGATGTGAATATAGCCGGATCTTCACTTGGCATCCCGTCGGCAAATGCGTTAATTCGTTTTCAAGCAAATTGCTCACTGCGCGATTCAGCAGAGTCACGTCTGCGTCCACAACAACGTGCTCTTCCATATCAGTCGTCACCTCGTGATGGTGTTCGGCCATTGCCGGTTGGTAAATATCAACGAGTTGTTTCACTACATCCGAGAAGTCGACGGGACCGCGATCGATGTGAAGAGCTCCCGCCTCTGCTTCCGCAAGGTCTAGCGTTGTATTCAACAACTGCAAAAGCTTATCCAGGTTTTCGACCGCCTCCCCCACCGAGTCACGCCACTTGTCATTTCCTTCATTGCATAATGCGGATTCAAGTGTGCCACGAATCAAAGTCACCGGGCTTTTGAGGTCGTGCGCGATACCGCCAGTAACCGTACGAAGCTGATTCACCGAAGCCTGCAGCCGGTCCAGCATGTGATTAAACGTTTTCGCCAATCGCGAGATTTCATCTGAGTTCATAGGTTCAGGCAAACGTTCCTCTAATCCCTCGGTGCCGATACGCGCGACGGTTTCCGTGATTCTTTCAACACGATGCAGTGTTCGACGCGCGCTCCAGTAGGAGATAACAAAACCGAGAACAAACATGCCGCCCCAGACCATCAGAAGGCGGCGACCCAATGTGTGCAGTACATGCCTGGCGCCATGATCCGACAATCCGAGATAAACAGTTCTTCCGTTTTGCGCCTTCTCAACCACTCGAAACGTATGTGGATATCCATTTACTGTTATGGATTTTAGAGGTCCCGGGACTAGGTTCGCCTGTCGAATCGCTATGATAAAAGCGTCTTTAGAACCGGGCCCCACCCATAAGGGCGCTTCACTGTTATTCGGATCTGAGGCCAGGAAGAATACAGAATTCAGCCTCTCGCCGCGAGCATTGCGTTCATCTGGTACTTCCTGAGTTGCCAGCTCTGCCACCTCCCGCACGATCCGCTTATATAGGTGATCGCTCGGAGTATCCGCCGAGACTTGAGCCAGAACTTCAGCTTCGCCGCTCAGCCAAGTGTCACTGCGCTCCCTGAGACCCTGAGCGACAAGAAAATAGACTATGGAAAACGCACCAGCGGTTCCGAGCGCGAACGCCACAGTTGTCCAGATCGAAATCCGCCAAGCAGCAGTGGTGCGTAGATTCCTAGGCATGTTTGAGAACGTAGCCGACGCCACGAATCGTATGAATCAACGGTCGCGGAGTGTCATGATCCACTTTGCTGCGAAGACGATAAATATGAACGTCAACCACATTGGTCGCGGGGTCAATCCTCATCTTCCAGACATGGTCCAGAATCATGGTCCGGGTTACCACGCGGCCTTCGTTGCGGCAAAGATATTCCAGCAGAGAAAACTCCTGTGGAGTCAATTGCAGCAAGTGATCGCCTCGCCGCGCCTCGCGACGCACCAGGTCAAGGTGCAAGTCGGCTGACTGCAGACGCACCGATTCAGTTTGCGGGACGGCGGACCTGCGTAAGAGATTTCTCAATCTTGCCAGCAATTCAGGCAGAGCGAATGGCTTCGTGAGGTAGTCGTCTCCGCCCCGCTCCAGCCCGCGAACACGTTCGTCCACGGAACGCCTGGCAGACAAGATCAGGACCGGCGCTGCATTACCTTGCGCTCGGCAACGCGCAATCAGATCCAATCCATCCAAGTCGGGAAGGCCAAGATCGATGATCAAGGCATCGTGAATACCATCCAATGCCATGGACTCCCCAGCTCTCGCCGTACTGGCCGCATCCACCTTATATCCGGCCTCCGTCAGCGCGCGGTTAAGGAATAGCTGGATGGAAATGTCGTCTTCTACGACCAATAGTCGCATGAGAGATCCCTGCCTGTCCAAGACTTTACACCTCCTCGTGCGATGCAGGAAACAGGGTCTTGGAAACCTGCCGAGCCAATAATTGCCGAATCACTGCTGACGCCATGTCAGGTCTACGCGTACCGGTATTTCATTCTTGACGGGCATCGTCAGCAGCGATGGGGGGTCGATTTTGAAGTCAACCAGTGTGGCCGGAATTGTTCCCGTGATATGGATCTGGTTCCCTTGCTTATCTAGTTTGAAAGGAACCTGCTTGTACTGGGCTGTCTGGCCCGCAAACTGGATCTCAAGATCAGCGTTAATGGTCGACGCCGTGGAATCCGATTCAGGCAAGCGAGTGCGGACCGTGACCAGCGGAAACTCGGCACCGCGCGTGACCTGAATCATGTGGAGGTCGCGGTTGCTGTCTCCGGAATCAAACGATTTAACTGGCACAGCGATCAGAAACTCGCATTGCCCAGCATGGCAGACACCCTTGCCCTTAGCTGCGTGACTCACGCCCTCGCTCTGATGAAGTGGATGCGATACGTGATATGTGAGGGCGCTTTCTTGAAGGAGCCATTGGCTGTCGGCTCCAAACGCGGGGATGGTTGCGAACAAGAACGGAATCAGTATTTTTCTGCTCATAAACTGTGTTTAGAACTTCACCGATACCGACAGAAGAGCAGCGCCAAATGCCCCGGCCGTAACAATGGCGACCGGGCCATGCGCTTGTGCGATTCCGTGGACTTTTTCTCCGTTGTTCTTCTGACTGAAGGCCATTGCCCCAAGAATCGGAGTGAGTATCATGCCCGGGCCGTGAATCCAAGCCATCGCCTCGTGAAATTTTATCGGACCGCGCTTTTTGGTTCCGGGTATTCTGGGGGCGCGAATGGCGTAGTAAGCGGTGATGCCGTACAGATCTCCCGTCAGGCTGCCTAGCGCCACGTGCAAATCGCGAACAGCCGTGCCTTCACTTTTGCCGCCAGCGCCGGGACCGAGGATCACCGTCGCGACGAGCGGTATCGTCGTGATCAAACCCATGCGTTGATGGATCTTCAGCATGTGCGTCCGTTTATCCAGCAGCGCCTGCTCCTGCGGGTTTCCCCGAGTTTGTTCCGGCGAAAGGCCTAGATCTGAAAGAGACGGGGCGGTCGTGCTACTCGACGGCGCATTCGGTAAGTTCTCCTGTTGGGTTGGCGCTGGGCTGCCATTTACGGGTTCACCTCGCTCCAGTTTGCCATCGAGAATTTCTGCCGCCGTCCCGCTAACCGTTTCTGAAGAAATCTCTAAAGTCTTGAACCCTGCGGCTTCAAATGTCAGCCGATAGTTGCCTTCCGGCAACTCCAGTTTGTACGTACCCTCAGGCCCCGTGCTCGCGGTTTGTTTCTGTCCGGAATCTATGCTTGTTGCGGTCACTGAAGCATTTGCAACCGCGCCACCGGACGGGTCAGTGACCTTACCTGTCAATACACCCTTTCCGACCGTCTGAGCGATTAGAGACGGAGCCAACATCCCGAAGAGAGAGACGGCAAGGAGGCCCGAGACAGAACTCCGCCAAAGATTATTCAACATCCTTCACCTCATTCTCCTTCTGATCCGGCAATCATCTCTTAACGCGACGACGCGGCCAACAATAAGCTTATGTCCACAACATTACCGAAGCCTTTCTGAAAGATGACAATTTGTTCATCTACGGGTTAGTTCGAACATTCTTCGCGTCGTTTACGATTACGCTTTCTTCGACGAACTTTACCAAGTGCAACCATTTGACTTGTTTGGTGCTTCATAGAGGACACGGCTTCTCTCGCTCTGCGACATCGTGTATTTCGCAACCGCGGTGAGGTTCGCGAGGCCTCAAAACCGCGACCGTTCTTACTCGAAACAATTTGGAGTCATTGAATGCGACCAACTGTAATCGGACTGACAGCGTTGATGGTTGGCACGTGTAGTGTGGTAAATGTTGCGCAGACGCTAAGACCAAGGCCCCCAGCAGGGACACAGAAAAACGCGGACTCACCTGTCGGGCAGGTGGACCGGAAAAGTGTGGACGACGTACCGGTAGTGATGCCGATGACTGTTGAGGCCGGAACTCCGATCAAAGTGGCGATTGAATCTGAGGTACGGATTCGCGCAGTGGGTCAGACAATTCACGGCAAAACAACGGAACCAGTGTATGCGTTCGACAAGTTGCTGATTCCGGTTGGGACGGTAGTGAATGGCAAAGTGTCAGCAATCGATCCTGTACCAAAGATGACCTGAACGATGCAGGCCGCTAATGGTAATTTTTCACCAGTGCACAAGGTGCATGTGCAGTTTGACGAATTGATAATGGCCGATGGGAAAACAGTGGCCTTAGATACGGTCGCGTCTCCGACTCCTGATGGAGTGCTGCGCTTCGTCTCTGCGAATGAGGCCGAGAAGAAAAAGAACAAAGTGCAGGAGGCCGCGTCGAACAAAGTTAGCGCCACGCGCCAAGCCATACACCAGCAGTGGAGCGATCTGCAGAAGCAAATCCATGAACCGGGAAAGATGCATAAGGTAAAGAGGATCGTCCTGGCAGAGTTGCCGGTGCATCCACAATACCTTGACGCTGGAACAAGTTTTAATGCGAACTTGTTGCAGCCTTTGAATTTTGGGACTGAGGCGGTGAAGCCGGGAGCGATGAGCGAGATTGGAGCACCACCACCGACAGGCAGCGTGGTATATGCGCGGTTGGAGACAGGTTTGAGCTCTGCGACGGCGAAGGTTGGCGACCCAGTGGAAGCGGTTATTACCGAGCCGCTCGTCGCGTCAAATCATCTTATTCTGCCCGAAGGCAGTCTGATCAAAGGTTCGGTAATGCAGGTTGCTCCGGCGCGTCGATTAAGCCGTAACGGGCAGTTGCGAATCCAATTTCGAGAGGTTGCGCCCCCGAATGGAATCGAGCAAAAGGTTGAGACGAACTTGGAGGGCGTTGCTGTGGCGAAGGGTGAACATCTGAAACTCGACAATGAAGGTGGGGCGGAAGTGACAACTCCGCGGACACGATATCTGACAACTGGAATTCAAGTTATGCTGGCGGCCACCCAGGCGTCTCCTGATCGCGATGCGGGACAGAGTGGGCAGAGTGTTGGCGCATCGGGAGGCGGCGCCGCGAGCGGCGCATCGGGATTTAAGTTGGTAGGGATGGTTGTGGGAATCGCTGCACATTCCCGCGTAGTATCGGCCGGTTTCGGATCGTACGGAGCCGCGATGTCCATCTATTATCACTTTCTAGCCCGCGGACGCGATGTAGTTTATCCGAAAGATATGGTAATCGGCTTGGGAACTCGCGACAGCAAATCAGCGAATGCGGCACAAGCGCCAGCACAACTAGCACAATGAGAGACCTGTCCTGCTGCGGCCCGGCTTTTGCAAAAAAGAAACTGTAAGGTGTGAAAATGGACCGGCATGGACGTGAGTTTTGAAACGCAGAGCATGGCCGACGCCCCTACCCTCTCCCGGCAGCGGCCGCACCGGATCAGCAATGTGAAGTCGGCTTCTCTCCACTGATTGGTCGGTCAAGGCTGGCGCGTTTAGCGTTACTGCTCCCTCGAAGAGCCCGCAAACCAATTCTGGATGAGTGACCTGGCCTGATTTCGTCTATTGAGATTCAGTTCTGTCAGAATCCGCGAGAATACGGCTTGACCGATTAGGTTAGCAAATGCTAACCTAATCGGGATGAAAGAGACGCGCCAACCATTCTATGTGTCCAGTGATGATCCCCCTGCTAAACAGAAGATCATCATAGCCGCACTGGATTTGTTCGTGCGGGACGGACTTTGCGAGACCAGCGTTCGCGATATTGCAAAGGCATCGGGGTTCAGTAATCCTGCGCTCTTTAAGCACTTTCCAAGCAAGGAAGCATTGGCCAACTACCTGTTTGAGCGTTGCTACCTTGAACTCTATCACCTGATCACCAGAGCTATCCGATCGGGCGACACATTTGCGAAGAAGCAGCGCGCCGTGATCTGCGCTTATATGACTGCACTGGACCAGGACCAGGATGCCGTCCTCTATGTACAGGACAATCTTCGGCAATTCTGGCCCAAAATGCCCGTAGCGATGCGAAAGCACACGATCGTGGGCGAGGTCCGAACGCTGCTCGAGTTAGGGCGTAAGGATGGGGCAGTCACCAAAACTCTCGATGTTGGATTGCTCACCGTTGCATGGATCGGCACGCTTCAACAGTTTGCCCGCGCGCGGTATTTCGGGGAGTTCAAACTGCCATCGAGAGAGATGGCAACAATCTTAGAGGAACTCCTGACGAGGATGGTGAAGGAGTAAAAAATTTTACCTGCACGGTAAGCAAGTGCTAACCGTGTCAGGCGCTAACCAAAGATTATGAGCCTAATAGCGAGGGAATGCAGATGCCGACAATTCACGCAATTCGCACAGGACTGGTGCAGGTGAGACGTCCACAGATGGAATCGCGAGGCACGGGGCTCACCCGGACAGCGCACATGCTATTTGACGAAGACTGGTCGGAGTGGCTGCCGATTTACGCCTGGGTCATCGAGCATGATGAGGGAGTCATCGTGGTCGACACCGGGGAAACCTCGCGCGTCCATGAGAGCGGATACCATCCCTCCTGGCATCCGTTCTACCGGCGTTCTGTCCGCTTTTCCATCCATCCTGACGAAGAGATCGGCCCTCAGCTTCGGACCCTCGGAATCGCCGCCAGAGACGTGCGCCACGTTGTGCTGACACATCTCCATACCGATCATGCGGGAGGACTGGTTCATGTAACGGGCAGCAAGACCTGGGTTCCCAGAGAAGAATGGAAGAGGGCAAGCGGACTTGGAGGAAAAGTGCAGGGTTACTTGCCTCATCGTTGGCCGAAGTGGTGGCAGCCCGAATTTATTCGCTTCGACAATCACTTCGTTGGCCCATTTCGGCAGAGCATGTCTCTTACCAAGAACGGCGACGTGCTCATTGTCCCGACACCTGGCCATACGCCACACCACGTATCGGTGGTGGTATGCGGCTCACCGTCTTTTTTTCTTGCAGGTGACACCAGCTACACACAGCGTCTTCTACTAGAGGGAAAGGTGGACGGAGTAAGTCCCAATATGAACATCGCCCGCCGGACATTGAACCAGATTGTGTCGCTTGCAGAGGAGCAGCCGCTCGTATACCTGCCGTCTCACGATCCAGAGAGTGCGGCCAGATTAGCACAGCAATCTGTTCTTAGAGACGGCAACATTCCTCCGGCTCCCGTCAGCTAACGGCAAGTCGCCAATGCACTCATCGAGACGCGATTGGTAACCGTAAGTCGGCATCTCGTCACTGATCGATGAGTGACGGGATGCTCGTTTCCCGTTATCTATGTGGTGAAACTTTCTACAATGCGACTTCTGGACAACTTCACGCTGTCTGGCCGAAATTATGCCCTCGGAGATGAGACGGCCTCTCGGCCGGTCTCTGCCTCTCTTAGCAGTTCGGTACGGTACTTGGGGGCGAGCGCTTTTACTCTCTCGATGAATGCCGCCTGATCCTTTTCAGAGAGCTTGGGCGGAGGCGTGATACGAGTGGCGACCGGAACTCCCACCTCCAAGAAGAATTTCTCCTGCCCGGCAGGAGAGCAAATGCAGAGCATGCGTACGACCTCACCAGAAGCGTTGTGAAACTGATGAGGAGCGTTGGCAGGAATGTTCAGGGTTTCGCCGGCGCGGAC
>Ga0210398_10003323_pt1 | contig 15456 bp, 30 predicted proteins | sample IncBWC4OmetaG_FD_161047 | JGI IMG/M metagenome (GOLD analysis project Ga0210398, IMG submission 161047) | Forest soil microbial communities from Barre Woods Harvard Forest LTER site, Petersham, Massachusetts, United States - Inc-BW-C-4-O | ecosystem: Environmental > Terrestrial > Soil >...
CGGCGGCGGCGGCGGCGGCGGCGGCGGCGGCGTAGGCGGCGGCGTCGGCGGCGGCGTAGGCGTCGTAGGCGGCGGCGTCGGCGTAGGCGGCGTAGGTGGCGGCGTCGGCGGCGGCCTTCCTCTTTTTCAACAACTCACCAATGCTGATAGTGCCTGCAATAAACGCTTTTGCCGCCTCGATACACTCGCGAGGGGCCTTGTCATCCGGACACCTACGCTCGTAAATTGGCATAACAATTTCTGCAACCCTGATGGCAATCGCCTGGTTCTCCTCCCTGGTCGCCAATTTTCTGCACACGAACCAATACTTATCCTTCAATGATATCTCAGACCGCAGGATCCTATCGAGGGTCACCGCCCCACCCTTCATAAAAGAACACGCGCCCAACTGTTCCCCACTGTAGCACCCTCTGTTCTGATGCATAAATTGATGAGCAAATACTTGTTGCATAGTTATTATTTTACCTTATTTTTTGTCCGACCGCCGCATGCGACCAGGCATGCAGGCACCCAATCGCATGCGTAGGGGATAAGGTCGTCTCCCAATTTATTCCCCCGTTGTTTCAGCCACCTCCGCTACTGGCCGCCTGCAGCCGGACCACGGCAACAACTGAAATTATTTTATCATCCGCCCCGCTTCCGTGAACGGCAATTCCCCGGTATTGGGCAGATAGATGACCTGGTTTTTTGTGTCCTTCATTTGATCTATCCACAGCCATTGCAGGTAAGAAGGATTCCCCTGTAGTGATTTGCCGATAATCTGGTTGCTCTCCGCAATGCCATGCGCCCTTATCGTATCGGCTTGCGCCAAAAGGGATGCGGATTCCATTTTCGCTTTTGCCTCTGCTACGGCAACTTCTCTGGAGCTTTGCGCATGAGCCAGCACTGCCTCCCCTTCCTTCCTCGCACTATACACCGAATACTGCGGGCATCCCCACATACTCAGGACGATCATGCCCCCAAGAAACGCTACCACCATCCCAGCAATCGACATCCCGCCGCCGACAGTAATGTCTCCATTTTTATCTGTAAACATATTTTTTGTTTTTACCGCCGAAAGGGGCCCAGTTTCCTGGTAACCCCGGTCCGACGTATGTTTAAAACCCAAACTGAATTATCCTAATAACCGCCCATCCCCTGGCTGGACTGACAGCCATTGTGGCTGCGCGGCGCATACCAATGCCTCGACGCGGTACACGATGAAAACGCACAGATCAAAAGGATGGCGAACATTGCGCCGGTTACAAAGGTGATGACACCAGAGATCGAGATTGACTTTTTCATGGTAGAGATTTTTTGTTTTTAAAAATGTGTTGAAGGTACTCCGGGGAGGGGCATACCGGACTGCGGTCTGTTTATCCGCTGTCTCCTTTGTTCGTTGCCTTCAACAATACAAACCTACGACGCCCGGGCCATTCACGCAATAGCAAAACTACTATCGCCTCATAGGAAATATACGCTCGTAGATTTACGATTTGTCGCGCATTTGTCGCGCATTTGTCGCGCAAAAAGCCCCGCGTTGAGACGCAGGGCCATTTCTCTCTGAAATATCCGTATAGAATGGATCACTTTTTTGGACGGAGGAGAAGCCACAAGCCTACAGCAACCGCACCTACCACGAACACCGTCGTTGTTGGGTAAGCCTGCGCGGCGATCACTGCGGCATTAAAAACTGTTCCAGGATTATTTGCCATCTGGTACCCGGTCAGGATATCACTATCCGGTATATACTGCGCTGATGCGGTATCGCCATTCTCATGATTGACAATAGCCCGCATGAGCGAGGTAATCGTATCCTGGTCTGTTCCGAGTTGGTCAGTCGCGCTAATGCCTGTATCAGCGGCCACTGACGATATATAAGACGCCGTGTCATTCTCTGACGGCGGCGCATATGCCGTAATGAGCGACGTGATTGTGTCGAGTCCATCGGTATTTATTTTATTGGTGAGATCTAGCGCCAATGCCCGAAGGCCCCACGTGTCATCGGCGAAGACGACGAAAGGCCCGTCCATGCCGACAGTGCCCTGCCATCCGGTAAGCCCCGGCGGCGGTTGCAAGTTGCCGGGATTGTTATCGCGTATACCCCTTGGCAGGGACGCTTGTCCTCTGTAGTCCATGTTAGAAAGTTTTCAGTGATGCAATAAAGGCCACGATACAGAGCGCAGCGATAATAGCCGCGAACGCTATCGCAAGCCCCCATCCTGCGAGTCTGGCAAGGCCCATGAGGACCGGCCGCCACCACATCCAGCCCGTTATCCGGTATCTCATAACGACTTTTTGGGGTCAAGAAATTCCAGGCACCTATTGAGCTTGACCACTTCATCGATGCTGCCGAACAAGCCCGCTTTTATACACCCATCGACGACGCCCTTTACGGCCTTGAACGCATCTTCCTTATTCTCAGGACCAGGCCAGACAACCGGCGTCCCGTTCATTTCCGATGCCCTTGGGGTAGGGGTAGGTGTTTTAAATTGTTGCTTCATATCAGTAGAGAGGTATTTTATAGTTTGTTCCTGAGACATTGACCTGAGCCCATGCGGTTGGCGTAGTGAGGGCCGCCGCTCCCGATCCATACATATTCAACGGCGCCACGAAGGCCACTGTTCCCGGCGCGGCCGCAGTATTGCCGGTAAGGATGTTTTCTCTTGTTGTCCCGGTCCTTACAAAGGTAAGATTCGTTCCGTTATACTCTATAGCCCCCAGTTCGGCTACGGTCTGAAAAGCGCCTGTGGTTAGCTTTATCGGCGCGCTGCTGGCCGCAGCGGCACCGGCTCCTACGTGAATGTACGCGGTCGGCGTAGCCACGCCATGCACTCCGGTACGGCCCGTAGTGCCATTGGATTGCAGCAATACATCTCCAATCACATTTTGATAGGCGATGAGCTGCCCCGTTATCGAAGCCACGCCCGGATTGAACAGGATACCCGTCACCGACCCCGTGCCCCCTGCGGTTTGATTGACTATCGGCACCATGTTGATCTGCACGACATTCGCAGTCCCCCCCGCAATAGTGAAATTAGGACGCATGAAGATGTCGGTGAAAGTAGACAGCGGCACTGTAGTGTTGTACGTCTGCTCTATGATGACGCAAGCCTGGCCCCCTATCGCACCAATCAATTCCTGCGTATCACTCACGCCGAAATAAGCAACCCCGGTATTTGGGTTTTTCCAAAATGTTTGCCCATCGTACTCCATGATAAACGACTGCACTCCATTGATGTTGCACTCCAAGTACGACCCCGCAGTTGCTAAACCTACCGGCCCTGTCACTGTCGCGTTCATCTGGATAAATATCTCAGAAGTTCCCGCCGCTGTTGAATCCGCATTCATCAAAAGGGCGATCATGCCCGAGACTGTCGCCACATCGTCTATTTCGACAAGCGCCCCGCCGCCTCCTTTGTAGGATTGAGAGAACACCGAGAACCCCGCGTTCCAGCAAATCGAATTCCCATCCATAGGGATATCCCTGTTGTCCAACAGTTTCGCCGGAAAGGTCGCGTCTGCCGGTTCATTGCCAAGAACGATAAACCCCCCAGCATCCACTGAGACGCCGTTACGGGCACCATTTACTACGATACCACCACCACCGGCTCCGTTTATGGAACCAAATATTATGTTTCCTTCACTCATTATTTTCCGAATGTATCGTAAGGCTCCCCGGAGGCAAATAGTTTCGGGATGAACCACACCAGGTTGCCTGCGGCTGCCGGCGCCGCGAAGCGAATATCCACCCTTCCAAAATACTCTTCTCGCTCATTTCCCGAGACCGCAATGAACGAGCCCACTGGTATGGGTATGTTATTCACAAAGACAACCGTCGTTCCGGAATTAAGCACGGTCCACCCGTTGCATCTTCCCGGCAGAATCACCTGGTTATTGGTGACATAAGGGGCCGGTGAAATATTATACGGCTGCGCCCTGTTTAGCGCCTTCCCAAAAGCCTCTGTGATGGCTGTAAAAAATTGGCTGAAATCCATTTTACATAATTTAATCCGTCGGCAATGTAAATGCCCAGTACATGAAGTTCGCCAGCATTTGCATATTGGTCACCCCGCTAGTACCCGTTTGATCGTTCGCAAAACTGTTAAACAACCAATCCCCCAACGTTTGCCCTGTCGCCGCCTGGCAAATCGATGCTACAAATGAAATATCTATCGCATTTTGAACAGTTGATTGAAATTGAGACAGTATTGGCGACATGTCTGGATAATCCCTGAACAAACTTAGTACTCCGGACCCCTTTTCCGCAGTCGTTAAATCGGCCCATAAGCTTGTTGCCTGGGCTTGCACGATCGTTGCCCCAGTAGGATTTGTCTGATACAATGTTGCCAAGAATGGATTTGTCGCTTGCGGCTGTGATTGATAGAACGCTACCAATTGATCATCCGTTGTAAGCGTCGCCTGCTGAGTTGCCGTAGAACTACTCTGAGGAGACAATACACCAGGAGGCCCCGTACCCCCTGATCCAAACAACTTCTGATATGCCATGTATGCACCTACCCCTATTAGCAATATTACACCAGTTGGCAGTATCCATCCATAATCCGACCCTATTTTTCTCCTTGCCATATTACACTATTTTAACCGTACCTATGCCCCGGCGAACCCCGTATCCGTCGAAGAAAAAGTATTCCACCACCCCTGCAATGCCGATGACAATGGCTGACCGCTATTGAAGGCCTGAATGGCCGCAGCCAGATTCGTAATATCGGTCTGTGTTGCCTGAGTTGTCAGGTATTGGATAAGCCCCGCTTGCTGCTTTGGTGATGTCGAATTTATCCATGGCGTTATATAAGCCACGAGCGACGAATTACTGGGCAGGAACCATGGCAATACAGTATTTGAAACGGGTTGATTGGCAGCCGCTGCTGATCCGCTTGACGACACGGGCACAGCTGCAGGAGCAGCCCCAGGTCCAAAGAAGAAATACCAGCCGGCGGCCGCAGCCGCAGCAATACCGCCCACGATCAACGCCTTTTTTGTGTTCTTATTCATGGACTATGAATTATCATCTCCCAAGAGATCGTTTGCTAAAGTTGTTGCGAGACCGGCCCCGGCCGCTATTTCAGCGGCAGTTGTTGCCGTTGAACTGCTGGTTGGCGTTGCCGTTTTTATGATCGTTGTCGCTGGCTGAGACTTATTCAGCATCATATAAGCAATAACGCCCACTACAGCAATACCGCCAATGATCAGCACTGTATTTGTTCCCGATCCCGACACCCGCCTTTTTTTTCTGTGATGCATACTACAAAAAGTTTAATGCCATTGAATATTTTGTTGGGTCCCGTTCGGCCATGTCGGCCAGTTTTTGCAGGTGATCCCCCAATTTTGCGTCCTTTGCCGAAAGTCGCGTAAGGGCCAAATGACACTTATTTACCTGATCGGCATCGAGCAGGTTCACCGGCGCCGATTCCACGCCTGCAACTCTTCTATCTTGCATGTTCGAAGCATTTTGTCCTGTGATATTTTTCCAGAGCGCTACCGCTCCCATTGCCAGCTGTTGTTGAACTTCCGGCCGCTCGATCAGACTCATGGCCATTGTGCCGATCTTCCCCATGATCGTCCTATCCTCCTGCTCTACCTCCTCTTCCAACTCCTCCTCCTCCAATTTTTTCAACCTTGCCTCCATTGCCGTTAGTAGGTCAAACAAGCGGTTGTCCTGGTTTGTAGCCCCCTCTACCGGATTTTCAAATAACGAGAAACCGAAAGCCCTGAAGTGTGGTGTCTTTGAATCGATCTCCTGGTCAGGATTTTTCAGCTTATAAACCCACAATTCATATACACCCTGAGACCCATGCTTTTTCATGGAATTCAACACCGCCTCCAACTGCTGAGCGCCACTGTCCACATCATCCTGCCCTACACCATCCGAAGAAAACAAAACCTTCCCCTGACACCAGACAGCCCAAGGCCCCGTCTTGTTCAATTCGTAGGCATCCACGACGGCCCCAACTCCCCTAAAATTTATCGCCCTTGCCATTGGTCTAACGATTAAGTGCCCTTTGTCTGCCCAGCCGTGAGCTTCGCCCATTCGCCCGGCTTGAGTTTCAAATAGCTCACCCCAAGGGTGATGCAAAACTGCGTATTGGGCGCCGCAAAATTATATGGTTGCGCCACCTGAAAATACGACTTGTCCCAGTTGACAGACACCAGGTTTTTGAACTCCTGCATAGTGTCGGAGAAATAATCCGTCGCAGTGGCCAGCGCCGTCTTCAGCGCGTTCAGTTTGGCGCATGGAATCAAGTGCACAGACTCTTCATCTGCCACGTACAGCGTAAGGGCCGTATTGGCTATCTGAGCGACGGTAGGTCCCGGCTGCTGCGACTGGAACGCAAACGGCAACGCATTGGCGTTATAGATCTCTAGCCCCAGGATAACGATATCCTGCGTCGAATCCATGCGCAAGTTTGGTTGGTCATTGATGCGGAATGTTGTCTGGCCTGAATTAGCCGGGATCACCACTTCCACCATTTCCCAACGCTTTATACCTTGTATCATACGTCCTTTTTATTTGGATAAAAAAAAGTCGGGCGTGTTTTTGAAGGTCCGCAATTAAGCGTTTCGCCCGAACACCTTCATTTCTTACCAGGATCCCCCTAGGATATGATCGTAGAGTTCTGGAGCAGCAACCCGCGGAAGTGGATCCGCAGCCGCATGAAGGTCTCTACGGCGGTGAGGTTAGAGGCCAGGATAACGTTGATCACATTGTTCTTGGAACCGATGAAGATCAAAAACGGCTCGACAGGATAGAACCCGTCAGTCGTCAGATCGATCTGGCTATAGGGGATTCCGTTTTCAACACCGGCAATCAGCGGCTGCTCCTGCGTTTGCGGCACATACCTGTGACGCGACAGGTGCCATACTGGCAGGATAACGTCGTTGTTGACAGTGATCCGCGCGGTCGAGTTGTAGATGGTTTCAGCGGAAGCGCTCACACCGCCCGTGGTGAATACCTGAGGGTTGGGGTAGGTCTGCGCGATAAAGGTCGTATCCACGGCCGATGTCGGTTTCAGCAGGAACACGCCCCACGAGGACGCGATGAAGCTATCCTGCTGGGCAAGCCTTACTTCCGTGTTGAAGATTTGGTTACCCTGGTTGCCGTTCTGATTGCTCAGGACCGGAAACTGGTAGTTGGTGGACGTGGTGAGTAGCTGCTGCTCCAGCACCAAGTCAGACATTGTGTTTTTAGTGTTGTCGGGGTTGAGGTTGGCCTGCGCGGCTACCTCCAACGACTCCTCATACACCATGCGGGCCGTCGAGTTGTTTATCGTGAAATTCATGTCCTTTGTTTTTTACTATGTTGGTTTTTCGTTTGTCGTTTTACGGTAGTGGCCTAATTACTATAGAAGGCCCCTATGGCGTAATTTTTCCTTGCCCGTTTACGCGCGCCGACGGTTTGGTTCACGTAGTTGACAGGACCGCCCATTTTTTTGCCGCAACCTACCGCCCTGCTCATTGCGACACCGGGCGTATTGGAAGACATCGCAAGGCCGGAAATCCCCGGTTCAGACAAGCCTGCTTCATTGGCGGTCTCTACGGCGCCTACGGCGAACATGCCAGCGCCTACGCCAAGGGCAAATGGGTTTTTGCGCCCCACGTACATGATCGCTCCACCGGTTACGGCAGCGCCCCCCGGAACCATCCAGCCCGGCATTTGCGCGGCAGCAGCACCCAAGGCAGTATTTACCGCCTGAATACCGAAGGGCGTCACGATAGCCCCCACAGCCACACCCGCAGCCATGATAATGGAGTGATGGAAATCATTTGCCCCTACCTTGCGACGGCGGCGACCCGATACCCTACGCTTTGGCGTGTGGTGGCGACGGGTATGCTTTTTGGCACCAACCCGATGGGTCTTTCTGTGCCTCTTTTTTGTTGCCATTTTCTTTTTGTTTTTTATAAGAAATCGGGACACCGCCCCTTATCTGCGTTTTTTCTTTCCCAGGCCCGTTATAGCCCGCTCCTCCGCCTTCACCTTTGCCAGCTCCTTGGCCAGCTTCTTTTTTTCAGCCACACTGCTGGCAGAATCCTTTGCCAGCAGGATCCAGGCGCGCTGCTGCTCGAGCTTGTGCAGGTATGCCCTACGCGCATCGTTCATATCGGAGGCGCCGATCTTTTCGACCACATGCCGGACGCGGTATTTTGCGCCGACCGACCGCGCCATTCTGGTGGTCTTTGTTTTTTTATTCATCATCTACGATTAATAGTACAATGCCCGTTGTGATCACCGCCGATATGACCCATGCCCATGGGTTTTGATAAATCTGCTGCACCTTTTGCTGCCAGGTCTGCACCGGCGTCGTACCCTCCGCTACTACACCCGGGATGACTAAGGCGCCTGAGGCTACCTGCGCGTTTGCCTGCTCTACAGATTCGTTAAGCTCGTTTGCGACCTCGACCAGCGCAGGATCGAATACTCCGATCGTATTCGCCCAAGACCCCGCAGCGCCATTGAAATTAAAGTATTGTTGAGCGACCGCGACAGCTGCATTAACCTTCCCAACGTCCGTCGTTGTGTAGGCATTGACGGAATATAAAGCCATATATTGGCTTGCTCCTTGTACCAGCGCTTCAATATGTTCTCTGCCCGAAATAAACACGCCGAGCCTATCGATGAACCATTTGAGCGCTGGCGCGACTGCCGTGTCCGCAACCTGACTTGGCGAATTCTTGTATTTATTTTGCCCATTGACATAGTAGTAGTAGTATGTTGCCCCCCAATACTGATCAGACTCATAGGTCCTTCCGTTTAGGATGGTCTCGACAAGTGTCACCGGAGCGGTAAGGATATTGTTGGATATATCGGCCATGAGTAGGGCCGCTTTACTTCCCGGCCCAAAGGCGCTAGACACCAGGTTACTTGCCAGCTTCAAAATCCCGAGCGCTATCGATACACCAGGCACGAACGCGCCCGCCGTTTGCAACACCCCTTGCGCGATGACGTTAAACACATTTGTGGATAACGTGGTGTTCACCGCGTCTATCATCCCGAGGGTGTACTCGTTGAGCATATCCAGGATGGACTGTTCGGCGGAACCGACCGTCCTACGCATCATACCGCGCGGGCCCACCTGCAACCCCGAAACTTTCTCCGATCCCTTCACTGTGATATCTTTTTGCACTAAGTAAAAAGGTTTTTCATTAAATCTGTCCAGCACCGCATCGACCCAAATTTCATCATCGCCGGGATAGAGCACCACAAAGACATGCCCGATACTCGTTCCCAAAATCTTCGATGGTACGAACCTGAAACACCAGGGAATCTCGGCCCCCGTCTGCCTGTTCAGCGAATCGATCACACCAGCCGTGAACAAGGCGTATCCCTTGCAATCCACCGTCCCCCTTTGCAGCATCGTCTTTGGCGTCGAAATAACCTGCCGGTCCTCATCTTCCTCTACATAGGTCATCTGCGTTTTAAGGAAGTCGTAGATATTTTCCGCTATCTGGTCAGACTCCTCGGCGTCGAAGAATATCGCAATCTCATCATAGTACGGGCGGCAGTCCTTGAACTTTTGCGGGATCCTACGGATGATGTCAGATACGTACTGCTTTTTGACTAACATTACCTCCGACACGTCCGGCAGATCACCCATTGCCTGTATTAGTTGCGCCTTTGTTACCACCGGACAAATATTTTATTACCCTACCCTTACAGACTTGCAGCAGCTGCGGTATCCACCGGTCCACCAACCTGGTCAGCAGCAGCAGGGCCAGCGGGTGCGGCCACGGGGGCACTCTGTCCGGGTGCGGCAGTACCGTTAGCAGCATGGCCAAGAGCCAGCGTCGCACTCGTGGACGGGTGAAAAAGGTCTATAATCGATGGGAGGAACTTCAAAATGAGGTCGAGCACTTCTTTCAGGAACGATTTGTGAGCTGCCGGTGTGGCAGGATCTGCAATTTTAGTACCCAGCGCTATGATCTGAGCCTTTGCATGTTCCGGCAGGTCAGGGAATTGGTCTGACATAGTGTCTGTAATTTAAAGCACAAACCAAAGTCAAATTTTCCAGACTGCCAAAAAAAATCCCGGAAAGTCTATTTCCGGGCGTAAAATGCAACCTTTGCCTGCAAAGGTAAAAAATCTTATATTAATCGCTTATTTCAGCTCTTTTTGGCCTTAAAATCACTCTCTATACGCGCTCGCACCCCCTTTTCAATGTGTTTATAAGAGTCTGTCAGCAGCAAATCCTCTACCGTCTGGTATTTTGTCAGCTCCGCCTCCGCTAAAAGCAGCCTTTCCCTTAGTATCGTCAAGTCCAACTGCAAATGCGCGTTTATCCTGGTCTGACTTTCCAACCGGTCGTAAAGCAATACCGCCCACTTCAATAAGTCCGCGCATTCTTTAAACACGGCCAGGTCCGGCGACGCTTTCCCGCCTTTGCGCTCAACAGCCGGCATCAGGTTTTTTTCCAGGTATTGAACACTCGACGCAATGCGGTGCATTGGCATCCGTTTCAATGTCTCCATAGCAGCGTCACACAATTTATTCCGCGCCGCATTAAGGTCTGTCTTCAGCTGAAGTGACGCCCGCAGGTTGTCCAGATCTTTCGACATAGCATTGTAAAAAAGAGATTAATAATTGAGCGCCCACCCTGTCTATTAAAATTGTTTCAGGCGCCCCCGCCGAATCAAAGACAGATAATTCCAAAAATCCAGATAGCGCACGGTCCGATACTTCCATGATCTTGTTCCATCCGTTCACGCTACTGGTCATTGTTAGCGACGATTTCATATCAACATTTCATTATTGCTTCCAAAAATGCTCGTCTTGCCGACGAGTCATTGCAAAGATAATTTGACGCCGCAGACAAGACTATCGACGCCACATTCTTATCATTATCCATTATCGTTAGTAGCGACTGCGCGGCCTCTACCCTGTCCAGGAAACCCACCTCGGCCGTTCCACTTCTTTTACTGTGGTGGATGTGCAATGCGGCATGCGGGTCATTTACCCATTGTAGTGTTTTCATGCCCCACCCTCCATACGTTTTTTATGCACCTCCTCTACCCGCTCCTTAAAAGTCGATGCCGCTTTGGAACCCTTTGCTCCAACCATCGACAAAATAGCACCGACCAAGATCAACGCGTCCGCATCGTCAAGATAAGTCTCCGCGGCGTCCCGCTGGTTCCAGGTAACGCGTAGCGCTATGTGCGCTCCGTCATCGAATTTGCCAAGATCGGCTACATGTATCTTACCCCCATGGGCTGTACAAATGTCAATTGATTTCATATATCAAAATTTATATTTTACAATCGCATAGTAATTCCCGAACCAAAAACAATGTGCAACAACGTTAGCCACAAGCCAACCAACCCTCCCCCACCCTACCGGTATTTCACGGTGCCATGTTTTGAATTCCGGATCATCCGAAAACCTCACCGCATAATGCGTCCACTGCTTATTGTACCGCTTCTTTTTCATTTGTTATTTAATGCTGCTTTGATAATTGTCGCGCAAGCTCGCTCTATCCCTGGCAATGCGAACCCGTACCCTAACTTCCCCGACGTCAGCACCGGAACCTCACCCTGGCCCCAATTTGGCCCGTACACCTTATACTGCCCATCTGGCAGAATCACTACCGAGAAGTCGCAAGATGACACTACGACCCTGATCGACAAACTAACAACGTGGTCCCTATTTGTCTGTGTCATTCAGTGGGACAAGTTTTGAGTGCTCAGTTTCTATTTTATATTGCAATTTTCGCTCCGACTCGCAGCCATTGAAGGCGAATACCAAGGCGATAATGATCCCCAAAATGCCTACGACTATATATAGCCGGTAAAAGAAAATCTGCTGTTTATTCATACCCTCCTAAATTTTTTCACCTCCCCCTGGTCAAATAATAAAATATTTTCTACGGTATATCCAGTGTAACCCTCTTTACCGGCCCATCCTGCGATAAATCTCTCAACGACTTGTAACGGACCCACAACCTGATACGTTCTATAAGACGTCGAGAACCCTTCGTGTTTCCCAGATTCATCAATCAAAACCGATACCGTTAATTCTATATACATACAATCAATTTTGGCTTATCGTTATCGACGTCCTCGTTGCATCCAAGACGTGCTTATCGATAGCGCCCTGGATAAATAATTCAATCTTTTCCTGCTGCTGGGACCATTGAATAAACCCGCCATCGTAATATATTTTCATCGCTTCGGCTACTAGCATCCGATAGGCCTTCTTTTCTGCTACCGTCATACTGCAATTTACCTCATGCATTGGATGGGCCTTCATGCCCTGCCACGCCAAAACAATGTCGGTCTGTATCTGCAAGGCGACCCACTTTTCCAGCTCGTGCTGCATTTCCATTACCTTATGCGTGTCTCCCTTTTCTTCGAACTGGAGTTGTACTCCTACCAATCCGCGATATTCTCGTAATCTTTCGTCGTTCATTATCTGAATTTTACAATTGTACGTCCTTTTAGATCCGGATGGTTTTCTCTCACCGCTTTTGCGGCTAACCATGCCTCAGCCGAAGTTCCACCCTTAAACTCTATACTGATACACTGTCCAGAAAGCCTACCAATGCTAATACTATCTATATTCCGATACGAATATTTTGGTCCTTTCCCCCTCAGCCAATAATCGAATACGTGTACCTTGGTAGGTAACTTAAGTTGCTTTGCCTTTTTCAATTTTAACATGGCTGCGGTTTAAAATACGATTGATATAACTGATCGTCCACCATTGGCACCCTCGGAATATCCACCCCCTCCAACACCCATTTATTCACCTGTTCCATTCGTCGCAAGTACCTCAGCGGCGCCGTTTTATCCAGGGCATAGATTACTACCGCATATGGACATGGCATAAATTCTTGCGGCAGCCCCCAAATCTCCCCCGTTTTTTTATCTACCCCCCAATTAGACATAGACTTCATATAGGCGAAAGCCGATGGGCCGACAGTTTGCCGAGTAAACATTCTGCTTACACGGCGGCTGCAATGCCATACCGCACACCCAAACGGCTTATTTTTCTCCTGCTTTGTGATGTACTTCGTCAGGTAGCTCGACAGACGGCCAATGCTTTTCACCTTTTTCAGGTCAAGCGGGTTCAGCGCCGCCTGGATCCTGCTGATCTTCTTTTTGCCGTCCTTGCTCCGGGCTCCGCAGTATCCTTCCTTTTGATCGAGTGCATACAATTCCATTATACGCTCCTTTGAAATTTCGTCGCCCCACTCATCATGCCCGACCAGGCCCGCGTTGTATTGCTGCAACACCCAAAGGGCGTTCCACCGGCCGACAGGGAGGCGCTTATTTAGGATCATGTGGAAGTGAATATTGCCATTATCCTGCCGCTCGGCTACCCAAAAATACTGCAAGCCGGGGAACTTTTTGCGGCACTGGACCAGGAACTTGTTTAAAATAGACTGCCCTGTCTTATCATCCACGGGAGCAATAAAAGAGAATGTCCCGAAAATCCGGTCTCCGGGACAGGATCGGAAAAAGGCAGTTGCTTTATCCTTAATTTTTCCGCGACTGCGGGTACTAAGCACATGTACTCCGTAAGATATTGCACCTGGCAGTGCTCGAAGTGACTGGGAAAACCACACCGCAAGTTCTCCCGCACTGATAAGATTTTCCGCGCCAATCTCATTGTAGATCCACGCGAGGACATCACCCACTGATATTTTTGTTCCGATCCCTTGCCCGAAACCTTGGACCAGCCACACACCTCTCCGCCTATATTGCAGGACTGTCTTATCAGCCAGCGCAATAATATCTGCTGCTGTTCTCGGTATGACTTTTTCATTTTTTTTTCTGTTTAAAGATGATCCGGACAGCTCCGGAAACAAACTCCCTTGCGTATACCGGCCCACACACTGACTGTACCCCATTGACCAGGTGTACCCCTTTTCATTCGGGGCTGCTCGTTTGAGCTGGTTATATTCCACACCCCACCGGTGTCCCTTTTTGTCGGGCGGACCACTAATCGGCTTTCTATGGATCTTCCCCGCCCTACTGTAAGGATTTATCTTTTCGGTTTTCTCCACCCATTCGGATAGACCATCCCGGCCTTCCGACAGCTCCCATTTTGCTAATGTGTTGGTTATCATTAGCGGGTGGTGGTGGTTGAAATGTTGCGGCTATAATAAATCCAGGGGGCCCGGCGCGTATTGTTCCTGATATACGACACAAACCCGCCCGGATATCTGAACCTAAAGGCCATAAAGCGCCCTATGCTGACCGAAACAGGAACCCAGTTGAGGAAATTGAAGGGAGGAGAAGTGTATAAGCCTTGCCCCGCGATGCCGATAAAGGTGAGTTTGCTCATTGATAAATGGTTTTGCGCTCCTAAGATAAAAAAAGCCCGCTTAGAAAAGCAGGCCGGGTGCAAAATAATTTTATCAATATAGTATGACAAAATTACACCCTTCCTGCCAAACCGTCAAATCAATTTTGAGACATGTTTTAGCCCCGTGGCTGGCTTACTTTTTTGTCGGAGGATACACCTGTCCATCGGCCGGGCCCCCAAAATCGCCATCCCCCCATTTACCACCATCCATTTTTCGCTCAATCTCCCTCCAATTCCTATCCATATCCTCCTTTGCCTGCCGTTGCTTCAATTCTATCATCTTGGTAAGCCTAAGGCCTGACACTGTCTGGTACAGCCAATTGACCACTTTATCCCCCTTACCCCGGCAAATGATACTCTCCCTCCTCCACCCTACCTCTATCGATATGATGACGTCTTGATCAAGGACCCTGGCCTTATCGAGCATCTCGATGATGGCCGTACCGATCTCGATCTGGACCTCCATGTCTGTCTTACCCCCCGTGACAACCTGGCGGCGGTCCTTAAAAAACGCTTTGATCTTCTGTAGCATGCTGGTTTTTTTATTAGATACACCCATTCTCTTGATCTGGCCGGCCAATGATGCCTATGCCTTTGATGTCTGTGCAGTTCCCTATGCCCGTGAACGTTTGCTTGCATTATCCTCCTACCCTCCTCTTCCACCCCGCCCGTTCGATATAAAGCCCCCAATACAGGTACTTTTATCCATTGGTATGGCAGCAAATCGCAAAAACGAATACAGTCCTTTTGCAGGGGGTGGATCATGCACCCTCTATTTTCTCTGCTATAAACCCAAGGCGAACTGCTATTTCGGCCAACATTTTCAGTTTCGCTATTTCCAAATTTAAAATGGCCTGAGTTGCCCACTCCCCCGCCGATACATTACCTGTTTTACTTTGGTCATTAATCTGCCCCGAAAACGCTGCTGCTTCGTAAATGGCCTCATTCACCACCTGCAAGATCTCAATGTTTGTTAGTAGCATAATTATTTGCCTATAAAGGTTAGCAAATAATTATGCAACTCGGCCTTTACATCGGCGGCGGCGTAGGCGGCGTCGGCGGCGTAGGTGGCGGCGTAGGCGTCGGCGTCGGTGGCGGCGTAGGCGGCGTAGGTGGCGGCGTCGGCGTAGGCGGCGGCGTAGGCGGCGTAGGCGGCG
>Ga0210398_10003327_pt1 | contig 15446 bp, 15 predicted proteins | sample IncBWC4OmetaG_FD_161047 | JGI IMG/M metagenome (GOLD analysis project Ga0210398, IMG submission 161047) | Forest soil microbial communities from Barre Woods Harvard Forest LTER site, Petersham, Massachusetts, United States - Inc-BW-C-4-O | ecosystem: Environmental > Terrestrial > Soil >...
GGAAAGCTCCCATGGACTTCGTTGTGGCGCTCATGAATTCCGTGGTGGAGGCAACGAGGGACTACATGGTCCACGATCCGAAGAACCCAAAGAAGCACTGCCAAGTGGGTTTCGATACTCTATGGCGAATGTTGAGTTGATGTTTGACGTGGATAACGAGTGAAGCGAACAAATTCATCTCTCATGAGGTTTGGCATCGTTCTCTCCCTTCGCGCCTGAGGGCGCTGTTTCTCTTTATTTTTGAGATCGCGCTCGATCTCACTGTTTCCAGTCAGCTTCGTCATCGTCTTGCTCTCCGCGGGCACAATCTGCCACATTTCCTCCTGCTTATGCTTCGCGCACCCTGGAGAAGCACTCATGCAGCTGTTCTGGGAAAAGAGCCGGCGGCTCGACGATGACGAACTGCTTCGCCATCTCAGCTCGCTTTCTCCTCTTCGTCGCGCCTTCGGGCGGCGGCTCCTTGAGGGTCGGTGATGATATCAACCCACTTCGGATCAGGCGCGGACGCCTCGGCGTAGTTGTCGTGCCAGTTCCACCACTTGTACGGCGCAGTCTGGGGGTAACCGTCTGGCGATTCCTCCCACGTCTCCTGACGGCCGAGGGGCGTGAGGTCCAGGTAGCTCCACGTACTTCCCATCGCCTCGTCGCCGCGGTTGTTGATGAAGTATGTGCGGAACACCTTATCGCCGTCGCGGAAGAACACGTTGTGGCCGTGCCATTCATCGACGCCGAAGTCCTTATCGAAGCTGTCGGTCATGGTGTACCAGGGGATCCGCTCCCAGCCCATCCGCGTCTTCAGGCGCGCGATGTCCGCCTGCGGCGCGCGTGAGGCGTAGACCAGGGTGGTGTCGCGAGCATTCAGATGCGCCAAGTGCGAGACCTGATCGGCGCCGAAGGAGCAGCCGCGGCAAGCGTGATCGGGCCAGCCGAACACCCCGGGCTCGAAGAAGGCGCGATAAAGGATCAATTGAGGGCGCCCCTCGAACAGATCGAGCAGGCCAACCTTACCCTTAGGCCCGTCGAACTCATACTTTTTCTCCACAGCCATCCAAGGCATCCGCCGACGCTCGGCAGCTAGCGCATCACGCGAGCGGGTCAAGGCCTTCTCCTTCAGCAAGAGCTGCTGGCGTGCGGCCTCCCAGTCCTGCGGCGACACGATCGGGGGTGTGTTCATCGCGAGATTCGGGTTTTTACTCGTTCTGGTCGACATTTTGATTCTTCCTTTCATCTGAGGTCGGCAGGATTTCTCCTGTCCGGTTCTTGCGAGATACTTTGACGGCCAACGCTGCCAGCCCGCCGGTAGAAACCGCGCCGGCAACGACTAATCCCATGGTTGCCAAACAGAATGGACACATCGTTCAACTCCTCGGTGGCCAACTTCACCGTTAAGCCGCCTCTATAGGGTTGACGGGTGAACAGTGGGCATTTCGACAAAGCAAACCGGAAAAACTTAGCCCTTTTCCCCAACCACTTTTTATTTCCGGGCGGGTTGCCCTTTACCGCTTCGTGACCAGACTCTGCCAACTGTCGTTGATGTAAAGCCTCATGCGCATGAACAGTCACTGTACCATTCCAAGGCGGGAACCAAACCGACGGGCGTAAAGCGGAGTTCGCTTTTGCCTCCGTGATCTTCCGGTGCCGGGGCGAGGGTTCTTGTGTATGCTCTGGGGCGCGCCACGAACCCGCGCCGGAGGGCAATCGGAGTTACGGTTGAGGCATTTCGAACTGCGTCTTCCGTGATCGCGAAAGTGCACCGCTAATCGGGAGGAATGGGGTTGCGAAGCGGACGAAGGAAGATAGGAAGAATTAGCCCCGCCTCTCGAGCAGAAACTGTCTCACCGCGGGGTCCTCTGTCAAACCAATCGCCCGGTCGAAGGCATCCCGGGCTTCAGGTGTTTTCCCTAGCCGTTGCGACAGGTGAGCGCGAACCGCCCAGTACGGTTGATAGGCAGAGATATCGTCCGCGTCGATCCCATCCAACGCCGCCAGCCCTTCTTCGGCTCCTTTCGCTTCGGCTACGGCCGCTGCGTATCCAGTTCGTGTGCCGAGCGTCGGCGATATCCGGATCAGCTGTTCGTAGAACAGCATGATTGCAGTCCACTCCGTTCGGCCGCTGCTCGCCCGCTCGGCGTGAATCGACTGAATCGCCGCCTCGAGTTGGAACCGGCCGATGCGACCGCGCTTCGACGCCCCGGCGAGATGGCGTTCCGCCTCTTCGATCAACGGCCGAGACCACTTTTGTGCATCCTGCTCCGAAAGAGGGACGAACTGGCCGTCCGGCCCCCGCCGCGCCGCTCTGCGGGCTTCGCAGTGGAGCATGAGAGCCAGCAAACCGCGAACCTCGGCCTCCTCGGGCATTAGCTGTAGCAGGACCCGCGCCAGCCAGATCGCCTCCTCGGCCAGATCCCGTCCGCGCTGGTCAGCCCCCGCCATGTCATCCCAGCCGATTCCGAAAGCAGCATAGATAGCCTCCAGCACAGCATCGAGCCGCTGTGGCAGTTCACGGTCTTGCGGGACTTCGAACTGAATCCCGGCGTCGCGGATCTTCGTCTTGGCCCGCACCAGGCGTTGCCCCATGGTCTTGGGTGAAACCAGGAAAGCGCCGGCTATGCGCGCCGCATCCAGGCCCAGAACGGTCTGGAGCATAAGCGGCGTGTGCATCGCCGGATCGAGTGCCGGGTGGGCACACACGAACAGCAGTTTCAACCTTTCATCTGGAAACTCGCTCGACCAGGTCATCTCTTTGCAATCCTCTCTGAGGAGTATGAGCGTGGGCTCACTCGCTTCCGCGACGTGCTGGTGACGCACAAGGTCGATAAGCGAGTGGCGCGCCGTCGTCATCAGCCAAGCTTCCGGATTCTCTGGCACGCCGTCTCGCGGCCAACTGGTGAGTGCTTTGACCAAGGCATTGCTGAGGGCGTCCTCAGCGCTGGCCACGTCGCGCGTGTGCGAGGAAAGGTATGCCACCAGGCGGCCGTAGGACTCGCGAGCTACCCGCTCGACTGTCCGGTGAACGCTCTCCTGATCGCTTCCATTCATCCCGTGACCCTGCGCAAGTATTCAGGGGAAACGGGACGCACCTCCACAGCGCCAATCGAAGCGGCCGGGCAGCGCGCCGCCCAATCCAGCGCCGCATCGAGCGAGGGGAGCTCGAGGATTGTAAATCCCCCCAGTTGCTCCTTGGTATCGGCGAAGGGGCCATCCTGCACGCGCCGCTTTCCATCCTTGATTCGGACCGTGGTCCCAGTCTCCGGAGATTGCAGGGGATTGCCGCCGACGAATATGCCGGCTTCTACGATTGCCTTGTGGTATGCACGCCACGCACCAAGGTAGGGATCGTTTTCGTCGGCACTCCGTGCCGCAAAAGCTTCTGGTGATTCGAAGATCAGCAAGGCGAATTGCATCACTTTTTCTCCTTTGGGAACAATTTTGAGCGCCTTTGTGCTCCTGAATGGGTGACGGATGAGACGCGGCCTATTCGACAGAGTTCAGGAAATCTAGAGAAATTTCAAGGGGGCAGGAGAAGTGACGCGCTCACCCCAAAGGGGTTGTTCACTAGGGGTTCGGTGTGGACTGTCGTAAACACCTCGCCCCGAGCATTGCTCGGGATGACGAGCACTCTGAAGCTGCCGGCTCAGCCCGGTTTTTCGTTTCACGGCACCCGAATCGCCCAGGCTTCTATTTTCGTTTATCGTCGGCTGTGAAAATGGCGTACGGCGGTATTTTCGACTTTTCGCCCAGCGGTAAGGCTACAGAACCCAAATGGGTGTGGAAGGTTCGACTCCCGCCGCTTCCACCAATATCTCATTTTTTATCAATCGCTTAAATGACATTCTTAATTTCGTACAATAGCGTCCCGTAGGGCGGTTTCTCCGCCGGACTTCTCGCCACTGCCCGGTAAGGCCCGCGCAACGAAAACCCATCCTTTTAATGTTCGTACCGTCCCTTGTCTCCTCTTGCCAATGGCTCGAACCACTCTTGCGCTTCATTCGTAAGGTTGTCTCAGGGTGGGCGGGTTTAGGGAGGGCGGTTGGATCTCGCGGCCGCACATTACCTCGGGCACAAATTCTCACCGCGGGGGAAAGCTGTGCTATGTTGACCAGTTTTCGGCAGTCGCATCTTGGATCATTAGCCTAGGAACTCAAGCGGTAGCAGAGCCGAGGTGTTGACCATGACCACGATCCCCAGCGCTTGCCATCCCGGCGATGGCAGTAAGGCCTTGAATAGGCTCCCGCAGTTGGCTGAGCCACTACTGCAATTCGACTTGCAGAAGGAACTTCAGCAACTCCGCCACCAGGACTCGGGCAGCGCGAGAGTGGACGGAGTTCGAAGACGCTAGCGAAGTATCCAGACTTCCGAATCGTTCTGGTTTTGATGAAGGCCGGGACGCAAATGAACGAGCACCAAGCTGAGGGCAGAGTCTCTATTCATCACCTGCTGGGAAAGATCCTCATACACCTCCCAGACCAGAAGGTCGGTTTGGCGGCGGGCCAACTGTTGGTAATGGACTGCGGCGTGGTCCACGACGTTGAAGCTGTGGAAGAAAGCGCCTTCCTGCTCACCATCGCTTGGCCGAACCGCGCATCAGTATCCTGATGCCACAGACGGTTGCACACTGAAGTTTGTTTCCCTATAGCAGCCCCAGATGATCCGGGTACTTGGCCTGCAACGCGCTGATCAGAAGTTCGAACTCGGGAAGACTTCGCAAACTCGCGAGGCTGGGATCCTTCAGGAAGTAAGGCCAGCAAGCGAATCCCGTGCTGACGCTCCGCTCCAGCCACTCAAAAGCAGTTTCGCGCCTTCCGGTCAGGGCGAGCGTGCAGGCGATCTGATAGTACGTATGGTGCGAGTGCCCAAAGGATTTCGGGCTCGAACAGGCTCTGGTCACACATTCGATGGCCGCATCTCGATTCCCCACCAACGCGTGGAGCAGGGCTTGTAAGCTGATGATGAGCGGCTCATTCGGCACCAGCCGCAGCGCTTCCTCCATCAGTCGGCTCGCCTCTTTCCAATCCCCGGTCATCATCGCAGGGTAGGGAGCAAAATAAAGCGCGTACTTGTTGCTGGGGCTCTCCGTCCGCCAGGTTTGAATCTGCTGACGCGCCAGGTCGTATTCCTGGCTCCAAACATAAACTTGTACGACGCTCGGGCTAACCGCCTTCCGAGGCTGAAAAGGGCGTCCCCTTTCAAACATCGCACGTGAGTGATCGAGCAGTCCGATATGTGCCAGGATGCTGCCCAAACGGTTGTAGGCGTGAGGCAGATTGCTCTGCAGAGCCAGAGCCCGCTTGAGATCTGCAATCGCCTCCAGATGCTGGAAGTTTTTCGACGGTCCCCACAGCAGAAACGCGCGCGCGACGTGGCCTTCGGGAAGGCTCGCGTCGATTTCGAGCGCCCGCCGGCAGTGGAATTCGGCTTTCTCCAGCCACACACTGGCCGGGTCGAATTCGAAATGGCGGGTCGTGCAGGCAAACGAGAGGGTCGCGTGAGCGAGGGCAAACATCGGATCGCGAGTCACCGCATTGGTGAGATGATGGCTCGCTTGATCCATCATCGACGCATCGCCGGAGGCCGTGATCCGATAGCCGCGCATGAATTCCGCATAGGCCATCGGATCCCTGCTGTAACGTGGGCGCTGCTCGACGATCGCCGGACCATACGGCCGGTTCAGGGCGCGGCTGATCTGCTTCGCAATATCGCCTTCGAGACTTGCAAGGCGATCCATGTCGATGTCGCACTTCTTCGTAAAGCAGGGACGTTGCAGGTAGGTATCAAGCATCTCCAGCGAGAGACGCCACTGCCCTTTTGACATCTGAATGGCGCCGTGGACAACAAATCGCACCGCTAGACGGGAAGCGATTTCCGAAGGCGTCAGTTCAAGAGGCAAGTTCAGAACTACCGAAGTGGGCAGCACGTCTACGCCGCATAGATTGCCGAGGAGTGAGACAAGTGCGTCCGCGAACCCGAGACACAAGCCTTGGTCGTCCGTCGCTTTCTCCAGCGACAACAGCGGCAGCACGGCGATCGAAGTCCGCTCACCCAAGTCGCTCCCATCCTTCCGTAGGTCGGTGCGGACAGAGTTTCGTCCAGGATCGAAGAACGGATATTTCGCATCGATCACGCGAATCGGACCAACGAACCGATATCCCTTTCCCACTACCGTCTCAAGAAACCTTGGCCTCTCGGCGTTGTCACCCAGCGCGGTGCGAAGCTTTCGCACAATGTTGTTGACGTTTTTTTCGGTATCAATAAACAGATCGGAGCGCCACAGCCGTTTCGCGATCTCCTCGCGCGATACCATCTGCTCACGGCGTTCAAGCAGAAAAATCAGCAACTCCATAGGCTTCTTCTCGATCCTGATCCGAAGTCCGGATCGCCGCAGTTCGTAGCGTCCCAAGTCGACTTCGACATCGCCGGTGCTCTGCTTTGAATTCCCCATGGAGAACCTTGGTTCAGCATTATCCAATAAAAATCAATAACTTGCGCCGATATAAAGAAGATATCCAAAGGCTATATCGGCTGCATTGTAAAGCCCGCCATCTCGCGAGATCATGCCCCATCAAGAATCTTGGAGGAGACTCGCATGAAAAGAAAGCTGTCCATCGCCCTGGTGATCGTAGCGACGCTGTGCGTTGCAGGCCACCTGGCCACAATTGCTGCACATCCCGGCGCTCATGACAAGAACGCATTCACCCCGGACACAATTCCGTGGGGTCCGCCACCACCTTTCGTCGCCCCGGGCGCGCAACTCGCCGTCATCGAAGGCAACCCTGCTGCTTCCACCGGTGACTACACCATCCGCCTGAAAATGCCAGACGGTTACCGCATCGCTCCCCACTGGCATCCCCAGCGCGAAAACGTCACGGTCATCTCAGGGACGTTCAAGGTCGGTATGGGAGACACCTTCGACAAGGACAAGATGGGATCATTCCCCGCCGGCAGCTTCGCCTATCTCGATCCCGACATGCATCACTACGCGATGGCTTCCGGCGAGGTCATCGTGCAGGTCCACGGCAGCGCGCCCTTGCAGTTTAACTATGTCAATCCCGCAGACGACCCGAGTAAGAAGTAAAGGCTTGGCTCTTTAAAAAATAGATTGGGAGGAACCCATGGCTGTGGATACGAAAAAGCTGGAGCAGTTCGTAGGACAGTTTGTCACTGATCTGGGAGCCACCGTTCACGCCGGTATGGTCGTGATCGGAGACCGTCTGGGACTTTACAAGGCCCTCGCGGCCGGACCGCTCACCGCCCCGGAACTGGCCGCCATTACCCGCACGGACGAGCGTTACGTGCGCGAGTGGCTGGCTTCTCAGGCAGCGGGCGGTTATATCACGTATAACCCGCAAACCCACAAATTCGGAATGACCGAAGAGCAAGCGCTCACCTTAGCGGACGAAGATGGTCCAGCGTTTTTGCCGGGCGCATTCGAACTCGCTCTGGGGGCATTGGCCGCTGTGCCGCGCATCACAGAGGCGTTCCGCTCTGGCGTCGGGATGGGCTGGGGCGAGCACGAGGACCGGGTGTTTCACGGATGCGAGAAGTTCTTCCGTCCGGGCTACGCCGCGAATCTGATCAACTCCTGGATTCCTGCTCTCGATGGCGTCCAGGACAAACTCGCGCGCGGAGCGAAGGTCGCCGACGTGGGTTGCGGGAAGGGCGCTTCCGCCATCCTGATAGCGAAGGCCTTCCCCAAGTCCCACATCTACGGATTTGACTACCATGACAAGTCCATTGAGGCGGCGCGGGAATCCGCCAAACGTCAGGGGGTGGAGGACCGGGTCACGTTCGAGGTGGCGAAAGCCAAGGAGTTCCCAGGTAAAGACTACGACTTCGTGGCGGTCTTCGACTGCCTCCACGACATGGGGGACCCGGTCGGCGCCGCCGCGCACGTCCGCGCTGCCTTGAGCGACGACGGTTCCTGGATGATCGTCGAGCCGTTCGCGAATGATGACCTTCAGGACAATCTGAATCCTGTGGGGCGTGTCTACTATTCGTTCTCAACGTTGCTGTGCACACCTTGCTCTCGATCGCAGGAAGTGGGGATGTGTCTGGGCGCTCAGGCAGGCGAGAAACAAATTGAGAAAGTCGTCAACTCCGCCGGCTTCAGCCGCTTCCGGCGGGCTACGCAAACGCCGTTCAACCTGGTCTATGAGGCTAGGCCATAGTCGGGACAGACCATCAACGACTGCTGGGATGGGCCGACGACTCAATGGACGCTATCGTGCCGGCCCATTCCCAAATGTTCCTATTCGCTCCCAGACACGCGCCGACAGAATCGTGACTCTCCCCCCCTTCTAACCGGTTGACGGGCGAGAGAAGATGGGCGCGGTTCCACCGAGTGTTGGAGATTTGCCAGCGGCCCCCTTTGTCGGGACCGGCATTGGCTCCCGTTCCCTTCCCCTCCGCGACTCCGCTCCCGGAGCGCACACCACTGGCGTGCATCTGCAAGATATTTCCAGTCTGCACAGCGGTCCCCACTAAGACGACGCGTGAGATGCAAGGCGGGCAATCTGGAGGCGTGCCTCACGAACCCAGCCGGGCGTCGATCTGCGGTGGCGGTGGCGTTTCGCTACTATTACATTTGATCGTCGGTTCCGTTGGTTTTTCCCGTAGCGTTCATGCCCGGGTGGAGGCGATGTGCGACTAAAGATTGTGCAAGCAGGAGACCCCGTTTTACGGCAGGCCGCTCGTCCATTGACCCGCCAAGAGATATTGGGGGACCAGATCCAAAGGCTGATCCATGACATGAGAGAAACTATGCGCGACGCTCCGGGCGTCGGGTTAGCCGCACCTCAAATCGGACTTTCCCTGCAGCTTGCCGTGGTCGAGGATCGCGAAGAATCGTTGAAGGATCTGCCGCCTCGGGAAGTTGCGGACAAAGATCGCCGGCCCGTACCCTTCCACGTGATCCTCAATCCCCGGATCATTGTGACAGGAGACGACGAAGCGTCTTTCTACGAAGGCTGCCTCAGCCTCACCGGATTTTCCGCGGTCGTTCCACGCGCCCGGGCCGTACGCGTGGAATACCTGGACGAACAAGGCGAGCCTCGCTCCGTGGAAGCATCCGGATGGTATGCCCGGATTTTGCAACATGAAATCGATCACCTGCACGGGACTCTCTACCTTGACCGGATGCACACTCGTACCTTCACTTCGATCGACAACTGGAATCGCTTCTGGAAAGGCAAGCCGATCGGCGAACCCTCGTCGGGGCAGTGAGAGTCACCAAGAAACAAGCACTTGGGAATCTCTCCTTTATCAGTATGTCTATGTGTATAATAGCCTATATTCGCTAGCTGGCGAGGTGGTGTAAGCCTCCATACTCGGCATGCCTGGGAAGGCGTCGGGGCTTCCCAGCACCCCTAAGGACTCCGTCATGCATATCACTTCTAGCGCGAAACTGGCGGCTGCAAACGTACTCGCAATCTTTGCCATCACTTTTTTGGCGTCGGGACAATCGGTAGAGGGCACGTGGGACGCGACCGTCGCCGTGAACAATGTTTTCGTCCCCTTCAGGATCGAAATCGACGGCACCGGAGCGGATGTGCGTAGCTACTTCTTTAACGGCGACGACCGAGTCAACCCGTCAAATAGTGGAACGTTTCAGAAGGGCTCTCTGGTGCTAAATTTCGACAGTTACGCCACGAGGCTAAAAGCGACCCTTAACGATGGAGTGTTGAATGGAACCTACGGCGGGGGCTCCGGCACTGCTTATGCATTCCAAGCCAAGCGGCACGACCCATCCCTGGTTGCGAGCAGCGAGCAACATGCACCGGATATTTCCGGGCTTTGGGAAATTCAAGTCAAGAGCCCGAAGGGCGAGTCGGCCTGGCACTTCGTCGTGAACCAGACAGGCGCGAAGATTGATGCCGCAATCCTGCGGGTCGATGGTGACACGGGAACCCTCTCGGGCCGTTACCAAGAGGGCAAGTTCGCCCTCAGTCACTTCACCGGAGAGCGGCCGCTTTATGTGGAAGTGACGCCACAACCGGATGGTAGCCTGCAATTGCAGATCGCCAGCTTTCATGACAAACAAACCCTGATAGCCCTGCGGCCGGCGGAGGCACGAGCAAGAAATCTTGCTCCCCCCGACGACCCAACGCAGCACACAAAAGTGAAAAATGCGAGCCAGCCGTTGCGTTTCACCTTCCCGGATGTGACCGGCCGCATCGTCTCCAACACTGACGATCGATTTCAGGGCAAAGTAATGTTAGTCAATATAACCGGAAGTTGGTGCCCGAACTGCCACGACGAAGCCCCTTTTCTCGAAGAACTCTACCGGAACTATCACGGCCAGGGACTTGAGATTATTGCTCTGGACTTTGAACCGGCAGACGAGTTGCAAAGCCTCTCGCGAGTCCGCGCGTTCATCAAGCGCTATGGCATCGAATACACCTACCTGGTCGCTGGAGAACCAAGCCAGCTGAACGAGAAGATTCCACAGGCTGAAAACCTGAATGCTTGGCCCACGACATTCTTCGTTGGCCGAAATGGCCTGGTGCGTTCGATCCACACCGGTTTCACCGGTCAGGCGAGCGGGGAGCTCAATTCACGTTTGAAAGACGAGGTGCGCAACGAGATTGCAGAGTTGCTTTCGGAGAACGTTCATGTTGCTAAAGGCGGGAATTGAGAGCTCGGAGTTTGCTTCCCTAAATCAGAGGAACGTCGACGCGACGACCACACGTTCTGTATCTTCAGATATTGCAGGATTTTGACGGGCGGCATGGGTTTAATCCTTTTCCGGAGCCAATCATGATAAGCCGTAGAAACTTCCTTTTATCTGCCGCGGCCGCAGCTGGTGTCGCGGTTGCACAACCAGTTCTGGGAAAGGTGGCCGGCCGAGACCGTCTCAGCCGCAAAGAGCGCGTGGACCGGGCACTGGCAGGGCAGGATGTGGACCGTCCCCCTTTCACGCATTGGCATCACTTCGGACCGCAGACTCCCGAAGAACACGCCAAGGCCACACTTGATTATCACTGGAAGTACAAGACGGACATCGTGAAGGTGATGAGCGATTATCCGTACCCAAAGCCCGAAGGCAACTGGCATGAGCTAAAGGTTCTAGACAACCCTTTCCCCGAGCAGATTCGTGCCTTGGAACTGATCCGTGACGGACTGCACGGAGACGCGTATATTCTCGAAACTGCGTTCAATCCCTGGCAGGTCGCAGTCAAACTTTCGTCGAAGGAGGAGGTCGTTCGCCTCCAGCAGGAGAGCCCGCAGCGACTGCTCGACGCCCTTGATGTCCTGACGCAGTCGCACATTAACCACGCCAAGCGCGCCTTTGCTGCGGGTGCTTCGGGGATTCTGTTTTCGATTGCGAACGCCAACCGCGCGGAACTCTCACCGGCAGACTACGCCAAATTCAGCGCGCCGTTTGACCAGCGGTTCTTTGCAGCGACCGCCAGCGCCAGGCTGAACTTCCTCCATTTGCACTGGGAGAATGAATATGTTGACCAGTTTGTGGACTTCCAGGCCCCAGTCGTCAACTGGTCGGTTCAGTCCAGCGGCGTGTCGGTCAGCACTGTGCGCAGCAGGTTCTCGCAGACGATTGCCACCGGAATCGATGAGAAGAATTACAAAGATCTCTCCTCGGAGCAGATCCGCCACCAATGGCAGACCGCCAGGAACGTGGCCGGCAGCAAGTTCATTCTGACACCGGGATGCTCAGTTCCCAATGACAGCACGGACGCGGAACTGTCTCGACTTCCTCAGGTTGTCGGAGCCTGAGTGCTCCTCAAAGGCGGATTCTTGGCAGGTGCTCCTTCTACCGTTTCGCGGTGGGCGGGCGGGCGGCCTGCTGATTGGCACGGAGAGGCATCGCGGGCAAACGGTTGGAATGACCATCGTTTTATGCCATCAGCGCGATCGCAAGACATCCCTTGATTGATCATCCACAAAGCCTTGCGCGACCAGGCGTTTCACCTTCCCCCGGCCCTTGAGCACCTCATCAATTTCATAATCCGAAGAAGGATCGGCCTCGCCCGTTATGCAGGTGAACCAAGCATTTCCGACCACGGGCGAGCCGTACAATGTTCCAATGTTCGTACCGCGCCTCTGGGGGAGTGGATCCGAGTGACTCTCCCCATGAACACGTGTTGCCTGCTTGAGCTCTCGCTGCTATTTGCCCCTGCGTAAGCGTAAGCCCAATGGACGGCTTGCGGGGCGCACTCTTCTTGGCACCAGGAGACGGTCTTAAGCGGTGGGCTGACCTTCCGCTTTCTTAAGACTGACGGTCGCGTTGGTAATGAGAGGCTTGGCCCAGAAGCCCACACTCAGAACGCAGGCGAACGTGACATAAAGGAATGCGACTCCCGCCCGGAGGCCGAAATGATCGCCGATACGTCCAATGATGACCGGCACCACGGCCCCACCCATAATTCCAGTACTCAAAATCCCCGCGAAGGAACCGTGGTGATCCGCCACAGAATTGAGTCCGAGCGACACTAGGATGGGCCACATCACCGAAGCGAAAAGACCAATCCCAGGAAAAGCAATAACCGAAACGCTGGCCGGGCCGAACAGCGCGGCGGTCAAGCACAAAAGTGCTCCCAGACAAGTGCCGATCAGTACGTAGCGGCTATCGAAAATCTTCAGAAGCAACATACCGATGAAGCAGCCGGCGGTGAGCAGGCCCCAGAACCATGAGACTGCAGTTGCGCCGGTGGTGTGCGGATCGTAGCCGTGATATTGGGAAAGAAATTTAGAGATCCAATCGGCGGTTCCCTGCTCCGAGCCTACGTAGGCAAAAACACACAAGAAGAACGCCCAGACCATCGGCTTGCGAAAAAGGCTGCCGTACATCTCGAGGGAGCCGGCCTGCTCGTCGACATTAAGCTCCACACGAGGAAAGCGGCTAAAGAAAAGAACCACAACCATGGCCAGGGTAAACACAGCAAAGATCCAGTACATCGAGGCCCAAGGCAGTGCCGGAGGGGTGAGCCTGGCCAAGACGCCGAGTAGCCAATTTCTACCGGCGTGCTGGTTACCCAGGTGCAAGACCAAATACGAATACATGTACGGACTCATAAAAGAGGCGCTTCCGAAGACGAGTTGGGCAAAAGCAGAATTAAATGCGAAATGCTCTTCGCCCCCGGAAACCCGCAACAGCGGATTGATCGCAGTCTGTAACGTAGCCATTCCCGATCCCATCACGAATAGCGAGAACACGGCCACTTGATAGCTCGGGTGCAAGGCAAAACTCAGCGACCCCGCCGTACCCACCAGGAACGCAGCAATCATAACCGGCTTTTCACCAAAGCGTTCCACAAGAAAACCGGCGGGAATTGACATCACTCCATAGGCAATAAAAAAGGAGAACGGTAAGAAAGCGGCGGCCGCCAGGCTTACGCTGAAGCTGTTGATGATGTCGGGCACGATCGGGCCAAGAATGTTGGTAAGCAAGGACATCACAAAGAACGTCAGGAAGACGATGGCAACCATGTATCGGTTTCGTGGCGTGGAGTGAGAGGTCATCCGCTATTCCCTGGTGGTCACTTTCGAGGCTAGTTCAAAACGGCCCGGTTCACGCCCCGCCTGCGCAGCCAGAGCTAGGGTTACCATCTGCATCGGCAAGATCTCGATGATTGGGTGTATGGACCGCGGTGCTGAAGGCAGGGCGCAGGGCGGAGACGCAGCGTCTTCGCCTACCAACTCAGCCCGACCCCGCTCTTCGCGAACATCCGCGAAGAGACGTTGATTGAGTTCACGAGTTTTATGTTCGCCGGCAAACACAAAGACGAAAGTCTCATCGCTGAGCATTTCAAACGGGCCATGACGAAATGCTGCACTGCTCATGCCTTCCGCGTGAAAATGGTCGGACTCTTTAACGATCAGAGCGCCCGTCCCAACTGCGGCGAGCGAGGATCCTCGGCCAACCAGAAACAGATGTCGAGTACCTTTCAGCATCTCCGCCAAGTCTTGTACATGTTCTTTCCACTGGGCCAGGTAATCGCGAACCGCCGGGCTGGCAGTTTGCAGTTCCTCGCGGGTGCGCCGCAAATCCCGCTTGCAGAGGGCATCGCCTAACCACTGCAATGCCATCAGAGCGGTCACGTAGGTCTTACAAGAAACGGAAAATTCATGGCCTGCCTGGGTGAGGATTGTAGCGTCGGCCCGCTCTGCCAAGGGGCTGCCGGGTGTATTGGTAATCGCGATGACAGCCGACTTGCCCCGATTGATTTCCAACAGGCGGACAACCTCAGCGCTCTGCCCGGATTGAGAAACCGCGATAATCAATGTCTTCGGATCGAAGAGGCGGCTTCGGTAATGCAGAAGCTCCGAAGTCTCCACCATCATCGCGGTCAGACCATGATTGACGAGCTCGATGTTGAGGGGATGGAGGGCGTGGAAGGACGAGCCCATGCCGGTGAGCACAACCGTCTTGAACTTGCCTTGCTGGAGGCGGGCTGCGAGTCGATATAGAGTCTTCGAAACCTCTAGTCCGGCTAGGGTCTCGCCTAGCACGCGTGGCTGCTCGAGGATATCGCGAAGATATGCGCCTTCGATTACGGAGAAATCAGATTGCACCGGCCCTCACCTTCGAGCCGAAGCGGTAGTGCCAAACCCTGGCGGCTCCAATCAGGTTTGAGTCCTCGCCCAGCGAAGCCAAGGCCAATTCGGTTTTATCGTAGGGGACGAAGCGGCAACTGGCGGCAATGAGCTTGCGAATGCCCTCCAGAAAAAGGACCGCGCTTTTCATCACGCTGCCGCCGAGCACGATGACTTCAGGAACAAACGTGGTAACCAAATTGGCGAGCCCGAGGCCAAGGTAATGGCTCTCGCGTTCGACGGCGCGCATCGCCCAAGCGTCACCGTGCTGAGCCAGTTCGCAGATTTTCTTGGCCGTGAGTCCATCACGGTGAGCATAGTCAGGTGGTGCATTACTCTCGATCCATGTAACCATGGCCGGACCTGCCGCCAGAGATTCCCAGCAGCCGCTGAAGCCACACAAACAGAGTGGACCGGAAGGATCGATGACGTGATGGCCGATTTCCGGATGAGACTGATCCACGCCACGGTAGACGTCGCCGTCGAGAATGAGTCCCGTCCCGATGCCGGTTCCGACCGTCACATAAATCAGCCGGCTCTTATTCTTGCCGGCGCCCCAACCGGCTTCTCCCAGAGCCGCCGCATCGGCATCGTTCTCCATGGCTACCCTCACTTGAAAGATCCGGCTCAGGTCTCTAACCGGATTCTCTCCTTTCCAGTGAGGAAAGAAGTTGACATCGCCGATCTCGCCCGTCAGTGGATAGACCGGTCCAGTAGATCCAATCCCAATACCAGAGATGCTTGTGTTTGCGCTTTCGGCCGCAGCTCGAAGCATCTCAACCATGCGCCGCAGCGCTTCGGGATAACCGCGATCAGCGTCCGTCGGGGATTCCAGGCGAGCCAAGAGCTGGCCATCGCCGTCGATGATCCCGACGGCTATCTTGGTTCCGCCAATA
>Ga0210398_10003328_pt1 | contig 15445 bp, 16 predicted proteins | sample IncBWC4OmetaG_FD_161047 | JGI IMG/M metagenome (GOLD analysis project Ga0210398, IMG submission 161047) | Forest soil microbial communities from Barre Woods Harvard Forest LTER site, Petersham, Massachusetts, United States - Inc-BW-C-4-O | ecosystem: Environmental > Terrestrial > Soil >...
TGTTTGCCGATTCGGTTGGATTGCAGACTTCATGGCTCGCCCTTCGCGCAACGACTATCACTGCGCAGGCAGAGCCGCGCCTCGCCGCTTTATGTGATATTCCGACCGTAACCTCCAGGCCTTGCCGCCGTCGTTGGATGCCTCATCGCGAAGAACGAAAGAATCGGGGCGTATATCATTGAACGACCATCGAGTGTCCTTGGCATCCAGGTCCGGGGTATTCAGCACGATCCGACCGTCTCCTGCTGCGCCTCCAGCAAATTTGACGATGGAAGCATTCATCGGGTCAATAAATGTCGCGGGCCATGTTCCAGACTTGGGGTCGAAATAGCGCAGGTCCGTGTAAACCTCCCGCTCCTTGCGTGCCCCCGAGGGATTGACAATCCAAGAAGTCCTGTATGGCTCGCCCGTCCATAACCCATCCAACCAAAAATTCCCCCGAGCGGTGAGTTACCTTCCCGTTCTTCGAAAAATCGGTGTATTCGACATCCCAGGTTCCGACAAGGCGGCCAAACACCTTCGCCTGATCGCCCAGAGAAGGATGCGAGCCCATCGCCTGGAGTGCTGTAACCATGTCGAGGCGCGGGTCAGTCGCGGTCGCGTTCCCGGCTTTTCCCATTGCCGCCACGCCCGCGATGCTAAGGCTCGCCCACACGACTAAAGCCGAGAACAACAACAACCCTGCAAACCAGTGGCTCAAAGCACCCCTTTTCATTTTGTTGCCTCTCCGGCGGTCATTGTTAAACCCGCAGTATCCGAAAAGGTAGAAAGCGCTGTCAATGATCTCCGAGGTCATGGAGGACCAAGGTGCGAGCCAGATGGTTCCGTCGTTAATGCAAGCGCGTTGCGACTATCGGGCGGCGATGCGGGCTAGGGTGCCTGAAGCAGAGAGGGGTAAGTCGGGTTCTGGGTCAATCAGCACGATTGCCTGCTTACGCCTTTTGACTAGCAGTCTCTAAGGGATGGGGGCTCTCGTCTTGAAGAAATCAGGTCAGAAGTCGCCTGTCGCGGGCTGGGTTCGTTCTTTCCTCCCGTTACGCTGGACAACATTGCTGGAAACCACGTTGTTCTTCAGATTGCACAAAACCTTCTTGTCACTTATGCCCGTCTGCAAAGAGGAAGCATCAAGGGGCGCAAGGGCGATCATGTTCACGGGGGAGATAGGCTCGCGCTCCTTGGGAATAGTGGGAACACGACCGCCGCGCACCTGCTGGAGAGTGGGGACGGGAGCAACGATGAGACCGGAGATTTGGGGAGCGCGGAAGGCTTTGGTTGTTGCGGTAATCGGATGTGTAAGCATGATCCCGGCTGCGGGACAGGAGAAAGCGCAAACCACTGCGCGTACCGTCGCAGCAAAAAAATGGGCGCGCCGAGATTGATGCCCATGCGGCGGAATAGTTAAAAGAGAGCGATGTGCCAAGTGGCATACATCGAAGATCGAACGGTGGCGTGGACAGGGGTATATGGGGAGCAGAGTCCGGGAGTCGCCGCGACTGGAAAAACGCTGTATAACATGGCGTCGCTGAGGTTGCTCAGTGTTTATGCTCGTCGACGGAGTTGTCGTTCTGTTTGCCTTGTTGCGTAACGGTACAACCTTAGCTGGAACCGAACCGATTCGTGATTGGCGATAAGTTGCACTCATCATCCCGGTCACTGAGTGAAATTGCCCGGTTTCCGACAGTTGACCGTCGCCAATCGGTTAAGGCTAATCCTTCCGGGGCGGATCGAGTGTCCACGGCGGGACGACGCCGATTGAGCGGGCATAGGCGATTTGCTGACCGAGGTGCTGCGCGATGTGCTGAACGATATAGAGCAGGACACCCCGTTCGGTAATCTTCCCTCCGTTCCAACTAAGAGTCTTTTCCAAGTCCGCGTCGGGCATAGAACGGATAGCTGCTTCCGCGTGGGCGTAGGAAGCCTTGAGCGTAGCAATGACTTTTGCTTTGTCGACAGTGGACTGTTCCAGGGTTTTCGTGTCGATCCCAGCCGGAGTGGGAGTGCCCACGAGTTTGTAGAGATTGTAATTGGCCGCGCTGGCGTGCAGAAAAACCTCCGCGATCGTGCGCACATCCGGCGACGGTCGCCATGTGTATTTATCGGCGGGGATGGCGTCGGCCAAGCGGACGAACTCGCTCTCTTGGATCATGACTTCGGCCATTACTTCCGAGCGGTATCCGGTCACGTCGGGAGTGCCGTCGCGGTATGGGTATACTTGCGCTGACATGCGGGCCGCGCTCGTTGTCATCACAACCAAACAGAGAACAGAGAGGATTTGTAGCATGGCGACCTCCATCGTTGCGTTAGGAACTCACCGAATCTGCGACATTATATGCACTCCTCGTGATGGAGTCTCTTTTCCCACGGACAGCCCTGTAAGGTCGTGATAAAACTCCAGGTCATCCGACACCATCGTGCCCAGTGTTCTTCAGAACGCAGTGGTTGTACGCGTCAAAGAGCTTGGTGTCTAAGGACTGAATCGTCGTCACCAGAGGATCGGGCTGCGCGGCAGATTGCGCGTCTGTACGCACGACACAAAGGGACAAAAGAACAAGCAGGGAAAAGAAAAGCAATCCCTTCATGGGAGAGAAAACTCCTTCAGTGGGATACACGCTAGGTTGATACGTGTCGCAGGCTACCTTTGTTCCGCGGAGCGCTTGTCGTTCCCCTAATAGTGAGGGACTTCGAGACGGAGCCGATCCCGGGCAAGTCAGAAGTTCTCTCCAACTGTCGTCATCAGGCAATTTCACTCGGAACCCCCCCACACTCTATTTCGGGCCAAAATCAACAGCGCGTCCCGGCCCGTAAAGCCGGCGCAGGCCAGCAACGCTCGGCCCGAAGCCCGCGCAGTCGGCGATCAGTCTTCGGCGAGATGGCGGTGGTGACCGGAATTGTCTTCCGCACTCTCTTTGGGCTCGTCTAGCCACCTCCTCAGAGCGCGGTCGCTCAGGTTCATTTCGACGACGGTGGCTTCGTCGGGCTCGATGGTGACAATCATCATTCGCAGCTTGGCCTCGCCTAGGTTCACGTAGATGAGCGCGTCGTCGGAGTCATCCTGGGTCCGAGTGCGGACGAACAGTCGCCAGTCTGGGCCGAGAGAATGCTCGACCACACGTTGCAGGTCTTCGCTCATGTTGGCTCTCGTATGCATGCTGGCGGAGGATGGGTGGAAGTCCTCGAAAACTGCGAGCCTGATGCCGCTGACGCCTGCGGGACGGGCAGCAAGCGACATGGCGAAGCTTAGGAACGGGATGCGCATGTGGTGCACTCCGTAATGATCTTCGATCGCGTGGACTACGCCGTTGAACTCGTGTTCATGAAAGCTGCTGGAAGAATCAGGATCGCCGGCAAACGAAGGAGCGCATGCGCAGACGACGACCAGGAGCGCGCTGGGAAGCGTGCGAAGCAGATGGTGGAAGAGATTGCTGGGTAGGTTGCCGATAAAAAGCTTCACTTTTGATCTCCTTTGTCCTTCTTGGGGAGGCTTCGCGGGTTCAGCTTCGGGATGCCAAATTCACCTCCCAGATCGGCTAGCTGGTCAACGTCGATGGGGCCGACGATAGTGACGAACGTCAGTTCCTTGGGCTCGGCGGAGATGATGACGATTCCGACCATCTTGTCCTCTTCTAGCTTGAAGAAAACGTCTACGTTGTCGCCGTCGGTCTCGCTGCGCACTCCGACCACCCTGGTCCATCCAGGCGCGTGCACCTGGGAGCGCAGGGATTCCACGTCGGCAGCCGAGTACTCGCCTACTTTGGAGAACTCGAAGCTGCGCACGTAGATGCCTTTCAGGTTGGCGACCACTTTGGCGGCCTGCTTCTCCTCCGGATCTTCGGGGTTGAGAAACCTGGAAGCCCAGCGGAGCATGGGGCCCTCCATGTTGACTTCGACGGTTTCCTTGGCCTTAGCCGAAAGTTTCTGGACATCGGCGGGAATTTTGATTTCCTGCGCCCGCGCCCACAGCGGCAGCGCCAGCAACATCGCAGACATCAGGACGAGCGACAGTACTGGATTTCGCTTTCTTAGCGCTGTATCGATTACGTTTGTATTTCTCATGGGCTTACTCCCTTTCTCGCTGGTTTGCCACTGGATCGGAATCAAGTTGATCTGAATTGACTTGCCCGGAATTGATCTGGTCGACTCTGGCCTTCGCCAGTTGGAGTTTGCGTCCGGCAATGCGCAGAGCCAGAAGCAGGCGTTGTTTGGCAGCTTCTCCCTGAGCGCGCTCACGCTGGACGCTGCGAAAGTGGACTCCGCCCACGACCAGCCCCGCGGCGAGAACGGTTACAGTCGCCCAGCGGAGCACGTTCGCTGGAGCCAAGGGCTGATCGAAGATTTTCGGCCAAAGGTCACGCCACACCTGGTCGACGTTTCGCGAGCCTATCTCCGCGGCACGGGCCAGGACGCGGTCGGCTAAACCTCGCGGCGGTTCCTGCCGCCGCAGTGCGTTCTTGAGTTCGTCCTCGAAACGGATCATAAGGTTACTTCTCCGATTTCACTTTTCTTATCTCACTTCTCCCATGGTGCGGACTACCTTATCGCGCAGAATGGCCAGCGCGCGTTTCAGATGACTCTTGACGGTAGCGGCGGGCATATCCAGAATTTGGGCAATGTCTTCCGCCGACAGGTCTTCCTGATAGCGCAGGATCACCATCAGCCGTGCCTTCCCGGGCAGCGACGCCACTAGTTGCCGCAACCTGCGAGCCAGAAAGGGATCCGCGGGCTGCACGCCCAGCGAAAACGCGACCGACTCCGGTAAATCTTCCAGGCTCACCTGCGGCATTCGGTGGCGGCGCATGCGATCGATGCAGCGATGGCTGGTCACCTTGCGCAGCCAGAACACCATGTGTTCGGGCGACTTCAGCGTGCTCAACTTGGCGTGCAGCTGCATAAAGACGTCTTGGGCCAACTCCTCGGCGGCGGGCGGGTCGGCCAGGAAATGGAGAGCAATGCTGAACACCATGGACTGGTGCCGGCGCACGATCTCCGCAAAGTCGCCTACGACAACATCCGCAGCTGCGTCTGCGGGAACGGGCTCTGCCATAGCCAAGCTCTCAGACCGCCTCACTTTACCTATACGTGCGGGAATTGGGTAGGGAATGCAAAATGTTTGGGGTCCGCGGACATGGAAGTCAGCAAAGCCCAAAACGATTGGGAAGCGTGAGGTACCGCTCGAAGCTCTGCAAAGTGATATAGATCGAGTGGCACGTCAAATTTGAGATTCTGTTTTGTAGCCCCGAAGCCATCGCACGACCTCACTATACGAGTTGCGTTTTACAGGGAATCCGCGAAGTAATTTCCTGATGAAGATGCGTGTGAATCAGCTTTCACGGGCAGGCGCTACATTTTTCAAATGAAAGACTTCAAGTAGTTGACGCTCACGGACCGTCACACTCAAGCCTCTGCCCATGAGGACGGTGAGTGAAATTGACGCGATATTACGCCAACCGTCCCTTTATCCTCAGCCAAGTGCACCAAGTGCACGGCCTTCATTGACCTTCCCCTCATCCCACCCCTAACATGGCTACCCAGTGTCCACCCTCTCTCAACCTGTGGGGCAAACGATTTCCCATTACCGCATCCTCCGTAAAATCGGGGGCGGGGGCATGGGTGTGGTCTACGAGGCGGAAGACCTGAAACTCGGTCGCCACGTCGCTCTTAAGTTCCTTCCCGACGAACTCGCCCATGATGCACAAGCCCTCAGCCGCTTCCAGCGGGAGGCCAAGGCTGCGTCATCACTGAATCACCCGAACATCTGCACGATCTATGAGATTGACGACGCCGATGGACGAAGCTTCATCGCCATGGAACTACTGGAGGGGCAGACGCTCCGCCATTGGATTGCTGAGAAGCCACTGGAAATTGAAACTGTGCTCGATCTTGGCATCCAGATCGCCGATGCGCTCGACGCCGCGCACTTGAAAGGGATCGTCCACCGCGACATCAAGCCAGCGAACATCTTCGTCACGAATCGAGGTCAGGCGAAGATGCTCGACTTCGGGTTGGCGAAGGTTCTTGCGCCGACCGTCGGAAGTGGAGAAGTAACAGCTGCGACCATCGACCTGGAGGAGCATCTTACTAGTCCCGGAACGACGCTCGGCACGGTCGCGTACATGTCACCAGAGCAGGTTAAGGGAAGAGAGTTGGATCCACGTTCCGATCTGTTCTCTTGCGGAGCGGTGCTGTATGAGATGTGCACCAGAAAACCGCCATTCCGAGGGGACACTTCGGCCATGATCTTCAACGCCATTCTAGAACACGCGCCAGTGCCGCCCAGCCGTATTAATCCTGACGTACCACCGCAGTTGCAAGAGACCATCCATAAGACGCTGGAGAAAGATTGTGACGTTCGCTGCCAGTCCGCTGCTGAGCTTAGGGCGGACCTGAAACGTATCAAGCGGATGATCGAATCAGGGAGTGCACACGCATACGGAGCGGCATCTTCGAGCAGTCTTGCTGACAACGAGTCAGTCTCGGTAGCGGTATTGCCGTTCGAAAATGTCGGCGCGCAGCCGGATTTCGAATACCTCAGCGACGGGATCACAGAAGTGATCATCTCCAGCCTCTCTCGCAAGCAGGGTCTTAAAGTCATGGCGCGAAGCACTGTGTTCCACTACAAAGGGCGAATTGGAGATGCAGTCAGTATCGGCAAACAACTAGGGGTGAGTTCGGTCGTTACGGGCAGGGTGCTTCAGCGTGAAAATATGATCCGGGTGGGAGTGGAACTGGTTGATGTCGGAGATGGCCGGCAGCTATGGGGCGAACAGTATAGACGCAGCGTGGATGAGATTCTGTTCGTGGAATCCGAGATTCCAAAAGAGATTGCTAGTCACCTGCAACGGGAATTGGGCAGTGATACTTCGGAATCGACCCAAAAGCGACAGACCACAAGTCTGGAAGCATTCCATCTATATCTCAAGGGGCGCCACCATTGGAACAAGAGAACCAGGGAAGCTCTACGCAAGGCGATATCTTATTTCAACCAAGCTATCGAGACTGACCCGAGCTACGCGCTCGCACACGCCGGACTTGCCGATTGCTACTTGCCGCTGGGGTACTGGGCTTTTCTCTCTCCGCAGGATGCATTCCCAAAGGCCAAGGCCGCTGCTGCCAAGGCGCTCCAAATCGACAAAACGATTGCCGATGCTTATACCGTTCTGGGCGGCGTGAACATGTGCTTCGAATGGCAATGGCAGCAGAGCGAGGCAGACCTGAAGCGTGCCATCGAACTGAATTCCAATCATCCGAGGGCGCATCAGATTTATGCTGAACTCCTGACGCTCATGGGAGACTTCGATAGAGCCGCGGGCGAGGCTAAGTGTGCAATCGAACTCGATCCGCTTGCGCCTGCAGGATATTTTGCAGCGGGACTGGCGATGTACTGTGCCCGGCGGTATGCTGAGGCTTTCACGGAGTGCGAAAAAGCTCTCGACATTGACCCCGATTTCTTTCCTGCACACTTGGTTTCTGGATTGGCGTTCGAAAGCGAAGGCCGATTTGACCATGCCATAGAGAGTTTGGAAAAGGCGTGGAGGGCATCGGGCGGAAGTGTTCTGGTTCGAGCCGTGCTCAGCGGGACGTTCGCCTTTGCAGGAAGACAGGATGATGCACGCGCAGTGTTAGGCGAACTCGAACAGGGCCAGACCGAAAAATACGTGTCGCCCATACCAGTCGCCGTTACTCTCGCTGCGCTTGGGGAATACGAAGCTGCGTTCGCCCGTTTAGAAGATGGGGTGCGACTCCGCTGCCCGCGGGCGGTGTGGTGCAAGGTTGATCCCCGTTTCGATGTATTGCGCGCCGACCCGCGGTATGGCGATCTGCTGCGTCGAATGGGGCTGTCCTAGTGAGTAGCCCTGTGCCCTCTTGGTGGAATTAGGACGTGGGATCGTTTTGCGCCGGTATGGTGGCTTGCGGACAACGGTTTTGACCAGCTGAGCCGGATCTCTGCCGATGGGCCGGAGGCGAAACCTTCATTGAGACAGCGTGGCAGACAGCAAAATGTTCGCGAGCTCGCCTGGACACTCGACATGGCAATCGTGGCCAGTCTTCAGTTCGGCAACTCTCCAGCCGGACGCCCGCGCTTTCGTAGCAAATGGTTCGAAAAATCGCTTGGCCGGGTATCCTTCCGCAATGCAACTCACGAAGGTTGCTGGAATGGCGGCTTTTCGATTCGCCGGAAGGCAAAGCGGCTCCTCGAAGCAACGCAGACTGAAGTCACATAGCCTCGAGCGTACAAACTCTCGCGCTTCACCCGGCTTTAATCCCCAGAGATCAAGTTGGCCCTCGCCTGCCGGTAATCTCCATCCATCCCCGAGTTCTCGCGCAACCTTCCGAAAATAGGCGCCGATCTCAGACGGAAGCAGGTCTAGTGCGCATTGTCCGTCTTCCGGAATGAAGGCATCCAGAAAGACCAATTCATGCACTTTACTTGCGTTTGCTTCCGCTACTCCGCTGATAACCATGCCTGCGTAGCTGTGCCCTACGAGTATCGTTTTGTCGCCTAGCCTTGATAATTCGGTAGAAACGTCCTCGACGTGTTGACGCAGCGTGATGGCAGAAGAGAGACGATGTTGGTCTGTCCCAAGCCCACTGAGGACTGGGGTAACCACCCGGTGGCCTTGGCTTTGCAGAAAAGGGGTCAACAGGTCCCACGTACCAGTTGACTGCCATGCGCCGTGTACAAGGACGAACGTTGACATTGGGAAGAGATTAGCAGGTGCAGATGTGTCTTGATTCTGCTATCGGCGATTACCTTCAAAACCTGGTGTGAGTCCAATGGCCACGTTGTGGCCACTACAGAGGAGCCCAGGCGGTTGTACTAAAGCGGCAGAGCACTGGGAAATCGCGTCTGAAAATCCAGGAGACCCACCCACTCGGGCGTGATGGCAATGCGAACCATTGTCGACACCATAGCGCCAAACTGCGCGATCCATGCCTGTCCTTGTTCGTTTCCGAAGTAGCGCTCGGCCGCAACGGCATACTCTGGCACGACTCCATCTACTATTTCCATTCTTGCTGTGCCGCGCACCAGCAGCACCTTGTGAGGAAAGGTGTTGTCGTCGATGGTGAGCGCAACTTTCGGATTTTGGGCAAGAGCCTTAAGCTTGGGCGCGTTGGATGGCGTGCCCAAGATGAACTCGCTTCCATTCCAGTGGAACCAGATGGGAATAACCCGTGGCGTACCGTCTGTCCAGATATAAGCCAGGCGCGCGGGTATTTTCGATTCCAGAAGTTCCTGGCAAGTAGGATGCTGAAGAAGATTAAGGTCGCCCTGTTGGACCGGCATATCCAAATCCCTTCTCGAAAGAGTCGCAGGCGCAAACTCGCCCCATTAGCCAGGCGCAGTATACCCCTATCGAAAACTAAAATGTTGAAATCAGGCGGCGCAAGCGAAAACCTAGGCAGAACTGGTTGACTATTCGCCTCGCAGACTTCCCAGAAGCTGACTTCTGGAAACGTCGTCGGAGGCCGCCTGAAACGGTGAAAACATAACTTCCGGTTTGCCAGCTTGCGTTCTCCGGTTCGAGAGCGGTGTCTATTTGTTCAGGCTGGCAGTCCAATCCATCACTACGGACATTGGCGTCAATGTCGATTTCAACTGCGTGTTGATCAAAAACCGCTGACCGTCTTTGCTTACATCATAGGCGAACCGTTCGGAGGTAGCGACCATTTCGCGGGGATTCGCCTGGAAGAGCGCCACCGGGGATCCCGCATCGAAATTGGCGCCGGTCGTAATGGGCACGGCCATGATCTTGCCATCCGGCGCAAGATAAAACAACTCTCTCCCGTCGCTTCGCCATTTGGGCTGTTCCCCTCCCGCATTCGACACTTGCCACTTTCCATGCGCTGCGGGAAAGGAAGTTACATAAATCTCCCATCTTCCGCTTTCATTCGAAGCATAGGAGACCCATCTGCTGTCCGGTGAAAAGCGGGCCACATTAGGGGCAGAGGTCGCTTTCAGAAAAAGAGTGGCCGTGAGTCCTGGAAAGGTTACGTACCACAAGTCGGTGCCGCGCTGATAGATCAGGTATTTCCCGTCCCGCGACCAATCGGTTGGATAGCGATCGGGGCCATCCTGCGGAATTAGCTGCTCCTCTTGTGAGCCGTCCGCATTTTTCACGTACAAGTTGAATTTCTGGGCGCGGTCCGACGTAAACACCAGCTTGGACGCGTCCGGACTCCAAAGAGGCGTGGAATCGATGGCGGGATCGAACGTCAGCCGCTTAGCGCTCTCGTTTTCGAGATCGTAGGTCCAGAGATCGGTATTCGTGGTGGCAGAATCCATCGTATCTGCGGCAACGAACTTCCCGTTCGGCGACAGGGAGATGTTTCCATAAACGCCCGGCTTCGTTACGACTCCCACTTGCTGCCCCTTGCGGTCAAACCAAAGCAGTTGCGACGCTCCCGTGTCGCCGGATGATCTCTGAGTGACCAGCACGTCGCTCGCGGAACTCGCGAATACGGCCCTCTGAATTCGCGGCAAGTATTCAATTTCTGTGAGAACAGGAGTGGGTTCTCCGCTCAGTTCAAGCTTCTTCGCGTCGAAGCGTTGCGCAAAAAGAGTTTGATCGCGGTAAAAGAGCAAATAACCAGGTGTGGCATAAGCGGCGTTGGCTCTCGCTTCTGTAATCAGGCGCTTCTCGCTCGAATTCAGAGCGCCCAGATAAATGGAAGAGAGAGTCTTCCGGCCAGAAAGGTCCATAGCCAAATATAGAAAGTGATTTCCGTCAGGCAGAAAAGCAGGCCAGCGGTGGCTGTCTTCTGCGTGTTCCCTATCTGGAAACGTGATCTGTGTTGCCGTACCTCCGGAAGCGGCGATTCGATACAAGCCAAATCCCAACTGTCCGCTCGGAGTAAACACGATGACTCCGTCTTTGTTCCACGCGCCACCGCGGCCGGTCGGGGCGTCGCAGAGGGTTTGCACCGGCCCACCTGATAGATCCAGCCTCTTTAATTTTCCGTCTGCAAAGAACCCAAGTGACTTGCCATCGGGAGACCAGAACGGAAAATTGGCTCCCTCAGTGTTGGGAATTGACTTCGCCCGCGGAGCGCCGGGCTCGTAGATCCACAAAAGGTTTTTTCGCTCGGAATCCCGGCCAACAACGGCGACAGTGTGTCCATTGGGCGAGACTGCCACGTCTCGAGCCGAGAACGCGAGCGGTGCAGAAAAATATGCGGTCTGTTTAGTGGGGCGGCCGGTGCGCCACAGGATCACGGATGCGATCAGGAGGAGTGTCAGTATGCTTGCCACAGCCGCGAGGACGTCCTCCCGTTTTGTTCTTCCGTACTCTGCGGGCTTGACAGTCGGGGTTTTGTCTCCCGCAATCCACTTGAGTTGGAGACTCAGGTCATGCGCACTCTGGAACCGGTCGTCAGGATTCTTGGCCAGGCAGTTTGCCACGACTTGCTCGAACACAGGTGGCGTGAGGGGATGAGTTGCGGTAATCGGCTCAGGTTCTTTCTCAAGAATGGCACTGGCAACGCTGATCTGGCTGCGGCCCGCGAAAGGCCGGTTGCCCGTCACTATTTCGTAAAGAATCGCGCCCAGCGCAAACAGATCCGACCGAGCGTCGGCCTCTTTGCCCTCCAGTTGTTCCGGGGCCATGTATTGGATAGTGCCAATGATTGCTCCTGCCGTCGTCAGCGGAGACATTGGGCTGGCCCCGCTCATCGTGCGGGCTGCGGACAACAGAGGCGCGCTGGATCCTGAGACGCCCAGGTTCGGGCTCGTGGCCTTCGCCAAACCGAAATCCATAAGCTTAGCGCCCGCCCGTGTGAGCATGATGTTGCCCGGTTTGAGATCGCGGTGGACAATGCCTTGCCGATGCGCAAAGGTAAGCGCCTCGGCAATGGCAATCGCAACCTTCAGGACTTCAGGGAGCGGTAGTGGCCCTTTGCGCAATCTTTCCGCAAGCGTCTCGCCTTCGAGAAACTCCATCACCAAATAGTCGGTTCCATTCTGCGAACCGATGTCATACAGCTGGCAGATGCTGGGATGATTCAATGAAGAAATCGCCCGCGCCTCGCGCTCCAAGCGCTGTTTCAGCTCCGGCGAAGAAGAAAGATGCGAAGCCAGAACTTTCACCGCCACGGTGCGGTCAAGGCGCGTGTCAAGAGCGCGATAAACTTCTCCCATGCCGCCCGCACCCAAGGCTGATTGGATTTCGTAGGGACCTAATTTTGTGCCAGAGGTTAGCGTCATACGTGCGCGCAATTATAGTCTGCTGGAGGCACCTCGCAGCAGATGCAACGATATCGGGCAAGTGGTCGCTAGCCGAAAGTTATCCAGAAACGGGCTTGGGAGACGTAACGTCCTAAAAGGAGCATTTCCGCCGCAAAGCAATTCACTCGACTCGTTTCGCCCGCCCCGGCCTTTCGGCTCTGTGCCTGAATATTCTTCTACGCCGCAACGGCGGCGCAGGAGGCTAGGATGCAACGTGGATGTATGCAACGAAACAGTCGCAAAGAAGGCCCTGATGTCTGGCAGTTTCGCTGGTCTGAGACCAGGCTTGACGGCAAGCGTTCTTACCACAAGAAAATTGTCGGCACAGGCGAGCAATACCCTGATGAGGATGCTGCGCGGCACTCCGTCGTGGGGTTGGTCTCAGAACTCAACGCCGATGGCCTACCAACGAATTCCGGTGTCCTGAGCGTTGCTCAACTTTGTGATCACTTCGAGCAACGCGAACTTTCGAAGGACAACACTTGGCGCAGTCATGCCACAAAGAGAATCTATCAGGCGTACTTGAGCCGCTGGATTCGTCCTCATTGGCAGAAATACGGACTTGCCGAGGTTAGAACGATACAAGTCGAGTCCTGGCTTAGGGGATTGCCATTTAGCAAATAGCAGCTGCGCCAAAATCCGAAACCTGATGTCGGTTCTGTTCAATCATGCCTGCCGATATGAACTGTTTGACCGCAACCCAATCCACCTCGTTCGTCAGAGCGCGAAACGACGAACATCACCCGCCATTCTGGTGCCCGCCGAAATCAAGGCGTTAATCAACGGTTTGGCACTTCGCGAACGCACACTAGTCCTTCTTGCCGCATCAACCTGGTTGCGGCAGAGCGAAATATTCGGCTTAAAGTGGGGCGATATCGACTTCGAGAGAGGCACGATGAGCGTCATCCGTTCCATCGTGTACGGAGTGGTACCAGGATCGCATCCGAAAACGGCAAGATGGATGGCACCATCTTTCTTCGGCCATTTCAAGGACGTGCCGGGGATTGCCCGAAAAGTTCAGGCCCGAAATGATGACATTCGTATCGGCGGTGACGCGCAGCACGTTCTATCGGGCTCGCTCGGAACGTGCAGCAGAAATCTCCGCGTCCACATCTTCAGGCGTCAGTCCACGCGCGCGGGCATTACGCTCTCCGAAGTCGAGCGTTTTGCGCCACTCCGCACGGCTCAGGCGAGCCTCAACGGCATCACGCACCAGTTCCTCCGGTGTGATCTCTTCTTTCGCAGCCGCCTCCTTGACCTTTTCGATCAGCTCGCCCGGAAGCCCTATGTATTCGGTCGCCATACAGCTATTCTGCTCCTCTTGGAGGAAAAGATCACCTTCTTAACGATTGTCAATGTCTTTAATAAAAGCACTTGCGACGGCGGCGATGAGCATCGCCCCGAGATTCGACACCGGCCACTTCGTCGCCCACGGCTGATGCTCACCGCGACCCAACACTTGGTTCATCACCGACTGCGCCTACTCTTTATGGAGAGAGTTTCATGGGCAGATGGAGGTCGTTACCGGTGGAGTCGGAGACCACACGCTAACGCCGATCAACAAGCAAATACCGTTTGTTTACCGTAGAATTGCCGCGTAAAACCTGATCGGACGCCCTTGCTCGTATCAGCTTCGTTCCTGATTTTTCTGCTGTCGTTCTTCCTGCCTCTGGCTTCGGTTCATACCTATTGCGAGAATCGCACATTGCCGCCGTCTTCGGATTCATTTCGATAGCATTGTTTCTGATGCTCCTTCGTAACCGAGCGGCATCGACCGCCAAGAAGGCCGTAGCTTTTATCGGTGGAGCACTTTGCTTCCTTGCGCTGGCGGTGAACGCGGCATTCATTCTCTATGCCTCGCACCTGTGTCGTCATATGTTCGATCAGCTTCACCCTTGAGCGGCGGTTTTGAGTGTAAAGGCCTGATTGCAAGAGTTGATGCACGCCAAAACCGCTAGAATTGTGATTGATCGGGGTTTGACGCGATGAATCGTGAAGACTTTTCCGCTTTTGTTTCAACGACGCTCGAAGAGGTTGTCCGGTTCGCCGAAGAGAAGGCGGGGCAGAAACTACCCCGAAAACTAGCATTTCAGTGGCTAGGTCGTTCAAATCCGTGCTTGACCGAGAACATCGTTGAAGCGATTGTCAAGCGTGTGTTCATGGACGAAGAGCGCATCTATTCTTCTGTCGACTTGGGAGTTGCCGACCTTCTTGAGAACGGAGCGCTGCTCATAATCGGAAGTGTTTCAGACGATACTCTTCGTCCTTTCGGGCCAAACCGGGAAGGTCGTCAAGGACCGTTTGTTCCGATCGTTGGCATATCCTTTCTGAACAAAATGATGGGTGTGAAGGATGGTTTCTCACCCGACAAGCCTTTCCATTTCATTACTCCACGCATGGCAAAGGCGAGAACACCTTGGCACGTGAGGCCTGACATCCCAAAGTTGTCGGACAAACTCCGAGATGACCTGCGTGCGATCACTCCGAGCAGATCTGGGGGCCTTACCTATTGGCCCTGTGCTGCACACATGAAGGACGGAACCGCTCTGGTGTGTGTGTACGTCGTAGCCGAAGGGCCTTATATCAGACACTGGGGCGTCTATCCCCAACAAGATCGTGGAAAGAAACACATTTCAGTTGCGGATGTGGATGCTCTAGCCGAGAGTCCGATGCGTTTGCCCGCTTGGTTTGCGAACAAGGTGTACACGAGCGGTGAATCTGGAATGGGATACACAATCTTCACAGTTGTGTTTGCAGACGGTTCCCGTCAGGCTTATGGCTGCGGCAACGCGGTTGATTTTCTCCGCTACCCAGACGGGAAGGGTCAGAGCGATGTGGTAGATATCTTGCCTCACGAAGGACGAAAGGCAGACCCGGTAAGCTGTCCAGAGTATTATTGGTGCCTCTTTTCCGAATAAAGGCTGGTACCTGTTTGCAAAATCGCGGTTACAGTGCGCCGGGATAAACCGGCATGAAGTAGAGGATGAAAGAGCCTCACGAGAAAGGAGTAGCGATCTGCTCGGCCTCGAGTCTTGCGCAGGATATCGCGAGGTATTCGGCGAAGCGTAGACAGAGGATAGGCGGGGTGGGTATTCAGCTTCCGGCACAACCAGAAAAGTAAGGAAGAAAGTTGATGTGTTCAGTGGGAGATAAACCCACCGAGGAAAAAGTCAGAACCTCGTAGCTTGGATAGCGGGGAAGAGGGAAACCGAATCTCTGGTTATT
>Ga0210398_10003329_pt1 | contig 15439 bp, 15 predicted proteins | sample IncBWC4OmetaG_FD_161047 | JGI IMG/M metagenome (GOLD analysis project Ga0210398, IMG submission 161047) | Forest soil microbial communities from Barre Woods Harvard Forest LTER site, Petersham, Massachusetts, United States - Inc-BW-C-4-O | ecosystem: Environmental > Terrestrial > Soil >...
CTTGCTTGTCTCGGTGCAGTATACCGGCTGGCTCTACAAGAACGGGAACAAAGGCGCCAAGTTCGACAGCTCGCTCGACCGCAACAAGCCGATCACCTTCACCCTTGGGCAGAAGCAAGTCATCCCCGGCTGGGACGAGGGCATTTCCGGGATGAAGGTCGGCGGCAAGCGTACGCTGATCATCCCGCCGCAATTGGCCTATGGCGCGACCGGCTCGGGCGGCGTGATCCCGCCCAACGCGACGCTGATTTTCGACGTCGAGCTGGTCAACGCGTTCTAGCAAACGAGGTTGCTGCGGCCCGGTGTTCGACCGTATTAGGGTTGAGGCCCTCATGCGATCGGAGCGGCGATGACGCTTGCTGAACCCACGCCGCAGCTCGGCTCTTCCGGGACGCGGATCTACGATTACCGCGATCCGCTGACCTTGAGCCGATGGCTCGAGGGCCTGCTCGGCCTGTACATAGTCGTGCGCGCCGCTGCGTTTATCGTCGACCTGTTGCAGCTGAAGCTGCTGGACCTCGCCGGGACGGTCTCGTCGTCGCAATTCCAGACATGGGCGGAAGCCAGCGACCAGAGGGAGCAGATCGTCGCGGTGCTGTTCCTTGCCGTCCTCGTGATCACCGTCGTTGTTTTCGCTTGCTGGATCGTCCGCGCGAACCGGAATGCGCGCGCCCTCGGCGCGGTCAGGATGACCTTTAGCCCGGGCTGGTCGGTCGGCTGGTATTTTGTTCCCATTGTCTCGCTGTGGAAGCCGTTCCAGGCCATGCGCGAGATTTGGAAGGCGAGCGTCAACCCGACGGGATGGAAGAGCCTGCCGACCGACCCGCTCATCGGTTGGTGGTGGGCCGCCTTCGTGCTTTCCTGCATCACCGGTCAAGCATCGTTCCGCATGCCGACGAACACGCTGGATCAGCTGAGCGCTTCCTCGGTGGTCTCGATGATCGACGACGGCGTCGACATCGTCGCCACCGCCCTCGCGCTGCTGCTCGTCGAGCGGCTCTGCCGGATTCAGCGGGCGCGCATGACGGCCGCTTAGACCGCGAGCGCCTCGTCGAGGTCGCGGATCAGGTCGTCGGCGGTCTCGAGCCCGATCGACAGCCGGATCACATCGTCCGCCGCGCCCGCCGCGGCGCGCTGCTCATCGGTCAGCTGGCGGTGCGTCGTCGAGGCGGGGTGCAGGATCAGGCTGCGCGTGTCGCCGATATTGGCGAGGTGCGAGAACAGCCGCACAGTCTCGACCAGCTTGACCCCGGACTCGAACCCGCCCTTGACGCCAAAGGTGAACACCGCGCCAGCGCCCTTTGGCATGTAGCGCTGCGCCAGCTCGTAATACGGGCTGTCCTTGAGGCCGGCATATGACACCCAGGCGACCTTCGGATGCACGGCGAGAAACGCGGCGACCTTCCGGGCATTCTCGACATGGCGATCCATGCGCACCGGCAGGCTTTCGATCCCAGTGATCGTCAGGAACGCATTCATCGGCGACAGCGCCGGGCCGAAATCCCTGAGCGCCACCGCGCGCGCCTTAGTGGTGAAGGCGAAATCGCCAAAATTCTCGAAGAACTTGAGTCCGTGATAGGCCGGCTCGGGCTCGGTCAGCGAGGGGAATTTGCCGCCTTGCGACCAGTCGAACTTGCCGCTCTCGACCACGACGCCGCCCAGCGCGTTGCCGTGCCCCGAGAGGAATTTCGTCGTCGAATGCACGATGATGTCGGCGCCGAAATCGATCGGCCGGCAGAGATACGGCGTCGCCAGCGTGTTGTCGACGATCAGCGGGATGCCGGCCGCGTGCGCGATCTCGGCGACCTTCTGGATATCGACGATGATGCCGCCCGGATTGGCGAGGTTTTCGAGAAAGATCGCCTTGGTCTTCGGGGTGATCGCCTTGCGGAAATTCTCGGGGTCGAGCGGATCGACAAAATGGCAATTCCAGCCGAGCTTCTTGAACGACAGCCCAAACTGGGTCAGCGATCCGCCATAGAGATTACGTGATGCGACAAACTCGTCGCCCGGCCCCATCAGCGTGAAGAACACCAGGAACTGCGCCGCATGCCCCGAAGCCGCCGCCACCGCCGCGCGCCCACCTTCGAGACTGGCGACACGCTCTTCGAGCACCGCGACGGTCGGGTTGGTGAGGCGCGAATAGATGTAGCCGAAATTGTGCAGGTTGAAGAGCGAAGCGGCGTGGTCGACATCGTCGAACACATAGGCCGTCGTCTGATAGATCGGCGTCGAGCGCGCGCCGGTCGTCGGGTCGGGCGCGGCGCCGGCATGGATCGCCCGGGTCTCGAACCCGTAGGTGAGGTTCGCCGAGCCTGAGGGACGCTCCTTGAACTGGCGCGGCCGCGGCGCTTGCGGCGCGCGGTTCTGGATGATGCCGCTGTTGACCCCGCTCCGCGACAACTCGCCGCCGAGCCGGCCGAACTCGATCTTCGGGCAGCGGTTCATGATGATCTCGAGGCCTGCCGCTTCGCCTGCCGCGGCCGCCTCGTCGTTGCGGATGCCGAGCTGCATCCACACCACTTTGGCGCCGATCGCGATCGCGTCGGCGACCACCCCTGGCGCCGCGTCGGCGGCGCGGAACATATCGACCATGTCGACCTTGTCGGGGATGTCCTTGAGCCCGGCGTAGACGGTTTCGCCGAGCAGCGTCTGCCCAGCCGCGGTCGGGTTGACTGGGATTACCCGATAACCCTTACCCTGCAGGTACTTCATCACAAAATAGGACGGCCGGTTCCAATTGGTCGACGCGCCGACCATCGCGATCGCCCGCACCGTGCTCAAAATCCGGCGGATTTGCTGGTCGGAATAGGGGATCGGTTCCAGATCGGCCATGGCTCAAGCTCCTCCCGGCGGCCCGAGTTTCGGGTGTTTGCTACCGGATTGCTACCAAAACGAAAACGGCCCGCGTTGGCGAGCCGTTCTCAAAGGTAAACCTGCTTGGCGCGTTCCTAGATGCCCAGCGCCGCATCGATCGCCGCGGCGGCCGCGTCATCCTGGCCGGCCGATCCCAGTACTCATTCCCACCAACTTGGTGTTCGATCGCTCGAGCCATTAAGGATCGCTCTCGACGGATCAGCTAAACCGGGACGGTGGGCGGCGCATCTGGGACAGGCCATCACGGGGATCAGTGATAGCTAGTTTGGCCCCCCTAAAACTGACGCGAGGATTAAGACATATAGCGACTCTTCGGCCGTTCCAGCGCGAGGTTTTCGCGCAGCGTCGCACCTTCGTATTCGGCGCGAAATAGGCCACGGTTCTGCAATTCCGGCACGACCAGTTCGACGAAATCGTCGAGCCCTCCCGGTAAATGCGATGGGTGGAAAAGGAACCCGTCGACCCCATAACCCCGGAACCAGGTCTCCATCTCGTCGACAACGTCGACGGGCGAGCCGACCAACGTGCGCTGGCCGCGGGCGCCGGCGAAGCGCTGGTAGATTTGCCGAATGGTCAGCCCTTCTTCTTTCGACCAGCGGATGATGTTGCGCGTCGAGCTCTGACTCGCCAGCGCCCATTGGCTCTCTGGAATATCGGGAAGTGGCCCGTCGAGGTCGTATTCCGACAGGTCGAAATTGCCGAGTTGGTTCGACAGGACCTCGAGCCCGACATCCGAATGGATCAGCTCCTGCAGGAAGCGGTGTTTTTCGTGGGCCTCCTTCTTAGTGCAGGCGACGATCGCGTTGAGTCCCGGCATCACCTTCAATGCCTCGGGCGGGCGGCCGTAGGGCGCCATGCGCCCCTTGAGGTCGCGGTAGAAATCCTGCGCCCCGGCGAGGGTGTGCTGCGGTGTAAAGACGCCCTCGGCGAACCGCGCCGCGACCTCGCGCCCCGTGTCCGACGAGCCGGCCTGGAACAGCACGGGGTGGCCTTGTGGCGGGCGTGCGACATTGAGCGGGCCGCGCACCGAGAAATGCTCGCCCTTGTGGTTCAGCGCATGAAGCTTCGCCGGGTCAAAATAGCGCCCGGTCTGGCGGTCACGCACAAACGCGTCGTCGTCCCAGCTGTCCCACAGCCCCTTGACGACGTCGACGAACTCGACCGCCCGATCGTAGCGCTCGCCATGCTCGAAATGTTGCTCGCGGCCGAAATTCCATGCTTCCGATACATTCGAGGATGTCACCACGTTCCATCCGGCGCGTCCGCCGCTGATGTGGTCGAGCGAAGCGAATTTGCGCGCGACGTGGTAGGGCTCGTTGTAGCTGGTGGTCGCGGTAGCGACGAGGCCGATGCGGCTTGTCACCGCCGCCAGCGCCGGCAGCAAGGTCAGCGGGTCGAAATACGCCATATATTGCGGCCAGCGCGACAGCGCTGCCAATTTGCCGTCTCGCGTCGCGACCGCGTCGGCGACGAACATCAGGTCAAACTTGCCGCGCTCCGCGGTCTGGGTGATCTCGGCGTAGTGACGGAAATTGGTGCCGGCGTCGATCTGGGCGTCAGGGTGCAACCATGCCGCGACATGGTTGCCGGTCGGATGAAAGAACGCGCCGAGATGCATCTTCTCGCCGCGGCGTTGGTCCCGCATCTTTCGCCTCCTTCCCGTGGTCACCTCATCCGCTGCAATCGCAGGGCCAGCCCGAGGCGGGCGCATGCAACTGGGGAGGCTGCGCGGCGACTGGCACGCGGCTTGCCTACCGTTCCACTATCGCTTTCTGGAGACAAGCATGATGCTGCGCACGCTGTGCCTGCTGCTGGCGGCGACCGTCCTTTTCGCCGACTCCCCGGCGGCGTGGGCGCAAACGCTGCCGTTGGTCGATGACGGCAAACTGACCTGGGGCTCGGCCGCGACCTTCCCGCCCTTCGAGTCGATGGATAACGACAAGGCCGTCGGGTTCGACGTCGAAATGGTCGATGCGATCACGGCCAAGATGAAGCTAACCTCTTCAATGAGTGGGATGGAGTTTAAGGGCCTCATTCCGGCACTGCTCGGCAACCGCATCGATGCGATCGTCAGCGGCATGTACATCAACCCGGAACGCAGCCAGGTCGTCGATTTCGTGCCCTATCTCAAGGTCGGCAACCAGATACTGGTCGCCAAGGGCAACCCGCTGCATATCCAGAACAAGACGGATATGTGCGGCCATCGCGTCGCCGCGCCGGTCGGAACCGTATATGAAAAGGCGGCGCAGCAGATCATGGCCGATTGCCAATCGACGGGGAAACCCGCGCTGTCGCTACTGAGCCTGGGCTCAACCGCAGCCGGCGCGCTGGCGCTCAAGGAAGGGCGGGCCGACGCGATCATCGCATCGACCCCGACGAACGCCGCGCTGATCAAGGATTCGCCCGACGCGTTCGAGACGACAGGCGATGTATTCGATAACGGCACACTGCTCGGCATCGGCGTCAGCAAAGACAAGCCGCTGCTCAAGGCCGCGATCGACGCTGCGTTCAAGCAGATCGTCGCCGACGGCATCATCACGGACCTGATTAAGAAATACGGATTGCCGCCCGACAGCGCCCTTTAGCCAAGCCCCGCGAGGCAACAGGAGGCCCCGTGTCGATCTTCTCGCTGCACACGATGCTGGGCTACCTCTTCAGCCGGCTCTTCCTCGACGCCGCGCTGATGACGCTGTGGATCAGCCTGGTCTCTCTCGGGATCGGTATGCTGCTAGGCCTTGTCGCCGCCATCGGGCAGGAGGCGCCATGGCGGCCGGTGCGGGCTGTGGTCCTGTTGTACCTGTGGCTGTTTCGTGGCACCCCGGTGCTGTTGCAGCTGGTCTTCGCATTCAATGTTTTGCCAGTGTTTGGCCTGGTGCTGCCGGCCTACGCCTGTGCGGTGTTGGCGCTCGGGCTCAACGAAGGCGCGTACATGACCGAGATCATGCGCTCGGGCATTCGCGCCGTCGGGCCGGGCCAACGCATGGCGGCGCGAGCGCTCGGCTTCGAGGACCGGCAGATCATGCTGTGGGTCGTGCTGCCGCAGGCGTTACGCATCGTCATCCCGCCAATCGGTAACCAGTTCAACGGGATGCTGAAGCTGTCGGCGCTCGTGTCAGTGATCGGGGTCAAAGAATTGCTGCTGACCGCCGATCAAACCGCGTCGATGAATTTCCGCTACCTCGAAACGCTCACCGTGGCCGGCCTCTATTATCTTTGCATGACGACCGGGCTGATGGTGATTCAACACTTCATCGAGGAAGCTTGCCAGCGGCGTCGCGGGCGGGCGCCGAGGACCGGCTGGAAGCTGTTTTCGCCGGCCGATCTCGGGCTGGTGCGGTGACACTGCTGCTGGAAGGCATTGCCCTCTGGAAGAGCTATGGCAATGACGACGTGCTGAAGGGCGTCGACCTCAAGGTCGAAGAGGGCGAATGCCTGGTGGTAATCGGCCCGTCCGGGTCAGGAAAATCGACGCTTCTCAAATGCCTCAATCTCCTCGAGCCGATTTCTTCGGGCAGCATCCTGTTCGAGGGCAAGGAGATCGCCGGGCTGCGGCGCGGCGAAGCGGCGGCGGTGCGCCGTCGCATCGGCATGGTGTTCCAGAGCTTCGAATTGTTTCAGCACCTCAACGCCGAGGACAATATCGCGCTGGCGCGGATCAAGGTGTTGAAGGACAAGCCAGCGCGGGCGCGCGAGTTGGCGCGTCACTTATTGTGCAAGGTACACCTGCCCGACAAAGCCGAGATGTATCCCGACGAGCTGTCCGGCGGGCAGCAGCAACGCATCGCGATCGCTAGAGCGCTCGCGATGCAGCCGGCGCTGATGCTCTACGACGAGCCGACCAGCGCGCTTGACCCGGAAACCGTCGGTGAGGTGCTCGACGTGATGCAGGAACTGGCGGAAGACGGCATGACAAGCATTGTCGTCACCCACGAGATGAGCTTCGCGCGGCGTGCCGCCGATCGCGTCATCTTCCTCGATGGCGGTAAGATCGCGCATAGCGGCCGCGTTGACGATTTCTTCTCCGATGCCGCGCCCGAACGGCTCGCCCGTTTTCTCGGCCGCATCCGAGCGTAAGTAAGGCCGCAATGCCAAAGCGGATGCACCTTGCGTTCGACCTTTCCTACATTCACATGGAGGGGCGCTGGCGCATGCCCGGCGCATGGCCTGGGCGCTACCCGGACGTCGCGATGTTCGAGGAAATCGCGCGGATTGCCGAACACGGCCTACTCGACATGCTGTTCTCCGGTGACGGCACCGGCGTGCCGAGCACCTGGGCAAAGAGCCGGGACGCCGCGGTGCGCTGGGGTGTCTCCTGGCCGCGCCAGGATTTGTCGCCGATGTCGGTGGCAATGTCGCGCGTCACCAAGCACCTCGGTTTCGGCATCACTTATTCGACAACCTTCACCCACCCTTATTTCCTGGCCCGGCATTTCAATTCGCTGGACCATGTCACCGGCGGGCGTATCGCCTTTAACGTCATCACCTCCACGCGCCGGTCGGACTATGCCAATTACGGCTACGACGACCTGGTCGCGCATGACGAGCGCTACGACCGCATGGAGGAATTCATCGACGTCTGCCGCGCATTGTGGAGCTCGGTGGAGCCTGATGCGATGCTGTGGGACGAGGATACCGGCCAAGTCGGCGACCCGGGGAAGGTTCACGACGTCGAACATCGCGGCCGGTTTTTCAAAGTCAGCGGCCCGCTCAACACGCCGCCCTCCCCGCAGACGCGGCCGGTGCTGCTGCAGGCCGGCAGCTCACCGCGCGGCGTACGTGCCTGCGCTTACGTCGCCGACATGGCGTTTGGCCCGGACATGCCGCTATCGCTTCAGATCGCCCAGCGCAAGGCGCTCGACGAGGCGGTCGCCGCGCTCGGCCGCGATCCCGAGGGCATGGGCATCATCTGGCAGCAGCCTTGCGTCGTCGCCGAAACCGAGCATGAGGCCGTCACGCGGCGCGAGCTTTTGTTAAGCGCGATCCCGGTGGAAGGCGTCGGCGTCTACCTATCGCACAACGGCGGGTACGATTTCTCGACCTTGCCGCAGCGGTTCACACTCGGGGAGCTGCACCGCGAGATCATCGCCAGCCAGGCATCGCCTGGTGGGTTCATGCGCGAGATGGTGACGCGGTTCGGCGCCGACACCGAAATCACCCGCGGCGAGTTCTTCGATTATGGTCGCCGCTTCGCGACAAGCTACACGCGTACCATCGCCGGCACACCAGCGCAGGTCGCCGACCATCTCGAAGAGGTCTTCGAGGCCACTGGCAGCCGTGGGGGCTTCATGCTTGGCCATGTCGTGTCGATGCCTCACGATCTCGAGGCGATTGTCAATCTGCTCGTACCCGAGTTGCAGCGGCGCGGCCGCTTCCGGCGTGAGTACAAAGGCTCGACTCTGCGCGAAAACTTGTTCGACGACTGACGGCGATCGAAATCGAAGCCGCACCGATGACGCCATTCTCAGCCGCGACGAAATATGGCTCGTCAATTGCACGCGATGAGGAACGCGGTCGGCAAACTGGAGATCCTTTGTCCGCATGGATTTGATGCTGAACGATCGCATCGCGCTCATCACCGGCCCCGCCAAGGGAATGGGCGCGGCGGTGACGCGCGGTTTCGCCGAAGAAGGCTGCCGCCTCATGTTGTTGGCTCGCGATGTGGCGGCGGTCGAGCCGCTGGCCGAGGAGCTGCACGGAGGCGGCACCGCTTGCCGGGTTGTGCAGACCGACCTCACGCGGCCCGATGATTGCGCACGGGCTGCCCGGCTTTCTCTCGACACATTCGGCCGGATCGACATCCTCGTTAATATCGCGGGCGGCACCGGCACGATCGGCAAAAGCGGTGTCGAGACCACGCCCGACGAATTCGAGGCGACCCTGAAGCTCAATATGGGCGGCTGCTTCAATATGATCCGAGCCGTGCTCCCGGCGATGATCGAGCGACGCTACGGCAAGATCGTCAATGTCGGCGGCACGTTCGGCATGCGCGGCCGTGCCGGGAGGCTTGCCTATTCCGCTTCGAAATGGGGGCTGCGCGGCATCACCAAGAGCTTTGCTCTGGAGGTCGGCGCCAGCAACATCAACGTCAACTATGTCGCGCCGGGCATGGTCGACGGTCCGCGATTTCGCGACAAGGTCTGCGCCGACATGGCGGCGCGGCTCGGCATCTCGGTCGAGGAGGCGGCCCGGCGCCACGCGGACGACTATGCCCTGAAGCGCATCACCACCGATCTCGACGTCGCCAACGCATGCCTGTTTCTCGCGAGCGATGTGTCGCGCCAGCTGACCGGGGTGGACCTGCCGGTCGACGGCGGCTGGGCCGCGCTTTAAGGAACCGCAGCAATGAGCGTCGATCTCGTGATTTCGGGCGGGACGGTGGTGACCGAGAATGCCGTATTCCCAGCCAGCGTCGCGATCGCCCACGGCCGCATCTCGGCGATTGGCGAGGAGGGCGCGATGCCGGCCGCCGCCGAACGGCTCGACGCCACCGGCTTGCACTTGCTGCCGGGCGCGATCGACGCGCATGTGCATATCCGCGAGCCCGGCTATACCCATAAGGAAGATTGGGCGACCGGCACGGCCGCCGCGGCGTGCGGCGGCGTCACCACGATCTTCGACATGCCCAACACCAACCCGCCAACCGGCACGCCCGAAGCCCTGGCCATGAAGTTAAGAGCGGCGGAAGAGAAAGCCTTTGTAGATTTCGGGATCTACGGTCTGCTCGATGAAGACAACATCGATGGTCTTGAGGCGCTGATCGCGGGCGGCGTCGCCGCATTCAAGTGCTTCATGGGTAATACTTTCGGCAACCTGCCGGCCCCTTCGGACGGAGCAATGCTCGAAGGGTTCGAGATCTTGTCCCGGCACGGTCTGCGCTGCACGGTCCACGCCGAGACGGCCTCGATCCTCGCTCGCCGCGAAAAGAAAATGCGCGAAATCGGGCGCACCGACCCGCTTGCGCATCTGGCTGCGCGCCCCCCAGTGGCGGCGATGGAGGCGGTGCAGCGCGCTGCGCTCTATGCCGAATGGACCGGTGCGCGGCTTCATATCGCACATGTCAGCTCGGCTGACGAGCTGCGGCCGCTGCGGGAGGCGAAGGCTCGCGGCGTCGACGTCACCGCCGAGACCTGCCCGCACTATCTGATGCTCGATACCGATGATTACGGGCGCTGCGGCAGCCTGATCCGGGTCAACCCGCCGGTGCGTGAGCCACACCACAAGGCGTTGTTGTGGGCGGCGGTGCGCAACGGCACGATCGACATGATCGCGACCGACCATGCGCCGCACACGCCCGAGGAAAAGCACCATGACGACATCTGGACCGCCGATTGCGGGTTTCCCGGTGTCGAAAGCCAGATGCCGCTGATGCTGACTGCGGTGGCGCGCGGCGAGATTTCGATCGTCGACTACGTGCGGCTGTCGAGCGCCGCGCCGGCGCGCGCCTTTGGGCTCTACCCGCGCAAAGGCGCGCTAATTCCCGGCGCCGATGCGGATATGGTGCTGATTGACCTCAAAGCCAGCTCCCGCATTGACCGGGCGATGCTGCATTCCGAGCGCGCGCGGGTCACACCATTCCATGGTCATGCGCTCACGGGGGTGCCGGTGCACACGCTGGTGCGCGGCCGGTTCGTGATGCGCGAGCGCCAGCTTGTCGCCGCCGCGCACGGTTGGGGCCAGTCGGTCAAGCGCATCCAGCAGATGCCCGAGCCGCGCCCGCTCAACACTGAGCACGCCACGGCGGCGATTCTCAGACGACCGGACTGATCGAGACGGCCCTCAGGCGATTTCCGCCTGTAGCCTCAGGAGCTCGGGGTTGTTGTATTGCGGACGCAGGGGCTGCGGCTTGGCGAGCATGGTTTGCAGATGACAGACGGCGTCGCCTTCGTTGAACACCTCGTGTTGCAGGAAGGGCGGCAGCGCCACCAAGTCCCAGCGCTCGAGCGTAATGTCGTAGTTCTCGCCATTCTCCCAGCAGCGCACCCGGGCCGAGCCATCGAGGATAAAGAAAATCTCCTCGGTCTCGTGGCAATGCATCGGAATCTGGTTACCGGGCGGCATCGATTGGATCGACATCGTGAACGCGGTGGCCGGGATCGCGCCGCGCAAATCGTTCTGATCGACCGAGCCTGAGGCGCCGAGATAGCGGCGCTGGGCGCGCGCGAAGCGCGGGTCGAGCGCCGTCTCGAAGCCGAAGACGCTCCAATCCTCGCGGCGCGCGGCGAAGCGAGCGACGCGGTGGGCGAGCTTTTGCTGAAGGTCAGGCGCGGCGATGGTGTCCATGATTTTTCCTCCCCTCAGATGAGTCGCGGATAGCCAAGCTGGGCGGCTTCGGCCTCGTAATCGAGCAGCCCCGCGTACGCTGCGTCGGGCACGTCCTCGATCGCGGCAATCATCAGCCCTGCGCGGGCCGCGGCGTAGCGCGGCTCGGAAGCGACGGTGCGCAGCGCGTGGCGCAGCAAATCGACCACGTCAGCCGGCGTTGCGACCGAGGTGACAAACGGGATCGCCGGGCTTAGCGGTGTCTCGGCGATGACGCGCACCCGCGCCGCGGCCTCCGGCCGATGCCGGCGCCAGAAGGCGTAGGTCACGCAATCGATCGAAGCAAGGTCGCCGTCGCCGCGAAGCAGCCGTTCGAGGCTCGCGGGATGGCCGCCGGTCTCGATCACCGCGCGGAAGAACGGCTTGCCGCCGGCAATCTCGGCGAGCGCGCGGCGCGGCAGGTTCATGCCCGAATTCGACACCGTGCTGTTGAGCAGGAACACCGAACCGCGCAGGTCGGCGAGGCCTTGCGCCGGCGAATCCGCGCGCGCGACAAAGAACGCGCGGTGGGTCGGGCCGTCGCAGCCCGGCACCTCGTAGACCGGCGCGCCGAGCCGGATCGCCTGGCCCTTGAACACGGTCTCCAGCGGATAGCCGCAGGTCTGCGAGAAGAGGAGATTGCTTTCCAGCGCCGGCGGCACCGGACCGCGCTCGAAGATCAGCTCATCGGGGACTTCCTTGAGCCCAGCCTCGATCAAAAGGCCGCGTAACGCCCTCCAGAAGCGCGCGTTATCGGCACGCATCTCCGGGAAATTGTACATCGGCAGGCTCGCGAGCAGCGTCATGCCAGGCTGCCCTCAGATCACTCCGCTCGTCGGCAGCTGACCGCCATACCAGCGCGCCACCGCCAGCTCTCCCAAACCGACGACACCGTACAGGACCAGCCCGATGGCGCACAACACGACGATCGCGGCGAGCACGGTCGCGGTCTCGCCGGCCGACGAGGCGAACATGATGATGTAGCCGAGCCCGGCCTGCGCGGTGATGAATTCGCCAACCACGACGCCGATCATCGCCATTGTCACCCCGACCTTCATCCCGGCGAACAGGTAGGGCATCGCATAGGGAAACCGCGCCAGACGGAAGACCTGCCATTCCGAAGCGGTGAGCGAGCGGCAAAGCTGCAGCACGTCGGGCTTCGCGCTGACCAGCCCGGTTGCGGTCGAAACCACGACCGGAAAAAAGGCGATGAACACCCCGACGGTGATGATCGAGCGGCCGCCCACCCCGAGCCAGACGATAAACAGCGGGGCGAGCGCGATCTTGGGGATCACCTGGAACATGACGATATTGGGGTAGAGCGCCTCGCGCACGGCCTCCGAGGAGGTGATCGCGATCGCCAGCAGCACGCCCACCGCGGCCGCGATGCCAAAACTGGCGATGAGTTCGATCGTCGTCGGTATCGCCTGCTCGATGAGGATTGCCGGATTGCCGACCAGCACCTCCCACACCGCCGATGGCGGCGGCAGCAGTTCGGGCGAGATTTTCGTCAGCCGGCAAACGAGCTCCCACGCCACGACCGAGAAGATCGCGAAGGCGAGCGGCAGGCCGATGGTGCGTCCGAGCCGCCACGCGGCCTCGCCGATGACGGGCCGCGGCAGCGGGACGGCCGGAGCGTCCTGAACGGCGGCCATGGCTCAGCGCCGACCGAAGCGATTGCGCACCTGGCGCTCAGCCAGCGCCACCGCGCCGAACAGCAGCACGCCCATGGCGCACAGCACGAACAACGCGAAGATGGCAGCAGTGTCCATGTGCGACCCGGCATAGAGGATGTAGTAGCCGAGCCCGGCCTTGGCGGAGATGAACTCGCCGATGATGACGCCGATCACCGCCAGGGTGATGGCGATCTTCATGCCGTTGAAGATTGCCGGCAGCGCGAATGGAAAGCGCACCAAGAGGAAGCTTTGCCAATCGGAGGCGGTCAGCGAGCGGCAGAGGCGCAAGGTCGATGGGTCGGCGCTGGAGAAGCCGACGACCGACGAGATGACCACCGGGAAGAAGCAGGTAAACGTCGAGAAGGCGATGCGCGACTCGCTAGTGATGCCGAGCCAGACGACGAAGAGCGGCGCGAGCGCGACCTTTGGCACGAGCTGGAACGCGACCAGGTTGGGATAGAAGGTGTCGCGGATCAGCGGCGAATAGGTGATGGCGATCGCCAGCGCGACGCCGAGCACGGTCGCGAAGGCAAAGGCGGCCAGCGAGTCGAGCGTCGTCGGCACTGCCTCGCGCAGCAGCACCGGGAGAATGCGCCACAATTCGACCGCAATCTCGGTTGGCGTCGGCAGGATCACCTGCGGAATGTGAAAGAGGGTGCAGACGCATTGCCACAGCACGAGCCCGGCGCCCGCGGTGGCGAGCGGCAGGATCACCGGGCGCAACTGGCGCAGCGTGGCGAGGGCTCGCGTGCCCGTCGGCATCAGGCGCGACGGCGTCGCCAGCGTCCGCCCACCCACGGGAAGCTCGACCGTCACTGGATTATCCTCGGCATCGTGGCGGACGGGCGGTGCAAGCCGCAGGCCACGCGCGGCGACATTTCGCTCATCCAAAAATCTTGTCGTATTCCGAGACCCGCTCGCGTACCTGCGCCCATTGCGCCGCGTCGAGCTTCACTTTACCGGCGTATCGATTGGTGAAGACGTCATCGAGCGCCGGGCGGGTCATTTCCGGCGTCGCCAGATAGGTCATCACAAGATCGGTCATCGCGGCAAAGGCGTCCGGGTCGCACCAGCCGATCCCGTGCGCGCGGGCCTCTGGCTTTTCGACCGAGTGCTGCCACATCCGCAATCCGAGGCGGACGAAGTCCTTGGCGGTCGGCGTCAGCGCCATTTCGGGCAGCTCGTTGAAGAACAGATCGACCGTCTCGTCGGGGTTGGTGAGCGTGTAGGCGAGGCCCTGGCACAGACCGTCGACCATCGCCTCGCAGAATGCCGGGTCTTTCGCCAGCGTGTCCTTGGTGACGGCGATCGTCTGGCCGTGGTTCTTGATGCCGGCCGAGCTGTACAGCATCCAGCGGTTGGGGACGCCTTTCGACAACATCACCGCGCCGCTGGTGAGCGCGAACGAGGTGATGGCGTCGACCTGCTTTTCCTCCAGCAGGTGCTCCAGGACCTTGTTGTCGACATGCACCGACTCGATCGAGCTCTCATCGACCCCGACCTTCTTGCAATAGGCCGGGAAGAACGGGAATTCCGCCGAGGTCGGGACCTGGGCGATCTTCTTGCCCACAAGGTCCTGCGGTTTCTGGATCGGGGAGTCGGCGAGCACGCCGACACCCATCGTCGCGTCGTAATCGGTGGTGGCGAGGCCGATCAGCGGCAAGCCCTTGGCGACCGATAGCGTCAGCACAGGCGCCGCGCACAGACCGCAATCGAACTGGCCGCCGGCGATGCTCTGCGCCGCGGCGACCGAACCGAACCCGCGCGCGATCGACATGTCGATGCCGCGATCCTTCATGTAGCCCTTGGCCTTGGCCATGTAGACGAAGGCATAGGCGCCGCCGGCAAGCCACGGCAGCGTGAACTTGACCTCGCGGAGCTCGGCGAGGGCCGGCATCGGCAGCGCGGTCGTGACCGCGAGCGCCGTGGCCCGTCCGAGGAAACGCCGTCTCGTGATGCTGCGCCGCTGCATGTCTGCCTCCACTCGTGACGCCCGGCGAGCGGGCGCCTCGTTCATGCCGTGCCTCCTCCCTGTGCCGAGAACAGCGCCGCTGCCCCGTCTTCTCAGCGGCGGTCCCGGTTGTGGCTCTCCTCGATGCGGGCGCGCAAATGGCCGCAAATCTCGTTGAACTCGCGCGTCTCGCCGATCGCCATGTCGCGCGGCCGGGCAAATGGGATCGTCAGATCCTCGACGATGGTCGCCGGGCGCCGGGTCATGACCAGCACCCGGTCGGCGAGCATCACCGCCTCGCGGATGCTGTGCGTCACGAACAGCGCAGTCTTGGTGTATTGCTGCCAGAGATCGAGCAGCAGCTCGTTCATCTCGTCGCGGGTTATCGCGTCCAGCGCGCTGAACGGCTCGTCCATCAGCAGCAATTCGGGGTCGTAGACGAGCGCCCGGCAGATCGCCACCCTTTGGCGCATGCCGCCGGACAATTCATGCGGCTTCTTGCCGGCGAACCCATGCAGCCCGACGCACGTCGAACGAGTCTTTAAGGTAGGCGAAAAACTGCTCCCCTGAGTTGAACCCTTGCGGTGACGCGAAGCGCATGTCGTTGCTGTCGAACGCATAAGGGACAATGAGCTGC
>Ga0210398_10003330_pt1 | contig 15438 bp, 10 predicted proteins | sample IncBWC4OmetaG_FD_161047 | JGI IMG/M metagenome (GOLD analysis project Ga0210398, IMG submission 161047) | Forest soil microbial communities from Barre Woods Harvard Forest LTER site, Petersham, Massachusetts, United States - Inc-BW-C-4-O | ecosystem: Environmental > Terrestrial > Soil >...
TCCAACGAGGAAATCGTCGAGCGCTGCATCTATGCGCTGATCAATGAAGGCGCGCGCATCGTCGAGGACGGCATTGCGCAGCGCAGCTCCGATATCGATATCGTGTATCTCAACGGCTATGGTTTCCCTGCCTGGCGGGGTGGCCCGATGTTCTATGCGGACCAAGTGGGCTTGAGCGAGGTGGCGCGCGCCTTGCGGCACATCGCTGCGCAACCGAACGCCGACAAAGCATTCTGGACGCCGGCGCCGCTGCTCGAGCGCCTCGCCCAGGAAGGTAAAACATTCAGCGGATATAAAGGATCAGACAAATGACAGAAGCCGTCATCGTATCCACCGCGCGCACCGGTCTCGGCAAGAGCTGGAAGGGCGCCTTCAACATGACTTACGGCGCCACGCTCGGCGCACACTCGGTGCAGCATGCCGTGGCGCGCGCCGGCATCGACCCCGCCGAAGTGGAGGACGTCATCATGGGATCTGCCATGGGCGAAGGCACCACGGGAGGCAACATCGCGCGCCAGATTGCGCTGCGGGCCGGCCTGCCGATCACCACCGCGGGTTTGAGCATCAATCGTTTCTGCAGTTCCGGATTGCAGTCGATCGCGCTGGCCGCGCAGCGCGTCATGACCGAGGGCGCGGAGGTGATCGTCGCCGGTGGACTGGAAAGCATTTCGTGCGTGCAGAATGAAACGAACACGCACATGCGCAAAGATCCCTGGATCGATGAGCACAAGCCCACGCTGTATTGGAGCATGCTGCAGACGGCCGAAAACGTGGCGAAGCGCTACAACATCTCCAAAGAGGCCCAGGACGAATACGGCGTGCGCAGCCAGCTGCGCGCCGCTGCCGCCCAGGCCGCCGGCAAGTTCAAGGATGAGATTGCCCCGATGACGACCACCATGGGCGTGATCGACAAGAATACCGGCGCCGTCTCGATGCGCGAGGTCACGATTTCCAGCGATGAGGGCATTCGTCCGGACACCACGCTGGAAGGGGTCTCGAAGATCCGTTCCGCCATGCCGGGCGGCGTGATCACCGCGGGCAATGCCAGCCAGTTCTCCGACGGCAGCAGCGCCTGTGTGGTGATGGACGCCAAGCTCGCCGAGAAGCGCGGCTTGAAGCCGCTGGGCATTTTCCGCGGCTTCGCGGTGGCCGGATGCGAGCCCGACGAAATGGGCATCGGCCCCGTGTATGCGGTACCGCGACTGCTCAAGCGCGCCGGTGTCAAGGTCAGCGACATCGATTTGTGGGAGTTGAACGAAGCGTTTGCCGTCCAGGTTCTTTACTGCCGCGACAAGCTGGGTATTCCGGACGACCGTCTGAACGTCAACGGCGGCGCCATTGCGGTCGGCCATCCATACGGCGTCAGCGGCGCGCGGCTTACGGGGCACGCATTGATCGAGGGCAAGCGCCGGGGGGCCAAGCTCGTGGTGGTCACCATGTGCATCGGCGGCGGGCAGGGCGCGGCGGGCTTGTTCGAGGTGGTCTGAATGGGATTGCGGGACCTGTTCGAACTCGGCGGAAAGGTGGCGCTGATCACCGGCGGCTCGCGGGGCTTGGGTCTGCAAATCGCGAAGGGCCTGGGCGAAATGGGCGCGAAGATCGCCATCAGCGCCCGCAAGGCGCCGGAGCTCGAAGAAGCAAAAGCAGACCTTGAGAAACACGGCATCGATGCCTTTACCGTCACGAATGATCTGTCGAAACCGGATCAAGTGCCGCTGCTGGTCGAGGCCGTGGTAAAGCACTACGGTGGAATCAACATCCTGGTCAATAACGCCGGCGCGACTTGGGGCGCGAAAGCCGAAGAGCATCCACTGGAGGCCTGGAACAAGGTCATGACGCTCAATGCGTCGAGCGTGTTTGCGCTGAGCCAGGCGGTTGCCAATCGCTGCTTCATCCCGCAGCGTTCGGGCAACATCATCGTCATTGCCTCCACCGCGGCCTTGCGCGCGGGCATGCAGATGAAAGCCGTCGCCTACTATTCTTCCAAAGCCGCGGCGCTGCACCTGACGCGCGCGCTGGCGGGCGAATGGGGCCCGTACAACATTCGCGTCAATGCGATCTGTCCGGGTTTCTTCCCGTCCAAAATGGCCAGCGGGTTGTTGGATACGATGAAGGCCGACGTGATCGCGCGCACGCCGCTGGGGCGGATCGGCGGGGATACGGATCTTCAAGGCGCAGCGGTTTACCTGGCGTCGGATGCCTCGCGGCATGTCACGGGGCAGTACATTGCCGTGGATGGCGGCGCCTCGAGCACATGACCATGAGCATCCCAGCGGCGGGTGTGGCGCCGGCCCCGGCGCGCAACAGTTTTGACAAGGCGCGCCTTGCCGCGTGGATGCAGGTTCACATCGCCGGATTTTCCGGCCCCATCGAAGTGCAGCAGTTCGCCGGCGGTCAATCGAACCCGACCTTTTCGGTGGACTCTCCCTCGCGCCGCTATGTCTTGCGGCGCAAGCCGCCGGGAAAACTCCTGCCCTCGGCGCATGCCGTCGACCGCGAGTTTCGCGTGCTTGCCGCGCTCGAGGACACCGGCGTACCGGTGGCGCACGTTTACGCGCTGTGCGAGGACAGCGAGGTGATCGGCAGCGCCTTCTACGTCATGGATTACGTCGAGGGCCGCATTTTTTGGGACGCGTTGCTGCCGGAAGTCGCGGCGGGCGGCCGCCGCGATATCTACCTTGAAATGGTGCGGGTGCTGGCCGCGCTGCATTCGGTGGATTATGCCGCCGTGGGCCTCCGCGACTACGGCAAGCCGGGCCATTATGTCGAGCGCCAGGTCGCCCGCTGGACGCAGCAATATCGGGCATCGGAAACCGAAAAGATCGAGGGCATCGAACGCTTGATCGAATGGTTGCCGAAGCATATCCCTGCGGACGAACAAACCTCCATCGTGCACGGCGATTTCCGTCTCGATAACACGATTTTTCATCCCGCCGAGCCGCGCATGCTGGCGGTTCTCGATTGGGAATTGTCGACGCTCGGCCACCCGTTGGTCGATCTTGCGTATTACTGCATGCGCTTTCACCTCCCCGTCGCGGAGTTTCGCGGCCTCGGCGGCGTGGACGCAAAGACCTACCAGATTCCGAGCGAAGCGGAATGCGTCGCCGAGTACTGCAGCCTGCGCGGGATCGCGCCGATAGCGCCGCAGGATTGGGCCTATTACCAGGCATTCTGCATGTTTCGAATGGCCGCGATTCTGCAAGGGGTGCTGGCGCGCGCCCTGCAGGGCAACGCCTCGAGCGAAACGGCGCTGCAAGCGGGCCGCAGGGCCAAGCCGCTCGCCGAGTTGGGATGGAAGCTCGTTCAACAATCATTCGACGTTTGAATCAATCAAAGGAATCCCATGGATTTTTCCCACAGTGACAAAGTGCGCGAACTGCAGGAGCGGGTCACCCGCTTCATGGATGACCATGTGTATCCCGCCGAACCGCTGTACCACCGGGAGCTGGAGGAAAACCGTCGCGCCGGCAATCCGTGGAAGGTAACCAAGGTCGTCGAGGACTTGAAGAAAAAGGCGAAGGCCGAAAATCTCTGGAACTTGTTTCTGCCGCACTCCGAACACGGCGCCGGGCTGACCAATCTGGAGTACGCCCCGCTGTGCGAAATCATGGGACGTTCGCATATTGCTCCCGAGGCGTTCAACTGCTCGGCGCCGGATACCGGCAACATGGAGGTGCTGGCGCGCTACGCCACGAAGCAGCAGCAGCAGCGGTGGCTGACGCCCCTGCTCGAGGGTGAGATCCGTTCGGCATTCGCCATGACCGAACCCAATGTGGCGTCGAGCGATGCCACCAACATTCAATCTTCCATCGTGCGCGACGGCGGCAGCTACGTGATCAACGGCCGCAAATGGTGGACTTCGGGCGCGGGCGACCCGCGCTGCGAGATCTTGATTTTCATGGGCAAGACCAATCCGGAAGCGGGCCGGCATTCCCAGCAATCCATGATCCTGGTGCCGATGAAAACACCGGGCGTCAAAGTGCTGCGCACGCTGACGGTCTTCGGCTACGATCATGCGCCTCACGGCCATGCGGAAGTCGACTTCGAGAATGTGCGCGTGCCGGCCGAGAATCTGCTGCTGGGCGAGGGGCGCGGCTTTGAAATCGCGCAAGGCAGATTGGGCCCGGGCCGAATCCACCACTGCATGCGCACCATCGGAGTGGCCGAACGCGCCCTGGAACTGATGTGCAAGCGCTCGCAGACGCGCGTCGCGTTCGGCAAGCGGCTGTCGGAGCAGGGCGTGACGCTCGAGCGCATCGCGCAGTCGCGCATCATGATCGATCAGGTGCGCTGGCTGGTGCTGAATGCGGCCTACATGATGGATACCGTCGGCAATCGGGCGGCCAAGGCCGAAATCGCCATGATCAAAGTGGCCGCGCCGACGACGGCCTTGCAGGTCATCGACTGGGCCATTCAAATGCATGGTGCCGGCGGCGTGAGCGATGATTTTCCGCTGGCGGCGCTCTGGGCCGGGATGCGCACCTTGCGCCTGGCGGATGGTCCCGACGAAGTGCACCGCGAGCAGATCGCCAAGCTGGAGCTGTCGCGCTACCGGCCGAAGGCTTGAGAGTCATGTCGAACGCGCATTTCAAATTCTGGCCCGCCCATGCGATGCACCAGTTGATCGCGCCTGCCACGAATTTGTTCTACAACGCGGAGGTGTCGGCGCGGCGCTATCCCGATAAACCATACCTGGTGTATTACGACACGCAGGTGAGCTTCTCGGCGTTTCACGACGAGGCGGAGCGGGTGGCCGGCTACCTCGAGCAGAAGTGCGGCGTGCAACAGGGCGATCGCGTGCTGCTGCTCATGCAGAACAGCCCGCAGTTCATGATCGGCTATTACGGCATCCTGCGCGCGAACGCCGTGGTCGTGCCGCTGAATCCGATGAATCTCACGCAGGAAATTCTGCGCTTTGCCAAGGACGCCGGTGCCGTGACCATGCTGGTGTCGCAGGAGCTGTACCCGCGCGTCGAGCCGCTGCTCAAGAGCGGAGATCTCAGGCACGTCATTGTCGCGGCGTACTCCGATTATTTGAAGGAACCGACCGCCTTGGCGGTGCCGGACTTCATCAGCGCGCCTCGAGTCGAGTACCAGGCGCCCGGCTTGTCGCTCTGGAAGGATCTCCTCGCCGCCAATCTCAAACCCGGCCCGCTGACGGCGGGTCCGGACGACCTGTGCGTGATGCCGTACACCTCCGGCACGACCGGGCAGCCCAAAGGCTGCATGCACACGCACCGCACTGTGATGCACACCACCGTGGCCAGCATGCAGTGGTTTGCCCTCCAGCCGGAAATGACCCTGCTGGCCGTCGCCCCCATGTTTCACGTGACCGGCATGCAGGGCGGCATGAACGGACCGCTGTTCATCGGCAATACCATGGTTCTCCTGCCTCGCTGGGATCGGGAAGTCGCGGCGCAGTGCGTCGAGCGCTACAAGATCTCCAGCTGGACCGCGATTCCGACCATGATTCAGGATTTCTTCTTGAATCCGAACGTCGACAAGTACGATTTGTCCTCGATCCGCCGCTTGAGCGGCGGAGGCGCTGCGATGCCGGCCGCGGTGGCGCAACGGCTCGCCAAGGTGGGCATCACCTATGTCGAAGGGTATGGCCTGACCGAGACCATCGCGGCCACGCACATCAATCCGGCTGACCACCCGAAGCAGCAATGTCTCGGTATTCCGATTTTCGACGTGGATTCCCGCATCATCGATCCGGCCACCTTGCGTGAACTGCCGCCCGGCGAAGTGGGCGAGATCATCATGCACGGCCCTCAAGTGTTCCTGGGCTACTGGAAGAAGCCCGCGGACACCGCACAGGTGTTCATCGAGTTGGACGGCAAGAAATTCTTCCGCAGCGGCGATCTGGGCAGGATGGACGAAGACGGCTATTTCTTCATCGTCGACCGCTTGAAGCGCATGATCAATGCATCCGGGTACAAGGTATGGCCGACCGAAATCGAATCGCTCATGTATCAACACCCGGCGGTTCAGGAGGCGTGCATCATCGGCACCAAGGATGCGCATCGCGGCGAGACGGTCAAAGCGGTCATCGTGCTCAAGGTAGAGTGGCGCGGCAGGATCGAAGCGCAGGCCATCATCGACTGGTGCCGGGAAAATATGGCGGCCTACAAGGTGCCGCGCGTCGTCGAGTTCGTCGACGCACTGCCCAAATCGGGCTCCGGCAAGATCATGTGGCGCGAACTGCAGGAACGCGAAAACGCCGAATCGACATCGGCAATGGCGGTGCAATCTTGAAAGCATTACTCAGCCGCCAAGCGGGCGGCCCCGAATCTTTGGTATTGGAGGACATTCCGGAGCCGGTGCCGGGTCGCGGCGAAGTCCGCATCAGGGTTCGCGCCGTCGGGGTGAATTTTCCGGATCTGCTCATCATTCAGGATCTGTACCAGATCAAGCCGCCGCGGCCCTTCGCGCCCGGCGGCGAGCTTTCCGGCGTCGTCGAGACACTGGGCGAGGGCGTCACGAATGTGAAGGCCGGCGACCGCGTTTTGGTGAGTCCCGTGCGCAGCGCCATGGCCGAGAAGGCGATCGCCAACGCCAATCATTGCTGGAAGATCCCCGACAGCATGCCGTTTGACGAAGCGGCGGCATTGCTTCTGACCTACGGGACTTCGCAGCATGCGCTCAAGGATCGGGCCAAATTGCGTGCCGGCGAGACCCTGCTGGTGCTGGGCGCGGCCGGCGGCGTCGGTTTGGCGGCCGTGGAACTGGGCAAGGCGATGGGAGCCAGGGTCATTGCGGCGGCCTCCAGCGCGGACAAATTGGCGCTGGCGCGCGAGCATGGCGCCGATGACGGCGTGCAGTACCCCTTGGGTCCCTTGGACAAGACCGCGGCCCGCACCTTGACCGATCAGTTCAAAGCCGCCTGCGGCGCGGACGGAGCCAACGTCATCTATGACGGAATCGGCGGCGACTACACCGAAGCGGCGCTGCGCGCGATCGCCTGGCAGGGGCGCCATCTGGTCGTGGGCTTCACGGCCGGCATTCCTAAGCTGCCGCTGAATCTGGCGCTGCTCAAAGGTTGTGAAGTCGTCGGTGTCTTCTGGGGCGAATTCACCAATCGGTACCCTAAGTTGCACGCCGCCAATGTGGCCGAACTGATGGCGCTGTATCTCGATGGTAAAGTAAAGCCCGCCGTGACCGAACGATTTCCGCTGTCGCGCGGCGGCGAGGCGATCGGCCGATTGGGCTCGCGCGCGGCGCGCGGCAAGATCGTCGTCACGATGGATTAAGGGTGCGCTCCCAAGGAAATTTATCATGGATCTCAAATACAGCCCGGAAGAAGAGAAATTTCGCACCGAAGTACGCGCTTTCTTCGAGGCGGAACTGCCTACGGACATCCGTACCAAGCTGCAGCTCGGAAGACGGATTTCCAAGGAAGACATGGTGCGCTGGCAGAAGATTCTGTTCCGCAAAGGCTGGGGCGCGGTGAACTGGCCGGAGAGCTTCGGCGGCACCGGCTGGGACATCGTACAGCAGCACATTTTTGAAGAGGAGCGCGCGGACGCCTGCGCGCCGCCGCAGAATCCGTTTTCGCTGAAAATGCTCGCGCCCGTGATGCAGACCTTCGGCAATGCCGCGCAACAGGAATACTTCCTGCCGCGCATCCTGTCGGGCGAAGACTGGTGGTGCCAGGGGTATTCCGAACCCGGATCCGGATCCGATCTCGCCTCGCTGCGTACCAGCGCCGTGCGCGAGGGCGATCATTACATCGTCAATGGCCAGAAAACCTGGAATACCATGGGCCAGTACGCGGACTGGATATTCTGCCTGGTCCGCACCAGCGCCGAAGGGCGCGCGCAGCAGGGCATTTCGTTCTTGCTGATCGACATGAAGAGTGAAGGGATAACGGTACGGCCCATCATCATGCTCGACGGCGAACACGAGATAAACGACATCTTCTTCGACAATGTGAAGGTGCCGGTCCAAAACTTGATCGGTGAAGAGAACAAGGGTTGGACTTACGCCAAATTCCTGCTGACGCACGAGCGCAGCGGCAACGCGGGCATCGGCGCCTGCAAGCGCGCGTTGAAGAAACTCAAGGAGATCGCGGGCGAGCAGATGGCCAACGGCCGGCCGCTCATCGAGGACTCGCGTTTCCGCGACCGCATCGCACAGGTTGAAATGGAATTGATGGCGCTCGAAATCACCAATCTGCGGGTGCTGTCCGCGACAGCGAAGGAACAGCGCGCGCTGGGACCGGAAGTCTCGGTTTTGAAGATCAAGGGCTCGGAGATCATTCAGCAGCTCGCCGAACTGAAGATGCACGCGCTCGGGCATGACGCGCTGCCCTATGTCCGCGAGGCATTGGACATGGGCTGGAGCGGCAACCCGCTGCTGAGTTCACACTACCAGTCCTACGCACCGCCGATATCCGGCCAGTATTTCAACCAGCGCAAGACCACCATTTACGCCGGTTCCACCGAAATCCAGAAAAACATCATCTCGCAGATGATTCTGGGCCTGTAAAGGGCTCGGGGTTTGTAAAGGGCACACATGGAATTCAATTACAGCGAAGAGCAATTGGCCCTGCAGGATACCCTGCAGCGCTTCATTTCACGCGACTACGATTTCGACAAGCGCCGCAAATTCTCTGCCTCGAGCTTGGGCTACTCCGCCGAGGCCTGGAGCCAGTACGCCGAACTTGGCCTGCTGTCGCTGCCCTTCCCGGAGGAGTTCGGCGGTCTGGGCGGCAACGCCGTCGATATCATGCTGGTGATGGAACAGTTCGGGCAGGGATTGTTGCTGGAGCCTTACTCGAGTACGGTCGTGACATGCGGCGGATTGATTCGCGATGCCGCGTCCGCGCAGATGAAACAGAAGTTGTTGCCGCAGATTGCCGCGGGCGAATTGAAACTCGCACTCGCCGTATACGAGGCGGCGGGCCGGTATGATCTGTCCTATGTGGGCTCTACGGCTCAGGAGAGCGGCGGGAGCCGGCGCCTATCGGGCCGCAAAACCGTGGTGCTCGACGGCGCGTCCGCCGATTATTATCTGGTCTCGGCGCGCAGCAGCGGCGGCCTCGGTGATCGTGACGGCATATCGCTGTTCCTGGTGCCGCGCGACGCACAGGGGCTTACGGTCGCCGCCTATCCGACGCAATGGGGCGCGCGGGCCGCGGATCTCAAACTGGACAATGTGACGGTGGGTGCCGATGCCCTGATCGGTGCGCCCGGGCGCGCATTGCCCATCATCGAGCGCGCCGTGGACCGCGCCATTGCGGCGCTGTGCGCCGAGGCCGTCGGCATCATCAACGCGCTGAATCAAGCGACCTTGAACTACCTGAAGACCCGTAAGCAGTTCGGCGTCGCCATCGGCACATTCCAGGCGCTGAAGCACAAGATGGCGGACATGCTGATTGCCGCCGAACAGTCGCGCTCCATGGCCATCATTGCCGCCGTTCATGCCGATTCGCACGACGACGCGGAACGGCATCGCGCGATTGCCGCGGCCAAAGCCTACATCGGACAAGCGGGGCGCTTGGTGGGGCAGAGTGCGGTGCAGATGCACGGCGGCATGGGCGTGGTGGACGAACTCATCGTCAGCCACTACTTCAAGCGGCTGACCATGATCGACTTGAGCCTGGGCGATGCCGACTACCACCTGGCGAGCTTCAGCGATACGCTGCGGCCGGCAGAAATAGCCTGAACTATGCATGAACGATCCGTATATGCACGAAGGCCGGATTGGACGGGTATTTTCCGGACCGCCGTGAATCCATCCGTGGAGGCTGCGGGAAAAACGTCCTGTTTTTCACGCTCCGGAAAATACCCGTCCAATCCGGCCTTCTTCGAACTTCCGTTGTTCATGAATTGTTCAGGCTAGTCTCGTCCTTGGAGGTTAGGCGTGGTGCGCGAGCTCCTGCTTGCGGACATCCTTTTCCATGGTGCGTGAGGCGGCGAATAACACCGCCGCTGCCGCCAGCGCGAGAATCGGAATGATGTACATCGCGTTGTGCAGGCCGATGGCTTTGAACGCCTCGGTCATGGTGCCGGCACCGGCATCCGTCATCGCCTTGCGCGCAAAGTGATCGCTCAACATGCCGGTTCCGACCGGTCCCATGCTCGCGCCAAAGATATACATGCAGCAGAAATATATTGCGACCGCCGTGCCGCGCAGGCGCGGCTCGATCACATCCTGTATCGCCGTGTAAACGGTCGAGTAATACACATACATCGTGATCGTACCCATGGCCATCAATAGAATGTACGGCGTGATCGAACCCTTGGGCTGATTGACGGCGAAGAAAATACAGGGTGCCGCGATGCTCATGCACCAGGCCGACAGGACCAGCCTGGCATTGCGGCGCTTGATGCTCATTTTATCCGCGAGCCAGCCGCCCGCGATCAAGCCGATGGCGCCGACTGCGCCCACCGCAAACGATGACACAACGCTCGCGTCCCTTACGCTCATTCCATGAAAACGCTGCAGAAATGCAGAGTTGAAGGCACCCAGGGCATACATGTTGAAGTTGTGGAAAATACCGGAAAAGATGATCCACCACATCGTCGGAAGGCGCAGAACCGCGAGGTACGGCGCGACCAGCGACCCGCTGGGCTTGGTCACCACGCGGCCGGGATCGAGCCCACCGCGCAGCGGCTCGCGCATGAGCAGCGCAAGCAGGGCGAACAACAATCCGGGAACGCAGGCGATATAAAAAGCGGCGCGCCATCCTAGGTGCGCATAGATGATTCCGGAGGCGGCATAGGCAAGAAACAGCCCCGCTGGCAGGCCGAGCATGAATACGCCCATCGCGAATGCGCGTCTGTTTGGCGGAAAAAAGTCGCCAATCAGGGACTGACCGGCGGGCGCGCAGGTCGCCTCGCCCAAACCCACCCCCAGACGCGCAATGAACAGCTGCGCGAAATTCTGCGCCATGCCGGTCGCGGCCGTGAGCAGGCTCCATACCGTGGTGCCTATCGCAATCAGCTTGGTTCGCTGCCACTTGTCGCTCAAGTGGCCCATGGGCAGCCCGACGATGGCGTACATCCAGATAAACACGCTGCCTAAGAATCCCAGCGCCGTATCGCTCAGTAAAAATTCCTTGCGAATTGGTTCGCCCAATGAACCGAGCAATTGGCGGTCGAAGAAATTCAGCAGATTGATGGCAAACAGCACGAAGAGCGCAAATTTCGCGCCCGTTGCTGTCTTGCTCAATGTGGTGCCGGCAGCCTGGCCGGGGGGCGGCACCCCTTCGAGCGATTGCGGACTAACAGACATTAATTATACTCCCCGAAAAAAGCCGACCGAGTCGCTCGTAGTGTGCCGCACATCGGCTTCCTACGCTTAATATATCAACCCAGCGGCCCGCCCGGCGGCGGCATGTGTTCCCAGAAGCTGCGAATCTCGCCGCGCGGATCGTTTTCCATCTGGGTCGGCGTGCCAAAAACCATGGTGGCGCGGGCCGCGGCATCGAACACCGGCCACGGCGGTATGCGCGAGTTGTTGGGGTTGCCGGTCTTGGCGAATGCGACCCAGCTGGAGGAGAGCTGATCGGCCACGCGCAACATATCGTTGCCCTCCCGAGCCTCCCGAAAGGAACCGGACACATCCAGTCCATGCACCGCGCCGAAGCGGCCGCCGTAGGCCGGCGTCGGCCAGTCCCATTGATACATGTAGATGGCACCCTTGCCTTGCGCCGCCTTCAGTTCCGCCTGCTTGATGGCCGAGCGGCGGAAGCCGGCGTCGGTGAGCATCATCGCCTGAATCAGGTACGGTGATTTCTCCGGATAGTACTTGCGGTACAGCGCCAGGATCTCCGTGCCCTTATCCTTGAAGCGCTTGTCGATCAGCGCCTTCAAGTCCGGCTCGCTGAGCGTGAAGTTGGTCAGGCTGAGCGCGGCATCTTCGAGGGTGGTCGATACGATGAGCGGGATCTCCGCTGATTCCGGCGGTGCGGCCGGATCGAAGGGGTCATGCGTCAGATACTTTCCATCGAGTACCGGCCCGCCGCCCAAGCCCGGTGCCGTGGCGGCGGCCGCGGCCTGCGCCTCGAGAAGCTGCTGCCACGACACCTTCTGCAAATCCGCAATGCGCGACTTGGGAATGCCGAGCTGCTTCAAGAGGGCCTCCGCGTTTTGCGTCGCCCGGTCCCGCGGCATGAACTTCAATAGAGATCCGCTTTGAACCGCAGCCCGGTGGAACAGCCCCTTCGCCGCGGGGGTCGCCAGCATGGCGCTGGTCTTGGCGCCGCCGCCGGACTGCCCGAAGATCATCACGTTGTGGGGATTGCCCCCAAAGTTTTCGATGTTGTCGCGCACCCACTCGAGCGATGCCGTCAAATCCATGATGCCGGCGACGCCGGCATAGGCGAACTCAGGCGGCGCGCCCAAGTCGGCGAGATGGATGTAGCCGAAGCTCGCGAGCCGATGATTGACCGTGACGACGACGACATCGCCGAATCGCGCGAGCTGGGCTCCATCGTAGCCCATGGCGTTGCCGGAGCCTGCGGTGAAGCCCCCGCCGTGAAAGGACACCAGCACGGGCCGTTTGGCGCCGTCCTTGAGACCGGGCGTCCAAATATTCAAGGACAGGCAATCCTCGCCCATGCCGCCGGGCTGATAATCCCAGTGAATCATCATGGCGTAGTCCGAGCGCAGATCGGCCGGCACTTGCGGGCTGATCTGGCCATGCGCCAGGCATTCGCGAACCCCTTTCCAGGCCGCCGGCTTTTTGGGCGGCATGAATCGATTGCGGCCGCCGGTGGAAGCACCATACGGAATCCCCTTGAATTCCTTGACGCCGGTGTTTTGAATGCCCTGCACCTTGCCGTAAACCGTATCGGTCTCGACGAACAGGCCGCTCGCCGCGCCGCCTGCCGGCCGCGTCGACGGGGGCGGCGCCTGTGCCGGAGCTTGCGCCCGTGCCTGCGTCGCCAGCGAGGTCACGCCTGCGGCGGCAAGGGTCAGCGCTGAGGTCTTCAGAAAATCGCGGCGGCTCGTTGCCTCGACGGTTTGATTTTGATCGGCGACAAGATTTTCTTTACTCAAGAGAATCTCCTTTCCCATGGGTTCTTAAGGGCAAAAAAAAACGGCGGGATTTTGTTCCGCCGTTTTACTCGATTCACAATCGCAAGTGTTGAGTTATTTGAACTTCACCCGCAACGTAAGACCAAAGGTTCGCGGCGCGCCCAGGTACGAGGCGATGGTGTTGTACTGGAACGGTGAGTCAAACGCGACGGCGTAATAGTACTTGTCCGCCAGATTGGCACCCCATGCCTCAACCGCCCACGATTCATCCGGTGCACCTATGCCGATACGTGCATTGAGCAGACCAAAGCCGGGTTGAATTTTCCGCGGATCAAGATCCGAGCCCGTGTTGTACGATGAGTTGTACTTCTCTTCCACGCTGGTACGCATGGCCAACGTGCCTGACAGCGGGATCTGGTAGGTGGTGGAGAGCGCGCCGGACCACAGCGGTGCAAACGACAAACGATTGTTATCACGTGCCGTGCAAGCGGTATTGCCGGGACCGCCGCAGAAGTCGGGCAAGGCGTTGCCGAAGTTGTCGATGTTGGTCAGATCCTGGGTCACGCCGCCGGCGAAGGTCAGCCCTGAGATCGGCGTGGCCCACGCGAAATCCAGGTCGACGCCCTTGGACACGACCCGATCGAGCGAAGTGACCACAAACTGTATGCCGGTGAACGTATTGAGTTGGAAGTCCGTATATCGCTGATAAAAGAACGCGGCATTGAGACGCAGCGTATTGTTGAACAGCGTGGTTTTGATGCCCGCTTCTCCCGAGTCGACCGTTTCCCGTGGGAAATGCGTGTTGAAGTCGGGCGTTATGCCCAGCGGATCGGCAACCGAAGGCGCGTTGGTCACGCGCGACAGATTGTAGCCGCCCGCCTTGTAGCCATTCGCCAGCGATACGTAGGTCATCACTTGCTCATTGAAGCGATAGGCCAGCTTGGCGGTACCCGACAAGTTGTTCTCGGTATTCGACTGGTCGAATCCCTGGCCGGTGAACAAAGGATCCAATCCGCTGAAGCAGCCATAGCCGATCAGGAACGGTGCCGCGTTGCCTGGTTGCGCGACGACCTTACCGACGTTGCTCAGCAGTGCCCCGCAACCCGGGCCGCCGCCCGTACTGTTGAAGGCTGCGACGGCGGTCTTCTTTTCTTCCGTGCCGCGCAATCCAAGCGTCAGGTCCAGTCCCTGGGTGATGTTCCAAGTCTCGTTGGTGAACAGGGCAAAGCTTCTGGCGGTCTGCTGATAGCCGTCGTTGTAGCCGGTGCCGCCAAAGGTGGTGCCGAACTGATTGCCGGTGAGCTGCGATATCAAGAAAGGGTTGGGTGCGGGTGATCCTCCGGCCAGGGACGCCACTGAGCTCACATAGCCCTCGAATTGATTGCCGATCGCGCCCAGGGTCCGGGTCGAGAGAATTTCGTTGTTGAAGAATCCGCCCACCAACCAGTTCAACGAGCCGGCCTTCCCGGCCAAGCGCAGTTCTTCGCTGAATTGCTTGAAATCGGTCGAGTTGGCGTTGCCGTCATTCGGGTACCAGAAAAGATCGATGCCGGTGTAGTCGACGTCGTTGCCGCCGGCGACGGTGTTGTCGCGCCACGCGGTGATCGAGGTGACTTTACCGAAACCCACATTCCAGTTGACTTCCCCGGATACGCCCATGTCGCGCACGTACTGATTGAGCGGTTGGTTGGCATACGCGAGGTAGTTCTCGGGCAATCGGGTCACGCCCGGCTGGCCGATGAGGGGAGAATCGCCGAGCGCGCCGGGTTTACCGCCCAATCCAGGCGTCGAAGCAAAAAAGTTGACCAACCCTTGGAAGGGCCCCGGATATTCGACCACGGCGCTGCAGCAGGATTCATTGCGCTTGGCATAGTCCGCGATGAGCAGGACATCCACATCGTCGCTGGGTGTGATCAGCAGCTGGCCGCGGGTGTTATAGGCGTGGCGGTCGTTGGTGTTGTTCTGCGTGCCGGGGCCGACGCCGTCGTTCACCTGCAGGAAACCGCTGTTCTGCTGGTAGCCGACGTACAGGCGTCCGGCCATGATGTCGTTCAAGGGTCCGGTGACCGATGAGCGGAATTCTCTATCGTTGAAGTTCCCGCCCGTCACTTCGGCCATCACGCCGAAGGTGTTCGAGGGCCGCTTGGTGGTGACGTTGATGACGCCGGCATCGTTGTTCTTGCCGAACAATTCGCCCTGGGGGCCGTAGAGAACTTCGATTTGTTCGATCTCTCCGAGGTCGCCGAAGGCGACGCCGTTGCGCGGCCGATAGACGCCATCGATGTTGACGCCCACGGAGGACTCGAGGCCCGGATTGTCGCCCACCGTACCAATGCCGCGGATACGCGCGGTGGTGATGGCTTCATTGCCTTCGGAAGTGACGGTAAGGCCGGGCGTCAGAATCGCGAGATTTCTGATATCGGTGATGCCGGCATCCTTGATTTGCTGC
>Ga0210398_10003333_pt1 | contig 15434 bp, 16 predicted proteins | sample IncBWC4OmetaG_FD_161047 | JGI IMG/M metagenome (GOLD analysis project Ga0210398, IMG submission 161047) | Forest soil microbial communities from Barre Woods Harvard Forest LTER site, Petersham, Massachusetts, United States - Inc-BW-C-4-O | ecosystem: Environmental > Terrestrial > Soil >...
TTTGGCCTTCAGAGAAATAAACAGCTGGAGATGTCCGGGCGGAAGTGCCCGCCCAGACCGGTCTTCAGCTCGAAAAATTAGATTTCGCCGACGCCTCCGCCAACGTTGGTCTCGGTACCTGTCATGAAGGATGAATCCGAGGACGCGAGAAAGGCCACGGCGGCGGCAACTTCTTCCGGTTTCCCGATGCGCTTTAAAGGCACGCGCTCGATGAATCCCTTAATCGCTTGATCCGCCTGTTCCTTGGACAGACCGACGCGGTCGAAGATGGGGGTTTCGATCGGGCCAGGCGCAACCGCGTTTACTCGAATATTTCGAGCGGCGAGGTCCGCGGCCATCGAACGAACAAACGAACGCATCGCGGCTTTCGTGCCTCCGTAAGCGACGCCCAAGGCGTTACCAACGTGGCCGGCGACGCTCGTGTTGAGGATGATGGAAGCGCCGTCGTTCAAGTGAGGAAGCGCTTTTTGAACGGTGAAGAAAGCGCCCTTGGCGTTGATATCAAAAAGTTCGTCATACGCGGCTTCCGTCATTCCGGCAAAAGGAACGAACTTGGCGACGCCGGCGTTGACGAAGAGAACGTCGATCTTTCCAAACTTCGCGCTCACTGCGGAAAACAGTTTATCGATTTCGGGAAGCTTGGAGACATCGGCTTGAACCACGAGCGCGTCCTTGCCTAGAATTCTCGATGCTTCATCGAGGGTTTTCTGGCTGCGTCCGGAAATGGCGACGCGGGCGCCTTCCTGCTGGAGGCGCTGGGCCGAGGCCAAGCCGATGCCACTGTTGCCGCCGGTAACGACGGCGACTTTTTCATTTAAACGATTCACGAGAATCCTCCTTTGATTGGTAAGAGACTGCCGGACGATTGCGTGCGGACCTTTTTGTGCCTTCAATAGTTGGATGATTATCCAAACGAAAGGATGCGGAAATCGCAGCTGCGATCGTTAGAGGCATTAGCCCCGACCGGCACGCGGGCAAAAAATACGCGCAGTAGAGATGCAAGAAAATTTCAAGGCGCTCGAAAAACCGGACGATCTGCGAACCCTAGAAGCCGCCGCCACCACCACCGCCGAAGCCGCCACCGGCTCCACCACCACCGCCAAATCCTGAGCCGCCTGAGCTGCGCGGAGAAGAGGCCATCGTGCTCCCAGCTTGCACCGTCATCATGTTCAGATCGCTCACCAGCAGATATGGGACGAAACCACCGCCGTACGAACCTTGATACCAATTCGGCGGCTGCATGGCGATGCCGGAAAAGGCTTGCACCCATTTTTTCTCCACGTGCAGCGCCATGGCGTAGGGCAAGTATTTCTCGAAAAGCTCGGGAGTTTTCTCTAGCCGATCGATTTGATCCTTCTGCGTGCGCCCGAGAAAGTCTTCGAAGCCTAAAACCTTTTCCAACGCGCGCTGCCCCGTGACCGTCCGTGCGGACATGAAGTATCCGAAAATGCAAATTACTGCGCCCGTCGCAACGCCGGCGATCACCCACGTGGCCGAAGCAATCCCAGTGGCATTGGCCAGGAAAACGTTTCCGGCCACCGTCAAAATCCCAATGGCCATCCCAGCACCGATGTAGCCCTGGCGCACCGTATCCGGCCGGTGCAAATAATAGTTATCGCTCATCAACGCTTGGAAGATACTGTCGCGAATTGCGGGCAGTTGCGTATAGAAGTGATTTTGCAAATCTGAAAGTTTCACGTCCGTGGTGGCGCCATCGTCGAATATTGCGGCCAGCATTTGCTGCTCGTGCGTGCGCGCGGTTGCCCATTCCGCCGGGGACTTCTTGAGGTGGAAAATATACTCTTTGCTGTGGCTCAGGCCGAGCAGGTGGCTTTCGTCCTTCTGCTCGATGGTCATGTAGCCCTTCACAGCGAGATCGACGAGCGTCGCCGTAATGTCGCGCATGGCCGCTTCGTTATCCACCAACGTGCCGCACTCGCCGGGAGTGAGTTTGTCCGGCGGCTCATACTGGACGGCGATCGCCTGGCTCTCAGGGCCGCGTCCGCGCGTCCACCACAGCCAGAACATCACGAAGAAGGCTCCAATCGGAATCAGGAGCGGAGTATTGCTGCGAAGAAATTGAACGAATTTCGTGGCGCCGCTCGGCTGATGAACAAAGCCTTTGTCGAAGCCGACCACGGCGGTGAGGCCTTCGTGGAATGACAGTGGCCGCGTAGTGTGGATATCGACCAAGTTGTCTTTTACTTCCACCACTGCGTCCTGCGCTCGCGAATTTGTTGCTCCTGTGTAGGCTATGGCGTGAAGTCCTGTGACGCCGCCGGGCAACGTGATGTGCGCGCTCGCAAATTGGATGGGAACTTCCCAGTCGTTGCCCGTCACGTTCCAATACAATTCGTCGTGGTCTTCGAAAAATCGTAATGCGTCCAATACGCGATAGTGGAAAATGATGGTGTGCGTCGAATCGTCGGCGTTGGGAATGTAAATCTTGAATTTCGCGTAGCGGCCTGCGCTGCTCTTCTCGTATTTCAGAGCGTTTCCATTGCTATCGGTTGCGCTAATGCGGTCGATTAGAAGCGTGTAATTCAAGCCTTGCGGATCTGTGTATTCAACAGGAATCGAACGGTACAGGCCGTGCCAGTTCTCTCCAATGAAGCGCGCCTCGATGGTCTCGGTGACGTCGATGGTTCCGTCTTCGCCGACCACCACCTCATCATCGAAGTGCTGAACAATGATTTGGCGAGACGCGGCGAATGCCGGCAGCATAGCGAGGAATGCAGCCACGCAGAACGCGAGAAGACGGCCGTATTTCATTTTCGAAGGACTTGTCACGGGGACTAAGACGTCGCGCCGCCGAAGCTGACTTTCGGCACTTCGCGCTCGGCCGGCGCGCTGATCTCGAAAAACTCGCGCGATTTGAAATTGAACATGCCCGCAATAATATTGGAAGGAAACTGCGCGATTTTCGTGTTGAAGTCGCGCACCACTGCGTTGTAGTAACGCCGCGCATTCTGGACGCTGTCTTCAATCTGGTTCAGTGTGTTTTGAAGCTGAGTGAAAGATTCCACCGCGCGCAGCTGCGGATAAGCTTCGGCCAGCGCGAATACCTGGCGCAGCGCGGAGGTCAACACGCCTTCCGCTTCCGCCTTGGCTGCGGGCCCTTGCGTGCTCATGGCGCGGTTGCGCGCTGCCACCACTCCTTCGAGCGTGCCTTGCTCGTGCGCGGCATAGCCTTTCACCGTTTCCACCAGGTTGGGGATTAAGTCGTAGCGGCGTTTAAGCTGCACGTCGATATCGGACCACGCGTTGTCGCACTGTACCTTGAGACTGACCAGGCCGTTGTACATGCTGATGACGAAAATCACGGCCAGGACCACAACTGCCAGAAGTATCCAGATCACATGTCCTCCCAAGCCGGCTACGACGAACTCTGCTGTGGCAAGCATACGGTGTGCGCGGTTCGCTGTAAAGATCGGTGAGTTTTAGCGGGGTAACACTCGAGCGAGATCAATCAATACGTCAATCCGGTGCGCGACGATCAGCGGTCGATGGCCTTCATATTTGCCTCAGCGTATCGTTCGCCTGCAATCTCATTCTGGGGAACTGCGGCCTCCAGCTCAGCCATCTCGCCCGGAGTCAACTTGATGTCCGCTGCGGCCGCATTCTCCTCCAGATACTTTCTTCGTTTCGTGCCCGGAATCGGCACCAAATCATCTCCCTTTGCAAGCACCCAGGCCAAGGCCATTTGGGCGGGCGTTACGCCTCGAAGGTCAGCAATCTCCTGCACGCGCTCGACGAGCACCTGGTTCTTCTCAAAGTTCTCACCCTCGAACCGCGGGTACCGTTGCGCGCGCACATCTTTCGCACCCAGATCGCTTTTTTTAGTAATCGTGCCGGTCAGGAAACCACGCCCCAACGGACTGTAAGCCACAAAGCCGATCCCGAGTTCCCGCACCGTCGGAATAATTTCCTTCTCCACATGCCGCTCCCACAGCGAATATTCCGTCTGCAGCGCGGTGATCGGATGCACCTTATGCGCGCGCCGTATCGTCGCTGGCGACGCTTCCGACAATCCCAGATACTTGACTTTTCCGGCCTCCACCAGTTCTGCCATCGCAACGACGGTCTCTTCAATCGGCGTCTGCGGGTCCACTCTGTGCTGGTAGTACAGATCGATGTGATCCACGCCCAAGCGTTTCAGCGAGGCGTCGCAAGCCGCACGGACGTACTCGGGTTTGCCGCTGATGGACCAATAAGTCGGATCATCTTTCTTGCGTACGTTGGCAAACTTCGTCGCAAGGAACACTTCATCACGCCTCCCGCGAATCGTTTTACCGACCAACTCCTCGTTATCGCCGATGCCGTAAGCATCCGCCGTATCCAGAAAATTGATTCCCAAATCCAGCGCCCGCAGTATCGTCGCAGCCGACTCTACGTCGTTCCGCTCGCCGTAGAACTCACTCATGCCCATGCAGCCGAGTCCCATGCGGGACACGAGCGCGCCCTGCGAACCAAGCTTTACTTTTTTCGTTGTCATAATGGGTTAGATGCCTTCGCGCGCCCTCGGTTACTTGTTTTCCGTTAGTCGAGAGGCCAACAGTTCACATTCGCGGCTGAGTTGATAAGATGGACGGAGAATTCTTCCTACCAAATGCTGGCTGTCAGCGACAATCTCGCGCAGTGCTTTGAAGCTTTACGTGGGCACAAGCTGCGCGCTTCGCTCACTGCGCTGGGACTGACGATGGGCGTGGCCACGCTTATCACCGTAATGACCATCGTCCAAGGCGCGAACCTTTACGTGGAGCAGAAGATCGCCAACCTGGGCACGAACGTTTTCCAAATCGCTCGCACTCCGTTCGCGGTGACCGACTTCACTATCATTATCAAAGCGCTGAAGTACAAGAAAATTGAAATCGACGACATGGCCGCCGTTGCCGAAGGATGCACCGCCTGCGGAGAAGTAGGCGCCAGCGCTAGCGCCAGCGTCCGTGCACGATTCGGCGACAAAGAGCAGCAGGACGTAACTCTCTATGGCCAATCGGCAAACATGGCGGATATTGACACGCGAACGGTCGAAATCGGCCGCTACTTCAGCCCGTCGGAAGCCGAACACAAAGCCAACGTCTGCTTGATCGGCGACACCATCGTACGCGAGCTGTTTCTCGGCATGGACCCGCTCGGGAGATCCATCCGCATCGGCAGCGATGAATTCCTGGTGATCGGAATCATGGAAAAGATCGGTAACGTCCTGGGCCAGGACCAGGACAACTTCGTCATAGTTCCGCTTCCTGTTTTCCTTCGCCTTCAGGGGATGAATTCCAGCATCACGATCAACGTTAAGAGCAGCAAACAGAACTTTGAAATGGCGCAGGATCAGGCGCGTTTGATTTTGCGATCGCGGCGCCATCTTATGGGCAATATGGAGGACGACTATTTCATCGGCACCAAAGACAGTTATATGGCTTTGTGGAGCAGCATCAGCTCTGCGTTTTTCGGCGTGTTCATTATGGTGAGCGCCATTTCGGTGGTCATTGGCGGAATCGTGATCATGAATGTGATGCTCGTGAGCGTGACCCTTCGACGGCGAGAGATTGGCGTCCGGCGCGCGGTAGGCGCCACCAAACAAGACATCCTGCGCCAGTTTATGGTGGAAAGCGTCATGCAATGTATCGTCGGAGGCTTTGCCGGCGTCACGCTAGGATTCCTGGTCGCGCTGGCACTGCGCACGTACACGCCGTTCCCTGCTTCGGTGCGGACCTGGGTGGCAATCTTGGGAGTGTTCCTCAGTTCCGCGGTCGGACTATTCTTCGGAATTTATCCCGCGTTCCGCGCGTCGCAACTCGATCCGGTTGTAGCGTTGAGGTCCGACTGATGGCGCTCATGACGCTCGCGCAAGCCCGCGAAAATTTTCTCGCCGCAATGGACACACTGCGCTCGTCCAAGGTGCGCTCCGCATTGACTGTGCTTGGCATCGTTATCGGAGTTTCTTCGGTGATTTCCATGGCCGCGATCATTCAAGGCCTGAACAAGTTCGTGCAGGACAAAGTGGAATCCCTGGGCTCGCGCACTTACTTTCTTACCAGATTTCCGCCGGCCACGGACCCCGCGCACCTGCCGGAACGCATCCGCACGCGCCGATACATTGAATACGGGTACGCCGACTATATCCGACAGGCCGCCCCCGACGTGCAAATCGTCACCACTATTGGTACGCGCGGCTTTTTCCTTGGCGATAGCAACCTGATTACCAGCGGGGATCGCAGCGTAGAGAAAGTCATCGTTCGCGGAGCCGAACCGCAGTACACCGAAGCGATTCCGTTGTTTTCCGTCGAGCGCGGCCGTTTCATCAACGGCACCGATGAAGAACACGCCCGCCAAGTCGTGGTGCTGGGCGCGGCCATCAGCGAATCGCTTTTCCCCAATACGGACGCTCTCGGCAAAACCGTTCGCATCAACGGCGGCTTGTACGAAGTCATCGGCGTTTTCGAACACGATCAGGGTTTGTTCCTCGGCCCCGGAGTGGACATCTTTGCCATCATCCCGCTGAGCAACTTCAAGAAGGAGTACCCGGGCTCCAAAGAGTTGGTGATGGCATTCACCGTCCCCGAGAATGTGAGCATCGATCTGGCGCAGAGCGAGGTAATCCAGGCCATGCGCCGTTTGCGCCGCATTCCGCCCGAAAAGGAAAATGATTTCGAACTGAGCTCGCCGGATTTTCTGAGCAATCTGTGGAATCAGTTAACCGGGGCGCTGGTGATCCTCACAACGGTGATCAGCTCGATAGGATTGCTGGTCGGCGGCATCGGCGTGATGAACATCATGCTTATCTCGGTTACTGAACGGACGCAGGAAATCGGAGTACGCAAGGCTATCGGCGCTCGCCGCGCGGACATCCGTTTACAGTTCCTGCTCGAAGCCGTGGTGCTCACGCTGGTCGGCGGCACAATTGGCATCTTAATCGGTGCCTGCGTATCGACATTGGTGCGAACTCTCGTGCCTTCCATTCCTGCATCGCTGTCTTATCTGTGGGTGTCGATCGGCTTCGCGATCTCCGTCAGTGTGGGTTTGTTCTTCGGATATTACCCCGCAAGCGTGGCGGCCAACCTCGATCCCATCGATTGCCTGCGTTACGAATAACCTTCTGACGAGCGCTGGCGCGGATCGGAAACTTTTGGACGGCTTCGCCAGGGCTGAGGACTTTTGAAAATTACTTCGGCGGAGTCAGTTTGGGGTCAATTTTTGTAGCTTCGCGGAACTCTTTATCCGCCCCAGCCTGATCGTTTAGGCGCAGGAGCGTCATTCCAAGATTGTAATGCGCGTGCGCTAGATTCGCGTTCAGGCGAGTCGCTTCGCGATACGCCTCCGCGGCGGTTTTATATTGCCCTTTATTGAACAGCACATTTCCGAGATTGAACTGCGCATCGGCGTTATCCGGCTGCATCGTCGTCAATTTTACAAACGAAAGCCTCGCGCCATCCAGATCGCCCGCCTCCATTTGAGTGATTCCCAGCCCTTGCAACGCAACCGCGAAGTCAGGCTGAATATCGAGCGCTTTGCGAAAGCTCGCTTCCGCTTTCTTGAGCTCTTTCGAGCTTAAGTAGGCGTTGCCCAGATTGTATAGGCCATGCAGGTCGTCAGGCTTAAGCGCGAGCCCTTTCTTGTAGGTTTCGATTGCGGCCGGAAGATTGCCCGCATCCTGATAAGCGCGCGCAAGGTTGAACGCCGTTTCCGACTGATTGGGGTCTAGGGCAAGGCTTTTTTCCAGCGCCTCAATTGCTTCCGGGATCTTGCCTTGCTCGTACAGAAGATGGCCCAGTTGAAAGAAAGCGTGCGCGTCATTGGGGCGCGCCTCCACAATTTCGCGATACTCGAAGATGGCGTCGTCCGTGCGTCCGGCGCTTTGCAGCGCAGCGGCGAGATTTCCGCGGATGTCCATCGCCTTGGGCGCAATTTTCAACGCTTGCTGATAAACCAAAATAGCTTCATCCCATTGTTTTTTGGAATCGAGCGCGGCGCCGAGATTGTTCATGGCGTCCACATAGTTTGACCGAAGCCGTAGAGCCTCGTGGTACGCGGCGATAGCTTCGTCGGCCTTACCGGCGGCAAATAGCGCGGCACCCATTCCGTTGTATGCCTGCGGAAAATTCGCGTGAGCGGAGATGGCCTGCTGATACGCCGCAATGGACTCGTCGTATTTTCCTTCGTGGTAGAGCGCGAGGCCGCGGTTGCTTTCGGTTACGGCGTCTCCCGGCTTGAGCTTGAGCGCTTTATCAAAGTCGGCAATCGCTTCGGAGTCGTTGCCTTTGGCATCCAGCGCCAGGCCCAGATTGTCCAGCGCTTCGGGGAAATCCGGCCGGAGGGCCAAAGCCTGCCGGTATAGAGCGATCGCTTCGTCCACTTTTCCTTTCTGGAAAAGTTGCAGACCGCGATTGTTCAACGAAACTGCCTCAGCGGAATTATTTGCGGGAGATTGCGCCCGTGCTGCGATAGTCAGAATAAAGGCGAAAACGAGCGCAACGAAACACGCGGTCCATTTCGATACTTTACTCAATTCCGCTCCTCCGGCCCTGAGAATAGCACAGTCACAAATCTACGCCGCCGCCCGGTGGAGTATCGCTGGCATCACTTAGCCTTTTGGGTTACGCTGCGCAGCACAGAGGGAGTCCTCCTCTCAGTCTTAAGCCCTTAGGCCGCTCTGGATGCTCTTCAAAACATTTAGCGCCGCGGTGTTTGGCATTGATGCCTACCTCGTGGAAGTCGAGGTAGACATTGGTCCAAGCTATCAAGGCAATTTCAACGTCGTCGGACTTCCCGACATCGCGGTAAAAGAAAGTCGCGAACGGATTAAATCCGCGCTCAGAAATTGCGGCTTCGATTTTCCGATAAATCAGGGAGTCACCGTCAACCTCGCGCCCGCGGACATTCGAAAAGAAGGCTCCGCCTTCGATCTGCCCATGGCGCTGGGCCTGGTGGGATGCCAGGGCACGTTTTTCGGCAAGATTCTCGACACGCATGTATTTCTCGGCGAACTCTCGCTGGACGGCAGCGTGCGTTCTGTGCGCGGCGCTCTTTCCGCCTCCCTGGCGGCGCGAGATCGTGGCATTAAGAATGTGGTGGTCCCGGAAGCAAATGCGCGCGAAGCCGCCGTGGTCGAAGGCATTAACGTTTTCGCCGTAAAGTCACTGCCGCAAGCCGTGGACATGGTGAACGCGCCGGAATCGTTTAAGCCCGTTGCGGTGGATACTTCGCAGATGCTCGCCGAAGCCGGGCAGTATTCCGTCGATTTGCGTGACGTGCGAGGGCAAATGTCCGCGAAGCGCGCGCTGGAAGTTTCCTGCGCAGGCAGCCACAACATTCTGCTGATCGGCCCACCCGGCGCGGGCAAAACCATGCTGGCCAAGCGCATCCCCACGATTATGCCGCCGATGTCGCTCGAAGAAGCCATCGAGACCACGCGCATTCACAGCGTCGCGGGAGTTCTGGATGCTTCGCGCGGTTTGGTCGGCACGCGGCCATTTCGTTCGCCGCACCACACCATCAGCGATGCAGGCCTGATCGGCGGCGGCGCTGTGCCGCGTCCCGGTGAGGTATCGCTCGGCCACAACGGCATCGTTTTTCTCGACGAGCTGCCTGAGTTTCAGCGCAACGTCCTGGAAGTGATGCGCCAGCCGCTCGAAGAAGGCAGCGTGACCATCGCGCGCGCCGCGCTTTCCGTCACTTTTCCTTCGCGCTTCATGCTCGCCGCTGCGATGAATCCTTGCCCCTGCGGATTTTTCGGCGACTCCACGCGCGAGTGCCACTGCTCTCCCGCGCAGATTCAGCGCTACGTTTCGAAAATCTCCGGCCCGCTGCTCGACCGTATCGACATCCACATCGAAGTTCCCGCGGTGAAGTACAAGGAACTGCGCGGCAATGGCGAAATCGAAAGCTCCGCGTGCGTTAGCGGACGCGTCCTGCGAGCGCGCCAGATTCAGCTCGAACGTTATCGCGGCGAGAAAAAGTTGTACGCCAACGCGCAGATGCCGCCGAGACTGATCCGCAAGCACTGCGCAATTTCAGGCGAAGGCGAAAAGCTGCTCGAAACCGCCATTCAGCGCCTGGGCTTGTCCGCGCGGGCCCACGACCGCATCCTGAAAGTCTCGCGCACCATCGCAGACCTGGAAGGCGCGCCCGGCATCCAGCCCAAACACCTAAGCGAGGCCATCCAGTACCGCACCCTCGACCGCACCTACTGGGCTTGACCCGCTGCCGGTTTGTAATGAAAGTGTAGAATGGCAAAGCCGAATTCCGGCAGAAGCGTGTAACCAACCTCGCTAATCCTTCGGGTACACGGGAGAAGTGCATTGCACAATTGGAAGGGTTCGCTGATGGGGGTCCTGGTAGGCGGGCTGACCGGGGTTTTATTCGGAATCGGGGGGTTTATGTTGTCGCGGATCCCTGGGACAGATGCAATGGGTCCCGTTGTGTTCCTGCTGGTTCCGATTGCCGCTGGATTCGCGATCACGCTGGTTGCCCACGATCTAGAAAGGGTATCCGCTGCTGCAATTTTGGCCACAATTGGATCGCTCGCGATATTGATCGCGATGCACATGGAAACTCTGCTTTGTGCTGTCCTGGCGTTTCCCTTGCTTCTCCTCGGACTTATGATCGGCATAGCACTTGGGATACTCTTCCACAAGATTACGCGCAAGTCTGAGGGCAGCAACCTGACGTTCACTTCAGTCGTCTTACTATCGATGCCGCTTCTCATACTCGCAGGCCACCGAGTCGAGGTATCCACGCTCGTTCACCCTCGCCGGGAAGTTGTTACCTCTACAATTCGACTTGCTGCAGACCCCAGCCAAGTTTGGAGCGAGCTTCAGTCGTTCGATAGCCTTTCAGGCGAGAAACCTTGGTTAATGCACGTGGGACTTCCGATTCCGACGAAGTGCGTGATGGAAGGTAGCGGCCCAGGTGCCAAGAGGACTTGTTACTTCGACCACGGCTACATCCTGGAGACCGTCATCGAGTGGTCGCCGCCAAGCGTCATGCACCTTTCGGTTGATCGGACGAACATGCCGGGACGCCACTGGCTCAGCTTCGAGGACGCCAGATATGAACTGAGGCAGGACGGCAATGAACCGGTGCTGACACGAAGTACGACGATCATTTCAAATTTATATCCGGCTTTATATTGGAGACCCTTCGAGCGTTGGGGAGTCAACAGCGAGCACCGTTACATATTTGCTGACCTCGCGCGCCGCTTGAAGCCGGCGCCGCCGGCGCACTGAGGTTTTTGAGGCCACATTACGGCTAACGGGACTAGATTGACTTGTACTCCGGCGCGTGATACCCATTTACCGTCTTTTTACTAATAAGGATTCCTCTCGACCCTCGGATGTCGGCTAAAACTCAACGGATTGAGGTCACGCTGGAGACGCTGCTCGAAAGCGTGGACCTCGCGGAAAGCATCTCTATGCGTATCGCAGAGGCTGTAGGCTTCAGCGAGGAAGATCTCCATAAGATCGGCATGGCTGTTCGCGAAGGGGTGATCAACGCATACAACTACGGCAATCAGCAGGACCGCCGGAAGAAAATCCTGATGACCATCGAGCTCGATCCGGACAACATGACCGTCCGCGTCCGCGATCAGGGCAAGGGATTCGAATTGCACGAAATTCCCAACCCGCTCGACGAGGAAAATCTTCTGCGCACTTCAGGCCGCGGCCTTTTCCTCATGCGTGCTTTTATGGATGAATTCGACGTTCATACCGCTCCTGGCGGCGGAGCCGAACTCGTAATGATTAAAAAACTCCCCCATAAAATTTCCGATAACGGTATCCATCAACCAGAGTAGAATTAGGCAGAGGTTACTCCGTGGCAGTCCAAGCGACATGCAGGCAAATCGGTGACGTTTCAATCCTTGATTTCAGCGGCAAGATCACGCTGGGCGAAGGCAGCGCTTTGCTGCGGAAGTCAGTCCGCAGCCTAATCGATGGCGGCCAGAAGAAAATCATCATCAGCTTGTATGACGTGGACTATATCGATAGCTCCGGGATCGGAGAGCTGGTCAGCGCTTATACCACGGTAAAAAACGCCAGCGGGGAACTGAAGCTGCTTCATCTCACCAAGCGCGTTCACGACATTCTGCAAATCACGCGGCTTTTTACCGTCTTCGATGTGCAGTCCGACGAAGACACCGCGATTCACGCTTTCCGGTAGATTGTTTTTCTGACTCAGTCCAAACGGTGAGATCGAGACGGGAGCTAAACTATTGGTCTTCCGACGTTCAAAGCCGTCGCGCTAGCTCGGCGGATCTTTCTGCCGCGTGTTCTTGACCCCTGTTACGATTCCCATTCCAACCATGACGATCACACCCACTACGATCCAGTGCGCCGGCACGTGCATCAAGTAAGCCGCGTAAGCCAGTCCCGCAATTACGATTGCGTAGCCCGCTGCGTAAAGTCCGAATGACATAGTAAGTCCTTTGTTCGGGTGGATTGCCGTATCCCGCCCGCAACGAGAACCCTAGGACGTTTTGCCCTTACAACCCGGATGCTCGCACAGGCAGTCGATATCCGGAGTTTTCTCCATCGCTTCACATTCCGTACTGCAGTATTTGCCTTTGTTTACGATGCACGAACAAATCGGGTGTGCGCACTTCTGACCATCCGCCATATGTTATCTCCTCGGTTTGGGCCTGGCTCTCCCAGCCCAACTATCTTAGCCGCTCCGAGGAAGTGTTTCTGTCCAATTAAGAACACATCGCCATTTTGCCGGCTGTGCGGGAGAATCGCGCCAGGAAGCCGAAGGGCGCTTTAGCTCGCCGAACTCCTTTGTGATACCATCGTCTTTAAGTTTTTTACTTCAGGGAGAAGCAATTGGCGCAGCATATTTCCCGCAAGGAATTGAAGAAGGACGAGGTGCGCGACACTCTCGCGCACGGCGCAGACATTGTCTTCGGTCATCAGCAGGTCGCTCTGTACATCGTCATCATCGCTGTACTGGCTGCCTTGGGCGTGTTCGGATGGAGAACCTACGCCGAGCGCCAGACCGTGAAAGCTGCAGCCGGCTATTCCGACGCCATGAGAGTGTTCCAGGCGCGCATTCGCACGCCGCTTGACCCACAAGTGCCGGGTGAAGTCAGTTATGTCGATGAAAAGAACAAGTACACGGATGCGGCCCAGAAATTCGGCGATGTAGCTAAAAATTATCCGCGGACCCATCCCGGCCAGCTGGCCAAGTATTACGCCGCATTGAGCGACGAGCACCTCGGCAAAGACGATGAAGCCAAGAAATTGCTGCAGGAAGTTGCTGACAGTAGCAATGAAGACTTCGCGGCCATGGCGCGCTTCGAGCTCGCTCAATTGTATGACCGCACGGGCCAGCCAGACCAAGCTGTCAAGCTCTATCAACAATTGATCGCCAAGCCGGCCGTCCTCGTTCCCAAGGCTGTCGCGATGCTCGCTCTTGCTCACCATTACAGTGCGAACAATCCTGCGGAAGCCGGAAAGCTCTACGCCGAGATTAAATCCCAGTACCCCGATACTCCGATCGCCGAGCAGGCCGACCAGGAACTTGCTCTCCTGCCCGGCAAAATCTGAGCCGCTACAATGACGCCGGCGCCGCTGGCATCCTACGCGATGGACGTGCAGCGCTCACGCGGGCGCCGCTTTCCTGAACCGCAGCATCCTTACCGCGACGACTACGCTCGCGATCGCGATCGCGTAATTCACTCGCGCGCCTTTCGCCGTCTGGAAGCCAAGACGCAAGTTTTCACCACTCGCTACTCCGACCATTTTCGCAATCGCCTGACCCACACCATCGAGGTAGCTCAAATTGCGCGCACCGTTTCCGACGCCCTGCGGCTCAACACTGGCCTGACCGAAGCGCTCGCTCTCGTCCACGATATCGGACACCCGCCCTTCGGCCACGCGGGCGAAAAGCAGCTCGATTTCAGAATGCGCGAGCGAGGCGACCGCTTCGATCACAATCTCCACGCGCTTCGCATCGTCGAACAATTCGAGCAGCGCTACCTCGATTTTCCCGGACTCAATCTCACCTTCGAAGTGCGCGAAGGCATCGTCAAGCATTCGGGAAATTATTCCGCCGCGGATTTTCCCGCGCTCGCTGAATATCTTTTGGACCAGCAGCCTCCGTTGGAAGCCCAACTCATCGATCTGGTTGACGAAATCGCTTACAACACCGCCGACCTCGACGACGCTTTCGAAGCGCGCCTGCTCGATCTCGAACTGTTGCGCGCCGAAGTGCCCATCTTCAATGATGCATACGCGGAGATCGACCGCCGCTATCCCCAGAGCCGCCGCAAACTCAAATTCAACGAAGCGCTCAAGCAGATTCTCAATGGCCTGGCGACCGACTTGATCGACAACACCTCTCGTCGAGTGCTTGAAAGCCGCGTCGAAACAGTCGAAGACGTTCGCCGCCTTCCGAATCGCATCGCTGCCTTCTCGCCGGAAATAGCTCGCCAGAACGGCGAACTGAAGCGATTTCTTCACGCCCGGCTCTATTCGAATTCCGCAATCGCAGAGGACCGCGACCGCTCCGTGGCTTCGCTCGACGCGCTTTTTCTTTTCTTCATGGAGCACCCGGACCGCATGCCAAAACAGCATGCCGAGCTGACCCAAACCGAGCTCCGCCATCGGGTTGTTTGCGACTACATCGCCGGCATGACCGACCACTTTCTACTCCGCCAGCGCAACGAACTGCTGGGCTCCGCAGCCGGTCACTCGGATTAGCCGCTCTACAAGTGGTTCCGCATCCGGAACCCAGTCTAAGAAAGTCATTGTCCATTTGGTGTCAGCTTAAAACTTCCCAAAGTCGCTTCCTTGACAACGCCGGTACGGGTCATATAATTAACTTGTACGCGCGCGGTGAAAATCAATGTTTCTCGACGTAAAAGAACTCGCCGTTCGAAAAATCCGCATCCGGAAGAGCTACATTCCGGGTACGCTGGATTTCCATTCAGGCGAGTTTCGCCAGATCGAACCCCTGGAAGTGCGTGCTACCGCGGAGCTTATGGAAGGGCAAATCCGCGTATATGGTAATCTCCACACCCGCGTTGAAATGATCTGTGCCCGCTGCCTGGATACCGTGGTCGAGGAAATCAGCCGCGACTTCGACCTGTTCTACCGTCCCATGACTGCGGTTGCCCCGGACGAGGAATATCACCTCAACCTAGACGACACCGAAGTCGCCTTCTTTGAAGGGGACGGCCTGTTTCTGGCAGACGTCCTCGCCGAGCAGGTAAATCTCGCGCTTCCGATGAAGGTGATCTGCCGCGCCGACTGCCGTGGTTTGTGCGCGCACTGCGGCGCCAACCTGAATAACGAAGAATGCCGCTGCGAAAGGAATGCTTCCGATCCGCGCCTCGCTCCACTGGCCCGCTTGAAGCAGGACTGGTTCAAAAAGCAATAAAACGCTACACTATCACTTTCCCATTTCGGCTGTGCTGAGCCGCAGCCTGTTAATTTAGA
>Ga0210398_10003334_pt1 | contig 15434 bp, 8 predicted proteins | sample IncBWC4OmetaG_FD_161047 | JGI IMG/M metagenome (GOLD analysis project Ga0210398, IMG submission 161047) | Forest soil microbial communities from Barre Woods Harvard Forest LTER site, Petersham, Massachusetts, United States - Inc-BW-C-4-O | ecosystem: Environmental > Terrestrial > Soil >...
AATCGCGGTGGGGACCGTGGCCTACATGTCTCCCGAACAGGCGCGCGGCGAGGAACTGGACGGGCGCAGCGATCTGTTCTCCATGGGCGCCATTCTGTATGAGATGACAACCGGAAAGATTCCCTTCGATGGCAACACTTCGGCCGTCATTTTTCAGGGCATTCTGGATCGCAATCCCCGTCCGGCTGACGAGCTGAATCCTTCCATTCCTCTCAAGCTAGTGGAGATTGTCGACAAGGCTTTGGAGAAGGATGTGGATCTACGCTACCAGAGCGCGGCGGAGATTCGGGCTGACTTGAAGCGATTGAAACGCGACGGCACGGGGCATAGCTCGCAAGCACGGATTCCCGCAGTGTCGTCATCCACACGGGTTGTACCCGAGAGGGAACAGGAGGGCCAACGAGCTTCCAGCCCTTCCGGTGTGCTGGACGCCGCTCGACGTCATCGCAGCGGAGCCACCCTGATCCTGGTGCTGAGCTTGATGATGATCGCGGCAGGAGTTTACGGGCTCTACAGGAAGTTTTCTCAGTGGCTGGGCGACACAGGGCCAGTACCCTTCCAGAACATGAGCATGGAGAAGCTCACCAGCTCGGGCAAGGCTGTGCTGGCGACAATCTCGCCCGACGGTAAATACGTGGTGAACGCGGTGGACGAAGGCCATGGGCAGGTGAGTCTATGGATGCGTCACGTGGCGACCGGCAGCGATGCGCAAATCATGCCGCCGGCAGAGATCGGCTATATAGGGCTGACTTTTTCGCCGAATGGCGATTTTCTCTATTTCGTCAGCGTCAGTCCGCAACATCCTGGCGTGGGATTTCTAAACCAAATACCGGTGCTGGGCGGTTCGCCGCGTAAGCTGGTCGACGACGTAGACAGTGCCATCAGCTTCTCGCCCGATGGACAGCAAATGGTCTATTTGCGCGACAGTTCCACTGACGCCAGCTCGAAACTGATCATTGCTCACGCCGACGGCACGGGCGAGCGCGTATTGGCCAGACTGCCTCTTCCCGGATACGCCGATCCCGCGTGGTCTCCGGACGGCAAGTCGATCGCCGCCACAGTACTCGATCCCGGCAGTCAAAATCTGGGCAGGTTGGTGCTCCTCAACCCGCAAACGGGAAAAGAGAAGACCGTGTATGCGGGCACGGCGATCCTGCAGAAGCCCACCTGGACGCCAGACAGCGAGCACTTGGTGCTCATCTTTCACGACGCCACCAGCGACTGGAACGGGCAGGTTGGCGAGGTGGCAATCGCTGCCGGCAGGCTGCATCGCGTCACCAACGATCTGAACTCCTACAGCAATCTCACCCTCAGCATGACCAAAGACGGGAAGAAACTCGTAGCCATTCAACTGACTCCGCAAGTTGCGGTCTACGTGACGAGTTCGGACGCGAATGCCAATTCGAATCCAACGCAAATCTCCAGTCACGGCGAAACGGCAGTAGGCTGGCTGCCCGACGGGCGCCTGGTAACCATGGATTATGAAAGTCACATTGCCATCATGAATGCTGACGGCAGCAACCGCAGCATCATTTACCATGAGAACCTCCCGATGGGCGGATTGTCGGTTTGCCATGATGGCGCGAACGCATTGTTTTTTATGCCGAACCAGCAGACGAAAACGATTAATATCTGGCGGCTGGATCTGCAAAGCGGCGCCGCGACCGTTTTGACCCATGGGAAGGTGGACCAGAACGCGTTTTGTGCGCCCGACAGTAAGTACTTCCTGTATACCAGTATCGATAACGGCAAAAAGCTGCTGATGGCGATGCCGCTGAGCGGTGGCGACGCCAAGCCGGTCACCAGCAAGGTTGCGGACTTCGGCACCGCTTCGCCAGATGGACAGCAAATCGCAGCTCTTACGACGGAAGGCACCGGGGTTAATTTCAAGGCACTGATCGCAATCATTCCCGCAGCTGGCGGCCTGCCGGTGAAGACCTTTCCTCCCAATCGTTCCATCTCGAGCTATTTCCAGTATTCGTCCGATGGTCAGGCTCTGTACTATGCGGTCTCGGAGAAAGGCGTGTCCAATATGGTCAGGCAGCAAGTCGGCGGTGCGACGGTGGATCCTGTAACCAACTTTACCGACTTAAACATCTACGGATACGACTACGATTGGAAGAACAAAAGATTGGCGCTAGCCCGGGGGCAGACGAAGCACGACATCGTTCTGCTTACCCAACAGCAGGGACAATGATGCTAGTCTGGCCTACCTTCTGCGCTGCTTGTGGTCAAGTCCTGCGGCGCGAAGACAAGTTTTGCAGCAACTGCGGTGTGCCCGTTCCGCAACAGCCGTTCGAGTCTGCGGGCACGATGGTTAAACCGGCGTGGAGCGAAGAGAAATCTACCCACCAAATCGTCCAGCCAGATGCGCTTCATCCCGCCGCGCAAGCGCCGATTGCCGACGAGCCGCAGCTGTTCCCAAAAGAAGAACCTCAAGCTGCGGAACCGCCGCCTGCACACGAGTCTCGGGTTGCAGAATCGCAGCCGGCTGGAGAACAGTCTCAGCCTGCCGAACCGGCGCTGACGGCGGAAGAGCGACAGCCTCCGCTAGTTCAGCAACGTAATGGGGACGATGGTTGGCCCGTAGGGGTTCGCCGTTTGCCCACCGCATACGATCACGTCCCGCCTCCGCCAACGGTGTATGACCGCCTGCGGCGGCCGATCGCTAAGAAACCGCAATCCAAGGCGCGGCTGCCAGTGTTGGAAATCCTGGTGATTCTAGTGCTCCTGATCGGAGCTGTTATCGCAGTGTGGATGCTGCATTCTTCACTGCCGGCGAAACGCGCTGCCGTTCCGGCCAACGTTACCGTAACGCTGTCACCCGCGACGGCCCGCGTGGCAGTGGGCCATGCCGCCGACTTTGCTGCTTCCATAAACGGAACCGACGACATCGAGGTGGAGTGGTCGGTGCAGGAAGGCGACGCCGGAGGGCGAGTCATTCCCCGAGGAGCCAAGGCCACGGGAGGAAAAATATCAGCGTTGGCGGTTTACATCGCGCCCGACTCGCCGGGAACCTATCACCTGGTGGCGACGAGCAAGGCTGATTCGGAAAAATCGGCTACGGCGGAGATTACGGTGAAAGCCGGGAAGTCGCGATAGGTGCCTGCCCCTCTGATTTATGACTGCGTTCGATTTCGCGCGGTCGGCCCGACCATCGCTGATGACAGGCAGACCCGAGCGGCTCATCCCTTGCCGCCTGCGCTCAGGATGACAGACCTATGGCAACCAATGATCTTATGTCGGTGCGGTGATGGCCTTAGCTCGGCAGCGGCATAGCGGAGTCTTTCCCGGCTATTTCCAACTCTGCCTGTAACCAATCCTCGAAGTCGTGACCGTCCTCACAGCCACGTTCCTGGTAGAAGCGATAGGCACGGGCTCGAATCAACCCCTGAAAATCTTCTTCCCAATACTCGAACTCGCGTCTTGCCCCCGCGGGCCGCTCTCTCTCCTCCTGATTCCGCAGTTCGATTCGGCGGATCTTGCCGGAAATTGTTTTGGGCAGCTCCGCAAACTCGATCCGGCGTATCCGTTGGTAAGACCCCAGACGCTTGCGCACGAATACAAAAATCTCGTGTGCGACGGCTGGTGACGGATCGATGCCAGGCTTCAAAGCGATATAAGCCTTGGGAACTTTCCAGCGAATCGCATCCGGCGCCGGAACCACCGCAGCTTCCGCGATCGCCGGATGCTCGAGCAATGCGCTCTCCAGGTGGAACGGACTGATGCGATAGTCTGACGATTTGAACAGATCATCATCCCGTCCAACGTAGGTGTAGTATCCGTCGGTGTCACGGCTGGCGATGTCGGCGGTGTGATAACAGCCACCCTCCATCACCCTCGCCGTCAGTTCCGGATCGTCGACGTAGCCAGCCATCAAGCTAATAGGCGCGGGATTCAGCCGGACGCAGATTTCACCATCGGCAGATTCGTTCCCGTCGCCGTCCAGCAAGAAGATGTCGTGTCCGGGGGAAGGAACACCTGCGGCGCCGGCTTTCACTGTCTGACCGGGGAAGTTGCCGATGACCAGCACAGTCTCGGTTTGGCCAAAACCATCACGAATGGTCAAGCCCCATGCCTGCCGGACTTTCTCAATGACTTCTGGATTGAGCGGCTCACCGGCGCCCACTAGTTCCTTGCACTTGACCGGATACTTGTTCAAGTCCTCGAGCACCAGCAGCCGCCATACCGTTGGGGGTGCGCACAACGACGTGACTCCGTAGTGAGAGATTACTTCGAGAGTCTTCTTCGCTTCGAATCGCGAGTAGCTGTGCACGAAGACCGTTGCTCCTGCATTCCACGGCGCGAAGAAGTTGCTCCATGCATGCTTACCCCATCCTGGAGAACTAATGTTGAGATGAATATCGTCGGGACGCAAGCCGATCCAATACATGGTCGCCAGATGGCCGACGGGATAGCTCTGATGAGTGTGCAAAACGAGTTTCGGATCGGCCGTTGTGCCCGAGGTGAAGTACAGCAACATCGGATCCGTCACCTTCGTCGCTGCGTCGGGAATATAAGTTTCCGCTTCTCGATATGCGTCCGGATAGGAAATCCAACCATGGACAGGCGTGTCAACGACGATTCGCGAATACTCGCCGGGCAATTGCGAGAACCTGCCGGCGAAGGCGGCATTAGTAATCACGTGGCGCGCTTGTCCGCGGGTAAGGCGATCGTTAAGATCGGCCGGGGTAAGCAAAGTGGCGGCGGGAATGATGACAGCTCCCAGTTTTATGGCCGCCAGCATGACTTCCCACATGGCTACCACGTTGGGCAGCATAACGATGATGCGGTCGCCGCGGTGGACGCCAATTCTGCGAAGAAAGTTGGCTACCTGATTCGAGCGACGCGACATTCGGTCGTAGCTCAGTTTCATCTCGGAGCCACCTTCGTCCACAATCCACAATGCCGTTTTCTGGTTCCCACAAGCATAGGTGTCGAAATAATCCAGCGCCCAGTTGAAGTGCGTAAGCTGAGGCCAGCGAAAGTTCTGACAAACGAATGGGTAGTCAGTGCGATGTTGCAGGAGAAAGTCACGCGCACTCAGGAAAGCATTGAGGTCTGGATTCGACGGGGATGAGTTCATTCTGCAAACTCCTATTTTCCGTGCAGTCCTTGGTCTCGGAGTGGGGGCCAGAGTTCAGCTATGACCGCTGCAGGCTAGAAACTTAGAACAGCTGTCCGTTCAGTCGGTTAGAGAAGTTTCATCGGTAACCTGCCACAAGGTCTGCCTGCATGGAGTCAGGCAGGTCGTAGAAGGAGTCTAAAGGGTCTTAGGATGCCAGGGTTGGCCAGATGCCTTTTGCACGACCTTCGAGAATTCCTTTTGCGAAATTACTCGTCCAGTCTCGTGCATTGGCAGGTCTCTGTCAGTGACGGTCGTCACGGCGCAATCAGGAAAGGCAGAAATCTTTTGGTTCCGAGCAGTGCCTATTCCTTCACTGCAATCCCCAAGGCCTTCATCTTGCGGTACATGTGGCTGCGCTCCAGGCCCAGGACTTCGGCGGTGCGGCTGACGCTGCCCTGATTTTCGTCGAGCTTCTTGAGGATGTAATCGCGCTCGTAGGAGGCGCGGGCTTCGTGCAGGCTGGAAAAGTCGCCAACATTCTTTCGTCCACCCTCGCGATAAACCAGGCTGGGCAGATGTTTGCGCTCGAGCTTGCTGACCGCAGGATTCATGATCACGATGCGCTCGATTAAGTTGCGCAGTTCGCGGACGTTGCCTGGCCACAAATAGCGCATGAGGGCGTCAAGAGCTTCGTCGGAAATTTCCCGCGGCCGGCGGTTGTAGGTCTGAGAAAACTCTTTCAGGAAATGGCGGGCCAGCAGTGGAATGTCTTCCTTGCGTTCGCGGAGCGGCGGGACGTAAAAGGGAATCACGTTGAGGCGGTAGAAAAGGTCCTCGCGAAAGTTGCCCTTGGAGATCTCTTCTTCCAGGTCTTTATTGGTAGCAGCGATGACGCGCACGTTGACGGTGACCAGTTCTTCCTCGCCGACCGGCGCAAAGCGGCCTTCGTCGAGGGTGCGCAGAACTTTCGACTGAGTCTTCAGACTCATGTCACCGACTTCGTCAAGGAAGAGTGTTCCACCGTCGGCCTTCTGGAACTTTCCTTCCTTGTCGGCGGTCGCGGTGGAAAACGCACCCTGGCGATGCCCGAAGAGTTCGCTCTCGATAAAATCTTCCGGGATAGCAGCGCAGTTGACCTCGACGAACATGGCGTCCTTGCGCAGGCTCTGGGCGTGTATGGCGCGCGCGGCCAACTCCTTGCCGGTTCCGGACTCACCATAGATCAGGACGCGTCCGTTGGTAGGAGCCATAAGCGAAATTTGCTGGCGCAGCGCTTTGAGCGGAATACTCTCGCCCACGATCAAGCTGCGCGCCTGAAACTGTTTCTTGAATTCCAGGTTCTCGCTGCGCAGTCGCTTGGCCTCGATAGCATTTTTCAGGACGATGAGCGTCCGCTCGATGGACAAAGGCTTTTCGAGAAAGTCGAAGGCGCCGAGTTTGGTGGCGCGGACTGCTGCCTCGATGTTGCCGTGTCCCGAGATCATGATCACTTCTGGGTGATCGGGAGTTTCGACGAGCTTTTCCAGCGTGTCCAGCCCGTCGATGCCAGGAAGCCAAATGTCGAGCAAGACAACGTCAGCCGATTTGTGGTGCAGCAGTTCCAGACACTCTTCGCCGCTTTCGGCGAGCAGCGTTTTATAACCTTCGTCAGCGAGCACGCCTTCCAACGCGCTGCGGATCTGGGATTCGTCGTCAACGATCAGAATGGTTTGCATCTTGCTGGACAGCCGCGACCATGATTTCCTGGGCTACAGGTAACTCTACGATGAATCGCGCTCCAACGGGTGAGTTCTCTTCCACCCGGATGGAACCGCGATGATCTTCGATGATACGGCTGACGATGGCGAGTCCGAGTCCAGTGCCTCGCCGCTTGGTGGAAAAATAAGGCAGGAAGAGTCTTTCCTTGACCTCGGGAGTGACGCCGTAACCCGTGTCGGCGATCACGATCTCAACCGAATCGCGTTCATCGGCGAGCGCGGTGGAGATAACGATCTCTTTCATCAAGGAGTTGTGCATGGCTTCAGCGGCGTTATCCACCAGATTGGCGATGGCGCGCTTGATGGCTTCAGGGTCGGCCTGCACGCGGGGCAAGTCGTCGGCCAGAAACCGCTGTACCCGGATTTCGTCAAGCCTGCCATCAAACAAAAGCAGGGCTTGGTTGACGATGACGTTGATGTCGGAGGGTTGGGGCTTTGAGGCCGGGAATCGGGCCAGGGTCGAAAACTCATCGACCAGGGTACGGACGGTTTCGACCGATGAGCTTATCGTCGCAGCGCATTGGCGAATGACGTTCAGCGATGCGGCATCAGGAAGATTGGCGCGCTCCAAGTGCCGTCGAATGCGTTCGGCGGAAAGCGCGAGCGGAGTCAATGGATTCTTGATCTCATGGGCAATCCGCCGCGCCACCTCTCGCCATGCAGTTTGCTTTTGCGCCTGCAGAATGTCGGTGAGGTCCTCGAGTACGACCACGTATCCCGTGCGCTGCCTGCCGTTACGCATAGAGGATGACGGAGGATCGAGCGAAGCTACGGTGACGGCAACATTAAGCGTCACCCGCGGAGTTACGATCTCCAGTTGACTGGTAGTGCTGCCCATGCGGTCCGCCTTGCGCAGCATATGTTCCAGGTCAACGACCGCATCTTCGGGGAACAAATCATGCAGCGTCTGCGCCGGCACGGGCGGGTTTTCGTCGAGTCGCAACAGGCGGCGCACGGCGCCATTGGATCGGACGATGCGCCGCGATGCATCCAGCGAAAGCATTCCAGAGGGCACGCTCTCCAGAATAGTTTCGATGTGACGGGTGCGTTGTTCCAGTTGAACATTCACGTCGGCAAGATCGTGGCGAGACGCCTCGATACTGCCGCGGCTGGCTTCCAGATCGGCGGCCATGCGGTTGAACGATTCCACCAGTTGGCCGATTTCACTTCCCGCCCGAATATCAACCCGATAGTCGAGGCGGCCACGGGAGATCTCATGTGTTGCCTCCGCCAGAGCCACCAGCGGACGAGTCACCATTTTGGAGAGATAGAGCGCCAGCCAGGTCGAGGCAAACAACACGCCGACAGTCAGCAAGAGCAGAAAGCCTAGATAGGTGCGACGCAGCCGCCGGCGTTGCAAGCGCAGATCACGATATTGGTCCTGGCTGCTCTCAATATCGCGCAGCACGCCAGCATAACTTTGCGGCAACGGCATGGCAACGAGAATCCAGCCATTGTCGCCCATGCGAGCGCGGCCTAAGACGTACTTGTCGCGCAGAATATCGAACGACTTGGCGTGCCCGGGCTCTGTATTTTGCAGCGGAAGAATATGGCGGAGGAGAGGCCAAGCCTCGGGAGCGTGGAAGCTTCCTTCGGCGCGGTCGTCGACAATGGCGAAAGCGAAACCGCCCTGCAAAGTAATTTCACTGCGGCGGAATTCATCCATGACGAATGTAAAGTTGCCGGTGTGAAACGATTTCTGAGCGTCGGGAGTGGCGGCAATCCGTTCGGCTTCATCGCGAGCGTTCGTCGCAGCGTATTCCGTCAACAAGGAAGCAATGACGTTGGTGCGGTATTGCACATCTTCCGCCGGACGTGAAAACCACTTCTCAATGGAATGGTTCAGGAGTCCATAAGAGAACAGAAACAGGAAAATCACAGGTCCCAGCGATAGCAGCAAGGCGCCCATCACCATGCGGCTGCTGAATTTCGAGCCGAACATGCCGGTCTTCCGTTCTGCATAAATCCGCAGCAACGTACGGATTAATACGAACGTGAGGGCAAGGAAGAGCAGGAAAATGAGGGCCGAAAGCGCGGCGAAGATGAGAGTCTCTTCGCTGGTATCCGGCTGCAGGAAGGTGAGCTTGAACGTCGCCTGGGCGAAGATCACGGCGAACAGAAAAAAGGTGCAGATCGACAGCGCGATGATCGCCGGCGTACGGTTCGGCTTCTTCTGGGTACGAGTTGGAGGCGTAAAGGGCAGCATTACTGGCTTAGCAATTTCGTGACGTGAATCTTCCGTCACGATGACGAGGCCAGATACACGTTGGGAGCGTAACTCCATTATAGCTGCGTTTTTCCAGGATCATAGAGAAGATATTCTCTGTCGCTGAAGGTAAGTGACTGTCACACGGAAGCGATTCGTGCTCGGACCTTGCGACGTATTTCAAAGCAGTCAAACGGATCTGGACATTCATACATGCCCGGTCAAACCGGCACGCATTCTCTCGCCACTTTTCGGTCACCAGTAAAGCACCTTGGTTTGGATAGTGCGCCTTCAACGGCACACCGCCTAAACCAGTCTCAGGAGCCACTCAGTGGTGCGATGAGCCGCTGTGCGCCGGCGGAGCCGAGTGCGGAGGAGATGACGGACGCACGGGCATAGCATGCGGCGGGAACTCCGCGTCTTTCATTGGTCCAGCAGGTTTTCCTGCCGATAGGTTTGCCCGTTGCTGCGGTTCCAAGGGACGCCCGGGATGCTGCGCCATCGCCGGAGCTTTCTGCACAAGCGGCAGCTTCTCGGGAGGAGCCGGCGTTCTTGCGACCAACGCCGCTCGACTGGCTGGCGGGCCGCTGGCGACATTCGCTTGTGGCGGACGGTTGACCGTTGCTACCGGCGGAGTTCGCACCTCGTTCGTATTGGTGCTGGGATGCGGAGTTTGATCGCTATGTGTAACCTCGCTTGGCCGCGCATTTTCCGGTGGTGTGGTTTTTGCCGTGTTGCCCTCGGCAGCGGGACGAATATTCGCAACTGGCGGATGCTGAACGACAGCCGGCCGCTGAGCCGAAACCGGGGGACGGGTTGGGTTCGTTCCTGCCTGTACGGCGCGAGGCGTCGGGTTGATCTGCGGATGCGGAATCACCTGCGCATTCGCGATCTGCTGGGGGTTGACTCGGACCATGTTGCGCATCACCGGTTGCGCGTTGCGAAATGCATCCGCGGAGACAGCGGTTGTCGCCACCGTTTGATAGCGATAGTGGATATTGTTGATATTGGTGACGTTCGTGATATTGGTCACGTTGAAGTTGCGCACGTTGGTGACGTTGATCTGTCTCAGATAACCATTGCTGTAGTGATACCACGGGTAGAATGGTTCTCCGGGGCCAAGCGGGAACCACGCCGCCACTCCGCCAACCCCGAAAGAGGCAGAGAATCCTGGACCTCCGACGAATGCAACAAACGCCGGCCCATAGATTGGCGCGACCGCAATCGGTCCAGGCAGCCAGCCCCAACGCGGACCAACCTGCACCCAGCGGCCGTAGTGGAAGGGAGCGAATCCCCAAGGCGCGTCGTCAACCCAAGTCCAGCCCCAAGGCTCTACCCAGGCCCAACGGCCGTAGCGGTAAGGACACCATCCCACCGCCAGGCCTGATGGATACCAGATTGGTCCATACTCGGCGACGGTGGCCCAGGAACCATAACCATCCAGATCGTAATATCCGGGAACTTCCGGGCTCACATACTGACGTGCTTGCGCATTGAGATACTTCTGGTCACGCTCATTCGACCATTGGTCAAAACTATCTGGGGCAGGCACAGTCACCCAACTTAGCTGCACCGGATTGGATCCGGTCAACTGGGCTGCCTGGCCGCTCGCAACAGTCTGATTGACGCTGTTGCCGGTGATCTGCGCTTCTCCACTGTTCACCGTTACCAGCGTCATGTTCTGGTCAGGATAGGAATCGATCCTGTAATTGCCCGCCTGCACGATGGTGATCGCTGCGTCCGGAGTATCGACTTCAATGGAATTGCTGGCACGCAGATCGTAAACGCGTATCCGTATTGATCCCTGCGCTAGTCCGACCTGAATCAGTTGGTCTGTCAGATTGGTTGTCGTGAGGTCAGTTTCTTGCGCCATACGGATGGCAACATTGCCAGTTTCCAACTCCGCTTGGGCGTTGGTGTCCGTCCATAGGCGATCTCCCGTGGTGAGCGGGTAGTTCAGCATCGCCTGGCTCCAGTCGTTCTCGCCCGACGGCTCGAAGGACACGGCGTTTTGCATGTAGCTCAGCCGCGCTACCCGGTTGGGCGGATCACCCTCATCGCCGAACAGCGCCGAAACGAACAGCATGGAGCACACAAACAACAGCGTCGCGCACAACCTTACCTGCGTTTTCACTCTATTCACCTTCGTTTTCCGTGGATCGAGTGCGTCTCAACTCAACTCCGGAGCCTAGCCAGCGTACTAGGTCCGTATTGGTTTGATGATTCTTTTCTGCCCGGGAACTAACCGAAGACAAAGTGGTCGGCATAACGCCAAGGTCCACAGTCGCAATGAGGGCTATTGAGCCAAAAAACTCCTGAACCACGAGCAGGGCTCGTTCGCAAACTTTCATCGATCATAAGAACCCTCAGTGACCAAAAGGTTGCGCCCGCGATGTCGTCGCTAATGAAGGGACAGGTCTTGTTTCCCAGGCGGGATGTAATAGAGACGGAGCGGGCCAACGCTTTCCGTGGGAGCCATCTTGTCATACCAGGGATGCTCCACCGTTGGTCGATCTTTGAATTGAAACCGGAAGGATTTGTCAAAGCTCGCGCTGATCACGGTCCAGCCCGGAGATGGATTCAAATCGTCAACCAACTCGAGCGTCGGTAGTCCATACCAGGCTTCCATATAATCAGGACGCATCACGCCATCGAGAGAACCTATTGCGAACCGCTTCACTCCCAACTTGTGCAGACGCTTAGACAGGAACTTCAAATCTTGTCCCCAGTCATAATTGGAATCGACCAGGATGTTTTCGGGATGTTTTCCAGCGAAGCCGTTGAAGTAGGCCAGGTAATCGGGATGATGGACCGCGACAGAAAGGATCATCCATATCACCAGGACTCCCGCTGTAAGGGCAGAGGCAATCCCGGTGTCTGCCCAACGCAGCAGTTGGACCAACCCTAACGCAGCGATTATGGAAAGACCGATGTAGATAGGTTCGATGTGGCGAATGCCGATATCAACGCGGCCAGACATTGCCGGGGCAAGAATGCTAAGGCAGAAGGCAAGAGGAAGGAGATAGGCGAGGCGGGATCGCTCTCGGACACAGACCCAAATTCCCAGGCCAACCATGATCAGAAAAGCAATCGGGGTCTTCACTGCCAAGGCCACCGGGAAGTAATACCACCAGCCGGTCATCCGGTGTTCCCCGAGCAGGTACCCTCCGTGACCCGCTCGATTGTGGTCCCTGGCCGCCAGCATGCCACGAAAGAAGTCAGGAGCGGGTAGGTTGAAGTGGAAATGCGATGCAATCCCGAAGCTGAACCCGTAAGCCACCCACACTACGAGTGCGGCTGTGGCGGCAGCCAGAGCGAAGGTTGGCGCTCGTTGCCGCGCCAGTATCGACAATTCCCGCCACCCGGGCCGACGAACAGCCAGATAGCATGCCAAAGCCAGACAGACAGTGAACGAGACGTATCCCAGCGATGTGAACTTCGATAGGGCAGCCAGGGCGGCACATAATCCCAGAAGCAACGCCCGCAGCCGGGTAGGTCGCTTAGCCCAAACGATGGTGGCGAGGAACGCGGCGCCCACCGTAGCTCCCAGTGCCGTGTCGGTGGTTGCCAGCCCAGCGTCGGCCAGAACCGCGGGTAACAGAGTGAACAGTCCAGTCGCCAGCACGGCGACCGGCTTCCCAAGCATCCACCACGACCAGCAGCAAACCACCAGACAAGCCATCAAGAAAAAGGGCAGATTACCCAATCGCATGAGAAAGACTGTGCGCTCAACATTGCCAGAGTGAGCGAGTATGGCTAGCCCTTCTTGCCAAGGATTGCTCTGCCCGGTGGGTCGCGCGCCAGCCACATAGGGTCCAAGAGCGAGCACGGCTCGAGCCACCGGAGGGTTCTCTATGTCGAGACTGAAAGTGTGATCGGCCAGGTATTCGATAGCCCCAGCTAAGTGAAAAGGCTCATCAACCGTCAGGCTCAGAGCGTGATAAGTAGAAACAATACGGACGCAAGCAATACCCACCAGGCACAAGCAGAGTGCCCGGCAGTATTTCTCCAGGAAAAGAGCAAGATGACTATCCCAGAAACCCGGCTGGGTAGATTGCGTCAATCGCCGCACGGTCTTGCCTCCGGCTGAAGCGCCTGCCTGCGCCTCGGCGAAGCACGCTTACTACTGTTGTGGCGGACGCATGCCCTGCATCATGCCGCCCATGTCCATCTTCTGATAGCCGGGAGGTATCTCGAAGAGGCTGGCCTCAGGCTGACCTTCCTTGATGTTGGTTAGCTGCCAGCTGGAGTCCTGAGACACAGTCTTGATGGGAAAGTGCAGCTTCTGGTCGATCCAGACATTCGAGACCTTGCCGTTCTTATCGGTCATTTGCCAGTGATCACAACTGCGTCCGTTGACCTCCTCGACACCCATATTCTTGCAGGTCGTTCCTTCCTCATTAGCGCAAGGATTATTGGGGTTGCGGAAGGGTTTGACGCTGGGCATCATGGCCGCCCTTCGGGTCTGGCTTCCGTCGTCCTTAAATTCCATGTACATGTTGTGCTCGGGCATTAGCATTTCGGTGGTTTTGGTCGAAAAAGTCGTAATCATGATGGCCTGACCACGTGGGCCTCCTTGGATGTCCATGCGCATGTGATCGTGGGAAATATAAATCTTGCCATCCGTCTCGTGGGCGTTGGCTCGGGTTGAGGTGACCTGCATGTCGGCGGAAAACGGCGTGAGTTGTGGTATCTGCGCCGTCGCCAGAGGCAGCAGCAGAGCAGCAAGAACCATCACGGGAAGGGCGCGAATTCGCAGTTTCAATGAAATCTCCTTGTGTATAGGACTCTACAGCTGAGCTACGGACGGGCTGGAAGCTGCCAAACAGTGTACGACGAAACCGCCAAAACCTTGTCCAGAAATTACTGAAACGGTCCGTCAGGATCGGATTTGGGAGCTCCCCTACCTCGATACAGAACAACGCTGGATACCGCAGTGTCGCTTAGAATATAGTTCTAAGTACACTCAGTCGGAAGACCGGTGTCGCTGGAATCTCAGAGGAGACACGGATAAATGGGCGCTACTGGCATGTGGTTGCGCAAACCGGATACTGCTTCTACCGGCGACCCCTTGGTCCTGGTGGTGGTGGAAGGTAGCGATCGGCGCACCCTCGTGCTCGACCATTTTCCCTTCACGGTCGGCCGTCGCACCGACCGCGATCTGGTCATGGCAGATCCCCGGGTCTCGCGCGAGCACGCTCACTTCATCCGCGAAGCCGATGGCACCTACCTGATCGATCAGGGCAGCCGGCACGGCACCTTTGTCAACGGCGAGAGGGTGAACCGGCGCAAGCTGGGACGCAACGACCGGGTCGAGTTCGGCGTGCAGGGAGCGGCCTACACCGTCTTCAGTCCGGATCGGTCTCCGTCCAGCGCCGCGCAGCAGTTCCTGAGCCAGTTTTCCACCTGGAAACCGGCAACCGGGGCAGGCTCCGATCTCGAGATGCTCAACGTTTTCCTCGAAGCCGCCCGCAAGCTCAACACCAGCGGCGTGCTTGACGATGTTCTCAACGCGTTGCTGGAAGCCGCTCTGCGACTGACCCGCGCCGAACGGGGCTTCGTTTTCCTGCGGCATGCCGACGGCGAACTTCACCTTGCGGCTGGCCGCGACAAAAGCGGCGAAAGCATTACCGATGACAGCACCATCTCCCGGTCGGTGCTGCGCGATGCAGCTAAAAGTGCCTCGGAATTCCTCGTCACCGACACCGACGACACCAACAAACTGGCTGGCCGCGAGAGCGTTGTCGCTCACAATCTGCATAGCGTAATCTGCATTCCGCTCCGGAAGACGGTCATCCAGGAAAAGGTTAAAGAAGACACCAAGGCCGGAGACACCAACGACGTTCAGGGAGTTTTGTATCTAGATGCCCATTTCTTGTCGGGCAAACTTTCCTCGGTGAGTCACGACATCCTCCGCACTATCGCCAATGGCGCAGCCACGCTGGTGGAAAATGCTGCGCTGGTTCAGGCGGAAGATGCGGCCAAACGCTATCGCCAGGAGCTGGCCATCGCGGCCGAGATTCAGCAGCGGCTGATGACTGTGACCGTTCCCGAAGTTCCGTTCGCCAAGGTCAATGCGGTCAGCTATGCCTGCAAAGACATCGGCGGAGATTTCTTCGACTTGGTGTACACCGAGAAGGGCTTGTCGCTCATCGTGGCGGACGTCTCGGGCAAAGGCGTTTCCGCAGCGGTGGTAGCTTCCATCCTGCAGGGAATGCTGTACTCCCAGTTGGCGCGGGACTCGTCGCTCCCGGAGATGATTGCCGCAGTAAATCGCTTCCTGTGCGAGAAAGTCGGCGGCCAGAAGTACGCTACCCTGGTAGTCGCTCGGCTTTTGAGCAACGGCGAGTTGGAACTGATCAACTGCGGACACGTGCCGCCGCTGCTGGTTTCAGGCGATACC
>Ga0210398_10003335_pt1 | contig 15433 bp, 14 predicted proteins | sample IncBWC4OmetaG_FD_161047 | JGI IMG/M metagenome (GOLD analysis project Ga0210398, IMG submission 161047) | Forest soil microbial communities from Barre Woods Harvard Forest LTER site, Petersham, Massachusetts, United States - Inc-BW-C-4-O | ecosystem: Environmental > Terrestrial > Soil >...
TTGATTAACCGCACGACGGACGCTACCATCGCGAGCCGCAAGGATTATTCGTGAATGGCCGGTGACGCCGAGAAGATTCGAGAAGACGTAGAGACCGTTGCGCGCGCTTTCAGCCGCCTCGGCTACGTCCATGCGTTCGGACACGTCAGCGTTCGCGGCGCCAACTCCCTGTGGATCACGCCCACGCGCCCGCCTCTCGCTGCCGTGCGCGGCGCCGATCTGATCGAAGTGGATTGGGAAGGCAAAGTCGTTGCGGGCGACGCTTCGGCGAGGCCCATCGAAGTCTTCTTGCATATCGGGATTTACAAGGCGCGTGCCGATGTAGGCGCGATTTGCCGGACGCATGCTCCGTACGCGTCGGTTTGGCCGTCCAACGGCGAGGCTCCCGCCATCCAACACGGATTCGGGGGAATCGCGGGGGACGTCCAGACCTACAACGGGTGCGATCTGATCCACAGCCAGGAACTGGGCTCAGCCGCCGCCGCGCGGCTCGGAACAGCGAGCGGATTGATCCTCCGCGGCAATGGCGTCGTCACCGTGGGTCGCACTCTCAGTGAGGCGGCAGCGAGAATGTGGGGCCTGGAGGAACGCTGCGCGCAAGCGTCGCGCCAGGGGAATCACCCGGCTCCGTTTAGCGCGGCGGATCTCGCGGCGCGGGCTCGCTGGTACCCTGCGGAGTCCGAGCGAGTTTGGGCTTGGATCCAGTATCTAGGGTCCAGCGACTCCGCCGCAAAGAGCGCTGGTTCGTAGAGCATGTTTCATCTTCAAATTCGGCGTTGCAAGCGACCGAGCCACGAAGCTCCTCAGCGCCGCCCGACGACGCCAGTCGGCAGAGGGAGAGATTGCAATCGTGGCATTCCTTTCACGCAGACAATTTAATCGAGCGCTGGGCACAGGTTTGGCCGCCTCGGCGATGGCCGGCATCGCGGGCGAATTCTTTTCGCGCGCCCTCGCCACTGACACTCTTAATTTCCAGTCCATCTGGGTCAACGATCCCGAATTTATCGGCTACATGATCGGCATCGACAACGGCTACTACGCGGCTGAGGGAATCAGCCTGAATTACATGCCCGGCGGCCCTGATGTTCTTCCCGAAGGCGCTTTGCTTTCCGGCAAAGCCGACATCTCGCTCACGCACATGACCGGCATCGCTCGCGCGATCACCGAAAAGGGCGCGCCGCTCAAAGTCATCGGAACGCAGTATCAAAAGAGCCCCCTCGGCGTGATCACCCTCGAGAAAAGCAATATCCGCCAACCGAAAGATCTCGCCGGGAAAACAGTGGCATGCCCGCCGCTGAGCATCGCCACCTTTCAGGCCATGCTAAAAGTACAGGGTGTACCGCGGGAAAAAGTCCGGGTGGTTCCCTACACGTTTTCTCCCGGCCCGCTGGCGAAGGAAGAAGTGGACGCCATCGTGGACTTCATCCTGGAAATTCCCTTTCTCGTCGAACAGCGCAGCGGAAAGAAGACCAGTTATTTTCTTTTCTGGGATACCGGCGTGCCGTTGCTCATGGACCTCGTCGCCGTGACCTCAGACGCGCTGAAGAACCGGCGCAGCCAGCTGGTCAAATTTTTACGGGCGAGCCGCAAGGGTTGGGCGGAAAACGATGCCGATCCCGCAAAGTATCCAGCCAAGTATGCCGCGACCTGGTTCAAGGGCAACGGCAGCTCGCTGGAGGCGGAGATCTACCACAACAAAGCGCAAATCCCCATGATGGCCAACCCCAAGGGCCTCTTCGCACTCGATTCCAAAGTCATTGACATGAGCCTCGCGGCGCTGGAACAGGTTGGCATCAAAGGGTCGCGGGATATTTTCGACCTGACGCTGCTCGCGGAGGTGTGATCGGTGACCGCCGAGCAGCCCGGGACGCAGGGCCGGGAAGTCGCGGACCTCAGCATCACGGACGTCAGCAAGACGTTCCGCGCGCGGGGCGTCTCCACCGTAGCATTGGCGTCGGTCACGCTGAAAGTGGCGCATGGCTCATTTGTCGCCATCATTGGGGCGTCCGGCTGCGGAAAATCCACCTTGTTGCGCCTTGCCGCGGGACTGGAAGAACCCGACAGCGGCGAGGTTCTTGTACGCAACGAGCCGCCGCGAACCTTTCGCGCCCGCGGCGAATTGGGGATCGCGTTTCAGGATCCGGCGCTGCTTTCCTGGCGAACAGTTCGTCGCAACATCGCCCTGCCCTTCCAGATTCTGGGCCGCCCGGTGGCTGCGCATCGGCAGCGCATCGACGAGTTGATTGAGCTGGTCGGTTTGCGCGGTTACGGCGACGCCCTTCCCGGTCAACTTTCGGGCGGGATGCGTCAGCGCGTGGCCATTGCCCGCGCTCTCGTGACGAATCCCTCCGTTCTACTTCTTGACGAGCCGTTCGGTGCGCTGGACCAAATTCTGCGGCGATCCATGAATCTGGAATTGCAGCGCATTTGGATGGCCAGCCCGACGACCGCGCTGATGGTTACGCACAGCATCGATGAGGCTGCGTTCCTCGCCGATCAGGTGGTCGTCATGCAGGCTGCGCCGGGACGCATCAGCGATGTCATTGCAGTTCCCTTCCCGCGGCCCCGCGCTCCCGCCCTCTTCGCCGCGCCGGAATTTCACGCTGTCTGCGACCAACTGGCTGCGGCGCTGGAGCGCTGCGGCGCGTCATGAAGCGGGAACAATGGATTACCGCCGCCGGCGTGCTGGCGACGCTGATGTTGTGGGAGGTCACGGGCAGAATCTTTCCTGGAGTACGCGACCTCATCGCCACGCCGAGCCTGATCGTTGCGCAATACCGCTCGGACGCCGCACTCTACCTTCCGCACATACTTTCAACCGTCCGCAGTGCCACGTTTGGGTTTGTCATTGGCAACGGCATCGCCATCATCGCGGCGATCCTGTTTTGCCGCTTCCCTGCGCTGGAATATGCGTTCCACGGCGTGAACATCGCTCTCTTCGCCATGCCTGCGATCGTGGTGGGACCGGTGCTCGCCATCATCTTGAGCGGCAATCTCCCGCAAATCGTTCTTTCGGCGCTGGTCGTTTATTTTCCGACCATGTCCGCCGCTCTCGTGGGCCTGCGCGATATTGATCCGCGCCTGCCGGACATTGTCCGCACGTATGGCGGAGATTCGAACGCCATCCTGCGTTTTGTCAGGCTCCGTTCGGCCATGCCCGCGATCCTGGCAGGGCTGCGCGCCGCGGCGCCTCTTTCTGTCCTTGGGGCAATCTTGGGCGAATTCGGTTCCGGCGTCCGCTGGGGACTCGGCAGCTTCTTGCTCGGGTCGCTCGGCGAGGCCGATCCAGCGCGGCTCTTGGGTATCGGTTTTGCGGCAACGGCGGTCGCGCTCGTTGGCTACGGGATCTTTGCGTGGGTCGGGCGGCGCGTCACAGGCTCTACGGCCGCCGTTACCATCGCCGCGGACCGGTCACCCGATGAGATTTCCTTCGCCTCACAGTCCTCGTGGCTACGGCATGTGGCCCTTCTTGTCGCGGCGGTATTGATGCCGTTCCTCCTGTGGTGGCTGATTCTTCGCATTTCGCACATCAGTGCCATCATCGCCCCCGGACCGCTGGAGACGCTGCGGTACTTGCTGACTGGCCCGGAAAGTTCCGACGCCCGCGCCGCTCTGTGGTCCGCCCTCGGCGAGACGCTTCCCGTCGCGGGCCTTGGCCTGGTCTTTGGCATCCTGGCGGCGTTCTTATTTGCGGCGCTGACCGTGATCCGTCCGGCGGCCGCGGCCGTCATCATGCCGGCGGCCATGCTGCTGCAGAGCATGCCGCTGATCGCGCTGATCCCGCTGGTGCTCTTGCTGTTTGGGCGCGATACGACCGCGTCCGTCGTGATCAGTGTCCTCGTCGTCTTCTTTCCCGCCTTTGTTCTGCTCGCACAGGGCTTCGCCCTGGTCCCGCGGGCGGCGCGCGAGTTGGTCCAGCTTTACGGCGGGGGCCGCAGCAAGGAGCTTCGGCTGGTTTCCGTGCCCTACTCGGCCCCGTATGTCTTCGCCGCCGCGAAGCTGGTTGCGCCGCGCGCCCTTCTAGGAGTAATGGTCGCGGAGTGGCTCCTCAGCGGGCGAGGTCTCGGCAATTTGCTGAACTCCTCGCGGGGCTTACTGGACTACGACAGGGTGTGGGCCGGGGCGGTGATAAGTATTTTGATAGCGGTGCTTGCTTATGAGGCTATCTCATTGATTGAAAGGATGATACAGAAAACCCAGTAAGCTTCATCCCTTAAGTTTGTATCCTGTCTCAGACAGGATACAATGCTGGGGCAGGCACCCGAACAGCGCTAATAGTCCATATCCACGATGGTTACAACAACCGATCGCAAAGTTCGGATTTTGGAGTCCAGAAAGAAGATTTGCGCTCCCGCAAAGCTGGACGACGAACTGTGTTTTTACAGCCCCCAAGATAATGTTGACGCTCTTGAGCACCCGCGCGTGCGGGACTGGTTGAGATTCATCTCCCGGAGCTACTCGCCGCGGACGGATCGAGAGCTGGGGAACGTCCTGCTTCTGCTGCCCTGCACAAAGACGAAGCCTTATCCTCTCAGCCCGGAGCACTTGCGCATAAACGCTCATCTTATTGCGGCTGGTTACCGGCCGACGAACAAGGGATCCCTGGCGGCGGACTTCTCCGCGCATCTGCCTGCGGGCTTTTCACCGGAAGTGTTGTCACTCGCGCCGTTGCGAAAGGGGCGCGTGGTCTTGCACCGCGCCGTGGTTTCCGAACCCCTCGTCTTAGTTCCCTACCAATACGTTTTCAGGAATGGAAACCGCCCTTCTCCGGCGTGTGCCTATGATGACCCGGGATTGTTTGAGGCTCGAGGCAACGCCGTGTCACCCTGGCGGAAGGATTTTTCGGGGATTCGTATTTCCCCGAAAAAGTGGCGCTGGGGCAGCGAAGAGCGGCGCGCCTATGTCACCATGCACAATGAAATGTCCAAGCGGCTGGCCCAGGTGATCGGAAGAATCCGGCCAAACTATTCTGCAGTGGTGGCCTGGGTCTCTCCGGGGCTCACGCACCGGAGCTTTATTCTTGCTCGCGACCAGCGCCGCTCCAATGGGGTCGCATTCGCGCGCCGCGTCGGTGACCGTAATCTGCCCCTTCAGGGCGCGAACGACCTCCTTGCGCCAGAGGACTGGATCGAATGCCTGCCGACTGTGAAACAATGTGAGTTGGCCAAGCGCCGCCTGGCAAAAAGGTTGGGCCGTCCCGTTTCTGCGATCGGAGGATACTATTCGCGCGGGGGAGGAGAGGCGACGCCGCTAGCGCTGCCGGAGCTGCTTGATTTCCTGGTTTCGAGGCTGGACAAGATTTGATTCGAATAGCCATGAACCCCACCACGACGATCTCGAACCTGAGCCGCTGCACATCGTCGCGGGCATTGAGGGAATCATGAAGCGCGCGCTCGGGCTTGTCCTGATCGCCGCGCTTGTTCTTGCAGGTTGCCGAGGCAAAGCGCGCGAAGCGTCTACTCCGTCGGAGCGGCAAGTTCGCGTTATTCTCGACTACCTTCCGAACGCGGTGCACGCAGGGCTCTATCAGGCTGAAGCAGCGGGCTATTTCAAGCAAGAGGGATTGAGCGTAAGGATCGATGCGCCGACCTCCTCATCCGACACACTTCGCCTGATGGCCGCGGGGCAAGCAGAATTCGGTCTGGTTTCGCTCCTGGACTTCATCAGCGTGCGCGTTAAAGGCGAGCCGTTGAAAATTGTGATGGCTCTGGAGCAGAGACCGCTAGGAGCAGTGATCGCACTCAAAAAGTCCGGAATTGCCCGCCCACGGGATTTGGCGGGGCGGCTCGTGGGAACCACGGGGGTCATTAGCGACGACGCCGGCGTGAAATGGATGGTCAAGCGCGACGGCGGCGATCCCTCCACCGTCCGCCTGATCAACATCGGCTTCAACACCGCGCAACAGATCATTGCCGGGAATGTGGACGCAGCGTTCGGCTTCTGGACTCAGGAAGGCGTGCAGGTGGCCGCGCGCGAGCCCGCCACGATCATGCGGCTCAACGATTTCGGGGCGCCGCCCTATCCCGAATTAGTGGTCTTCGCGCGCGAGGATTTTCTCGCCAAGCGGCCCGACACCGTGCGTGGATTCCTTCGCGCCGTGAGTCGAGGGTATGAAGATACGATTGCCAAACCCGACGCCGCCTGCGCAGCGATGGCCGCACGCGTGGAAGGAGAGACGATCGCCGGATTGCAACCCTACTTGCAAGCCGTTACCCCGGTCTTTCGCGCGGACGCTCCCTCCTTCGGCCACATTAATCTCTCCGTCCTGAAAGACTATTTGAATTGGATCCGCGAAATCGGCGTGCTCGACGTCCACGAGGACCCCGCGAATTTTGCGACGAATGAATATCTGCCGCCGGTTCCTACCGGCCAGGCGGCGAAGCAATGAACACGGCGGCGACGGCAATGAAGGTTCGTGGCGTCAGCCGGACGTATCGCGACCGAGCGCACTCGGTGACGGCCCTCCAGGGCACGGACCTAGATGTTCCAGAGGGAAGATTCGTTTCCATCGTCGGGCCCAGCGCCTGCGGGAAGTCCACGCTGCTCAATTTGTTTTGCGGGCTGGACAAGCCGGACTCTGGGTCCATCGAAACCCCGGCGCTTGGCGCGGGAGACTTGCTCGGGCGCGTGGGCTATATGCCGCAGCAGGATTTGCTGATGCCCTGGCGAACCGTCACCGAAAACGCGTCGATCGGCCTCGAGTGCCTGGGAATCGATCGCGGCGAGGCGCGCAAGCGCGCCGGCGAACACATGGTCCGGTTTGGCCTGAACGGATTCGAACGCTCGTACCCGGGCCAGCTTTCCGGCGGCATGCGCCAGAGAGTCGCCATGCTTCGAACATTCCTCTGCGACCGGAAAATCAATCTCCTGGACGAGCCGTTCGGAAAGCTCGACGCCATGACGCGCGCTTCCATGCAGACATGGCTCCTCGACTACTGGCAGGAGAACCGCTGCACCATTGTGTTCGTCACGCACGATATCGACGAGGCCCTGTACCTGTCCGACGTGGTGCATTTGATGAGCCCGCGCCCCGGCCGAATTATCTTGTCCGTCCAGGTGGACGTGCCACGGCCCAGGAAATACAGCGAAGTGGTGACCTCGCCGCATTTCAACGAGCTGAAGTCGCGGCTCCTGGCGACACTGGGGAAGGAATCATGAAGGCGGGCGTGTGGCCGCCGCTGCTGCTGGGAGCGGGCCTGATCGCTGTGTGGGAGATTTACGTGCGCGCGGCGGGCATCGATCCGCTGCTGCTGCCGCCGCCGAGCGCCGTCGCGCGATACATCGCCCAGAATGCGGGCTTGCTCGCAACAAATGGGGCATCCACGCTGGCGGAGCTTTTGATCGGATTCGCCTGCGGAGTCGTCATCGGACTGTCCCTGGGCATCCTCATGCAGGTCTGGCGCTGGTTCCACGATGCGGCGTATCCGTGGCTGGTGGCGACGCAGATGGTTCCGATCCCTGCGGTTGCGCCGATCCTCGTGCTATGGTTTGGATTCACGATTGTGCCCAAGGCGGCGACGGTGGCGCTGATGTGCTTCTTTCCTATTGCGGTGAATACTCTGGACGGCCTCAGCTCGGTGGATTCGGAGCTGATCCGCCTGCTGCGCACTTTCGGCGCGGGGCCCTGGCAGGTAATGTCGCTGGCGGCCTTTCCCGCGGCGCTGCCCAGCATTTTTTCCGGCGTGCGTGTGGCCATGGCCCTCAGCGTGATCGGAGCGGTGGTGGGCGAGTGGGTGGGTTCCACACACGGCCTCGGTTACCTGATGCTGCATTTTGAAAATCGCGGCGAGACAGCGGGACTTTTTGCGACGGTCACCGTCCTCACCATCATGGGCATCATTCTGTTCTTTCTGGTTGGCTGGGTGGAGGCGTGGGTAATTCCCTGGCGCCGCCACGCGAAGGAGACTCCGTGAGTGCAAACGTGACACTGGTCCGGGCGGGGCATGTGCTCACCATGGGGCCGCTCGGCGACTTCCAGGACGGCGCTGTCGCCCTTCGCGATGAGCTGATCGCTGAGGTGGGCCCTTTTGCGGACGTGAAGAAAAAATATCCCGGCGCGGCCGTTGTCGGCGACGAGTACGGGATCGCAATTCCGGGACTGGTCAACGCGCACACGCATCTCTCCGAAGCGCTCATCCCCGGCATGGCCGAAGATCTGACGATTTGGGTGTGGGCGACGCGCCTGCTCATGCCGGTCATGCCCCACCTGACGCGTGAAATGGCGCGCGTGGGCGCGCTGTTTCGCGGGGCCGAGGCGCTCCGCTCCGGAGTGACCACGCTGAACGACATGTTCTGCCACGCAAATCCGGCGGAGTTCTCCAGTCTCGGCTCCGTGGATGGCCTCGAAGAGCTAGGCTTGCGCGGCGTAGTGGCCTTCGGCGCGGAGGACATCGCCTGGGGCGCTACGGCGCCGCTGGCAGCGTCGCGAGTCTTGGAGGAGCATCGCGCGCTGGCCGAGCGCTGCGCCGCCTCCAAGCGCGTCGGCTTCCGGATCGGTATCGGAACCATCCTGGGGCAAAGCGACAAGTTGCTGCAGTGCTCGAGCGAACTGGCACGGTCGATGAAGAAAGGGATTCACACCCATCTCGCGGAGGTGCGCGAGGAGAAAACCGCAGCGCAGATTCGCTGGGGAAAGAGCACGGTGCAATATGCCGACGAAATCGGCGTTCTCCGAGCAGGCTGCATCGCCGGCCACGGCGTCTGGGTCTCCACGGAGGAGATGGAACTTCTCGCCGCGCGCAAAGTGGCCATCATTTACAACCCCACGGCTAACATGATCCTCGCTTCGGGCGTGTGTCCACTCGGAGAGCTCGCCGGGCACGGCGTCTCGCTAGCCATCGGCACCGATGGAATGGCCAGCAACGACAGCCACAACATGATCGAGGCGCTCAAGCTCGGCGCGCTGCTGCAGAAAGTGCACAAACTGAATCCCGAAGCCGGCATGGCGCCCCAGATCTTGAAGACCGCCACAATCGACGGCGCGCGAGTTCTCGGACTCGGTGACATTACCGGATCGCTCGAGCCTGGCAAGCGTGCCGACATTGTTCGCTTTGACGGGAATTCGTTCGGCGCCGCGGTCGTGCACGATCCCTACCAGCAAATTGTTTACGGTGCCGGACCGGAGTCCGTCGCCGATGTGTGGGTGGATGGCCGCAGGCTCCTGGCCGACGGTGCGTTCGTCTCGTTCGATCGCGCGTCAGTGGTGCCCAAGGTCCGCGAACTGGCGCGCGCCCTCGCCAAAGCCGCCAACCTCTCGGAACTTTCATGCCTCGCACGGTAATTATCGGGGCCGGGCACAACGGCTTGGTGTGCGCGGCGTATCTGGCAGCGGCCAAGTACCAGGTCACGGTCGTCGAGCGTGCGGCGGTTCCTGGCGGATGCACCGTCACCGAAGAAATCTTTCCCGGCTTCCGTTACAACACCGGCGCGATCGAACTCGAAGGGATGGTGCGCAGCGGCGTCGATCGCGAATTGCACCTGGAGAACTACGGGTTGCGGTGGATTCGAACGAACCATCTGTTATCCGCCTACGTGGGCGAACGGCTCACGCTGTTCCATAGGGACCTGGCAGCGACGCTGGACGGATTTCGAAAAGAATTTGGCGACGACGCGGCGGAGGAGTGGCAACGCTTCGCCGGCTTTGCCGATGCCGTGATGTCTGCAATCGGATCGCTGCAACACGTGAGCGATCCCGGCGCGGGTGGCATTACAGAGATGCTCGGCAGGCTGGGAAAAGTTGATAGCGACCTGGAAGGGCTGATTCAGATGGTGCTCTCTCCTTCTTGCGTTGTAATCGAGGAACGACTGAGCTGTACCGAAATGCGCGCCGCGGCCGCGGCGTTTTCCAGCCATCCGCAGATGCCGCCATGGGCTCCCGGAAGCGGAATTCTTGCTTGTCTCCTGCCGTCCTCGCACGGAAGTCTGGGTGCACGCCCCGTGGGCGGCACCGGCGCGTTGGTCCAAGCCCTGCGGCGGGCGCTCGCCGCAAACGGCGGCCAAATCAAGTGCGGCTCCCCGGTGCGCGAGATTTTGATCGAGTCGGGGCGCGTAGCGGGTGTCGCACTGGATTCGAACGAAAAACTGGAAGCTGACTGCGTCGTTTCGACAATCGATCTAAAGCGCGTCGCTGCGCTCTTGCCGCAGGAAATGCTGACTGGCCCCTGGAAGAAAGCACTGTCGGGCGCCCATTCCGGCTTGTTCAACGTAGGTGAAATCAAAGTGGACGCGGCGCTCGATTGCCCGCCGGTGTTTCGCGGCGAGCCTCCTTCGTTCGCCGGTTCGCTGAAGTATCTGATGCACACACCCGACGCTTACGTGAAGGCAATGAGGGTCGTTACAGGCGGCCATATTGCCGAGCAAGTTCCTCTGATGGTTGCTGTCCCATCCGCCGATGACCCGTCGCAATGCCCGCCCGGAAAGGCTACCTTGTGGGCATCGGCGTTTGTGCCGGCAGAATTTTCGGACGGAAACCGCTGGCCGGATGCGAATGAGAGGGCCGCCGATGCGGTGTTCGAAACGCTGGAGCAATTCGCTCCCGGCATAACCTCTTCCGTTCTGCATCGGAACGTGACGGGGCCGTCCGATTGGGAGGCCCGGCTCGGCAATCGCGCCGGCAATCCCAATCATCTGGACATGACCATCGACCAGTTGTTCAGCCTGCGGCCCGCGCCGGGCTTTGCGCGTTATCGAACACCAGTGCCTGGACTCTATCTTTCCGGAGCGGGCACACATCCTGGCGGTGGCGTGCACGGGATGCCGGGAAGGCTGGCGGCGGCGGCGGTGCTGGCCGACGCGCGCGGGGAGAGACCGCCGGGCAAGCCGTCGCTCCTGGCCTTGACGAAAGCCGGCTGGCGATTGAGAAAAATGCTGAATTAAACGGACAATTACCGACCATGGATCCTTACCAGGAACTGACGCTGTATCAACGGTCCGCAGTTTTGATGGCCGCGGCCAAACTGGGAATCTTTGCCGCGCTTGCCGGCGGTGCCGCAACGCCCGCGGAGGCGGCGCAAAAGGTATCGGCGCCTCTGGATACGGTGGCCCGCCTGCTGGAGGCTCTCGCGGCGTCACAGTACATTTCGCGCGACAGAGGACGCTACGCGCTCAACAATTTTTCGAAAACGTTTCTTAGCGGCGGCCCCGGCGGGATGAAGCGCCTGGCGTGGAAAGAGCACCTCTTTTGCACCGCCTGGAGCCGTCTCGATGAAGCCATCACCAGCGGGAATGCCCTCTTCCCTTCCTACGCCGAGCGTGTCGCCAAGGATCTCCCTTCGGTTGAAAACTTTTTGCTGGCGCTGAATGACATCGCCGAAACGGCCGCGCCCGGAGTGATTGCCACGGGCGCGTTTCAATCCGCTCGGACGATTCTGGACCTCGGTGGAGGCGGCGGTGGGTACGCCGCAGCGCTGGCGAGTGCGCTTCCCAGCGTTCCCGTCACGCTTGCGGACCTTCCGCAGATACTCCCGATCGCGCTTGGCTATTTGAAAGAGAAAGGTCTCGCCGACCGAATAGAGCTCGTCGCCACCGATTTCCAGAAGGAAAATTGCGGAATCGAAGGCCGCAGTTTTGACGCCGTGTTTCTTTCCCATGTCCTGCACGACTTTGATGTGGCCGGCGCCTCGGCGATCATCGCGCGTGCCGCAAGCCTCGTGAAACGCGGCGGCAAGCTTATCGTTTTGGATGTGCTCGTGCCGAATGGCGGCCACCAGAATCCGGTCGAAGCGTTGTTCGATCTCATGATGCTGGTGGAAGTTCCGCAAGGGCGAACACACCGGTTGTCGGACGTTGGCGATTGGCTCCAAGCAGCGGGCATGGCTTCGTCGAAATCTCATAAACTCTATTTCGGCACGCTGGTCGAATCAGTGCGGTAGGTAGCTCGAGCGAGGCGGCTCTATCCTTGACGGCGCATGCTCTCGCTCCAAATCGGTCTCGCTATTCCGTTTCGCGGCCATGGGTGATATGAATGGCCGACATAGGACCGATGCAGGACCTACACATAACGGAGGCCGATATGTTTCGTTCCGAATGGACGCGCAGGGAATTCACGCAGGGCCTGATGGCGGCGAGCAGCCTGCTGCTTAGCCGCGCAACGCCAGCCGCGGAGTTCAATTTGCGCCAGTATCACAACCAGCCGGAAGAAAGCCCGCTGCACAAGCGCCTGGTAGAAATGTGGGCCGCGGTCAGGAAAGAAACAGGCGGTAAAGTCGAAGTTCAGATCTTTCCGGAGAATAACCATTTCAAAGAGGGTGACCCGGACCCCTTCGCCATGCTGCAGCGCGGCGAGCTGGACTTTTACACGAACAGCGGCAACGGACTCGCGTCGATTGTACCTGCCGCAAATATTCAAGCCACGCCTTTCGCATTTCGGACTCCCGAGCAGGTCTACTCGGCGATGGACGGGGACCTCGGGGAGTATCTGCGCGCGGAGTTGATGGCCAAGGGCATTTACTTCATCCCGAAAGGCTCTTTCGAAAACGGTTTCCATCAGATCACCTGTTCGACAAGACCGATTCACGCTGCGGACGACATGAAGGGCCTCAAGATCCGCGCACCGGGATCGCCGGTCTATCTGGAATTCTGGAAAGCGCTTGGAGCCGTTCCCGTGAGCATGAATATCAACAGCCTCTACGCAGGCCTGAAGGCGGGGACGGCGGAGGCGCAGGAAGATCCGCTGGATGTGATTGAGCTCTTCAAGCTTTACGAAGTGCAGAAATATGTGAGCATGACCAATCACTCCTGGTCCGGCTACAATTTGCTGGCGAATCTGAAGCTTTGGCAGCGTTTGCCAGCGGATGTGCAGAATTCCATTCTCCACAATGCCGAAAAATTCGTCCGCTTGCAGCGCGCAGACACGGACGGGCTCAACAATACTTTGCGTGCCGAACTGATCAAACAGGGCATGGCGTTCAACGAGACGGATGTTGCATCGTTCCGCGCGCGGCTCGGGACTTTCTATGAGCACTGGAAGGAATCGGTGGGAGAAAAAGCCTGGAGCCTGCTGGAATCGCACGTTGGCAAGCTGAGCTAAACGAGCGCCCGGACGAACAACGCCAGGAGGAGCTGTATTGCTGCCACAAGAGCGAATTTCCTATTCACCGATAAAGGACAGGAAGAAGCTGGCGCTGCCCAATGATGCGCGGTTGGTGGTGTGGGTGATCGTCAATGTGGAGGAATGGAATCCGCGCGAGACTATGCCGCGGACGGTCCTCACTCCTCCCGCCGGCGGCTCGCCCAGCCCGGACATTCCGAACTGGGCCTGGCATGAATACGGGAATCGCGTGGGCTTCTGGCGATTTATCGAGGTTCTGGACCAATTGAAGATTCGCGCCGCCCTCGCGATCAATGGTTCCGCGATTGAGACCTATCAGCCCATCTCCAAAGCCGCCCTCGACCGCGGATGGGAGTTCATCGGGCACGGCTTCGGCCAGAAAAATATGCAAAAGGTGCCCGACGAGCGCGAAGACATCGCCAAGACCACCGCGGTCATCCGCCAATTTACAGGACGCAAGCCGCGGGGCTGGCTGGGGCCCGGCCTCACGGAGACGTGGGACACTCCGGATATTTTGGCGGAGGAAGGATACGAGTATGTCTGCGATTGGGTGCTTGACGACCAGCCCGTTGTGCTGAAGACGCGAACGGGGACGATCGTGAACGTGCCGTACACCCAGGAATGCAATGACGTGGCGATGATGCTGATTCAGCATCACCCGGCGGCGGAATACCGGAACCGGGCCATCGATCAGTTCGAACAGCTGCATGCCGATGCGCAGGATTCGGCGCGCGCCATGGCTCTGGTGGTTCACCCGTACATCATGGGCGTGCCCCACCGGCTGCGATACTTTCGAGAGGCGCTTGAACATATCCAGTCGAAGCCCGGTGTGGTCTTCTGGACCGGCGAGCAGATCCTCGATTGGTATCTCAACGTCACGCGCGCGGCGGCTCAGGTTCCGCAGCGCTGAGAATTTGGCTCGTTCGGTTCGTACCCCTGGCGCTGTTCTCTCGTCGGCAATCCACAGGATCTGGCCGGAACGGATGGACAATACGGACTCAGCGCAATCCATTCGTGAATCGAAACACGCGGAGCAAGCCGGCTCCGGCTCGCGGGCGCTGGCCATCGTCATGTTCGGCGTGCTGCTCGGATCCTACGTGATCAACGCGATGGACCGGCAGCTCTTCCCTCTGCTCGCCGCGGACGTGCGCCAGGAATATCGCTTTTCACTCGCCCAGATCGGTTTGCTCTCGACCATATTTACACTGGGCATGGCGCTGGGAGGCCTGCCCACCGGTTACCTGCTGGCACGCCTGTCCCGGAAAGCGGTTCTGCAAGTGGGAGTAGCAATATTTTCTGCAGGCACGGCGCTAACCGTGCTCTCCGCGGGATTTGCGGACATGCTTGTCTATCGCGCCGCGACTGGCATCGGCGAGGCGATGCAGCTCACGGTCGTGCTTGCGGTCGCGGCGAATTATTTCGCGCGCCATCGCGCCGCGGCCATCGGTTGGGTCAATTTCTGTTACGCGCTCGGCTCGATCGCCAGTCCGATCCTGGGAGGATTCGCGCTCAAGGCCTACCGGAGCTGGCGCGTTCCGATGATTATTTTTGCAGTGCTCGGGTTTGGGGCGATTGTTCTGATCGCGCTGATCGTAAAGCCGTGGTTCAGCGAAACTGTGAGTGAACCGCGTGCGGCAGACGGGAGCCGCGGTTCGCCGGCGCTTTTGAATCGAAACACCATTCTGCTGACGCTCATGAGCCTGATCGGCGGGCTGGTGATCTACGGCTATCTCGGAATGTATCCGACATTCCTGCGCGAGGGGCTGCACTACTCGCCAACCGCGGCCGGAACCGTGATGGGCTTTTTCGGCATTGGAGCGATGGGCTCCCTCCTGGGCGGCTGGCTGGGTGATCGACTTTCGCCCAGGTTGCTGCTCGGCGGCGCGTTCGCCTGCAGCGCTGTGATTGGGTATCTGCTATTTCAGGGATCGGCAGACTTCGGCCTTCAGATAGCTCTGTCATTTGCCTGGGGAATCGTCGCCAGCGGAACGATTCACGTGAATCTCGCCGGCTACCACGTGAAAGCGGTGCGCAGCGGGCTGGCCGATCGCGCGGCGGGCGTTTTTGTGACCAGCCTCTACGGCTCCGCCGCCGGGGCCGGGTACTTGATGGGCTGGATTGCCGGACAGGGTGGCTGGGTGAGGGCGGGAGAAGTCCAGTTGTTCGTGCTCTCGCTCGTGGGCGCAGGTCTCGCGTTACTTCTGCGGCCAGATCAGATGGCGCTGTAGTTCTAATTTTTCCCAGGGGAACGTTTCTGCGAAGCCGGCCGGAAGAAAGGCAATGGACGAGATTGAGCAACGCTCTTGTCTCACGCGGTAAATCGGTCGCGCTGCTGGTTGCTCTTGTGGGCGCGCTTACCGCGTCCCCTGGCGCGCAGGAAACCCG
>Ga0210398_10003337_pt1 | contig 15426 bp, 11 predicted proteins | sample IncBWC4OmetaG_FD_161047 | JGI IMG/M metagenome (GOLD analysis project Ga0210398, IMG submission 161047) | Forest soil microbial communities from Barre Woods Harvard Forest LTER site, Petersham, Massachusetts, United States - Inc-BW-C-4-O | ecosystem: Environmental > Terrestrial > Soil >...
CTCGACGTGCTGCAACGCTAGCGTGCGCAGTAACTCCGCTTCGCGGCTCGATGTCGGCTCATCGAGGACGTAGGCCGCTGGCCCTGAGGTCTGCGGCTTCTCCACCGACCGCTTCGCTTTGGTGTAGTAATTCTGAAGGAATTGCTGCCCATTCTGCGCGAAGAACGACAGCGTCGATAGGAGTGCCGTCTCCTCATAGTTGTTGTTGTTGCGCTGCGACCAGGTCACTACCGGCAGCGGCGGATTGGGCTTGTACCACGTGCGCGCATACTCATCTGGGTCGAGGATGCGCTTCTCGGTGTCGGCGCCCCCGTTACCGAAGGTCTCATACAAGCGGCTAATACCGTTGTGCATCGCCGCAAGGAACATCAGGTAGCCCGGACTCCATGTATCGAAATCGCCGTGCGTGAAGACCCCCGGCATGCCGAAAGCGGTCATCTGCTGCACATTGTTCCAGCCGAGCATCGCCCACTCGCCGTTTAGCAAGGGATCAACCCAGGCGTTGTAAGGGCCGTCGCCGACGGTGTTGTCGTAGAGAAACGGCACGGACTCATGCAGGTCGTGAAGCACCTGCACGTGGAACTTGAGGTCGGTGTCAAGCACGTTGCGCGTCAGGTCGAGCGTCATAGCCATCGCATCACGGTTGTTATCGTGAGCGACATAATGTCCCCAATAGATGAGGCGCGGCCACTGCTCCTTGGGGTGCGCCAGATGCCATTTGTAGATATCGACCATACGGTCGCGGCCATCAACCTCGACAACCGGGGTAATGAGCACGACCATGTGGGAGCGGATGTACTGGATATACGGCGAGTCATCGACGGCGAGCCTGTAGGCGAGTTCCATCAGCGCGGTCGGCGCGCCGGTCTCGGGCGAATGAATCGTTCCAGTGATGTAGTAGATCGGAAATGACGCTTTTGCGAGTTCGGCTGCCTTGGTATCGTCCAGATTGATTGAACGTGGATCGGCAAGCTTGGCAAGCCGTGCATCGTTCTCTGCCATTTTTGCCAGCAGGGACTCATCGGCAATCGCTGCGGCGACCATCTCGCGGCCTTCTTCTGTATGACCGATCGTGAAAACCTTCACACGCGGCGTGCCCTCCTCGAGTAGTCGGAAGTACACATATACGTCTTCGGCGTATGGGAGAATGCCAGGTGCCCCCGAAACATCGCCTAGCACCTTGGCCGGCGTGGGAACAGCCTTTGATGCGGGCAGGTAGTCAGTCAGGGGCGAATTGAAGTAGGGCCGAGTGGTGTACTGCTTGATGTGGTCCGTGTATGACTGATCGATGGGCTGCCTGGGATCTCGCGCAAAGGATGCGCCGACGGTTGTTTGCGCGGAAAGCATACCAAAGGAGGCGAGAAGAGCGAGGATTGCCAGCGGACAGCGAAATCGAGACATCACAAGCATCCTTAAGAAAGGGATTTCGTGGGTGAAATTTAGCGATGAGGAAGGATACCAGAGGAAATTTCGGTGAAGCTCGCGAGAGCCTCACTCCCACTCGATCGTCCCCGGCGGCTTGGACGTAATGTCATAGACGACCCGGTTGATGCCGCGTATTTCATTCACGATGCGGCTGGAAATAGTCTTCAGTACGTCGTAGGGCAGCGGTACCCAGTCCGCCGTCATGCCATCTTCAGAGTGCACAGCGCGGATCGCACAGGTGTAGGCGTAGGTGCGCTGGTCTCCCATTACGCCGACGCTCTTGACTGGCAATAACACGGCAAACGACTGCCAGATCTGCTGGTACAGCCCGGCGCGCTTAATCTCGGTGACGACGATGTCGTCGGCTTCCTGGAGCAGCGCGACACGTTCTGGACTGATCTCGCCCAGTATGCGCACGGCGAGCCCGGGGCCGGGAAACGGCTGGCGCTGAAGGATATCGTCCGGCATCTGCAGATCGCCGCCGATGCGCCTCACCTCGTCCTTGAACAGGTCCCGCAGGGGCTCGATCAGCTTCAGTTTCATAGTCTCCGGAAGACCGCCTACGTTGTGATGGCTCTTGATTGTCTGCGATGGACCCTTGACCGATGAGGACTCGATCACATCGGGATACAGCGTGCCCTGGACCAGCCAATCGACTCCACCTGTCTCTTGAGCGATGCGGTGAGCCTCGTCATCAAAGACGGCGATAAATTCGTTGCCGATGATCTTGCGTTTGGTCTCGGGATCAGTGACCCCCTCGAGCTTCGCGAGGAAGCGCTTGCCGGCGTCGACGGCGACAAGGTTAAGCCCCAGTTTTTCGCGGAGATTTTCCTGCACTTTGAAGAATTCATTTTTCCGCAGGACTCCATTGTTTACGAACACACAAGTAAGTCGTTCACCGATCGCCCGGTAGACGAGAACGGCCGCGACCGAAGAGTCGACCCCACCTGAAAGTGCGCAGATGGCGTGCCCGTCACCAATCTTTTCGCGGATCGAAGCAACGGTGGACTGGATGAAGTGCTCGGCCGTCCAATCGGGCGTAGCCTTGCAAATGTTGAATAGGAAGTTGCGCAGCACGGCTGTGCCTTGCTTTGTGTGGTGAACCTCGGGATGAAACTGAACAGCCCAGATGCGTGCGCCAGGGTTGGCGATACCGGCGACGGCATTCGAGGTCTTTGCAGTGAGGTGAAATCCGGCAGGTAACTCGATCGCTTCGTCGCCGTGCGACATCCACACGTTGAGCGACGCGGGAATATCCGCGAAGAGCGGATTGGCCGCGTCGACTATGGAAACTTCTGCATGACCGTACTCCCGCTTGCCTGCTGGTCGAACCTTACCGCCGAGATGGTGCGTAATGAACTGTAGTCCGTAACAGATTCCCAGGGTAGGCAGGCCGAGCATGAGGATCGCGGGATCCGCTGGGGGCGCATCGGCGTCGTAAACGGAGCAAGGACCGCCGGAGAGGATGATGCCCAACGGTTTTTGCGCGCGTATCTCATCAACACCGGCGGTGCAGGGAAGGACAACTGAGAAAACATTCTGTTCGCGAATGCGCCGCGCAATGAGTTGTGTGTACTGGGAGCCGAAATCGAGGATGACGATCGAGGAGGTGTCCACGGGATAGTTTACTTGACCCGAACAGTATTCTGCGTGGAAGGTGCCTTTCCATGACCGACGAACTTCCGCCACAGCTCAATGAAAGCCACCAGTCGTACTACCTGAAAGAAATCGGATGCCGCCAGGTACAGCACGCTCACGATCGCCCACCAGGCATAGAGGGGTGGACCCTCCATCACTGATGCAAAAGGGAGCGGAACGGCCGAAAAAACCATTGCCAGCACTACCAGGGCCAGCTTGACAATGCCCATGATGAGGTTGATTTCAACCAGCTTTCCCGTCAACGGGCCAAGGCGAAGACTGCGATGCAGACTTGATCCGATACCACGGTTTTCCAGAAGTATCAGCAAGGGAGCTATCGAGAAGACCCAGCTCACCAGCGCCCATAGTGTGAAGATTCCTAGAGAAAGACAGATAACTATCGCGCAATAGGCGACGAGGTTAGGCTCCTCTCCCGAAAGAGAGTAGTTGGCGGCCCAATGCACCGCTACAAACCAGAACCAGAAACTGCTGCCCAGAAAAATGACGCGCAGCAATTGCAGGGCGCCTAATGCGATGCCTCGTTGGGGCAGCGACCGGTCATACCGGCGCAAAACGGCATTCCGTCCGACGCCGGACACGACAGCCCACACCAGAAGAGCGATAGGGCCCAGCCACAGCGCCGTGCGAAAGACTGGCGGCGCAACTACAGCATAGACATCCGAGGCAATCGTTGCGGCGCGCATCGGGTCGACAATCGAGAACTGGTCAATGCCTGCTGCTGCGAGTTGATTGGCAATTGCGGCGTAGATACGCAGGCCTTGCCATCCGAGTATGACCAGCAACGGTATCCCTAGTAGCCACCGCCAGAGTATCTCGAGCGACACTAACGACGGCCGCGACCAGCACTCGCTCAGAACGTGGACGAAGGATTGCGTCCCGCGGACTGCCATCCTCTACTTCACCACGATGTTGACCAGCTTGCCGGGAACGATGATGACCTTGACGATCGTCTTTCCGGCAATGGCTGCCTGGATCTTTTCTTCGGCCAGAGCGGCGTCGCGAAGCGCCTCCTCAGTTGCGTCCGCAGTCACACGAATTACAGCACGCAGCTTGCCATTGATCTGGACGGGGATCTCGACCTCTTCCTCGCGGGCAAGCGCCTCATCGTATTTGGGCCACGGTGCGCGGAGAAGGTTTTCATTGCCAAGAATCTGCTCCCCCAGTTCAGAGGTGAGATAGGGCGCAAATGGCACAAGCAGGAGGACAAGATCGCGCAGAATACTGGCGAGAACCGGGTCCGGAACTTCGCCGGCAGCGATTGAGGGCTCGGCGGCGGTGAGTGTGTTGACCAGCTCCATGATCGCGGCAATGCAGGTGTTGAAGTGCCAGCGTCCGTCAAAGTCGACAGTGATTTTGTGAATGGTCTGATGGAGCTTACGTAGAAGTGCCAAACTCAAAGGAGACAGAGGTTCCGAGTAGGTGTGTCTGCCTGACGCAAGATGTGGGCGCACCCGGTCCGCATATTTCATGACCAGGCGATAGACTCGGCCCAGGAAGCGGCTTACGCCCGCAACCCCGTCTTCCTGCCAGTCGAGATCGCGATCGGGCGGTGAGGCAAAGAGGGAATACGCACGTGTCGCGTCGGCCCCATAGCGAGCGATCATATCGTCGGGCGAAACGACATTGCCTTTCGACTTCGACATCTTCGCGCCGTTCTTAATGACCATGCCTTGTGTGAAGAGCCGCTCCACCGGCTCATCATTCTTGATCAACCCAAGGTCACGCATCACCTTGGTCCAGAAGCGCGAGTAAATCAGGTGCAGAATGGCGTGCTCGACTCCGCCGATGTACTGATCGATGGGGAACCAATATGAAACTGCAGCGGTGTCAAACGGAGCCTTATCGTCGGTTGGGCTTGTGTAGCGATAGAAGTACCACGACGAGTCAACAAACGTGTCCATGGTGTCGGTCTCGCGGCGTGCGGGCCCTCCACACTTAGGGCAGATCGCATTGATAAACTCCGGCAATCGGCCTAGGGGAGACCCGCCTTCCAGGGTTATCTCGACGTTCTCCGGCAGAAGCACGGGAAGCTCATCGTCGGGCACCGGCACGATGCCGTCCTTCTCGCAGTAGAGCATCGGGATCGGCGTGCCCCAGTAGCGTTGGCGACTGATGCCCCAGTCCTTCAAGCGGTAGGAAACCGTGGCTTTGCCGACGCCATGTTCTTCGGCGAAAGCGGTCATGTTACGCTGCGCTTCCTGATTGCCGAGGGTGTTGAACTCGCCGGAATTTATCAGCAGGCTATCCTCGGCTGTGTACGGCAGCATTGGTTCTTCGGCGCCGCCATTCGCAGGATCGGTCGTCCTGCGCGGCAGGATCACGATGCGAATCTCGAGGCCATACTTTTTTGCGAAGTCGTAGTCGCGGTCGTCGTGCGCAGGCACCGACATGATGGCGCCAGTCCCGTAGTCAAGCAGAATGTAGTTCGCTACCCAGATCGGCAATCGTTCCCCACTAAAGGGATTGATGGCATAGTGTCCGGTGAAGACACCATGCTTGTCGATGGTCGTTATATCACCGCCTTCTCTCGCTTTCTTCTGCTGATCGATGAGCGCTGAGACTTCGTTGGCGAGGGTTGGGTTCGATCCGGCGAACTCCTTTACCAGTACGTGTTCGGGCGCGAGCACGATGCTGGTTGCACCAAAGATGGTGTCAATGCGGGTGGTGAAGACGGTGACACTCTTTCCGGAAGGCCTGATGTCCTCCCGCGCTGGCAACACAACGGTGCCGGCATCACGCGAGGGATGCTCTTCTTCAGGAGCGCTTGCCTCATCCTCGATCTCAAACGTGACCTCTGCGCCCTCGCTGCGGCCGATCCAATTGCGCTGCATCGTGCGGACTTTTTCCGGCCAGCCATCGAGCTTGCTTAGGTCATCGAGCAATTCCTGCGCGTAGTTGGTGATCCGCAAGAACCACTGTTCGAGGTCACGTTGTTCGACTAGCGTGTCCTCGTGGCGCCAACAGTAGCCGTTAATGACCTGCTCGTTGGCGAGGACCGTGCAGCACTCGGGACACCAGTTGACCTTGCTCTTTTTGCGATAGGCCAGTCCACGCTCGAACATCCGGATAAAGAACCACTGGTTCCAGCGGTAGTACTCCGGGAGGCAGGTAGTGACCTCATTGCGCCAGTCGTAGCTTAACCCGATGCGATCCATCTGGCGCTTCATGGCCGCGATGTTCTGTTGGGTCCACTGGCGCGGAGGCGTATTGTTCTTCAACGCCGCATTCTCGGCCGGCAGGCCGAATGCATCCCAGCCCATGGGATGCAGTACGTTGTGCCCGGTCATCCACATGTAGCGGGCCAGCGCATCGCCTATCGCATAGTTGCGTACGTGCCCCATGTGAAGCTGGCCCGATGGATAGGGCAACATCTCGAGCACGTAATATTTTGGCTTGCCGCTGGTCGCCGGTTCGGCGCCATAAAGATCGGGCTGCTCAGCCCAGCGCACTTGCCAGCGAGGCTCAATTTCGGCAGGAGAATAGCGGGGCTCGTACGATGAGGACGGAGACGGCTCCGCTGCGGCCGCTATTGCGGTCTTTTTGGAAGTTTTGTTCGCGGACATGTCAGATTTGATTGTAAATGGGAGCTTGCCGTGACAGTGCACACACCAAATCCGATGATCGCCCTTGGAGTTATGGCGTCAACCGCCGGCACCGATGCTGTTTATGTGATGTTCACCGCGGCCGTAGGCGCCCGCCGCAAAATCGTTGCGGCTAGTTGGAGCAGCGTTTGGTACCTGCTGTCCGCTTTCGCGGTCATTAGTTACACCGGAAACCCAGTTTACGTAGTATTTGCCGCTGTCGGATCGTGGCTGGGAGCATTTTGCGCAGTGACCTGGCTCGGCAGGGCGGATGTGAAGGGTCCGGCTGTTAACCCAAAGCCGTGATCAGACTGTGCCGCGTGCGGCTTTGCTCGGACGCGTGGCGGAGGCTGCCGTCATGGTGTCCGCGGCGAGCGCGCGCAGGGTCTGGACATTTCTCGCATCATCATCCGGATCGTTTACGGGCGTCTCTGCGATAAAGGCGCAATGCGAGAAGCGTTCGTCATTGAGGAGCCGCCCAAATGGTTCTAACCCTATAGTTCCCTGGCCGATATTCTCGTGACGGTCGAGTTTCGATCCGCGAGCAGCCTTGGCATCGTTCATGTGCCATACCGCCACATTCGAGAAACCGATCGTCAAGTCGATCCTGTGCAGAGTTTCCTCATATCCGTTCCGGGTTACGAGATCGTATCCCGCAACGTGGCAATGGCAGGTATCGAGGCAAGTCCCGACCGGTGCGATTGCCTTCAGACATTCGACGAGCTCGGCAACCTGCTCAAAACTGCCCCCAAGGGAGAACTCCGCACCGGCAGTGTTTTCGATAAGTATTCGAAGGCCGTCTTCTTCGAGACAGAGGCCATCTGTTGCCTTGGCGATCGACTCTGCAGCCAGCCTCAGGCCTGCCTCGCGCGTGAGGCCTCGCCATGAGCCGGGATGCAGAACAAGATAATCCGCACCAAGTGCCAGAGCTCGCTCAACTTCTCCTCGGAATGCGACCACGGATTTCCGGCAAACCTCCTGGGACTGGCTGCATAAATTGAGGAGGTAGCTAGTGTGGATGACCAATGGTGTGCAGTCATATTCGCGGCGAAGCTCATGCAATTGAAGGGCATGAGCCGCGTCGATTCGGGCAGAACGCCACATGCGCGGACTAGACGAGAATATCTGGAAGGTATTCGCGCCAATCTTGTGAGCCCGCTCCGCAGCTCTGAAGACGCCGCCCGACGTGGAAAGGTGAATCCCGATCCGGGGAGTGTTCATCTCGATTCAGTGTAGATTTGACTTGACTCGATTACCACTAAACCTTGACCGTGGATGCAGGGAAAGTCCCTCGAAAAAGTTGCTGATGAAGACCGTGATTACAGCCGACCGGCTGATTACCCCCGAGCGATTGATCGTAGATGCCATAGTAGTTGTCGAAGACGGCGTGATCGCGCGTATGGAATCTCGAGCGAAGGTCGAGCTTCCGTCCGCAAAGCACCTTGATTTCTCTGGTTGCACGCTCATGCCTGCATTCTTCGATGTGCACATCCACGGCAGCGCCGGTCGAGACGTGATGGAAGGTACGGCGGATGCGTTCACGACGGTGGGAAAGTTCCTGGCGCAGAATGGAGTCGGCGCGTATCTACCCACAACGGTCACGGCTGGAATCGACGTCACTCTTGAATCGCTCGGAAGAATGAGTGCGCAGATTGGCCGCGATACTGGCGGTGCCGCGCCTCTTGGCATTCATATCGAGGGACCGTTTCTATCTCCACATAAAAAGGGCGCGCACCCCGCCAGCTTGTTGCAGACGCCATCTGTGGGGTTATTTGATCGCATGTGGCAGGCATCGGAAGGGAAAATCCGGCTCATGACCATCGCGCCCGAATTGCCCAACGCGGAGGAAGTGATTGCCCACGCGACCGGGTTCGGTGTACGTGTGAGCCTGGGACACAGCAACGCCGACACGGTTGCTGCTCGAGCGGGAATCGGCGCCGGTGCGGTCACAGCAACCCATACCTTCAATGCCATGCGGCAGTTCGATCATCGCGACCCGGGACTCCTGGGGGAGGTGCTGACCAATGACGATCTGTTCGCCGAGTTGATCTGCGACGGCCTCCATGTGCATCCGGACGCCGTGCGCCTCTATTGGAAGGCGAAGGGTCCGGAGCGCGCTATGCTGATTACGGATGCTATGTCTGCGGCGGGCATGCCTGACGGGAATTACAAACTGGGTGAGCTTGATGTCCGGGTCATTAATGGCCGATGCCTCATCGGTGAAGATACGCTCGCAGGCAGTACGCTGACCCTCGCTCGGGCTGTACGTAACTTCGTCGAGTTTACGGGCGCTTCGATCGAAGATGTGTCAAAGCTGGCCAGCCGCAATCCGTCGCGCATGACAGGATTCGAAGCCGAAGCGGGTTCGCTTGCAGTTGGACGCGCCGCAGATATAACCGTTCTTTCTGCGAAGAACGAAGTCGTTGAGACGATTCTGCGAGGTCGAGCCACGTTCAAGGCTTGACTATTTGTCGCGCGCGCCAGAGTGCGCCTTGAATCGGATCGACCGCCTCGGGCAGAATCTGCACCGAGGGCAGGCTGCGCCGAATCGTGTAGATCATGCTTTCCCTTACATATCCAACCTTTTCAAGAATGCTGCCAGTAAAGGCGATGCCCGGCGACGGGGCATCGGGGTCGAGATTGCGCACATGCCGAAAGGCCTCGGCGGCATCCTCTCCGAGGAGCCGGCCGCCGAGCTCGAGAACCTGCAGCGCGACCACGTCGCCCTGTTCGGCGCACTCCACGACAACGGGAGCTAGTTGGGAATAATCCGGCGGAGGGGTGCGATTCGCGATGTCAACAGCCTCTTCGAGGGATCCGACGGACCAGTAGCGAATCACCCGATCTAAAATCTGCGTCGGCTGTGCGAAGTCGCGCGCGCGGCACGCGTGCCTTAGCGCTTGCAATCCGATCCAATGACCTGAGGCCTGGTCACCAAGGGCGGGGCCCCATCCGCCCACATTTAACATTTCGCCCTTGCTGGTGCGCCCCATCACGTTCGATCCGGTTCCCGCCATTGCCAGGACGCCTGCCTCTCCCGGAAACGCCGCGTCCAAGGCGATTTCCTCATCGCCGCACACAACGATTTCGCCGCCCGCGCATTGTGAAAGGATCTGCCGCATCCAGCCGTCCGTCTGCGGCAGGCGCACGCCCGCGGTGCCGATACAGGATGCTTCAACGTGCCGTAGATCCACGCCGCTCTGTTGTGAAATCTTGCCCATCAAAGCGTTAAGATTCTGCTGCGCATGTTCTATCGCTACCCGCAGCGGCTTGATGCTGCCTCCGACGTCCTGCGCAAGGACGTGCGTGTCGTCAGCCAGTGCACAGGTTGTTTTTGTGCCGCCTGCGTCAAATCCCAAGAAATACGCCATTGTCAGTGTTGTGCCTCTTCGGTTAAGGAGGGTACGAGGATGGAGGAAAGCACGTTGAGACTGCCGTCGATTTTCGGACTGTCGAGCCCCAGAATTTTCACGACGACGGGATATACGTTCACGTTCTCAAATGGCTTCACCGTGACACCTCCACGAATGTCTGGCCCCTCGGCAAAAAAGATGGCTCGCATCGAAGTCATCTCGTACGGATTGTAGCCATGCTCGCCCATAGGAGGATTTTCTGCACGACTGGTCGGCGGTGGCATGATGGCACGGATCAAATACGGCCCCTTGGCGATTACCACCGGATCTCCTTCGCGCGGATTACCGTTGTAATGCAGTTCGGCCGGCACCTTATCGCGGCGATAGACAAGGAAGCCCGCATCGGCGGCGCGGAGCTTCTTGTAAATGCGCGTAGCGTCGGCCTCCGTCTGCGGATAGAGCAGGGAACCGACAGACTCAACGCCGTCAAGTGAAACATATTTGTCCAGCGTGATCCAGTCCGCTTGGACGCGCTCCATACCGTGATCGGCAACCACGATGAGGTCGATAGGCATGTGCAGGTGGTCGAGTTCCGTTTCAAGGCGTCCGATCAATTCGTCGACGTGTTTGACCGCTTCGGATACTTGGGCACTCCCAGGCCCGTATTCGTGACCCGCGTGATCAACATCCGAGTAATAGAGCGTGATAAAGTGCGGGCGTTGCTCCGCCGGAAGTCCGAGCCAGGCGATTACCTGGTCGATCCGCTTGTTTTCATCGATCTTGTTGTCAAAGTGAAGGTAGTAGCTGGGCCGCTCTCCGGCGATTTCAGCTTCTGAACCCGGCCAGAACAGGCACGCGCTTCGCATTCCCTGCTTCTCAGCCAGCGACCACAGCGGTACGCCGCCGTACCAGGACCCGTCCGAAGAAGTTTTAGGGTCGCGATAACTGTAGGTCTCCTTGCGACTCGGGTCATAGAAGCTATTTGCAACGATGCCATGGTGCTCCGGATAGAGCCCGGTGACCAGAGTGTAGTGGTTTGGGAAAGTGAGCGACGGATAGGACGGAATCATACCGTCAGGCGCGCTAGCTCCCTTCGCGGCAATCGACAGGATATGCTTCGCCCCGTATTTCTTAGCGTAGTCATAGCGGAACCCGTCCAGCGAGACCATCACAACGTAGTGCTTCTGTTGCTGCGCTTCCGCATTCGAGCCATGGTGGACTGCGATAACAGGAGTGATCTCCTGGGCGCAGGGAGCAACGCAGGAGATCAGCGAAAGAAATCCTGCAAATACAACTCGGCGAAAGAGGGATCTCATGGAGGTTTCGCGATCCTTTCCCGTAAAGGTTAAATGAAGCAGGCTGGATTTTATTCTTACGCCGGGTGGTGCATACACCGGCACCTATCGGATCAAGAATGCCCACGCAGCCACGCACAGGCCAGCGATTCCAAAGGCCATGCCCAGTCCCCAATATGCCCGTTGACGGGTTAGGAGAGTGATCGAGGTGATCACTAGTCCGATTTCAAGCAGTGCTTCCCCCAAGTCGAAGCGGTTCGCGTGGCGTTCGGCCTTACGCACGTCACCCTCGAGTTCCTTCGCGTGCTGTTCTTCCTCGGCGAGGTCTTCATTCCACTTCTGCAGATGGGACTTGTAGCTGTCAGTCACCTTGTCCGCCGCGGCTGAATCGCGTATGGGCAGCGCCGAAAGCAGATCGGCAGTGAGTTCGGTGTTGTACTGCCGTATCTTCTTCGCCTGATAGAGATTCCACTGGTCGCTCGCGCGTGCTTGTTCTAAGACTGCTTCGGTGTGCGTGCGATGACCGAGCACAGTGGTGATGGCCACCAGCACCGCCAGCACGCTCATAGTAAAGCTGACTGGACGCAGGCTGTCGTCCTTCGATGCTTCTTCGCTTTGTTCCTTCAATTCCTGTGCTTCGTTGGCTTCCATATCGCTCCCTGACCGCAGATAGTGTACGGGCTAGGGGACCCGGCGTCGAGCGAAGTTCAGTGTGCAGTCGAGTGCCTAGGTTTTTGTTCCAAACGGCGGGCAGGTGTCTTGAGTTTGAGATGCTCCGAGAGGAATTTATCGAGCTGGTCCCGGTCGCGAAATGCTTGCACGCCGCCGGCAGCCGTGGTCGAGAAGGCGCCAGTGAGATTGCCGAAATGAAGACCTCGATCAAGCGACCATCTTCGGGCGAAACCGTGCAGGAACCCGGCGTTAAAGCTGTCGCCAGCGCCGATTGCATCGATCGTCTCAACGTCGGGCGATGGTGAATCAAGTCTCTCATCACCTCTGAGTGCCACCGCGCTACGAGCACCGCGCTTCACCACCAGTAGTGGTATGAGTTTCCCGAGTCGGCGCATCGCGCGGTCCGCATCAGATTCGCGCATCATCTCGCACACTTCGCGCTCGTTCGGCATGAGAACATCCACAAACGTCAGAATCTCGAAGAAGGAATCGCCCCAACGTCCCAGCGGGTCATCGTTCGGATCAACGGAGATCGTGAGTCCGGCACGTTTGAGGTGAGCAAGCAGACGCGGCACATCCTTGCGCAGGCCCTTCTGCAGAAAATAGGACGACAGGTGAAAGTGCGCCGCGTTGCTTAGGTACTCCAGGTCGAGATCTTCCAGTCTCAGATCGACGGTGTTTCCCGGAAAGGTGAGCGTTCGGCGGTAGCCTGTGTGCTGCAACAGCATGCTTGCACCCGTGCCGGCGGAGCCGGTCTTTCTTATGACACGTGAAAGATCAACGCCAGCCGCCGTCAAATCGCGCTGACACATCGCCCCAAATAGATCGTCAGATGCTAGCGTGACAAATCCCGCTCGGCTGCCTAGCGACGCGAGATTGTGCGCGGTGATCGCCGGCGATCCTCCCAGCGTAAGCGCCATGCCATTGGCGACCAGCTCACGATCAAGCGGCAGATCAGTTGGCAGACCATAAAGCACCAGGTCGAGATTTGCTTCCCCCACCAGCGTTACGTCGAAGCGGTTCAAGCAGACACCTTCGATCTACGACCATAGAGAAGCCAGAAAATGACACCAACAAGAGCCCACGCGGCTCCCACTATCAGGGCTGGCCTGCTGAGGTTGAGCCATATGAAAGCGCAGATAGCAAAGCCTAGAAGGGACAGCAGTATCGAAACCCATTGTGAAGCGCGCCCCTGGCGCCACCCCAATACCGCCGAAGATATATTCACACCCATGAAAGCTAATAGGGCGCCGAAATTCAGCAACTCGGCTCCAAGCTGGTAACTGAATATCAAGGCGCCCGCGAGGCAGATTGCTCCGATCAGAAGCACGTTGTTTCGCGGAATACGATTCTTCGGATGTATCGAGCCAAAGAATCGTCTGGGAATGGCACCGTCCTGGCCCATCGCCAGCAGCAGCCGCGCGGCTCCCAGTTGTGATGCCATGCCTGAACCAATCGTCGCCAGCAACAGCGCACCATTGACGACCGCAAAGACGATGGGGCCTCCTGCGCGTCCCGCGATATGTACGTACGCGGTATCGACATCCGGGAAAGCCGCTCCCCGGGGCCATACCAGCTGTGCAAGATAAACCTCGATCGATGCCAGAATGCCAGTGATGAGACAAGTCGCGATGATTGCCCGGGGAATGGTTCGTTGTGGGTCCTTTGCCTCATCAGTGAGTGTTGAGATTCCGTCGAAACCGATATAGGTCAATACGGCAATGGAGGTCCCTCGAAATAGCGCTGAAGAGGTAAATGTCGAGCGATCGTAGAACGGCAGCGTATAGAAGGAAGCAGGCCGAGAGGGAAGGTGCAGCAGGTATCGCGTGATCGCGATGACGACCAGGATTATTACCACGCCCAGTGCGGCCGCCATCATTGCATTGATTCGGGCCGAAGTTTCCACACCGTTGAGATTCAGCAGTGTGAACATCGCGGCAAAGAAGATGGCCCATGCGATGTATGGAACGTTGGGTAGAAAATTCTCCGCAGCCTTACTGCACCATATGGTGCAGATTAGCGGATTCAGGGTGTAATCCATTGCCATGCACCAGCCGGTCATATAGCCCAAGCTGGGATGCAACTCGCGGCTCACATACATGAACGCTGAGCCACCATGCGGATATTCACGCGCCATGCGGCCGTAGCTGACCGAGGTGAACAGCATTGCGACCATCGCACAAAGTATGGCCGTCACTACATGTCCGTGGGCTTCGTTATAGATCACGCCGAAGCTCGGCATCGGAGCCGTGGGCTGGATGAGAATGATGCCGTAAAGCACCAGATCCCAATAGCCAAGGCTGCGCTTGAGCGTAACTTGGCTATTGCTCACGGCTGATTCGGCAGACATCGATAATCCTCGGTTTCCGGCAACCGGATATTTCAGAGCACAAAGCTGAGCGGGCCGCCGGGCTGGTCCAGCCCGTCCACCGTAACGCCATGGCTAGAAATTAAAGTTTAGTCCCAACTGCATAATGAGTGGCTCGTGAGTGAAGTACAGTGCCATAGGTCGCTGAGCTCACATCCGTATCCACGGTTGATTGGCTAGTGTGGTGGTATCAGAACGTGAACCTCGCGGCGAACTGGAACTGGCGTGGTGTGTTGATAGTTGTCCCAATGGAGCCGAAGCCGGAGGCCTCTTGACCCAGTGACATGGTTGTGGTCAGGTCGGTGACCAGAGGCATGCCGAATTGCGGACGGTTAGCCACGTTGTAGGACGAGACTTCGATGCGGATAGCCATGGCCTCCCTGATCTGGAAGCTCTTGTAGACGGAAAGGTCGACGTTGTTCGCTCCCATGGCGCGGACGCTGTCGAGGTAGGCGGGCGCAGTTCCGGGCACGAACTGGGTGGCCGGGAAGACGAAGCAGTCGGGATTGAACCATGCCGTTGCAGTGTGCGGCGCGTTGACGCCGGGGTTGCAGGTTAGGTTGGGGCGCTGGTTGAAGTAGGAGAAGGGCGCTCCGACGACCGGCGAGGCGATAGGAATGCCGCTGCTCCAGTAGAAGATGCCATTCACTGTCCACTCCCCGAGGAAGGCGTTGCTCACGCCGCGGAGATCGACGGCGCGGCCCGGGCCGAAGGGCAGGTCGTAGGAGGCCTGTCCGGTGAACTGGCGGCGGATATCCTGCGGGCTGACGGCGTGCTCGTACTGGAGGTTCTTCCAATCCTGCGGCGCACCGAGGTGAGACCCGACGAAACCGAGCGGAGGGTTGCCGTCGTCGGTGATCAGCTTGGCCCAGGTGAATCCGGCGAGCATGGAGAAGTGGCTGGTGAGGCGTTTTTGCAGTTTGGTCTGCAGCGAGCTGTACTCGGAGTCGCCGCCGGGGAATCCGTGGACGATGACGCCGTTGCCGTCGCCGTAGTTGCCGCTGCCGAACTGCGGGAATTCCTGCAGCGCGACAAACAGCGGCACAGTGGACGAGCCGAAGTTAGCGTTGGTC
>Ga0210398_10003339_pt1 | contig 15424 bp, 16 predicted proteins | sample IncBWC4OmetaG_FD_161047 | JGI IMG/M metagenome (GOLD analysis project Ga0210398, IMG submission 161047) | Forest soil microbial communities from Barre Woods Harvard Forest LTER site, Petersham, Massachusetts, United States - Inc-BW-C-4-O | ecosystem: Environmental > Terrestrial > Soil >...
TGATTTCAAGCCGTATTGAGCGCAGCGGCGGGGCCAATTACTGGGAACAGGCGGATTTGACCGATCCTCGCGAAAAAATCGCGAAGAGCGCCGTCGTCATGGCCAATGAACTCCGGGCCACGGCCATCATTTCATTGATTCGCAGCGGCAGCATGACGCGTTATCTGTCGTGGCTGCGGCCCAAGTATTCGGTGATTTACGCGATTGGCCAAAGCCAGGATGTGGGGGAGGAACTGACCCTGAACTGGGCCGTTTACCCGCAGGTGATGGAGTTCGATCCGCACAACCTGGACAAGAACATTGAACTTGCCCTGAAGACTCTCCTGGGCCGGCAACTTCTCCATCGGGGCAACACTGTCGTCGTCGTCAGTTCCATCAGCGCCGGCGGCCAGGTGGTGGACGCCGTCCAGATGCGCGTCGTTTAAGTCCAACGCCCGGTTTTTGTTTCCGATAATCTTTGACAAAAATTCGCGTTACTGCTTTCTTAACTTTTAAGCCGCATTTTCACCATTCTGAAAAAAATGAAAGCGCTCCTGCTCATCACCACAGTCTTGGGCTCTGCTTGGGAGGCTGACGCCCAGGTTTACACCTGGCAATTCCACGACGTAACCGGCAGTCCGGTGAGCGCACAAATCATTAGCGCCGATCACAATTTTCCGGACGATGCCGCAATTGGCGGGCCTCTGATGACACCAACAATATCGTCCGCTTCCTTTTTCATAGATGACTTATCGCTCAATCTTAATCTTGCCCCCGGGATCGATGCCTATTTGCAAACTATGGGGCCTGTCGAAATTCAGGGCACGTATGCGCCGGATGGAGGAAGCGGCATGTGGATAGGACCGCTTAAGGGATACGCGCCGGTGCTGGTCTTTGCTGGCGTCAACTTTACCATCAATCCCGCGGAAAACTTCCCGAACGCGCCCGATCCCCAACAATGGTCATATATGGCGAATGGCATGCAACTCGCCGGGTCGGGGTATTGGGAACTGGAAAGCACACCAGAGCCCTCCACCTTGGCATTGTCACTACTATTTCTTTCGGGCATCAGGTGGGTGATCGTTGATCGGAAAAAACATTCCTTTGACCTTTCTTGATGCTCTGCTAACTCACGAAATTCGTGTCTCCCTTTCGTATTCCTTGAGTTCCTGAGCGGCCTTCGCGAGAAATCTCTCCCGTGTCTCGGCGCCTGCGCGGTTAATCTTCCATTCCGCAATCCGCTCACCGAATTCGGCGCTTTAGCTATCTTCCCAACACCGCCACCGCCTGGGTCGTGACTTCCACCAGCGTGTTCGGGAACAGGCCGAGATAAAGCATTCCCGCTCCGCAACCGTATAGCGCAATCCGCACCGCTGGGGAAATTGGGATGGGCGACAAATCCGGCGCTTCCTTCGACCAATAAATCGCCCGAATGACTCCGAAGTAATAATAGATTGAGATGACCACGCCGAAAATCGCCGCAGCGAGAAGCCAGTAATAGGCCGGGTTGGTGGCGCCTTGAAAAACCACCTCGCGAAGCAGCAGGAATTTCCCGAAGAATCCCGCGAGCGGCGGGATACCCGCCAGCGAAGTCATGGCGAGGGTCAGCGTCGTGGCCAGCAGGGGCGAGCGTTGATTCAATCCCGCCAGTGCCGAGATGTCTTCGCCGTCCACGTTCCGCATCACGAGGCAAATGACCAGGAATGCGCCCAGAACCGTGAACAGGTAACCACCCAGATAGTAAAGGACGGCCGAGCGCCCTGCCCCGCTGAGCACGGCCACGCCCATGAGCATGTAACCGGCATTGGCAATGCTTGAATAACCGAGGAGGCGCTTGAGATTGCGTTGGGGCAGCGCGCAGAGATTGCCGTAAAGGATCGTAATGATGGAAATAACAATTAGCAGCGTGGTCCAGTGCGCCGTAACTCCGGGAACGGCGCCGAACAGCACGCGCAGCAGGAGGACAAATCCCGCGGCCTTGGAACCCACCGCCAGAAATGCCGTGGTGGGCGTGGGTGAACCTTGATATACATCCGGCGCCCAGATTTGCGCCGGGAACGCGGCGATCTTGAATCCAATGCCCACCAGCACCAGCAGAATGCCAAACAGGAAAATCTTGTTTTCCCTCAACGACTCGGACATTGCTGCAATTTCACCGAAGTTTAACTTTTTGGTCGTTCCGAAAACGAGCGCAATGCCATAGACCATGAAAGCGGAAGACAACGCGCCGAGTATGAGATACTTGACGCCGGCTTCGAGTGAGAGCAGACGATTACGCTGGAAACTCGTCAGGATATAGAACGTGACCGTGATAAGTTCAATTGAGACGAAAAGCAGGCTGAAATCATTGGCAGAGGCGGAGAACATCATGCCCGCAAGCGCAAAAAGCAGCAACGCGTAGAATTCAGAAATGCCCGTCTCAATGCGGTCCGCGAATTCGACGGACATCACCAGCACCACGATGGCCGCGAGCAGGAAAAAGCGCTTGAAGAATAGCGCCAGACCGTCGAGCACGTACATTCCGTTGAACGCTGTCTGGGCAGCGTCACCGTGAAGCTTGAAACTGCCGGCCAGGATCAAACCCAGCACGAGGGCGGCCAGCCAGCCGAGTTTTCGCTTGTCGGCCGGCGGCGTCCACAAATCCGCCAGCAGAATGCCCAACCCGAGGGCCAGAACCGCAATTTCAAGGATGAGTAAGCGGGTGTTCATTCAAAATCAGCGTCTCTGGTCCGCCAGGGCCATGGTTGTGCCGGTGGCCGGCCTGGCGGCAGAGGCGGATTGGACCGGCAGAATTCTGGCGACCGCCGGTTTAATCTTGTCCACGAGCAAACCCGGGAAGAACCCGAAGACCAGCAGGCTCGTCAGCAGCACGAGATAGGGGACTTTTCGCAGCGGCCACGTGGATTCCACGACCGCCATCCATTTGTCCGGGAGCGGGCCGTGCAGGATGCCGCGGATGGCGCGCGTCATGTACACCGCGCCAATGACAAGCGCGCTCCAGACCGCCAGACTGGTGATCAGGTTAAATTTTTTCCAGGCTCCAAAGAACACGGTGACCTCGCCGGCGAAATTGGCAAAACCCGGCAGACCGCATCCGGCAAACATGGCCATGATCAGTACGCAACCTACAAAGGGCAGTCGGCGCAATAGGCCGCCAAGTTGCGCGATTTCCAAGGTGCCGGTCTGTTTCTCGAGGTAGCCGCTCAATGCAAAGGTCAGTGCCGCCAGAAACCCGTGCGCAATCATCACCAGCACGGCACCCGTTACGCCGATGAGATTGAAGCTGGCAATGCCCAGAAACACAAAGCCCATGTGCGCGACGCTGGAATAGCCGATGAGCCAGTTGAGATTTTTCTGGCGCATGGCCACCATCCCGCAATACAGGATGTTGCCCAGGCAGAGCCACGCGATGACGTGCGCCCATTGCGCGACCGCCCCGGGCATCAATGGCAGGGCGATGCGCAGCAGGCCATACAAACCAAATTTTTTCAACACACCGGCGTGCAACATCGCCGTGGGCGTGGGCGCGGAACCATATCCGAGGGGAGCCCAGGTATGGAACGGCCAAAGTGAAATCAGAATTCCAAACCCGAAGAGCAGCAGTGGAAAGATAAAACCCTGGTCGGCGGTCGAAAGCGGGTTTTGGCGGACGTGATTCGTGAGCTCGACGATGTCAAAGGTGTTTGCGCCGGAACGCAGGTAAAGCGCAATCAGGCCAACCAAAGAAATCAACGCACCGAGGCTCAGGTACAGCGTGATCTGGAAGGTCGCATAGTTCTTGTTTTCGCCCCGGCCCCAAACGCCAATCATGATGAATGTCGGCACCAACGCGAGCTCGTGGAAGAAGTAAAAGAAAAACAAATCGAGCGATGCAAACGCGCCCAGGATGCCGCCCGTCATCACCAGCAGCAGGATGTAGAATTCCTTTTCGCGTTCGCGAATTTCCCACGAGACCAGCGATGCGGCGAAGGCCACAACCGCGCCCATAAGAATGAGGCCGGCGTTCAAGCCGTCCACGCCGACGTGGTAGCCAATGCCGAGGGACCTGACCCAGGTGGCGTGTTGTTCGTATTGAAAGCCCTCGGCATTGTTGTCGAATTGCCAGAACATCTTCACCGCCAGGACCATGACGATGAAGGTCACCACCACCGCCACGAGGCGCATCACAAACTTGTAATCGCGCGGTACAAGGCAAAGCAGAAACGCCGCCACGAGCGGCCAGCCGATGATGTAGGTGAGGATGGACATGGTTATTTTACCAGCACGAAGTAAAGGACGATGGCGACGCCCAGCACGAGCGTGAAGGCGTAACCCTGCAGACTGCCGGACTGCACCTGCCGCAACGCCCGCCCAAACAAATCCGTGCATCCGGCGGACAGCCGCACGATGCCGAAAATGATCCAGCGGTCAAAGGCGTCGGCGAGTTTGGCGGCGGCTTCCTGGGTGCAGGGGATGAGGATGCGTTCGTAAAATTCGTCAAAGTAAAACCGGTTGCGCATGGCCCGCGACAGCCAGCCAAGTTTTTCGGGCAGCGGATCGGTAACGCGACCGCGGTAGCAGGCGAAAGTCATGGAGAAACCGAGGATGACCGCGAACAGCCCAAACAACGCGCCCAGCGGCGAGGCGCTGAAGGGTTCCAGAAGTTGCGCGGCAAAACCCATCGACGGCACGGCGCCTTCCGCGTTGAATTCTGATGCGTAGAGCGTGCCTATTCCGATGAAGCCGCCGATGATGCTGAGCACGGCCAGCACGCGCAACGGCCAGATCATGATGCGGGGCGATTCGTGCGCGTGGCCGGCGGCATCGGATTTTTCGCCGCCATAGAACACTACGAGCGCGAGCCGGAACATGTAAAAGGTGGTCAACATTGCAACCACCACGCCGAGAATGAAAAGCCCGATTTGATGCGAATTCAGCGCCGCCGAAAGAATGCCGTCCTTGCTGTAAAATCCGCTCAGGGGCGGGAAACCGCACAACGCGAGCGTGCCGGCCATGAACGTCCAGTAGGTGACGGGCATTTTATTTTTCAACGCGCCCATCCGCCAGATGTTTTGTTCGTGATGCAGGGCATGAATGACCGAGCCCGCGCCGAGGAACAGGAGGGCCTTGAAGAAGGCATGCGTGGTCAGGTGAAACATCGCCGCCGCCGGACCGCCCACTCCGACGGCCATGACCATGTAACCCAGTTGCGAAAGTGTCGAATACGCAAGGATGCGTTTGATGTCGTTTTGCTGAACAGCAATGACAGCGGCCAGCAGAGCAGTGAACCCGCCAACCCACGCGATGACTGGCAACGCACCGCTCGGCTCCAGAAGGAAATACACCCGGCAGAGCATGTAAACGCCAGCGGCCACCATCGTCGCCGCATGGATCAAGGCGCTGACCGGCGTGGGACCTTCCATGGCGTCCGGCAACCAGACGTGCAGGGGGAATTGCGCGCTTTTGCCGACCGCACCGCAGAATATCAGCAGACCCGCGAGGAACAACATGGTTGTAGTTCCTCCGTGCGCGGCCAGATATGCCGCGACAGCCGGTTTTACTTCCGCAAATGAAACCGAGCCGAACATGGACCAGACCAGCAGAATGCCGAGCAGGAAGCCGGCGTCACCGATGCGATTGCAGAGGAAGGCCTTCTTGCAGGCATCCCCGGCGGCCTCTTTCTCATACCAAAAACCGATGAGCAGATAACTGGATACGCCCACCAGCTCCCAAAAGATGAACATCATCACGAAATTATCGGCCAGCACGATCCCAAGCATGGAAAACATGAACAGGCTCAAGCAGGCGAAGTAGCGGCCGTAGGCGCGGTCGCCGCGCATGTAACCGGCGGAATAGATGTGAATGAGGCCGCCGACGCCGGTGACGACCAAAGCCATGGCCAGACTGAGGTGGTCCAGCTTCAGGCTGATGTCTACCGCCAGGTCGCCGATCCACAGCCAGTTGATGCTGGTGGGCCGCAGGGAGTCAGCGCCGGATGCGCGCAGGATGCCGAAAAGAATTACGGTGGTGACAAAGGAAATGATGACGGCGCTGATGGAAATCTGGGCGCTCAAGCGCCGGGAATGGCGCGTGAACATGGCGATGATCCCGGCCGCCACCAGAGGTGGCAGCAGGATCAACCAGGCGAAAGGTTCAGCGTTTTCAAACATGGCGCTACAATTTCATGGCCGTCAGATCCTCGACATGCGCGGTCTGGCGTTTGCGATACAGTGCAACGATGAGCGCGAGGCCAACAGCGACTTCGGCGGCCGCGACGGTGATGATGAAGAAAACGACGATCTGGCCGTCTAGTATGCCGTTGAAGTGCGAGAGGGCGACGAGAGCCAGGTTGGCCGCGTTCAGCATCAATTCCAGGCACATGTAAATCACAATCAGGTTCCGGCGCATGATGACGCCGAGCAGGCCCAGGCAGAAAAGCGCGCCGCTGACGGCGAGATAGTGGTTGAGGTCAATGTTCATTTAATCGGCGCCCTTCGGATTATTTGAGGTCCCTTTTGCTCAACAAAATCACGCCCACCATGGCGACGAGCAGCAGCACGGACAAAATTTCAAACGGCAGCGCGTAGCTAGTGAAAAGCAGATGGCCCAGCAGCGCGGTGTCGCCGTCCGGCCTGGCGGTGCCGGAGGGAAAGACCGCGCCGGAAATGGAGCCCCAGAAGATGGCGCCGATGGCCAGCACGGACACGCCGCCGGTCACGATGCCGAAGAGATTGATTTTCCGGCGCTGCTCCTCTTTGAGATCGAGGAGCATGATGACGAAAAGAAACAGCACCATGACAGCGCCGGCATAGACGAGGACCTGCACGGCGGCGAGAAAGAATGCGTGGAGCAGCACGAAGAGGCCGGCCATCGAAGCGATGGACAGCACAAGAAACATCGCGCTGTTGATAGGATTGCGGTTAAGGATGACCAACGCCCCGCAAACCAAGGTCAACGCCGCAAAAAGATAAAACAGGGTGTCCTGCATTTAGTTATTTCGAGGATTCAACATGGCCGGTCAGGGTGCGATGCCCTGCTCCTTCGCTTCTTCGGCCTTGTGTTTCCATTTCTGAATCTTGTCGTCATGGACGCCGCCCAGCGCGAGCAGTTTTTCCTTGTTGTAAATCATCTCGGCGCGGCTGGTGCCGGTCAGGGAATAATCTTTCATCAGGAAAATTGCCTCCTCCGGGCAGACCTCCTGGCAGAAGCCGCAGAAGATGCACCGCAGCATGTTGATCTCAAATTCCTTAGGCGCCTTCTCGACGTTGCCGGCCTCCGGCGAACCGGCCGGTCCCGGCGGCGTGATGCGGATGGCCTTGGGCGGGCAAACAAACTCGCACAACTGGCAGGACACGCATTTGGTGCGGTCTTCCTGGTCCTTCACGAGATACGGCGCGCCGCGGTAACCCGGCGGCACGGACCACTTTTCCTCGGGATACTGCATCGTCACTTTTTTTCCGAAGAAATGGCGGATGGTGACCTTGAACCCGCCGATGACCGCCGGCAGGTAAAGCCGTTCCCAAAAATTCAATTTGTCGCGTTTGACAATCATTTTAATTTCGCACGGCCCACAGAATTCCCGCGGTGAGCAGAATGTTCGCCAGCGCCAGCGGGATGAACCGCCGCCACCCCAGGTCCATCAACTGATCATACCGGAACCGCGGCCACATCCAGCGCACCCAGATGATGAGGAGCATTACCACCACGACCTTTGCGAGAAAGACGCCGATGTGCATCACACCAATCACCAGGTTGTCGCCCGCTGTCTGATCAAGGCCGAACCACGGCAGCGTCCAGCCGCCAAAAAACAACGTCACCATCATCGCCGATGATGTGATCATGTTGGCATATTCGCCCATGAAGAACATGGCAAATTTCATGGAGCTGTATTCGGTGTTGTAACCCCCGACGAGTTCGGTCTCGCACTCGGGCATGTCAAACGGCAGACGGTTGGTTTCCGCGAAGGCGGCGATGAGGAAAATGGCAAAGGCGAGCGGTTGTTTGAAAACCAGCCAGTTTGGCAGCAGCCATGGAACCAGGAAGCCGGCCTGGTAATCAATGACCCTGCTCAGGTTCAGATTGCCCACCAGCAGAAACACCGGAATGACCGACATGCCCATCGCAATTTCATAGGAAATCATCTGCGCGCTGGAACGGATGCCGCCGAGGAACGGATATTTGGAATTGGCGGCGTAGCCCGCCAGCACGATGCCATACACACCCAGAGAAACGATGCCGAAGGTGTAGAGAATGCCGACGTTGAGGTCGGCAATGACCATTTTTTGGCCGCCGATTTGCGAGCCAAAGGGAATGACCGCCACGGTCAGGAACGCGGGAATCATCGTGATGGCCGGCGCGAGCCAGAAATAGACCTTGCGGACATGGGCCGGGGTGAAGTCTTCCTTGAGAAATGACTTGAGGCCGTCGGCGAGCGGCTGCCAGATACCCCAGCTTGCGAGCAATGGCCCAAGGAACGGGATGCTGCCGATGAGCGGCAGTGTGACGCGGTTTGGCCCGACACGGTCCTGGATGAAGGCAGAAACTTTGCGTTCGGCCAGCACGGCATAAGCGACCATCGTGAGCAAGATGGCCACAACGACAACGATTTTCACTACGCTCCACAGCACGAATGCCTGCCCCGGCGTCAGCGTCAGCGCCGCCAGCATCGGAGTCATGGTTTGGAGATCGTGCATTTTAAATCAAATGGGAACGGTGACGCCGGTGTCGCCCAACCCGCCCCAGGTCAGGCCCTTGAACGCGGGAACTTCCTGCGCCATTAAATTAAACAAGCCCTCGATGCTCGCGTAACCGTCCTGGCCGGTGACATTGAGGACGAGTTCATGCAAAAACTCCCATTCAGGCCGGGCATCGCCGCGCGGTTCGACAGCCTTCATGAATTTCTGCACCCGGCCCTTGCCATTGGTGAAGGAGCCGCGCTTCTCGGCATGGGCGCAGCCGGGCAAGAGATAATGCGCCAGCTCGGTCGTCGGGTTCGGCAGAATGTCGCTGACGACCAGGGTGTCCAATCGGACAAGCAAATCACGGCTGATGCCGTGCTTCGTGACATCCTCGCCAAAAACAATCAGCGTCTTGATCGCGCCGCCGGCAATACCCTCCGCAATCCGCGGCAGGGTCGCGCCCATTTGCGCGGGCGAGATGCCCGTGAGTTTCGCACCGTTGCTGTTCGGGTTGCGGTCGGGACTGACCAGCAGCTTGTCGCCCGCTTGCGCGCGCGTGACAGAATCCGTTAGCGCATTGAATTTGCGCGCAAGCTTGGCGAGCAGGAAAAGTTCCTCGTTCGTCTGGCGGGCGGAGGCGACGATGGCGACCGAACCCGGCGCGGCCTTGGCCAGGCGTTCGGCGATTTCACGCACGGCAACAGTCCAAGTGATGCGTCCGCCGCCGGCGCCGGGATTCTGGCGCTTAAGTTCGGTGAGACGATTGGGCGCACCAATCCATTTATAATTCAGGCGGCCGGAGTCGCACATCCACGCGGAATTGACGGCGTCGTTTTCGCGCGGCTCGTAGCGGAAAATTTTCTCCTCGCGCGAACCGATGATGATGTTGCAGCCGGTGGCGCAACTCGTGCAGACACTTTTGGTTTCCTTGAGAAACCAGACGCGCATCTGAAAGCGAAAATCCTTGGAGGTCAGCGCGCCGACGGGACAGATGTCCACGGTATTGAGCGTGTAATTGTTGTCAAAAGCGTTGCCGGGATACGCGCTGAGGGTGTTGTAGCTGCCGCGATTGACAATGCCGAGCGCGTCATCGCCCGCAATGTCCCGCGAGAACCGGATGCAACGGGTGCAAAGGATGCAACGCTCGTCGTCGAGAACAATGCGTGGACCGAGGTCCACGTGCTTGGGTTTGTGGACTTTTTCCTCGGCGAACCGGCTGTTCGCCTGGCCATAGTCGACGGAATATTCCTGGAGCTTGCATTCGCCGGCTTGATCGCAAATGGGGCAATCGAGCGGATGATTGATGAGGAGAAATTCGAGAACGCCTTCGCGCATCTGTTTGACGCCGGGCGTGGTGGTGTAAATCTCCATGCCTGGGGAGATGGGCGTGGCGCAGGCGATGGCGGGGCGGGGAGACTTGGCAATCTTGGGCGTGCCGTCGGGGTTGAGCAGCGGCTTGCGGTCGGGGCCCATGGCGGGCGTGCCGAATTCGACGAGGCACATGCGGCAGTTGCCGACGACGGGCAGCTTGGGATGGTAGCAATAATGAGGAACGTCCACGGTGGCCAGCGTGCAGGCCTGGATCATGGTGGTGGCCGTGGGTTTGCCGGTGAGCGGGTCTGGCATCGTCTTGGGCACGGCGATTTCCCGGCCATCCACCTTGACCTTGATGGTGTCCACCGGCGGCGGCACGGGTTTGGTTTCGGTTGTTGGTTCAGCAGGCATGTTTAACCGCGGTGAATATTCAGGATCCGGTTCATGATTTTTGATCCTGCCAAGATTGTTTGACTAATTCTCCGATCCTCGCAAAAAGTTCAGCGTTGTCATCGATGAATTTCCGGTCAACGGACAACTTAAAATACTTGCCGCTCGAATAAGGAATATTTTTTGTATCGAGAATCTCAGCGACACGTGGCAAAAGATTTCCATCAACCCAAAAATTCAACCATGACTTATTCCCTCTCGTTCTCTTGTAAAACCAGAAATACATATCGTTGTCGATAAGCAAAGACACATACGATTTTACAAATCTCAATTCGACCTTTGGAAAAACCTTCTCGAGGGCCTTAACAAGTGATTGCGCATTTTCGATGGTCCACGGCGCGTTCGTCTTCCACCAATCCTCGTTGTAAACTTCTCCGCGGCCTTCGGGCTCTTCTTCCGCGTCTTCAAAAAGATCAACGACTTTAACAAAATGTAAGGCCCTCTTCCCATCGGCATCGATAAGATTCGCTTGTATGCCGACCATTGGGATAGAGAGGCTGAGCAGGTGCACCACATTGAAAAACCGCCGGGTGATTGACTCGGCAACTAGTACAGCTATATGCTTGCGGTTCGGAAATCGTCTTTTTTCGAGATCCCAATATTCAATTGTGCGGATTATGTGGCTCTCGTCCGTAGCCCCCAACATAACCTCTACCTCATAATACGTGTCGTCTTCAGGGTCTTGGAGGAGCAAATCGAGCCGACCGCCCTTCGATTGGCGCTGCTCGCGCCGGAGCACAACAAGATCCCCAAGTCCGAGAATTGTAGGATTCTCATAAAGCTGATCCTGGAGCCAAAACTCGTCATGTCCGCAGTCCCGGATGCTCAAAGTTTTCGAAATGGCAATTGAATCGACCATTGTTTTCAGATTTTACCGCGATGCAGGTCGGCAATGGGGAAAATCATTTCGTAATCTCCCCACATCAAATCACCGTAGTGCAAGCGGAAGCTTTTAAACTTCCGTAATTGCCGATACTGCGCGAGGTCCGGGTTGCGCGCCTTGCGCAGGAACGGCTCAAAGTCCATGACCCGAACCTTGCCATCGCTGAACGTCAGACGAATGTTGTAGCCGGAAACGTATTTCGCTTCCGTGATCTCCAGGTAGTTTGCTGTTTGCGCTTTCATTTCAATCTTCGCGTAATGATTTCCGGCCTGCTTTGCTTCTTGAGCACAAAGAAGTCCACCCACCGGTGGACAATATCCTTGGCCTTCGCTCTGACCAAGACCTGAAAATCTCTCATCTTGCCGCTGGCCAGGGGTGGCCTCCCTTTCACGTTCGAGAAACGAATCCGCAACACTTTGCCATCCTTCAGAATGATCTCCGCCCTCGCCTGACCGCCTTGAAACTCGCCATGAACGTGAATCGGCTCGTGTTCATTCGCGTAGAAGAACACAATCAATCCAAAATACTCGTACAGTTTCGGCATGGCAATGTCAGTGTTGCGGGCTGGCGGCAATCTTCATTTCACCCGTGGGTCCGGCGCCGGTTGTCTGGCTGGCGCGGCGTTTTTCATCGGCTTCGCCCCTGGCTACAAAATCATCTTTGAACTTGGCGACGAAGCTTTGGACGGGCCAGGAACAGGCCTCGCCAAACGCGCAAATAGTACGACCGCCGGGGATGTTGTCGGCGATTTTTACCAGGTAATCGGCGTCCTGCTTGCGGCCTTCGCCGTGAGTGAGGCGGTGGAGGGCCTTGCTCATCCAGAGCGAGCCCTCGCGGCAAGGAGTGCATTGACCGCAACTTTCGTGAGCGTAAAATTCGCTGATGTTGGCGAGGGCGGCGACGATGTCGGTGGAATCATCCATGACAATAATGGCGCCGGAGCCGGACATGCTGCCGGCGGCCATGAGCGAATCAAAATCATAAGGCAGGTCGAGCATGTCCACCTCCTGCTCGACGTCCTTGCCGTCCACCTTTTTCTTGAGTTTGAATTTTTCGCCGGCCTTGAAAATCTTGGCGGAGGAACCGCCGGGGATGACGGCCTTGAGCTTGCGACCCGGGCGGAGGCCGCCGCCGAACGCGGGGTCGTTGATGAGCTGGCCGATGGTGGCCTTGCCGACTTCGATTTCGTAGTAGCCCGGCTTCTTGACGTGACCGCTGACGCTGACGATGCGCGTGCCGGTGTTGTTGGGCGTGCCGAGCTTGGCAAATTCCCCCGCGCCGAGCGCAACGATGTGTTTGACGGCACAAAGGGTCTCGACGTTGTTGACGATGGTCGGGCACTGGTAAAGGCCGAGCACGGCGGGAAAGTAGGGCGGCTTGATGCGGGGATAGGCGCGCTTGCCTTCGAGGGATTCAATGAGGCCGGTCTCCTCGCCGCAAATGTAGGCGCCCGCGCCGCGATGCACGTAAATTTCGAGATCGTAACCGCTGCCGAGAATATTTTTGCCGAGGAAGTTTTTCTCACGCGCCTCCTTCAGAGCCTTGTTCAAAAGCTTTGCGCCTTCGGGCATCTCGCCACGGATATAAATGTAGGCAAGCTTCACGTCGTTCGCGAAGCAGGAGATGATCATGCCCTCGATCATCTGGTGCGGATCCTTGTGGAGGATCTGGCGATCCTTGAAGGTGCCCGGTTCGGATTCGTCGGCGTTGCAGATAAGATAGATGGGCTTGCCGCTGCGGCGGTCCACGAACGACCATTTGAGGCCGCAGGAAAAGCCCGCGCCGCCGCGGCCGCGCAGGCCGGAGAGTTTCACGTCCTCTCGAATCTGCTCCTGCGGCGACATTTTTTTGCCCTCGGGCAGGTCCTTGGGTTGAATGGCCAGGGCCTTCTTCAGCGTTTCATAACCGCCATGGCGCAAATAGCAGTCGAGGTCCGGTGTGTAACCGGGCTGGTCGGCGTATTTGAGGATGAGACGGTATTCTGAGGGCATGGGCTGGTTAAGTGCGGAGCGCGGAGTGGTTCCAATCAAAAGCGCGGCTTGACTGGCGGGGCAGTTTGGGTAGCTTTAATGCGCAATTTTGCCCGATGGTGTAATGGTAGCACAACAGACTCTGAATCTGTTTGTCATGGTTCAAATCCATGTCGGGCAGCCAATTTCCATCTTCGATTTCGGATTTGTGATTTTGGATTGCGGAAATGGTCATTTGCATTTCTCCAAAATTTGTTCCGCCTTTTCATAGGAGACGCCCTCGTGAAAAACATCGTTGCACATCATGACGGGAGCGGTGCCGCAACTGGCCAGACATTCGACAAATTCGACGGAGAATTTGCCGTCCACGGTCGTCTGCAGGCCGTGGGCGTGGGTGTCGAGCCCGAGCCTTTTGCAGAAATAATCGCGAAGCTGATGCGAGCCGCCGAGGGCGCAACTGAGCGTGCGGCAGACCTTGATCTGATATTTGCCGGCGGGCTGCTGCCGGAACATCGGGTAGAAGGTGACGAGTTCGTAAACGTTGATGGGCTGCAAATCCAGCCGCGCGGCGACCCATTCGACGGCTTCCTTTGAGATGTGGCCGAAGTGCTCCTGCAGCGCGTGCAAGAACATGAGGGACGCGCTCCGCTTCTGCGGATAGTGCGAGACGAGCTCGTTCAACTCGGCCTCAAGCTGCGGTGGAACGGCGAAACTCATTTCAGCAGGAGGCCTCCAGCATCCAGAGGCTCTTGTCGAGTTTGCGCGAAATTTCCGTGAACAGGTCAGCCGTGTCGGCGTCGCCCAGGTCCGCGGAGGAATCGATGGCGGCGCGGATGGAATTGGCGGTGCGGGCAAACCGGTCCGCGATGGTTTTGACGTAGTCAGCCTCGGAGGAAATGTTTTCCGGCCATTCGGGCAGTTGCGAGGCCTGCGCGGTCATGCGGACGGTGCCGCGCGGGTAACCGCCGATCTGCACGGCGCGCTCGGCGACGTCGTCCCAATGCTCTTCCGCAGTGTCGGCCATGGCGTCGAAGAGCAGGTGGAGCTGGTAGAATTTCGTGCCGCGGACGGTCCAATGCGCCTGCTTGGTCTGGGAATAGAGGTCGCCGAGATCGGCGAGCGCCTGGTTGAGGAGGGCGATGAGCGCGCCGCGGGATTTGGCGGGCACGCTGTTCCGGGTGGGGTTCGTTTTTGAATTTTTCATGGTGGCATCTCGGGGTTAACGGTCACATTCCCCCATGACAAAGTCCAGCGAGCCGAGAACGGACACGGTGTCGCTCATCATGCAGCCGGGAAGCATGTGGGAGAGGATGCCGAGGTTGACAAAGGAAGGTGCGCGGATTTTGAGCCGGTGGGGCGTGCCGCCGCCGCGGCTGTTGATGTAAAAGCCAAGTTCGCCCTTGGGATTTTCCGCCCCGAAATAAATTTCGCCGGGCGGGGCGTTTTCGCCCTGGGTCACGAGAATAAATTGGTGGATGAGTTCCTCCATCTTGGTGAGGACTTTTTCCTTTGGCGGCAGGACGGTTTTGCCGTTGGGAATGGTAACGGGGCCGCCAGGCAATTGGTCGAGACACTGGTGGAGAATGCGCACGCTCTGGCGCATTTCCTCCATGCGGACAAGGTACCGGTCGTAGCAATCGCCGACGGATCCGGTGGGAATGTCAAATTTCAACTGGTCGTAAACGAGGTAGGGATGGGCCTTGCGGAGGTCATAATCCACGCCGCTGCCGCGGAGGTTGGGGCCGGAGAGGCCGAAATCAATGGCGTCTGCCTTCGAGATGACGCCGATGTCGCGGGTGCGGTCCACAAAGATGCGGTTGCGCGTGAGGAGTTTTTCGGATTCGTCGAAGTTGACGACGACCTCGTGAAGAAACTTGCGGCATTGGTCCGTCCAGCCGGGCGGCAGATCCCGGGAGACGCCGCCAATGCGGGTATAGGTGGTGGTGAACCGCGCGCCGGTGAGGGCCTCGATGAGATTATAAATCTTTTCGCGCTCGGTAAACGTGTGCAGGAAAACGGTGAGCGCGCCGACATCCATGGCAAACGCGCCGAGGCCGAGCAAATGGGAGGAAATACGGGCAAGCTCGCAGCACATGACACGGATGTACTGGCAGCGGGGCGGGAGATCCTGCTGGATGCCGTGAAGCTTTTCGACAGCGAGGGCGTAGGCG
>Ga0210398_10003340_pt1 | contig 15416 bp, 15 predicted proteins | sample IncBWC4OmetaG_FD_161047 | JGI IMG/M metagenome (GOLD analysis project Ga0210398, IMG submission 161047) | Forest soil microbial communities from Barre Woods Harvard Forest LTER site, Petersham, Massachusetts, United States - Inc-BW-C-4-O | ecosystem: Environmental > Terrestrial > Soil >...
GCTGATCACCGATGGCCGTTTTTCCGGCGGCAGCCATGGCTTCGTGGTCGGGCATTTGTCGCCGGAAGCCGCTCTCGGCGGGCCGCTGGCGCTGGTGAGGACCGGCGATGACATTACAATTGATGCGCGGCGCCGCGAAATCACACTGCATGTGGCGGCGGCGGAACTCAAGCGACGCCGCAAATCTTGGATCGTGCCCAAACCCTACGCGCGCCGCGGTGCCCTGGCCAAATATTCTCGGCAGGTCAGCAGCGCCTCCTTGGGCGCCGTAACGGATCTTCCGGGGAACGATATCGCTTGACTCAAGATGGCATGATGTCTGACGTCCATATCAGACATTCTTGTCTTACATCGTGCTTGCAGTTCGGGCGGGATATGTGTCAGTCTTCTTAACTCGCCGAAGGGAACTTGAAGGGACGCTGTTGGGTTCACCAGCAGCAAGTTCGAGGCGTGCGCGATGCGCAAGATCATGATTTAGGGGTAGGGTCGAACTGACTTATGTATAGATACGAACAGCCATCGTTATTCTCCGGCAAGAGGGGCGCGGCCCTCATCGCCGTCATCCTGTTGCACGTTCTGATCGTGTGGGGATTTTACTCCGGCCTGGCCGGCCAGCTGGTCCAGAAGATCATCCCGCCCGTCGAAATCGCGCAGATCGAGAAGCCCAAAGAAGTCGACAAGCCGCCCCCACCCCCGCCGAAGCTCGAAGAAATCAAACCTTATGTTCCTCCTCCGGAGTTCGTGGATATCCAGGCGGCTCCGCCGGAGACCACGGCGATCTCCGTGGTGACGCAGGAAAGGGCACCGCCGCCGCCGGCGCCGGTCGCGGCACCCGTGCAGCATACGATCATCGGGGCGAAGATGGATCCGAAGCATCCGTTCAAAATCGGCGAGGAGTACTACCCCGACGCGTCCAAGCGCGCCGGTGAGGAAGGCCGTTGCATCGTGCTGGCGCATGTCGCCGCAAACGGTAATATTCTGGACGCCCAGATACAAACGAGTTCTGGTTTTCCGCGCTTGGATGATGCCTGTTTGAAGGGCGTGAAGGGACAGAAGGCGCTTCCAGGCATGGAAGACGGCAAGCCGGTAGACGGTCAATTCGCATTTGCAATCGTGTGGAAGCTGACGGGCAAGTAGCCGTTGCTTCGCTTAAGGTTTATCTCACTTCATTAATACTTACGCTTTATAAAGTAGAGGGAATCGGTCAATGCAAGAGACAGTTGTTGAAAATCCATATGGCCTTGGTGCGCTGATTGCCAATGGCAATATCGTTAGCAGATCGATCCTCGCGGTTTTGTTGATCATGTCGCTGATGACCTGGTTCATCATGATCACCAAGTTTTTCGATCAGCGCCGGCTGCGCATTCAGGCGATCGAAGCCGAGAAGGAGTTCTGGAGTTCTGCCAGCCTGACCGATGCCATCGGCAAGCTGAAGGGCGGCTCCAATCCGTTTCGCGCCCTGGCGGAAACGGGCAAGCAGGCCTACGAATACCACGAGTCCAATAAGACGCGTCTCTCGGGCGCGATCGGCACCAGCGAATGGATGACCGAGTCGCTGCAGCGCACCGCCGATGCCATCATCAGCCGCATGCAAACCGGCCTGCCGGTGCTCGCTTCGGTCGGCGCCACGGCACCCTTCGTCGGCTTGCTCGGCACCGTGATCGGTATTTACAACGCGCTCATCGCCATCGGCGTTTCGGGGCAGGGTTCCATTGAAAAAGTCGCCGGACCCGTCGGCGAGGCCTTGATCATGACCGCCATCGGTTTGGTGGTCGCGGTACCCGCGGTGCTGGGCTACAACGTTCTCTTGCGCCGCAACAAGACCGTGCAGGAGCGGGTCAGTCACTTTACCCATGAGTTGCATGCGTACCTGATTTCGGGCGTCAAGATGGGCCTCGGGATGGACAAGCCGCCGGCCGCGATCGGCAAGCCGCCCGCCGCAGCCCTCGCTCGCTAGGATCAACGCTTCATGGCGCTACACGTATCAGGCGGTGAAGAAGAAGGCGTGGCGATGTCGGACATCAATGTCACGCCGCTCGTGGACGTGATGTTGGTGTTGCTGATCATTTTCATCATCACCATCCGGGTCATCCTTCAACAGGTACCGCTGACACTGCCCAAGGCGACCAATCTGGTCACGCAGACGCGGCCGGAGAACATCACCATCGCCGTCGACAAGCAGGGTGCCATCTACTGGAACACCAAGCTGTTGTCGGGTCAGGATGAGCTCCAGACGATGCTGCGTGGGATCGTGCGACAGGAACCGCAGCCGGAAGTGCACATTCGGGGTGATTCGAACGTGCGGTATCAATTTGTGGGCCAGGTGCTCGTCGCGACTCAGAGAATCGGTATACGCAAGGTGGCGTTTATCACTGAGCCGGATCGCCCCGGGGCCGGTGCCGGCAACGGCAACTAGGAGAGATTCAAGATGGCCATGAGTGTAGGCGGGAGCGGCGAAGGCCAATCCTATTCAGAGATCAACATGACGCCGCTGATCGACGTGATGTTGGTGCTGCTGATTATTTTCATCATCACGCTGCCCAACCAGACGCACGCCGTCAAGATCGACAATCCGCTGCCGCCGCCGCCCAACTTCGTGCCGCCGCCGCCGCCGGAGGTCATCGATCTGACCATCGATTTCGACGGCACCTTGTTGTGGAACAAGACACCGGTGGACCGCAAGACCCTGCAGGGTTACATCGAGTCAGAGGCGCAGAAGCAACCGCAGCCTGAAGTGCATATCACGGTCGACAAGTTTGCGAAGTACGAAATCGTGGCGCAGACCCTGGCTGACTTGCAGCACCGCGGTCTCAAGAAGATTGGTTTCGTCAACAACGATTTCTTCTAACGACGGTACCCTCCAGTGATATTACGGCGCGTCATGCCCTCATGCGGTGTACGCGCCGTTTGTTTGACCAGAGAGATGCCGGGCACGGGAATCAAGGCCGTGCACAATAAAATTCGGTACATAACGAGGTCTCCTAATGAGTCATTCGATACGCGATAGTCGACACCGCCCTGCGATTGTTTGCCTGATTGCCCTCCTTGGATGCGCGGCCATCTCGCCGGCCGCATTGTCCGCCGACAAGCCGAAGACCCCGGAAATCAGCCGCTCCATCACCAAGGAAATGACGGCGGCGCAGAAGGCGATGCAGGCCCAACAGTGGAACGAGGCGCTGAAAAATTTGGAAGCTGCGGAGGCAAAACCTTCACTGACTGCCTACGATAAGTTGAAGATTGATGAATTCAAAGCCAATTGTTACGTGCGTCTGAACAACCTGAAGGCGGCGCAAACCGCTTACGAAGCCATGCTTGCCACCGGCGCCATCCCGGCGGATGAGCTGCCCAAGACATACCGCGCGCTGTTTCAATTGGCTGCCTCGAACACCCAAGGTGCAAAAGCCATTGAGTTCGGCAAGCAGGCATTCGATGCCGGCGTCATGCAGGGCAATGATCTGTTGATCATGAGCCAGCTCTACTATCAGCAGAAGGATTGCAAGAGCGCCGGGGTCTGGGGCGACCGGGCGATCGCCGCCGCCAAGAAGGCAGGTGAGCAACCCAAGGAAGTGCTGTATCAGATCAAATTGCAGTGTGCCTCGGACAACAGCGAAGCGGCCGGCGAGATTTCAGCGCTCTATGATCTGGTGCGCCTGACCAACAAGACCTCGTATTGGAACAATCTGATTCGCCTGGAGCGCCAGGATGAGCGCGACGATCACAATACCTTGATGATCTATCGGATCATGTACGACACCAACTCCATGCAGGCGGATACGGACTATATCGAAATGGCGCAATTGCTCGGCGATGCGGCATTGCCCGGCGAGGCGCAGATGGTGTTGGAGAAGCTGATGAGTTCCCCGGGGATACTGAAGGATGATCACAAGGAGCGTACCCAGCGCTTGTTGAACGCCATGAAGCTGCGTGCGGATGCGGACAAGAAGGGGCTGCCGGCGCTGGATGCCGAGGCAACCAAGAATCCGGCGGGTCAGCTCGATGTGAAGCTGGGTGAAGTGTATTACGGCGCCGGCGACTATCAGGGCGCGGTAACGGCCATCACCCGCGGCCTGGGCAAAGGGCAGATCAAGCAGCAGGATGAGGCCGACGTGTATCTGGGCCGCGCGCAGGTTCAGCTCAAGAACATCCCTGAGGCGAAGAAGGCCCTGGCCGGGCTCAAGTCCGTGCCAAACGTCAGCCCGCGCGTTCTGAAGCTCTGGGAGCTGTACGCGGAAAAACTCGGCTCATAATCGGATCAAGGAGAGCCAATATGACGATCAAAGCCGGCGATAAGATGCCTGAAGGCACCTTTACCCGCATGACGAAGGATGGTCCTCAAAAGATGACCACGGATCAGTTGTTTGCCGGAAAGACGGTTGTGCTCTTTTCGGTCCCGGGCGCCTTTACGCCGACCTGCGATGCGAAGCATCTGCCCGGCTTCGTGGAACTGGCGGATCAGATCAAGGCCAAGGGCGTCGATACGATTGCCTGCACGGCGGTGAACGACGTGTTCGTGATGAATGCCTGGGGCAAGCATGGCGGCGTCGGCGAGAAGATCCTCATGCTGGCCGACGGCAATGGCGCCTACGTCAAAGCGCTCGGGCTGGAAATGGACGGATCCAAATTCGGCATGGGCACCCGCGGCCAGCGTTTCGCCATGATCGTCAAGAATGGTGTTGCGTCTCGAGTCGACGTCGAGGCGCCGGGTGAGTTCAAGGTCTCCGCCGCCGACTACGTCTTGAAGCAGTTATAGTTCACGGCGGCGCGGCCGGGAGGCCGCGCCGCTATGACTTTGTCATCGCGCGTATCGCCGCGCTCAGCCGAGCCGCACCCGGCCGCGCCGCTCAGCCGATGAGCCGCTCCAGTTCCGGCACGATCTGGAATAGATCGCCCACCAAGCCCACATCGGCGACTTCGAAAATCGGCGATTCACCGTCCTTATTGATCGCCACGATGGTGCGCGCATCCTTGATGCCGGTCAGATGTTGGATCGCGCCGGAAATGCCGATCGCGATGTACATTTCCGGTGAGATGATCTTGCCGGTCTGGCCCACCTGCATCTCGTTCGGTGCGTAGCCTGCGTCAACCGCCGCGCGTGATGCGCCGACCGCCGCGCCCAGTTTGTCGGCCAGACTAAACAGCAATTTGAAGTTCTCCGCGCTGCCAAGCGCACGGCCGCCGGAGATGACGCGCGCCGCGGTTTGCAAATCCGGACGGTCGGTCGAGCCGGACTTGGCTCCGATGTAGCGCGTGTGCGAGGGCAGGGATACGTCCAAGGACTTAGGCGTAACGGCGGCATTTCCGCCGGACGGCGCCGCCTGGAAAGACGCCACGCGCACGGTCGCCACCAGCTTGCGCGAGGCGTCCGCTTCCACCGTCACGATGGCGTTGCCGGCGTAGATGGGGCGCCGAAACCGGTACGCGCCTTCGACCGCCATCAAATCACTGACCTGTGCGACACCGAGCAGCGCGGCCGCTCGCGGCATCAAATCCTTGCCGAAGCTGGTCGAGGGACCGAATACATGCGTGTAGTCGGCCGCCAGCGCGGCGAGTTGCGGCGCGAAAATGGCGGCCAGGGGGTGCAGATTCTCCGGCCGATCGATGCGCAATACAGTTTTTACGCCGCTGAGGGCGGCGGCCTGCGCGGCCACGGCTGCAGTATCGGCGCCGAACACGGCGACCGTGATCTCGGCGTCAGGAATGCCGGTGGCGCAGGTGACGCACTTGGCGGTCGCGGGATTCAGCGCCTTGCCGTCGTGTTCGCCGATGATGAGTATTTTGTGCATCAGATCAAACCCTTCTTCTTGAGAACGTCGACCAGCTCAGCGGCATCTTTGACCATGATGCCCTTTTGACGCTGCGGGGGCGGCTCCGTCTTCAGGGTCTTCAGCCAAGCGGCCGCGCTGACGCCCAGCGCGTCGAGCGAGGTCACGTCCAACGGCTTTTTCTTGGCCTTCATGATGTCGGGGAGTTTGACATAGCGCGGCTCATTCAAGCGCAGGTCCACCGTCACCACGGCAGGCAGGTCGACTTCGATGGTCTCCAGGCCCGCGTCTACTTCGCGGGTGACCTGGGCCTTGCCGCCGGAAATCTCGACCTTCGATGCATAGGTTGCCTGCGGCCGCTCCCAGATCGCCGCCAACATTTGACCGGTCTGATTGGCATCATCGTCAATCGCCTGCTTGCCGAGCAGAATCAAATCCGGATTTTCCTTTTTCGCCAACGCCAGAAACGTCTGCGCAGCCGTCAGCGGTTCTACGCCTAAGTCGGTCTGTACGAGAATCGCGCGGTCGGCGCCCATGGCGAGCGCCGTGCGCAGCTGCTGCTGGGTGTCGGCAACCCCGATGCTGACCGCCACGACCTCGATATTCGAGCCGCGCTCCTTGATGCGCAGCGCCTCTTCGAGCGCTATTTCATCGAAGGGATTTACGCTCATCTTCACCCCGTCGAGCATGACCCCGCTGCCGTCGGCCTTGACCCGGATGCGCACGTTGTAGTCCACGACGCGTTTTATACAGACCATGATCTTCTGCACGTAAACTCCTTAAGCGGTTGCCTGCGGCTCGGCTTTGGCATGCGCCGCGGCCTGTTGTTCCGATAACACGGCGATGATTTTAGCCGCGCACTGGCGCAACTTTGGTAAAAAACGTTCGAGTCCGGTCTTTGGCGGCAGCGCGGAAGCGATGAAGCGCACCGTCAGTGCGGCCAGCGTGCGGTCATTGAGGGGCACCGGAACGCTCAGCGCATATTCATCTGCCAGGCGGCGCTTACGCGTTACGCCCGCGTAGCCCTGGGTTTTGATTTCCGCCAGTGCGCGCAGCAAGGCGCCGCGATCACGGGCCGGCTTGTCTTCTTCCTTGTTGGAGCGGGCCAAAATATCGATCAGCGCATCGCGCTGCGCGGGGGGACAGTAGGCAAGATACACGCGTCCGGCGGCACTGGTGAGCAGAGGGAATTGAAAGCCGGCTGAATAGCGGTCGACCGCCAGCGGCGTGCTGTGATCGGTCGCCTCGCGCAACACCATTTTCGTGCCCGACAGCGTGGCAAGACTCACCGGCCAGACGAGCTCGCTGCATAATTGATGGATGTGGGGCTTGGCGATCAGATTGACCCACGCCTCGTCATCGAATCCTGCGCTCAAGCTTTGGACCATGGCGGTGATCCGATAGCGTTCGTCCGCGGTGTCTCGATAGACGAAGCCCGACGTGCATAGCGTCTCCAGAATTCGATAGACCGTGGTGCGCGGCAGGCGGATCTCGTGCGCCACCTCTGAAACTGTCGCACCGTCGCGTAGATTCAGAATGGTCAGCGCATCAAGACCGCGCATCAGCGCGCGGATGGGGCGGGTTGAATCCATGGAACCTCGATCGTTTAGGCAGCCCTCTAGTTTAAGGAGGCACACTTCCCTTGTCCACCTTGCGGTCAGCCGATAGACTCCCGCGGTGATCCGATACTTTTTTACGAGGCTGGCCGGCGCGATTCCGACGCTGCTGATCATCGTTACAGCGACCTTTTTTTTGATGCGCGCCGCGCCGGGCGGTCCTTTCGACCAAGAGCAAACGCTGCCTCCGGAAATCACGGCGAATCTTCAGAGGGCGTACGGCTTGGACCAGCCGATTTGGACGCAGTACGGACGCTATCTCAAATCGCTGCTTCACGGCGACTTCGGACCGTCGTTCAAGTACAAGGACTTTACGGTCACGGAATTGATCGGGCAGGGATTTCCGGTCACTTTGCAGCTGGGCGTCACGGCGATGGCCCTGGCCCTGATCGCAGGCACGTTGTTGGGGACATTTGCGGCGCTCCATCGCAACTCCGCGGCCGACCACGCAACCATGTCCCTCGCGATGGTGGGCATCGCCATTCCGACATTTGTCGTGCTGCCCTTTCTTGGGCTCCTGTTCGGCGTGTACCTGCACTGGCTGCCCGTGGCAGGCTGGGAATCCGGATCGATCCGGCATCTCGCGCTGCCCGTCATCGCGCTGGCACTGCCGCCCTTGGCGTACATCGCGCGGCTCACGCGCGCCGGCATGCTCGAGGTGCTGCGCAGTAGTTTCATTCTCACGGCTTTCGCCAAGGGCTTGCCGCTTCACACAGTGATTTTGCGCCATGCTCTGCGTCCGGCGCTGATGCCGGTGGCGAGCTACTTGGTTCCCGCCGTCGCCTCGATCATGACGGGGTCCTTGGTGGTCGAATCCATTGCGGGACTTCCCGGCATCGGCCGATATCTGGTGCAAGGCGCGCTCAATCGGGACTACACCTTGGTGCTCGGCATGGTGGTCATTTATTCGACATTGCTCATCGGCATGGGATTGCTGGTCGATCTCTTGTATGCGTGGCTGGATCCGCGCGTGAGACATTGACATGGGTGCATTCGCCGACGAGGCGTGGCAGCGCTTGAGGTCGAATCCCGCGGCCGCTGCGGCTCTGGCCGTGATGTGCGCGATCCTGGCGCTGACATGGTTCGGCCCGTGGATCAGTCCGAATGATGCGCACACGCTCGATTGGCTGCACCTCGCGGCGCCGCCCGGCATGCAAAGCTCGCATTGGTTCGGGACGGACCGGCTGGGGCGCGACTTGTTCGTCAGAACGCTCGCGGGCACCCGGGTCAGCATGGCCATCGGATTGGCCGCCAGTGTGGTGAGTCTCCTGGTCGGCGTGACCTATGGCGCGATCGCCGGCTATAGCGGCGGACGCACCGATCACTTGATGATGCGGGTGATCGAAATCTTGAGTGGGTTGCCCCTGATTTTTTTCGTCATCGTTCTCACCGTCATTTTCGGACGCAGCGAGTCGCTGCTGTTCTTCGCGATAGGCGCCGTCGGCTGGCTGACCATGGCGCGCATCGTGCGCGGCCAGACATTGAGCGTGCGCCGGCGGGAATTCATCGAGGCTGCGATCGCATCCGGCGCCGGCACGGTCCGCATCATCTTCCGGCACGTGGTACCCAACGTCCTCGGCCCGGTGATCGTGTATGCCACGCTGACGGTGCCGCAAATCATTTTGTTCGAGAGTTTTTTGAGCTTTCTCGGACTCGGGGTCCAGGAGCCGGGCGCGAGTTTGGGCACGCTGATCTCGGAGGGTGCGGCCGAAATGGAAGCGGCGCCCTGGATCTTGCTGGTACCCGGCAGCTTTCTGGCCCTGCTGCTGCTTTGCTTGAATATCTTTGGCGATGCCTTGCGCGACGCCCTGGATGTCAGGGACGGTTCACCGTGACGCCGACGTTGAGCATCGATGACCTGCGCATCGCTTTTTCGCATCGCGCCGGCAGCGTCGAGGCGGTCGACCGCGTATCGCTTCAGATTGCGCCTTCCGAATGCGTCGGTATCGTCGGCGAGTCCGGATCGGGAAAAACGCAGGTTTTCATGGCCGCCATGGGATTGCTGGCCGGCAATGCCAGGGCCACCGGCAGCGTGCGATTTGAGGGCCGCGAGTTGTTGGGCGCCGATCGGGCGGCGCTCAACCGGGTCCGCGGCTCGAAGCTCACGATGATTCCTCAGGATCCGATGACTTCCTTGACGCCGCATCTGAAAATCGGCATCCAGCTTGCGGAGGTGATGGTCGCTCATCTGGGAAAAACGTGGAGCGATGCGCGATCCAGCGCCGGCCGCATGCTCGAGCGCGTGCACGTGCCGGAGCCGAAGCGCCGATTGAATCAGTATCCGCATGAACTCTCGGGAGGCATGCGGCAGCGGGTCATGATCGCCATGAGTTTGCTGTGCGAACCTTCCTTGGTGATCGCCGATGAACCGACCACGGCGCTCGATGTCACCATCCAGGCGCAGATCATCGAGTTGCTGCGCGCGGTACGCGGCGAATTCGGCATGGCCCTGGCGCTCATCAGCCACGACCTGGCGGTGGTGGCCGGCCTCGCGGACCGGATTTTGGTGATGTATGCCGGCAGAATCGTCGAGGCCGCCGCGGCAGGTGCATTATTCCGCCGTCCGCGCCATCCTTACACCGCCGAGTTGTTGAAGTGCGTGCCGAGCATTTCCGGGCCGCGCTCCGCGCGATTGCCCACCCTCGCCGGTCAGCCGCCGCGGCCCGGTGAGGTGCTCGAGGCGTGCCCCTTTGCACCGCGCTGCTCCCGCGCCGCCGAGCGCTGCCGCGTCGAGCGCCCGCAGCTTGGAGGCCCTGCCGGGGCCCAAGTGGCCTGTCATTTCCCGGTATCCGATGATTGAACCCTTGCTCAAGGTGCGGGATTTATGCGTGGACTTCGGTGCGAATGCCGCCCTCAGGGGCGTCAATTTCGATCTGGCGGCCGGCGAGATCGTCGGGCTCGTGGGCGAATCGGGATCGGGAAAATCGACGCTGGCACGAGCCATTTTGAGGCTGCTGCAACCGGTACGCGGCAGCGTGCAGTTTCTCGGGCAGGATCTGCTCCAGTGTTCCGGCGCGGCGCTGCGCGCGCGGCGCCGCGAACTGCAAATCGTCTTTCAAGATCCGCTCGCGAGCTTGAATCCGCGCATGACGGTGGGGGAAGCGATCGGTGAACCGTTGCAGATCTTCGAACCTAAGCTGACCGCGCGGGCCCGGCAGCTGCAAGTGGATGCCATGTTGGAACGAGTCGGTTTGGCTTCCGCCATGGCGGGCCGGTATCCCCACGAATTCAGCGGCGGACAGTGTCAGCGCGTCGGCATCGCCCGCGCCATGATCCTAAGACCGAAGCTGTTGATCTGCGATGAAGTGGTCAGTTCGCTGGATATGTCCATCCAGGGACAGATCGTCAATTTATTGATCGATCTGCAGCGTGAGGCGGCCATGGCGGTGCTGTTCATCAGCCACAATCTTGCCGTCGTGAGGCACTTGAGCCAGCGCGTCATGGTCATCTACCTGGGAAAACTGGTGGAAATCGCGCCCTGCGATGCGTTGTTCGCCGCACCTAAGCATCCTTATACGCGCGCGCTGCTGGCCGCGGTGCCGCAGCTGCCGAGTGTCATCGCCGCCCCCGCTGCGCCGGCTGCGCCCGCCGTGCCGGTGCTTCCCGCCGAACCCATCCAGCAGGCGCGCTTGATGGCCTCCGGATGCGCCTATCGCGACCGCTGTCCATTCGTGCTGCCGCTGTGCGAGACCACCGAGCCGCCGCTCATCGAGGTCGGTACGGGGCATTGGGCGGCGTGCCACCGTTCGCAGGAGACCCTTATTCCGCTATCCTTCGCGTCATGAAACAACGAAAGCCGGTGCGGGCCAGCGATGGCCTCGCCAATGTGCGTTATGAAATTCGCGGCAAACTGGCGCGGCGCGCGCTCAATCTGGAGCGCCAGGGCTACGACATCGTTTCGCTCAATATCGGCAACCCTTATGCGTTCGGATTTCGCACCCCTGAAACGATGCGGCTGGCCATGATCGAGAATTTGCGCAACAGCGAAGGCTATGTGCACCAGAAGGGAATCTTTCCTGCGCGCGAAGCGGTGGTCATGCAGCAGCAGGAACGCGGAGTGCGCGGAGTCACGGCGGAGGAGGTTTTCATCGGCAATGGCGTGAGCGAGCTCATCGATCTTGCGCTGCGTGCATTGCTGAATGCCGGCGATGAGGTTCTGGTACCGAGTCCCGATTATCCGCTGTGGAGTGCTGCGGTGAATTTGAACGGCGGCCGCGCGGTCCATTATCCCTGCCATGCGGCGCGCTCGTTCATCCCCGACCCGGACGAAATCGAATCGCTGATCACCCGGCGCACCCGCGCCATCGTCATCGTCAATCCCAACAATCCCACCGGCGCCGTGTATCCCCGGGAGATACTGACCGCGATCGCCCGGCTCGCGGAGAAGCATCGGCTGGTGGTGTTGTGCGATGAAATCTACGACCACATTCTCTACGATGACGCCGAGTTCGTGCCCATGGCGACGTTGGTGCACGACACCCTGTGCTGCACCATGAGCGGCTTGTCCAAGGTCTATCGCGCGTGCGGCTACCGTGTCGGGTGGGCGTCCTTCTCGGGCGACACCGAAAGTGCCGCCGAATACCTGGGCGGTTTGGAACTGCTCTCCTCGCTCAGGCTCTGCAGCAACGTCCCGGGCCAGTGGGCGGTGCAGACCGCGCTCGGCGGCTATCAGAGCATTTTGGAGCTGACGCGTCCGGGCGGGCGGCTGTACGAATCACGGCAGGCCATCATCGAGGGTGTCGCGCGCAGCAAGTATCTCAAATTGTCGCGGCCCATGGGCGCCCTCTACGCATTCGTCGAAGTGCGCAGCGAGGCGCTGCCGGATTTCGATGATCAGGCGTTTGCATTGGACCTGCTGGAAAAGAAGCATGTCCTGGTGGCACCGGGAGTCAGTTTCAACGTGGCCTATCGCAACGCCTTTCGCATCACCAACCTGCCGGAGCCGAAGGTCCTCGCCACCGTGTTCACCCGCATCGAGGAGTTGCTCGATGCTCAAGGGGCCGAAGGGCCGGAACTGAAAATCGTCTCTACCGCCGCACAGGTCCGGCAGCACTGAGCGCGGACGCGATTTCTCCCAGCCTGCTCGCAGCCGCGGCGTCCGGCCGCACGGTACTGACACCGAATACGGAGTTGGCCGCGGCGCTTTTCGACGCGATCGAGCGTGCGCACCGCAGTGCCGGCGATCAGATCTGGCCGACGCCGCGCGTGCGCGACTTGGCGGGCTGGCTGCGCGAGCACTATGTGCAGCGACAGCTCGAGGACTCCGAGTCGCCGCGCGTGTTGAGCGACGTCGAGGAGCGCGAGCTGTGGCGGGCGGTCATCGACACCGCAGATCGGAGACAGGAGTTCCTCGATCCGGGCGGTGCCGCGCGCGCCGCGCGGCGCGCAAGGCGCACGCTGCGTGAATACGCCATTCCCCTGCAGGCCCTCATCGAGGATGATTCCGAGGAGGTTCAGGCGTTTCTCGCGTGGAATCACGCCTTTGACGAAAGATGCCGCGCCCTGGGATGCATCAGCCCCGATGCCTTGTTCGGGGGCGCAATTGAGCCGCGGGACGCGGTGGCGTGGATCGACAGTCCGCAATGGCGACCCGTGGCGCGTCAGTGGCTAAAGCGCCACGGCCAGATGTTGATGCCGCAGGTCGTGCCACACGCCGGCGTGTCGCACGTTCGAGCACTCTCACCCGCGGCCGAACTGTCGGCGATGGCGCAATGGGCAGGCGAAAACCTTGCCGATGAAAGCTTTCGCGCTTGGATCTGCATTCCGGATTTGAGCGCCCGCCGCTCGGAGGTCGTCGATGCGCTCGATGCCGTCGTGGCGCCGCGGCGATTTGGGTTGCGAGGCGAGGGTGGGGCAGCGCCCTATGCCGTGGCAGGCGGCACGCCGCTGGCTGACTATGCGCCGGTGCGCGCGGCTTTGGATACCTTGGCCGCGGGTTTTGGATCGCTGCCATTTGCCAAATTCAGTGCGCTGCTGCGAGCGCCCGAACTGCAGGCATCCGAAAGCGAAGCGGGCGGCGCCGCGCGCTTGGACCTTGCGCTGCGGCGCCATGCTTCGAGCGAAGCGAATCTTGTGACATGGCTGGACTTGGCCGAGCGACTGGCGCGAACCGAGGGGATCGGCGAGACCGCCGCCGTGCAGCGTCTGCGCGCGGCCCAGCAGGCGCTGACGCCGTTGAGCGGCGCGCATGCCTTGAGCGAATGGGTGTCGGTCTGGATCGCTGCGTTGCAGGCCGGTCCGTGGGACCTGCGCCACCGCTGGTCGAGCATCGAATATCAGGCGGCGGAGCGCTTCCGAGAGCTGCTGGCATCGCTGGCGATGGCCGACAGGCTGCTCGGCACGCAAACCCATGAATCGGCGCAACGCATTCTGCGCCGCGCGGTCCACGACACGGCATTCCAAGTTCAAACCGGAGTACCGCCCGTTTGGGTGAGCGGTCAACTCACGGATCCGTGGCTCAATTACGCCGGGGTCTGGGTCTGCGGTTGCAGCGATGAGCAATGGCCGCCGCCGATGGCGCCCGTGGCCTTGCTCCCCATCCGATTGCAGCGCCAATATGGCGTGATCTCGGCCGGCGCGGAATCGCAGCTGGCACTGGCGGCGGACTTGCAGGGACGCTGGCAGGAACGTACCGCTCAATGCATCTTTAGTTATGCCGATCCAGGGGACGGCAGCTTCAGCACGCCCAGCCCTTTGTTGCCGAAACCGTCGGTGCGCCCGCCGCCCGCGCCACCGCAGGCACCGCTGCAGCATGCACTGCCGCTGCAGCATGCACTGCCGCTGCAGCATGCATTGCCGCTGGAGCACGCGCCGCCGCTACCGCATGCGTCGCCGCTGCCGCATGCGTCGCCGCTGCCGCATGCGTCGACGCTGCCGCATGCGTCGCCGCCGCGCCCGCACTGGCACGCCATGCTCGAGACTGCGCCGCAGCTGGAGTCTCTGTGGGATGAGCAGGCGCCGCCGGTGTCCCCCAATGAACGCACGCGCGGAGTTGCGACGCTCAAGGCGCAATCGCTGTGCGCCTTTCGCGGATTCGCAGAGACTCGATTGGACGTTCAAGCTCTCGAGCAACCGGTACCCGGATTCAACGAGCGGGAACGCGGCGAGCTGGTTCATCACGCGCTGGAACATATCTGGTCAAGCTTGCGCGATTCCACCGCATTGCAGGCCTTGTCGCCGCACGCGCAGCACCAGTTGCTCGATGAGGCCGCCGGCCGCGCATTGGCGATCGTGTGCAGGCAGCGCGATCCCGGAACTCGCTGGCGCCTGCGCGAGCGGGTCCGGCTGCAGAATCTGCTCACGGTATGGCTGGACGTCGAGCGCCTGCGCATGCCCTTCGTCGTGCAAGCCCTGGAAGGCAACGCCGAAGCGGCACGATTCGCCGGACTCGATTTCAGGGTCCGCATCGACCGCGTCGATCGCCTGCCCGATGGCTCACGGGTGTTGATCGACTACAAAACGGGCATGGCGCAGGTCGATTGGCACGGCGAGCGGCCGGGCAATCCGCAGCTGCCGATTTATGCGCTGCTGCGCCCTGAAAGCTTGATCGCCGTCGCCTATGCCAGGGTGAATGCCGCCGAGCCCGGCTTTGTCGCGGAATCGGAGCGGCGGGATGTTTTCCATCCTAGGTCTCGCAGCACAAAGATGGAGGGGATGCCGGACTTTGCCGCGCTGGTCGGCTTGTGGTCGCGGCGAGTCGAGCGCATCGCCGGTGAATTCGCTGCCGGCCGGGCGATGGTCGCGCCCACGCCGGATGCCTGCAGAACCTGTCATTTGCAGGGGCTGTGCCGCGTCCCGGCCGCGCTCGAAGAATGGGAAGATTCCGGTGAGTGAGCCGACGCGCGGTGTCATCGACGGTGCAGCCCGCGAGCAGGCGATCACCTCCAACGGATCCGTGCTGGTCCAAGCGCCCGCCGGTTCGGGCAAGACCACGCTGCTGGCGCAGCGCTACCTGCGTCTGCTGGCCCTCGTCGATGCGCCCGAGCGCATTCTGGCGCTCACCTTTACCCGCCGCGCAGCCCAGGAAATGCGTCAGCGC
>Ga0210398_10003341_pt1 | contig 15414 bp, 13 predicted proteins | sample IncBWC4OmetaG_FD_161047 | JGI IMG/M metagenome (GOLD analysis project Ga0210398, IMG submission 161047) | Forest soil microbial communities from Barre Woods Harvard Forest LTER site, Petersham, Massachusetts, United States - Inc-BW-C-4-O | ecosystem: Environmental > Terrestrial > Soil >...
CGGCACCCGCTACGTCGAAGGGTTCACTCCTCCGAACTTCGCGGACGTCGTCGCAAACTCGCCGTTTTCTGAATAGTTCTTCTAGCGAGGACATCCGTCTATGAATGTGTTCCGCGCTGCTCTTTCTAATGACTTTTGGATTACGGGGATCGCGATAGCTCGTTACATCCCTCGGGCCTTTCGTACAAAGCAAATCGATGGCAATCTCTTTTTCACGGAGGAGAAGCGGCAGGAGTATCGGCGATGGGTCGAGAGTGTGACGCTGAATTCGCGGCGCAAGTGGGGAACCATGGAAGTCGACCAGATGCTTCACCATCTCAACCTTGCAGGCGGAGGTTCGCAAGGCTTCTACGATCTTCCCGACCAGAGCTATCTGATCTCCCGAACGCTTTTCAAATGGATTCTCGTTGACTGGTATTCGGAGCAGCCCGTTGGCTTGCGCCTCCCGACAGGCTTCAAAATTCCGCATGCACAGAGATTTGAATTTGCTTACGAGAAGGGGCAGCTACTCAAAATTCTCGAGGCCGATTGGAACGCGACAACCGCAGAACAGTGGAAGCCTCACCCAATGTTCGGCAGAATGTCGCCGACGGAGTGGGGCAAACTTCTGCAAATCCAACTTGATTACCACCTAAAGCAATTTGCGGCATGACAGCGTGTCGCGCTGCCGATTGCTGGAGGATTCGAAAATACCGGACACGGAAATTCCCAAGGATGCCTTATGACAAGAGACCAAATCCAACACGCGATCGACATTATATACAACCAGATTTCTAATCAGGGCAGAGCCGATCTGCTTCCGGGTCTCGTTTCCGGGCCATACATTCAGCACAACCCGCTTTTTCCTAATGGGCTCGACGGCATCATTGCCTACATCAAGCAGGCCGGCAGGTAAAGCGACAGTTGCAGAATGCGAAGAGGAGCTGAAGATGAACAGAAGAACGCTTCAGCGCGATCTCAAGCTGCTGGTTGAGAAGGGCCTAGTCCGCGAGGTCGGAACAGGCCCTACTGACCCCACCAAATACTATCAGCCGCTACTGTGACAAGCTGTGACAGGTTACTGTGACAAGCTATGACAGCCAACTGTGACGAAAACTGTTTTGGCCAGGGAACAAAGCGCGGCTACCCTTTGCCAAATTTAAGAATATGAATACGCAAATCGGCACCTAAGATTCTCAGGGGGAGAACTTCCCACTCGCGGCCCTGCAGATCAATCTTCTGGCTCCTGTGACGGTGAGTCTTACTTAACCTGGAACACGGGTAGCGCTTCAGGCGGTCCGTTGAGGGTTGGTAGAGATATAAATAGAGGATATCTCCCGGAGGAAAGGAAGGGCTACTTGTTGCCCGTCGACCAGCTTCGCGCCCTCGCGTCTTATTACCGCGAAATTATCGCGAGTTTATCCTATCAGTCAGGTCGCCACCTGATTGATCTCGGCGCAAACATTCGTTACGGATTGACTGTCGATCTCGGTCCGTATCTTCCTCGCCCGTCTGTGTTGATCGAACCCACGACCTTCGGCTAATGAACCCAACCGAGATTTTCATCTTTAGCCTTTCCTAGTAACGCTGTCCGTTGAAACGCACTCCGCGAGCCGGAGGATGCCGATTGCGATTAGCGCGGCACAAACGGGTTCGCACGGCTTCTACTGACAGGCGGAGTGGCCATCGTTAGGAGCCGGCAAAGTCAAGAAGCGGCTTTACGTCGTTTTCGTTTTCGTCGAGCGCGCGGAGCGCCGCGAGATACCTGCTGCGGGCATCACCTTGCGCGACCAGGTCTTTACCGGCTCCCCAAGTGAATTCGACCTGGCCGTACTTTACCGCAACGACGTCGGCGATCATTCGCGCGTGGCGGCCGTTTCGATTTGCGAAGGGATGAATTCTCGTCAGTTGGTGATGAAAACGAAGCAGCGTTTCGTCCGTCGGGAACGTTTTGTTTTCCAGCCAGTATCGCGTATTGGCAAGGACCTGGGGAATTCGCTGGACGATCTCTCTCGGATCGCATCCCATGTTTCGCTCCGTTTGACGATACGTGCCGGCCCACTTCCAGACGTTGTCGAACATCCGGTGGTGCAAGTCTCGGACATACGGTTCATCCAAAGGGTTGAGGGATTTCATCGTCCGACCATCAAAGGCCCAATCGCGAGCCGACAGTATGTTGAGCGCTTCGTACTCATTGAGCTCGCCGATGGTGCTGATGCGGGGAATGAGTTGTTCGGCCTCTTCGGGCCGAATCGGAGTATTCCCGTCCGCGTACTTGTGACTGAGGATGAAGTTCATCGGGTCTTGCCGCGGTTCAAACGGCGCTGCGCCTCATCCTCGGTCAGTTGGCTGACGTTCTCGGGCTTCTGGTCTTCGAGCGCCATCGTATGGACGACTCTTTTGACATCACGAGCGACTCGCTCGCGAGCGGGCTGTTCGGCGAGCTCCACGAATGAGCCGGACTTCGGCACGAGTACGTAAACTAGCTCGCACCCCATGGTTCCGGCAACTCGCCGCAGGGAACGAAGCGTGATGCGGTCTACGGCTTCGGCCCGTTCAAACTGTTGGATGGCCTGTCCCGATGCCCGCATTTTCTTGCCGACTTCGCGCTGGCTAAGGCCGAGCGCCTCGCGCACTGAGGCGATCCACCCTACCGAAGGACGAGGAGGCAGGCTACGCCCAAGTTCAAGGTTTCGGTCCAATTGCGAGAGTCGTAACTGTCGGAATTCTCGTTTCATAATGGCTCCCTGTCAAGTTATAGCTTGAGCTAGGAACAAAAGTTAAGTTATAGATTGATTATTTATATCCATCACGCGAGGTATCAATTTACATTTTATAATTAAATGACAACAAAGAGTTTCATCTATGCCCAATTGCCGGAAAAACAGCCTTCTCTTTGCGACCGTTGGTTTCTACGGCCATCGATCGCATACACACCGCGGCGACATTTTGTGCCGCCCTACCGCGACAATTCGGTCGAATTGCAGGCTCGTGAACAGGGGCGTGTTCGAGATCGATCCCCAATCGAGTCAAGAATCTTCTGCAGACGCTCCGGGCTCAGGATGGAAGTGTGCATCACCCTTATTGACTCCCGGTAACGCCCCGGCGTAGCATCCTCCCTGAACGGTGACGATATCAAGGCGTAACTACCCGATACGATCACTCCGCCAAGGGCGGGACGAGCCCGCAGAGCAGCAGTGCCATGACTATATTGGCCTCACTTCGCATCAAAAGTGTCCGCCGCCGGTTTGTCTCGCTCGCCATCGCTTTCGCCGTCGTTACTCTCTGTGCCGCCGCGTTTGTGCCGCAAGCGCGCGGCGGCCGCTCGACTTCGTTGTTGCTCGCGCTGGTTCTCGCCGCGCTCTCGGCGGCGATCGCCCTACACGTCCGCTTCTTGCTTCTGGCCCGCCGGGCGCATGGCGAAACCACACGCGTTCTGGACGCGACCGAACGCGAGTTCCAGTCCATCTTCGATAGCACTCTCGACGCCATCGTGATCCTCGATGACCGAGGGATTTGCCGCGAAGCAAACCCCGCCGCGCTAGCTCTTTTCGCAACCGCGCGCGAGGAATTCGTGGGTTACCCGATCCAAAGGGTTCGTTTGGATCAGGACCGCCCCGAGAACGTGGCGGACCCATTCCTTGGACCAAACTCCGGTCACGGCGAAATCGAGCTCAAACGACGGAACGGAGAAACCCGCCTTGTCGAGTACACCGTTAAAACAAATTACCTGCCGGGACGTCACGTGGCCGTGCTACGTGACGTCTCTTCCAGACGCGAGGCCGAGAGGGCGCTGCGGGAAAGCGATGAACGTTACCGGCAAATGGCTGCGAACATCCAGGAAATATTCTGGATGATCGACGCGGGCTCGAAGCACGTCATCTCCGTCAACGAGGCATTCGAGACGATTACCGGGCGTTCCCCGGATACGTTGCGCGATAACCCCACCTCGTATCAGGAGCTGTTTCATCCCGAGGACCGTATTCGCGTCCTGACGCGCCTGGAAGAAGCGGCCGAGACCGGCCAGATCAACGAAGAGTTTCGGATCATCCGGCCCGATCGGGCGGTACGCTGGGTATCGGTGCACGGCTTTCCGGTGCGCGACGCAGGGGGAGTCGTGCGGCGTATGGTGGGGACCGCGCAGGATATTACGGCCCGGAAGTCTGCCGAAGAACAGATGGCCAGAAATCTCGCGCTCGCGGAATCGGCGTCGGCCGAAGCCGATGCCTTCCGCAAGACTACCCTGGCTCTCACGCAAAACCTAAGCATGGACTACGTCCTCGATACGCTGCTTCAGTCTCTTCTGAAGCTCGTCCCCTGCGAGTCGGCGCGCGTCTTGCTTCTGGAAACCGATACCTATCTATCCCTCGCGCGGGAGATGCGGCAATCCGAAGCGAGCCGGCGCGTTCCGAAATGTCCAGTAACGTTCGATGCCAGTGACAACCGTTTTCTGCTGCAGGTTCTCGTGACGAAAGTCCCCGTGCTCATTCCGGACACCGCCGCGGAGGACGAATGGCGAAGTTTCCAGGGATATTCGCAGATGCGGTCCTGGTTGTGCGTGCCGCTCATCGCTTCGCAGCGAGTGCTTGGACTGCTGTCGCTGGGCGATGCGCGAGCGCAAGCTTTCTCGCAAGAGCATCTGCGTTTGGCGAAGTCCCTAGCCATTCCCGCCGCTGTCGCCATCCAGAATGCACGCCTCTATGAACGCGCAGAAATCTACGCTGCGGAGCTCGAGCAGCGGCTCGGGGATTTGGAGCAAACGGAGAATGCCTTGCGGCAATCGGAAGGAAGTCGCGAACTCTCCGAAGAGAAATTCACCAAGGTCTTTCGTTCGAGTCCCATCGCTTTTTCCATCACCACCGTCAACGAAGGACGCTTTCTCGACGTGAGCGAAGCGTTCGAGCGCCGATACGGATACGCGCGCACGGAACTGCTCGGCCGCACCGTCTTTGACATCGGAATCTGGGGCGACCCTCGCGAGCGCAAGCAGATGATAGAAGAGATTCGCAAGCACGGCCGCGTCAGCAACCGCATCACTCCCTTCCGGAAACGCTCGGGAGAGACCATCGATACTTTCTATTCGGCAGAGATCATTTCGATCGAAGGCTGCGATTGCGTCCTGGCTGTCACGGAAGATCTGCCGGGACGCGCGGAATTCCCGGGGCAGTTCGCCCGCAAGGCTGGCCCTTAGTTCGTGCAACATTGTAGGCGTTAGAGCACATGTGGCCGGAATTAGACCGCAACACGTACGATGGGAAGAAAGCAGCGAAGTAGTTCGTCGGGTGATTCCAGGGCAGGCGGCCGCCCCGAGACAGGCGCGGTACAGGAATGCGCATGGCTATGCATCTTGGCGCAAACGTCACCCTGGAATGCCTTTGCCGATCGCCCGATTGCTGCCACCCTTGCCCTGCTCGACCGCGACTGACATCCGGCCTACGCGCTCGATTTCGATCGTGATGCGGTCTCCACTCTTGATGGGTCCTACACCAGCAGGCGTCCCGGACGCGATGACATCCCCGGGATAAAGCGTGGCTACCGCAGAGGCCATCGAGACCATGCCGGGAACGTCCACTATGAGATCGCGCGTATTCGCGCACTGACGAAGTTCGGAATTGACCCACAGCTTGAGATCCAGAGCGCTCGGGTCACCCACCTCATCGCTCGTCACAATGGCCGGGCCGATCGGAGTAAACGTGTCATAGGACTTCCGCATCACGCGGTCTTCCTTGCCGCGCAAGGTGACATCGATCAGGCAGGCGTAGCCGAATACATACTGGAGAGCCTCCGCAGTGTCAATTTGGCGGCCCGTCTTACCGATGATGATCGCGAGTTCAGATTCATGGTGGATTTCGCGACCCGGAAGATCCGGCAATATGATTGGATCAACCGGGCCACTCAATGACGAATTGGCTTTGAGAAAAAAACCGTTCGTATCGGCTCTTAACGTGACGTTTCTTTCTTCACCATGGGCTAAGTAATTCACAGGGTAGGCGAGAAGCTTGTTTGGCCATAAGATCGGAGCCTCGAGGTGAACCTCCGATATCGGAACGCCAGTAGCCGTTAGTGCCGCTCGGACTTTGGGCAGCAAGGCATCGAAGTTCTTAATGAGTTGCACCATGCCTACTGGAGGCCAAGCCCCTGGGTTGAGGCCGATCCCGAGCGTCACATCGTGAACCAGACCGTCGCGCAAGACTCCGATCTGACCGCCGTTATAACGAACGAATTTCATTTAGCTTCCTTAGAGAGACGCTCCGTGCCTCGTGCAATCACAAAAAGCCGGTCGCCAAACGGATGTCGCCTCAAAGCAGAGCTGATCTGGGCGGAACCGGCGGCTTTCGTCCATTGGTGAATTACTTCACCAGCCGCCCGCAAACAATTCGGAAAGCGATATCAATATTCGCATACACGGTTTGCGAGAATGGCGCTGGGATGCTCTCGAACTTCTGCCCATACTTGGCGATGAGCGTCGGAGCCAGGGTCTGCCGAGCCTCGGCGAGCGTCCCTCCGGAAGCACCGACCTTCGCAACACCCGCCATCAGGTCGGCGAGGAACTGTTTCCACACTTCGATCATTGCTTTGCCGTGGATAACGGCGCCGTGACCACCGATGACAGCGTCGAAGTCGAACGTTTCGACAGCATCGAGTGTTCGAATCCATTCATACGGGGAGGCATCCGTCAGGGTGGGGGTTCCGTTGTGCAGGGCGTCGCCCGTGACCATTACTCTTGCGTCCGGCACATAGACGAACAGATCGCCGTCCGTATGCGCCAAACCTAGCCACATGACTTGCACGGTGCGTGTCTTGCTATGCAGCGTGAGCTCATGGTCCAGGGTGACAGACGGCAGAATTCCCTGAACGTCCTTCAATTCAGAAAAATATGCTTCGGCCTGTTCGAGATCCTTCTGAATCTGCGCTTTTTCCTTTTCGCCGCTGGCTCGCTGCAGGTCGGCTTTCAGATTTTCAATGCGTGCGGGCAAGCCGAGGGTTTCTCGGCGCATTCGCGGGATGCCGCGTTTCGCGATGCTTTCGCGCGTCGCATCGGAGGATATGACCTCGACGCCAGGCCACTCGCTCCGATAGGCCTGAGCGCCTTGAAAATGGTCTCCGTGAAAATGCGTGATTACCAGATATTTTACCGGCTTGTCGGTGACGCGCTTAATCGCCGTGATCACCTCGCGGGCCGCCGATGGTATCGACTCGGAATCTACGACTACAACTCCGTCATCCTGCACTATGATCGCTGCATTACAGTTCAGGCGGAAGGTGGGTTTGGCGATCGCCGCGTAAACCCCGTCGGCGACTTTGACGATTTGGAAGATGTCGTCGGCAGCAAGCGATGGCGCTGAAAACAGGAAAAACAGCAAGCCAACTCCGTAGAAGAACTTCCAGGCCGCTGCCTTTCCTAAGCGGTCAAGGCGCGATGTCACGCGTCGGCGCGCCAGCAAGTCGAAATTCCCTGCGACAGGCGCAGTGCATCGGCTATCACGAACTTTGGACATGCCCCTGCCTTCGGGCGAAAGCGCTAATTCAGTGGCTGCACGATCGCGATTTTTGCTTTATGATTTTCTCCGACGATAAAGCTCGGGTACTTCGTTGAATTATCGACATCGGCCCGACGAATGTTCGCGCCCAGCGTGGGCAGCAGATACTGCGTGATTTCTCCCGTCTTGGGATTCAGCCGGGTCACCAGATCCGTTACCATCCCACCCGTCCACACGAAGCCTTTTGTGTCGGGCACGGCGTCGTATGGACTGTCCCAAGGCGTGGGGTCGTCCCATTCCCGAAACTGCTCGGTTTTCGGATCAAACGACGCGACCTTGAAAGCGTAATTCTCGGCAAACCAGAGCTTGTCTTCGGGGTCAAAATGCATACGGCGAGGACCGGAGTTCTCCGAGGGTGTGGGATACAGCGAGCTTTTCCCCGTTTTAGGATCGATTTTGCCGATGTTGCCGCCTGCCATATCGGCGAAATAGCCGACACCTTTCGAATCGGAGTTTATTCCATAGATGAAGTGCCCCTGAGGTTCCGGGCCCTTGCTGCCTGAGCCCATATCGATCGCCGGGGGAATCCAATCTGGATAAGCGCGATAGTGATCAACGTGGCCCGTCGCTGGATCCAGCAAATTCATCGTGCGGTTCCAACTATCCACGAACCACACCGTTTCCGCCGGGCCAAACGCCAGAAACGGTACGCGTGACTTGGCATTGAGATATTCCGTTGGCAGGCTCCAGCTGGTCACCTTCTCCGTCTGTTTGTCGAACTTTGCGACGCCAGCCTGCAATAGCCGTCCGATCCAAGGATTGCCGTCCCGATCAAGTTCCAAGTCCAAAGATCCACCGGGAAAATCGGGTCTAATTTCAGGAAGCATCCACTCTTGTGTCTTGCCAGTGCGGGGATCCAGCCGGCCCAAAATCGGCTCGGCGAAATCGTCGTACCAGATCATCCCTTGGGAATCGATCACCGCGTCGTGAGGTTGAGCGTCCGGTCTTGGCAAATCGAACTCGGTGACCACGACCTTCGTGGCATCGCCGCGAGGCCGCGGCAGGGTTTTGAGCTCAAAGTCCCATTGGGGTTTGGCGCTCAGGTTTATGGAACTGAGATATTTTGCAAATTCCACATCTCCCGGCCGTTGTTGTTGACGGAAGGGCAGCATCTGCGGCTTTTCGAGAGAGCTGGCCGGTCCATAGTTCCGCATTCGATTGATGGTAACCAGCCAACTTGTCTGGTCATACGTACTGCTGACGATGGGGGTCGCGGTATGGCACAACACGCATTTAAACAGTTCATCCTTTTGCGCCGATGTACCGGGAACACTCATCAGCCATTCTGCAGAGCTTAGCTGAGAAGCAAGATTGCGAGACTTATTAAGGATGAGATCAGCCGTGGCCGGTTTCTGTCTGACCTCGACGATCAATTCCGGTTGGGACAAGTCGTACCCAACAGCTCTTACGGAAAGCCTATACTGGCCCGGCGAAAGTTCGTAGGGCGCAAAGCTGTAACGGCCTTGCTTATCGCTGACGACCGTCATGCTGATATTTCCGCCGAGCCGCGTAGCACTGACCAGGACGCCTTCCATCGCCCCTTCGGCTGCAGAACTCACCACACCGCTCAACGCCTCCTTCGCAGATGTCTCGCCTCCGGCGGAGATCTGCAGCGAAATTATGACGGCGAGAAACGTTGCGATTATGAAAACGGAGCCTTCCCGACGCATGAACTTTGGTCCCTTCAACATTACGAATCGTTTCTTCGAGCAGCGCGAATGCTAGCATCCGGCCGGAATCAAGAAATGAAATCAGAGTTAATTTTCATTAAGGTACCGTTTGAGGCGCCCAAGTGTTACGGGCAGATACGGCGAGAGAGGAAGGTGCCCAGAGGGTGAACAATACGTGGGAATTCCCAACCAATAGAGTCCAGAAACCGATCGCGATCCGTGAGCTGCCGCTGTGCCGCTAGCGTCCGTAAACCAGCAAACGAAAAGTCCCTGGGCGAACAACTCCCATCGAATGGAAGCCGCCGGTTGGATGATCAAACACGTTTGGCGCCGCGGCCTTTCCGCCGCTTTCGGGCACTGTGCCCCGGTCGAAATCCGCGGTATCCAGGAACAGGTAAGTTGTCTTCGGATCGAACGCCATGGTGTGAGCGCCGGGTTGAGTTTTCACGGTCTCGACGACGCTGAAATTGCTGGGGGAGTCTTCATGAAAGATGTGAATTGTCCCTTCGCGGTCTGAACTAAACACCAGGTGACGGATGGGATCGTAAATGTTCGTGTCAACGCCGCTGTCAATCGGAAACGTCTGGATGATCTTGCCGCTGTCGGCATCCATGACGACAAATACTTTATTTCGCCCTCCGATGAACAGCAGGCGATGCTCTTCGTCCATCGCTATCGCTGTCGCCATTGCCGCCGGCGCGATCGGCCAGCGGGACTTAATCAGGAGTGTCCGGGAATCGAGCGCCGCAACTTCGTTCGTGTCCCGAATATTGACGTAGATCGTTCCCTTGCCATCAGCTACAGCGAATTCCGGGCGGCCACCCATCGGAATCGTGGCCAAAACCGTGCCTTCGGACGGATTGATCACGGTGGAGTCGTGAGTTCTTCCATTGAAAGTGAAGATGTGCCGGGAGGACGGATCGTAAATAATGCAGTCCGGGTTGCCTCCTGTCTTTACTTCCCCGATCGCGCGCAAAGTCTGCAGCGAGAAAATCACGACCTGGTCTGCGCCACCGTCGCTAACGAATCCACGATCCAGCTCCTTGATCAACACGGTCCCATGAGCGAGTTGCAGATTCCCAATATCGCCCAGCAAGGTGCCACGGTCGGCATCCACGACGTGGACTTGGGTGGTGTGTGAAAGGTAGAGCCGGCGAGAAGCGGGATCCAGAGTGACGGAATCCCACCCGCCTTCTCCGCTTAGAGCGTACGACTTGATGAGCTTGTAGCCGTCATCTGGCGCGGTGGCAAGCGGCGGATGTAGGAAGCTGATCGCCAGAGTCGTGAAAATACCAGCCTGCCAAAGCATTTTCATAAAATCTCCACTTCGATCAAAAACGTGCCGACAGGCCGGGTAGACGGCTTCATAGCGCGGCGCTCCGCGTGGCCCGCGGTTTTGTAGCACTCGGGCTTGGCGCGGGAACCTTCACAGCCAGCTCAGCCGTCGCACCTTGCTGCCCAGTCGCCATTGCAGTCACTGATAAGCACAATGGACGAAGTAGAAGCGTCGCGAAAAGCCAGCTGTGCTATTCCGTCGGGATTCGGGTGACGGAGTGAACTACTCGTTTCCAGACGCCAGCCTGTTTGACCCACACGTCCGTCGTCGCTTCGTGCGAAACGAAGGTCAGGGTCTTGCCGGTTTTGTCCTTTTTGCCCGTAACATCTCCGAGATAAGTGACGACAGCCACATCTCCATCTCCATAGACGCGGACGCGATGATCGTACTGTTTAATTGAGGACGGCTTTCGGGTTCCGGCACGCAGTTGAGCAGAAACTTGGGCCTTGGTCAGGATGCCGGCATCGGGATCCTGGTATGCCAAATCATCGGCATTGTGGCTGTCGAACCAGTCTGCGGCGGCTGGACCGCTATTGACAAGCAACGGGATCTTGTCTTTTTCGATTTTGGTGACTTCCTCGATAGCCTGCTGGTCCCTGGCGGCTTTATCCGCAGGGGTTTGCTGGGCACTCACCGCACCAGACATTAGAATCATCAGTACCACCGGCAAAAAAAGTTGTCTCATCGTAGCTGCCCTCCCAGGCCCACAAGCTAATTCCTGAGCAAAGATTCAGAGGTGATCCGCCGCGGATGTCTGAAGCTTTGCGGCGCGCCGCACCGATCCTGGAACATCCTCGCGGTCTGATGTTACCAAATAAACTTCAAAGCGAACTGGATCTGCCTGCTGGTAGTCGCTGTCTGCGTAATTAAACCCGCGCCGCCGATCGGAGCGCCGGTTTGATCGAAGAGCGTGTCATTGGCAACGGGAGAAGAGAAATTCGCACGATTGAATATATTGAAAAACTCGGCGCGGAACTGCACATTGTATTTCTCTTTGAAGTACGTGTTTTTGACCATGGAGAAATCGAAGTTTATAAGACCAGGCCCCACAATTTCATTGCGGCCCCCATTGCCGATGAGGTTCTGGCACGTGCCGGGTGCTGCGGAAAAGGGCGTGCATTGGGAAGCAACCGCAGGAGTCGGCACCGGGAGCGCGAAGCAACTGAGTTTGATGTAACCGTTCACGTTGCCAGGATTGATTAGAGAATTGCAGCCGGGTCCCCTCAGGCGATTCGGATAGTCAAATGGATCGGTGCTGTTTTGACCAAGCGGATCACCGCCGATCAGAGGGGTAAAGGGGAGCCCGCTGCTGACCTCGAAAATACCGCCCAACTGCCATCCACGAGCAAGCCACGCGGCGGGACCGGCGAGCGAGTTCGGAGTCGGGACGACCCATAAATAGTTGACCACAAGATTCTGGCCAACGTTGAAATCGGAGGGGCCACGAAACAGGGAGCGGTCAAAGAAAAGCAGGCTGGTAATGGAGTTGGCGAAGGGGTCGCTAATCGTAGTCGCCGACCCGTCATCAATCGATCGGCTCCAGGTATAGGAGCCTTGAACCTGAAAGCCTTTGCTCATTTTCTTGATAAGCCCGACCTCCAGCGCGTTGTAGTTGGAGCTAGTTCTCCAGTCCAAGTAATCAATCCGGCCAATATTGGGATTTAGCACCGTCCCGCTGCCTATCGCTTGCGGCCAGAGATCTCCCGCGGAAGTCGCCGTGGGTAGCACCATATTCCCGTCATCCATGTGGAATGGCAGATGTACACCGCTGCTGCCCACGTAAGCCACCGAGGCGGTAAGGTCAGGTGTGAATTGCCGCTGAATATTCAGGTCCCACTGCATGACGTAACTGCGCGAGGGATTGTCCTGTATGTAGGACGTGCGCAGATTGGAAGTAGCGCTGAGCAGCGAAAACGCTGCGGTGGGGAATGATCCCGGCGGTAGATTCTCTGCCGTGCCCGAGAGGAAGAAGGGAGCCGTGTTCGCCTCATTGGATGAATACTGTTGCAGTGCCGGAAGAACGTCAAACATTCCAAAGCCGCCACGCACCGATGTTTTGCCGTCGCGGAACGGGTCCCAGGCAAAGCCCACCCGTGGCTCGAAGTTCCGGAACGTAGGATTTGAAAAAAGCGGAGCGCCAAGATGCGGAGCAGGGTCGGTAATCACGCCGAGCGCAGACAATTTGCCACGAATTTCGGACGGAGTGGATGCCATTTCGTAGCGCAATCCCAAATTGATCGTCAGGTTACGGCGCAAGCGAACATCGTCTTGAATATAACCGCCAAAGATATTTTGCCGCAGATTCCGGGGAGTTATTGTTTCCGGGAGCCCCGCAGAAAAGGACTTCGGATTGTTGGTCAGAAAATCGGTCAGCGAACCCAACGAGAACTTCCCGCCTGCGGTCGAAATCGTTTCCTCATTCATTTGGTCGTACTCGAAGCTAAGTCCGAACTTGATGCTTTGAATTCCTTTGGTAAGATAGACATCGTCGTATCCCTGAAATGCGTTCAACGTCTTCTGGACTCTGGTTCCCGAGTCCACACCCCCAGGAAAGGCCGTCACTCCCGGGAATGAGATTTCAGCGGCATTCTGTCCAGGCACGGAACCCAAAGCCGGCTCTCCGGCCAAGGGATTGATGGCGGTCAAACTAAGGTCTTGCGCGCCGTTCCTGTTCAGACCCACTCGCACGGAATTGAGCAGCTGTGGACTGAAAATGTGGTTCTCACCGATGGCGACGATCTGACTCTTGGTCCTGTCGCCGAGAACGACGGTGTTCAATGAGTCGGGAAAGGTCAGGACACCGGCGTCATACCGGTAACTTCCAAACAGGCTATCCTTGTCTGAAATTTTGTAGTCAATACGACCCGTGCCGAAATTCTCATTCGTGATTTGGCTGCCGGCGAAGGTATAAATTCCTGTGTTTCCGGGACTCAATAGAGGCCCATTCGGCATAGCCCACAGTCCTAGGTACGGCTGCACCAAGGGGTTCACCGTCACCGTCGTGGTCGTCCCGTCGGCATTGTGGATAATTCCGTTGCGGGCGTCGGGCGAAGGGACCGTATCCACGGTGGTGGTGCCCAGATCTTGGCGGAGTCCTTCGTAGTCCGCGAAGAAAAATACGTGCTGCTTTTGAATCGGCCCTCCCACGGATCCGCCAAACTGATTCCGGCGGAATCCCGGGATCGTCGCACCGTCAAAGTAATTTCGAGCGTCAAGGGCGCTGTTGCGCAAAAACTCGTAGGCGTTGCCGTGCAGTTCGCTGGTTCCCGAACGCGTTATGGCATTTATGACGCCGCCGGAGGTTCTGCCGTATTCCGCGGTATAGTTGCTGGTTAGAACCGAGAACTCCTGAATCGCATCTACCCCGAGCGTTCCACCCAGAACGCTACCCGGGCCGCCCCCGGCGTAGTCATTCACGTTGATGCCATCGATGTAGTAACCATTCTGTTGCGGCCGAATGCCGGAAATTGCCATCTGCACTCCAAAGCCGCGGGCCGCCCTTTGTTCCCCGGCGGCGAGGCTCGGTTGCAAGGATGCGACCGAGAGCACGCCGGGCTCAAGAGTGGCGAGCTGGGTCCAGTCGCGTCCGTTCAGGGGCAGTTCTCTAACGGTGGTCGAGTCAACAGATGCGCTGATGGTGGGGTTGGCCAGTTCCACATCGGGACTCTGACTGGTCACTTCGACCTTTTGGGCGACTTGACCCACCTGCAATTGGATATTTTGAACTTGCTGACCGCCGATTGTCAGAACGATGCCAGTTCGGACCAAAGTGGCGAATCCCGAAGCGGAGACGGTGATTTCATACTTGCCAGGAAGCAGGTTCGGCGCTGTGTAAAGCCCGTCCGAGTTTGCGGTGACAGTCCGGACGAGTCCGGTCGATATGTCCTTAATGGAGATCTGGGCATTGGGCAGAATAGCGCCCGAAGTGTCGCTCACGGTTCCGCTCAGCGTCGCTCCGCCTACCTGTCCAAAGCAAGGCGAGGCGACAAAGGCTCCGCATAACACAACGACCAACAATTGAAGGACCAGGAACTGTCTCCGTGTGGCGCTCAGACACTGCATCGTTGTGCCCCCATTTTTCGCGCGGATTCCCGTCGTCATGGACAAGCGATCGGCTTTGTTACTTTGACCCATCAGAAAATTGAATCAGAACGATAACCAAACGCCGCAGAGACTAGCACCTGAGCCCCAGACGGACATGAAATCAGAATTAATTTATATTAAGGTGTTGCTGCCATCCACGTCCCGATAGAGCAAGATACGTAATTTCTAGATTAATTCCGCTGCGGCTACGGGGCTCATATCAAAATGGAGCCGGCAGTTCCTGCAGCCCGGTGAAGCGGTCGTGCTCAAGCGCGCGATGGGCGCGAAGACAATTGCAGCAGCGTGGTATGGACGGAAGAGCGCGAAACTGGTTTCGTTACGGCGGAAATTACCTCGCGGCGGCAACTTTCTCGAAAAATGGAATTGAATAAGAGTCGGACGAAGTGGGAAATCGATCGCTGATTCAGCTCGTGTCCGATAGGTCAGCGCCTTTTGCTTCTCTTCCGCACAGGGTCACGATCGCGATCGAAGTCGCAACGATTACAACCGTCCAGGCCAGCACCGCCGCGTAATTACCGCCAAAATGTTGTTCGGTGAGTTTGGCCTGAATCACCGAATTTCGCGATGCCAGGAGATTACCGAGCTGATACGCCAGGCCCGGAAAGATTGCGCGAACCGCAGGGGGCGAGAGTTCGTTGAGATGAGCGGGAATCACGCCCCAAGCACCTTGTACCATGAATTGCATTGCGAATCCGCCGAGAGCGAGCAGCGGTACCGTGGGCGAAAACGCCCACAGCGGAATGAGAGGGAGCGCGAGCAAGGACGCCAGGATAATTGTTTTTCT
>Ga0210398_10003342_pt1 | contig 15413 bp, 16 predicted proteins | sample IncBWC4OmetaG_FD_161047 | JGI IMG/M metagenome (GOLD analysis project Ga0210398, IMG submission 161047) | Forest soil microbial communities from Barre Woods Harvard Forest LTER site, Petersham, Massachusetts, United States - Inc-BW-C-4-O | ecosystem: Environmental > Terrestrial > Soil >...
CGGACCACTGTACCTTGCCTACGGGATGTATCAGTTTCTCCCGGGGCGCCGATTCTCTTCTGCCATCAAGGGACTGTTCGCGTCACTACTGACGCAGGCCGCGACGCAGGGCTTAGTATCCCTCATCGGGTACTTCTTTTTATAAATGCGCGGAGAGGCCTGTAGGTTTTCCCCTTCAGTGCGCACCCACACGAATCGCAGTTGAACCCCCGCAACGCGCGCATGCTTGCGCGCCCCCGGCAGCGTCCCGTAAGGCGGTTCCTACGTTGATTATGTGAGCCATCACCGTACCGGATCACGGAAAACATCCGCATCCTCTACGGACACGACAAAGGGAGAAAGTTATGCTCACGTTACACTCGAGTGCTCTTGCGTTCCGTCGAATTACGATGATGCTCGGCGCCGCTTCGCTGCTGCTTTCCGGCCTGGCGGCCATTTCGCCGACTGTGGTGGCGAAAGAGAAATATACGATCGATCCTGTCACTGGCACAAAATTCAAGCCGGAGCCGGAGATGGGCGAACTCCTCTTGGCGTTCGCGGCGCTCGGCGGAAAGCCGATCGAGGCGCTGACGCCGGCAGAGGCCCGCTTGCAACCCACGATGGCGGATGCGGTCGAGGCAGTGCTGAGAAAAAGAGGCGAGAGTTCCGATCCAACCAAATTGGTACCGGATGTCACTACGGTCGAAGCCACGATTCCTGCTGCGGATGGGACGCCGCTGACGGCGACGCTATACACGCCGATCGGACCGGGTCCTTTTCCAGCCGTGGTGTATTTTCACGGCGGTGGATGGGTAATCGGAAACTCGCACGTGTACGATGCCAGTGCGCGCGCGCTTGCGAAAGGCGCGCAAGCCGTCGTTATTTCTGTCGATTACCGCTTGGCACCCGAGAACAAATTCCCGACCGCCTGGGAAGATGCGCTCGCGACGTACAAATGGACGGCCACCAATGCGGGCCGGTGGCGTGGTGATCCCCGGCGACTGGCACTTGCGGGTGAAAGCGCAGGCGGGAATCTTGCCATTTCGACGGCGATAGCCACCGTTGCCGCTGGAGTCACCAGACCCAAAGCAGTCATTGCCATTTATCCGATAACGCAAACGGGTACGACGACGGAATCCTACGTCGACAGCGTCAATGCGAAACCATTGAACAAGGCGATGATCGGGTGGTTCCTGGATAAGGCGTTGAATTCGCCTGCCGACAAGACGGATCCTAGGCTCGACCTCATTCATGCGAAGCTGTCACTCCTACCGCCGGTCACCATCATCAATGCGCAGATCGATCCTCTGAGAAGCGACGGAGCCATGTTGGAGGAGGCACTGAAACAGGTGAACGTCAAGGTTACGCGTAAGGAATATGAGGGCGTGACGCATGAATTCTTTGGTGCCGCCGCAGTCCTGCCGGCAGCGAAGGCGGCGCAGTCTTTCGCCGCTGAGCAACTCAAGGAGGCGTTCAAGGAATAGCTACAAAGTGAGGCGTTCTTTGGATTTGCGCATATTTCTCGGGGATTAACACTTTAGCGCTGGCCCGGAATCTCCGAAGCCGCCCCCTGGGTAACTGTAACTTCGCTGAACAGTAGTGTGTAATCGATGCAAGGAAATGGCAAGAGTGATGGGGTGAAAAGTGCGGTCTACCACTTCACCAATCCGTGAACGGACGTCAATGCGTGCACTTAAGGAACTCGCCAGCGGCTTCCCGCCATTGCCGATCATTGCGAACTAGCGTAGAAGCGAAACAGCGCGGGTCGGATTCGGGCCGCAACGTATCTTAAGACGCGCTCGGAATTGACATCTTAAAGCACCAATCGCTTAAAAATTAAAAAACACCGGCGGACGGTGGAACTCAGGAAAAGGGGACAAGATGAAACACTTTGCAATCGTTGCATCGATGGCCTGTGTGCTCAGCGCGCCCGTCTTGGCGCAGGATCTGGGTCGGTTTGTTGATGGCGAACTCTCAGGATTGGTAAATACCTATAAAGGCATACATGCCCATCCGGAACTATCTCATCACGAAGAAATGACCGCTGCCCTTTTGGCGAGTGAGCTACGCAAAGCCGGCTTTACGGTCACCGAGCACGTCGGCAAGTATCCGGATGGGACTCAAGGATATGGTGTAGTAGCGATACTCGAGAACGGATCCGGCCCAAGATTACTAATTCGTACCGACTTGGATGCGCTGCCGATTGTTGAAGAGACCGGCCTAAGCTACGCAAGCCACGTGACGAGCAAGAACCAGGCAGGCCAGGAAGTCGGTGTGATGCATGCCTGCGGACACGATGTACATGTGACCACGATGATTGGCACCGCACGTGCGCTCGCCAACTCTCGCACGAGATGGCACGGCACCGTGATGCTCATCGGGCAACCGTCCGAGGAAACTCTCGATGGAGCGAAGGCTATGCTCGCCGACCATCTTTACGAGCGGTTTGGCACGCCCAATCTCGCGATTGCACTGCATGACACTAACGGGCGCGCGGCGGGGACAGTTGCCATTACCGGCGGGCCAGCTCTGGCCGGTGTTACTTCCGTCGATGTGACCCTGCGCGGCATTGGCGGCCACGGCGCACAGCCGCAGAACGGCAAAGATCCGGTTGTCATGGCGGGCGAGTTCATCGTGCAGGTGCAGACCATTGTCAGCCGGCAAGAGAATCCGCGCGACCCCTCCGTGGTAACGATTGGCGATATCCATGGCGGCACCAAGCGCAACGTCATCCCGAACGAAGTCAAGCTGGAGTTCACGACTCGCGCTTTCAGTGATAAGTCTATGCAAATCATTTTGGATGGTATTAGGCGTGCTGCACAGGGCGTGGCGCTGGCCGCTGGAGTGCCAGAGGATCGTCAACCTATCGTCACCATTCTGGCCAATGAGTCGGGACCCGTGACCTACAACGATCCGGCGCTCACCGCCCCGGGTGAAGGCCGCGCTCGTCAACGCCTTGGGCGCGCAGAATGTCTTTGATGAGGATCCGATTATGGCGAGCGAGGATTTCGGTCTCTTTGGGCTCGATGGCCATCGAATTCCAACCGTGATGTTCTGGCTCGGAGCGATGGATCCTAAGAAGCTAGCCGCGGCTCAAGCCGCAGGGAAATCCCTGCCGGGTCCGCACACAAGCTTATTCGAGCCGGTTCCTGAGCCGACCCTACGCACCGGTGTGACGACGATGACATCCGTAGCAATTGCGCTGCTCCAACATTAGTCCAAGCGTTGGGTTCGTCAGCGAGGCGGCAGGCTGTCCTTGGCTTGGACCTCGAAGCGATCCGACTCCGTCCAAGCGGTCTCGCCAGGGCGGTTAGGGTCGAATCGCACCATGGTCCCCTGCAGAAATCCGCTCTCGAGCCGGAAACGTATGTAGTGAAAGTTCACGGCGGTATCGAGCTTGGAGAGTTCCCCAAACAGTCGAAGCACCGGGACGGGCTTTGCCCCTCCCCCGCCGCTAACCAAATAAGTGCTATCGTCGCGGCGAAATCTTTCGTAGTTGTGTATGTGGCTGCCCACGACGACGATCCGGGCGTGGAGGGAGCGCGTGTGCTTCGACAGATAGCGCGCAATTTCCTTCTCGTCCTTGGCTCTCGGAAAGATAGGGTCCCGAACGGGCGGGTAATGCAGCACGATCAAGACGAATTCCACTCGGGAACCCGTATGGGTAATCTGCTGTTCAAACCAACTCCGTTGTTCGCTTCCGGACTTGAGGGATGAATCTGAGTCCAGTACGAGTACCAGGACCTTCGGCCCGACAGTCACGGAGTACCAGCGGAAGGAGCGCACACCGCTCGGGGCGGCCGCTCTCCACCAGTTCTCAAGACAAGGGCTCAAATCCTTGTCGCAGCCTTGAAACTCGTGGTTACCGAGCGCCGGGAATATCGGAATCTTGGCCTGCGACCACGCGGTGGTTTCATTCTTGTAAGTTTCGTAGTCCTCAGGACTGCTACCCTCATAAACAAGATCGCCTCCGATAAAAATCGCTGCCGGGTTTTCGCTTGCCATCCTCGCGACCAGCGCACGGCGCGCCATGGCATTGGCCACGCCATCGCGTTGAGTAAAGCGCGTATCACCGTAGGTAATGAACGTCAGCGGCGCCCCTTGATCTGCGACAGGGACATCAAGTCGAGGGGGTTCATCGGCCAATGTCCGGATCGCGAGCAGTTGAAGAATGACGAGGGCTGAAAACTTGATCGACAGGTTCATGGTCCCGAGCCTACCAGACCCTGCCCCTTAGCTAGTGCGCAGCGCCACCCGCCGCCAACGGTGGCCCGGTGAATTCGGCTTCGATCGACACGTCGATCAAATCGCCGACACCCATCGTCGTGCCCGGAGCAGGCACGTAGGATGTCATGCCAAAATCCGAGCGCTTGAACGAGCCGTGGGCAGAGAATCCAACCCGCGCGTGCGGGTCCATGTTCGGCATGCCGGCATAGCCGCCATTGAAGGTGCCTGTCAGCACGATGGGTCGCGTCACACCGTGAAGATCCAGAGTGCCGGAGATCTCCATCGACTTCTCGCCTGTCATCCGCACCGACTGTGAACGGAAAACAATCTTCGGAAACTTTGCCGAGTCCAGAAATTGCGGACCCTGCACGATACCGTTGCACTGCGGTGGCGCATCATCCAGCTCCAGGGATTTCGCGTCAATAGTTGTCACCACTCGCGCCGCCGCGGGTTTGGCTGGATCAAACGTCAGTTCCGCATCGAAGCGGCTAAATCGTGTGGTATAGGTGGAAAAGCCGAGGTGGCTCACACGCAGCAGCAAGCTGGCGTGGGACTTGTCGAGCTGATACTGCCCCGCCGGAGCCGCAGCCAGCGCCGGCATGGCGGGCGGCGCCGATTCAGCGGCCGATGCGCTGCCGCCCACGACGCTCAGAAGCGCCAGCGTACAGCCCACGATTAGACTTGAAACCATTCGTATTGTCTTGACCTTCATGGTTGATCACGCTCCTTGATCGCGCGCAGAGGCGCTTGCATTTGAATTGACGAGGGAAGCCGGGCTATAACGGTCGCGGCCGATGTGTCACTTCTGCTGCACGGCCGCCTCGGCGCTGGCCCTGGCATCTGCGCGCGCCGTCTTGTAGTCGGCTTCCGCCTGGTCCTTGCACGCCTTTTGAGCATCGCCGCTCTGCGATTCGCAAGTCGCCAGAGCCACTTTTCGGTTGCCATCGGCTTTTGCGATGGCCACATTGTAGGTTTGGCGTGCGGCGTCGTTGTCGAATTTAACCTCCTGGCCATTAACCTTCTCGTACGATTTATCCAGCGCGCTCTGTGCGCGTTCTTCGCTCTTCGTCACCTCATTGTTCGCCTTCTGCTCGGCCTTGGCTACGTCCTTCGACACGTCTTCCGGCGACTTCGACTTGTTGCAGCCGGCTAGCGCCAGAGCAGCGACCACGAAAATCGGCATCAGGTATTCACGCATGCAATTTCCTCTTGTTGTAAGTACGCGAACTGGCCGCGCGTTAGGGTGCTCCCGACACTGGCTGCAGTCGCCCTTTGTGCTGCCGACAAGCATCACTAGGATCGCTCGCAGTGACGCGCCAGTCAACCTCACCGGCGGCCGCCTTACTAACCTTTGCCGTCCGCTAGTCCCAGGCCACGCGCCCCTTTTGGCTTTGTCACGCGGCGCTCGGCAGCCTTTCTCATTCCGAATTGTTCGAGTCGCTGATAGATCTCGCGAAGCTGAGTGCGCAGTTGGGTTAATTCCCGCGCCGACAACCCCTCGACCATGATGCGATATACTTCTTCGCTCACACTATTACATTGCTGGGCAACGCTCTTGCCGAGAGCTGTCAACTCGACGATGACCGAACGGCTGTCGGCGAGGGCTTGCGTACGCCGTACCAGTTTTCGTTTTTCCAACGCCCGCAGCTGATGCGAAATTGTCGATTGCGGCATCGCCATAATGTTCACGAGGTCTCCAACCCGCAGCTGCCCCGCTTCGAGCAGATTGACCAAGACACGCGTATCTTGCAGAGCTACGTCGAGATGGCGGTAAAGCGGATTACAGACGATTTCAGTCTTGGCTTCGACCCGGTGGATCAGGAACGAAATGCGCTCGCCAAGCGGCGGTATCCTTTTTGTTTTGTTCATGGAGAACGGATCATTCCTTTTGTTTGCAGGCATCCCACAGGATCGCGTACATTCTATGCATATCGATGAATTGGGTGAAGATATTTATGACCCATGAGCTGACGGCACTTCTGGAACGCGAACACATTCGCCAGGTCCTGGCGACGTATTGTCTGCGGCTCGACGAGGGTGATATTGCGGGAGTCATCGCGTGCTTCGCCGAAGATGCAACAGCCGATTATGGCCCGGGGCGTGGCGGCTTGGTCGTCACAGCAGGTGCCATCGGTGAGCGAATCGCTCGCGGTCAGTCGATATTTCGGCGCACGCATCATCAACTGGGCCAGGTCCATATTGAAAGCGCTGGGCCGGAGGCCCGCACTCTTAGTTACGTCACCGCCTGGCATGAACGGTATTCAGGCGAGCGAGAAGTGGCCTGTTTGCGATATATCGATTCGTTGAAAAGAACCGGCTCGAGATGGGCCATCGCGACGCGCCGCGTGGAAGCATCATATGTCGATGGCTTCCCGGAAACGGACTGGAATTGGGTAGCACGCGGCCCGGCGAATGATTAGTCATTGGTCGGAGGCCACTTCGATGCGAAGTTCGCGGCCGTCCCATTTCTCTGCCGCCTTCGCCACTTCCGAGTAGAGTCGATTCAAGCTCTCGCTGGGCCAGTACACCTCTGTCATGTGGCCAAGCATCCCGCGGGTATCGACATAGGCGGCGCCTCGGCCCGCAGCCGTCTTTAGTTCCGTTACGACAGGAAAGCCGGCGCGCGAGTAGTGATCCAGAAGCGCTTGGTAGTCCTCCGGGATTACCGCGACGTGATGAAAGCCCTCCTCTCCGGCTTCGAATGCTTCCCGGAAGGCGGACGGCTCGTTGTCGTGCTGCGTTACCAATTCGATTTGAATTGGACCTGCCTGAACATACGCCGCGGAAATATCGAGCCGCCCAGGATGACCGCGATAGCTCACCTCACGAAGCACAATGTGTCGGCGAATAAAAAACGGACCGAGGCCCCATAAGCGATGCCAGCGCTCGACCGCCTGGTCCAAATCGTTCACGAAATAGGCATTTTGGATGGTGCGATGGTGAAATTGCATACTCGAAGCACTCCTCATGGTACGGCTGATTTAGCGACGCGACTTCGGATAGCGGCCCATCAACAACAGCACGGCCGCGCCGCTCAAAAACAGGCACATGGCGATGATGAAACTCAACCGGTAGCTTCGCGTCCGGTCGTAGACGCGCGCGAACAGAACCGGGGCAGTGCCGCTGGCGATCGCCAAGATGGCGTACAGCACTGCGTAGATTTTTGCGTAGTGACGCAAACCAAAATAACACGAGCAGAGATACGCCATGAGGTCGAGTTCGGCTCCTGCGGCCAAGCCAATCATCAGCGCCGCCATGACCACCCAGAAAAAGCTCGGCGAACCCGTCAGGATCCAACAGCCCACCGCGGGCAGCAATAGAGACACAAATCCCACACCCGGCGCCCAGAAGCGATCGACGAGATACCCTACGCCGAGGCGTCCAATGATGATGGCGAAGCCGTATGCGCCTTGGGCGCTGGCAGCGAGGGACGGACTAAAGCCTTTGTCTGTCAGCGCAGCGATCAGATTCGGGCTGATTCCCGAGACGGCCATGTAGACGGCGAGGATTGAGCCGCATAGTACCCAGAAGCGATAGCCGCGAATGCTCTCTGCGAGGGTGAATCCCCAATTCAATGGCGCCGGCACCGCGGCACTTTGCTCAACGGGCTTGCGTGTACTCATGAACACCGGCTTGAAGCCAAACCAAACGATCGGCCACGCCAAAAGCGGCAGCACACCTATGCCGAAATAGGCCGCTCGCCATCCAAAATGTTCGATCAAGTACACCGTATACATAGGCACCAGCATCGCGCATACGCCTGTTCCGGTAAGGGCCAATCCCAATGCCATGCCGCGCTGGCTGTCGAAGCTGCCCGCGATCGCGCGGGTCCAGGTGACCGGTGTCGTTCCTGCGCCTAGGATTGCCATGCCCCCATAGGCGAGATAGAACATCCACAGTTGGCCGTTCATCGACATCGCGATGCCGAAACCCACGGCGAGCCCAATCAAGCCAGGGAGCGCCATCGCGCGCGGTCCATATCGATCGTTGAGCCATCCCACCACGGGAGCCGTGAGTGCACCCAGACCCGAGCTGAACGATATGCCGTATTGCACGTCGGCGCGCGACCAGCCAAACGCCAGCGTGAGCGGCTTTACCAGCGCGCCGATGGAATAGAACGGCAGTACGATTGAACTGGTTATGACGCCGATACCTGCGGCCAGTATCAATAACCAGCCGCGGCGGATTTCGCTACTCACGGTTCACCCGCTCATGCCAGGAGTTGCTCATCGGATCGTGGCACCGCCATCGACCGTCAGTTCCTCTCCGGTCACAAAGGACGCTTTCTCCGACAACAGCCACGCCGCTGCGTTCGCCTGCTCCGCCGCAGTCGCAAATCGGCTCAGCGGGATTCGCGCTAGTGTGCTCTCTTCCCCGCCGAGCCGCGTCCGCATTTGCCGTTGCATCATGGGCGTGACGGTAGTTCCGGGGCAGAGACAATTGATACGTACACCCCACTGCGCAGCGTCAAGCGCCGCAGATCGCGTGAGGCCGATCACTGCGTGCTTGCTCGCAGTATAGGCGCCGAGCCCCGGGAATCCGCGCAGGCCCGCGATCGAGCTGACGTTGACGATGGCGCCGCGGCCGATGCGCTTCATGCTCGCGAGCTCGACGCGTAAACAGCGCCACATACCGAGCAAATTCACGTTGAGGATTTCCTCGAACACGCTCTCGGGGATCTCATCCACGGGGTAGGCATCCTGCGTTTGCGACGCGTTGTTGAATGCCCCATCGAGCGGACCCAGCTCGCGCTCGAGACCGGCAATGACCGCCTCCAGCTGGTCCGTCTTGGTGACATCGGCGGCTTTCACGCTCACACGCAGACCCCGCGCTTGCAGTGCCTCGATCTCGATCGTTGCGACCCCGGGATTGCGGGCGACACCGACGACTGCAGCGCCTTCCTCGGCAAACACGCGCATCGCCGCGAGACCAATTCCCGCACTCGCGCCGGTTACCAGCACGACCCTGTTCTCAAGCAACATTGAGATACTCAGGCTTCATACAGGAGCACTTCATTGGTTATGACGACGATATCCTCAGTCGTACGTTGCCGGGACTCGAGCACAACGGCGGCGCGCAGCGCCGTGTCAGCGTCCTCAAACCACCACTCTTCGACGACCTTGAAATTGAGACCCCGGTTGTCGGCGCCGACGGGCGCCAGCGCCCGGTTCACGACATGGCCGCGCGATTCTATTCGGTCTGCCGACCAGGCGCCTGCGGCGTCCTGTGTACCCGACGTCGAGAAGTAGAACAACTTCGTGAGCGAGGAAGCCGTCAGGTCGCGCCGTTGCACCACCTCTTCGCGCGCGAGCAGGCAGGCATTTACGATGGGCTGGGAAAAAGTCTCCAATTCATCGCGTTCCATCGTCGTGCGGGAGGTGGTATCCGCCAAATGTGCGGCCCTGGCTTGCGCCGAGCGATGCCAAATCAATCCTACTCCATCGTATTCGTCGTTGAGCACGGCTGCGTCTGTCGTGGGGTGCAAGGCATCGCAATGAACATAACGGGAAATGTTTTTCCAGCGCGGCAATGACATCCCCAGTGCGCCGTGCCGCCGCCAGCGTTTCAAAAAGTCATGCCGGGACAAGCCTGGATTGCGCTTAGCGAGGTAAATCAGTTTGGGCTCGAATTCGTCGGACGCCATCACGATAGGGTTTCAAGATGCGATTTGGAGAACCCCTTGAGTTCGTGGGCGCGGCCCGCCTCGACCAGCCGGACCCAGTCCGGGTTCGCTAACAGCGCGCGCCCCACCGCGATCAGGTCAAATTCGCCCTCGCACAGCCGTCGTTCTATGTCCTCGATTTGCTCGGGCGCCGGCTTCGAGTTTCGCTTTCCATCTGCCGATTTGAAATCGTTGCCCAATGTCACCGATCCCACGGCGATTGTCGGCTTGCCGGACAACCTACGCACCCACCCCGCGAGGCTTAGCGTGCTGCCGTCAAACGCGGCCTCCCAATAGCGACGGGCGCTGCAGTGAAAGATGTCGACACCCGCGTTCGACAGCGCCTCTACGATGATTTTCAGCTCCTCGGGTGACTGAGCGATCCGCGCGCCGTAGTCCAACTGTTTCCATTGCGAAAGTCTGAACGACAAGATGAAGTCAGCCCCCACCCGCCGCCGGCACTCACTGACCAGATCGGCTGCGAATCGCGTTCGCGCATTCAAATCTCCACCATAGCGATCACTTCGCTGATTCGTGCCCGCCCATAGAAACTGATCGGGCAGGTAGCCATGCGCGCCGTGAATCTCCACGCCGTCGAAGCCAATGTCGCGCGCGGCGGCCGCTGATTGTGCAAAAGTCGCGATCGCTGCATCGATGTTGGCGGAGGTCATCGCGGACCCCAACGGCCGACCCGGCGCCGCCAGGCCGGACGGGCTGAGACGTACCGGCTTGGGATCCAGGCTGTCCTGCATGCCGATGAGCGAGGGATCGAAAGCGCCGACGTGCCACAGTTGCGCGAAAATCGCTGCTCCGCTTTGATGGACCGCGGCGCCGATGCGCTGCCAGCCTTGCAGCGCCTCCTCTCCAAAGAAATGCGGCACTCTTGCACCGAAGCTGCCGGATAGTTCCGGAGCAGCGCCCTCGCTGATGATGAGCGCCGTGCCCCCCGCGGCCCGCCGCTGATAGTAACTCTGCATGGCCTGTGTGGGAACGCCCCGAGGCGCGTGTTCCCGCGTCATCGGCGCCATCACGACCCGATTGCGCAGCGTCAATCCTCGACACCGAAACTCCGAGAGCAACTGCATCGCTAGTGCTTGAAGCCGAATTCGATACCGTACATCCGCGGCAGGCCGCCATACGCTTGGTAGCCGTAGCCGATGCTCTTGATGAACGCGTAGTCGGTGTTCTGCAAGTTCCGCCCATACAGCCTCGCAAAGTACGGCCCGTTGGTGTAGCTGAGGCTGGCGTTCAAAATGCCGTAAGCGTCCTGTGCCAACTGCGGCGTGTTGTACAAGTCGCTGAAGATCATCGATCGCCAGGAGTAATCGATGGAGGCGCCGAACTGACCTGCGACGTTCGGGAGCTCGAACTCATACTTTGCGCCCGCGTCCAAATTCCATCGCGGCACATGATCTAGCTGCAATTCCAATCCGTTGACACCGGGGGTAAGACCGCTGATCCGGGTGAAATAGGCGTTGGTATAGCCGGCGTTGAAGTTGAGCCGCAGCCCCTTGAATACGATCGCAGTGGTCTCGAGCTCCGCGCCGCGAATGGTGGCATTGGCAGCATTCAGTAACGTTTGCAGTGGCTGTGAACCATTCGCCGTGGTTGTATTCACCGTTCGCTGAATATTTTCAAATTGATTATCATACAAACTCAAATTGAGCTGCAGGCGTCGGTCTAGCCACTGGCTCTTGTATCCCACTTCATACGTATTGACGGACTCTGGTGCCGTCGGCAGCAATGCGGTCGCGATCGAGGGAGCGCGCGCGTTGTAGTTGCCGGCGGTGAACCCCTTGGAATAGCTGGCGTATGTCATCATGTCGGCGGCGATGTCATAACTGATGACCGCTCGGGGTGTGGCGCCCGTCCAGGATTTGGCACTGTTGTAGTAGGTGCTCGGGCAGCCGGAAAAGTCGGTTCCGCTGCACGCCGCGAGCGGAATGATATGCATGTGCTTGTACTCGTATTCGTACCGAAGGCCCGCCGACAAGGTCAAATCGGGGAGCAGCTTGTAGTCAATATTGCCAAATCCCGCGCCCGTGTAGTCGCGCTGGTCCCACTTGTTCAATTCATCCAGGGTCGATGTGACCGGCAGTCCCACGGTGAAACCATTAAGTGCCCGTTTTTCGACGACGCTGCTGATGTCCGAGAATAAATAGACCCCGGCCACATATTCGAGTTTGTCCGAGATATGTCCGTTGTAACGGGACTCTAGACTTTCCTGTTGGTTGTTTTCGGTGTTGTTCGGAAACAAAGTCAGCGTGAACGGCGTTCCATCGCTGTCGAGCGTAGAGTTATATTGAATGGCGCGAAAGGCAGCTACGGTGGTCCACGTGCCGGGCCCGATGGCCCAATCGAACTCCGCAATTGCATGGCCGGCCTCGATGTCCGTATAACCGGGGTTGGAGAGATTGGTCGTGAACGAATCAGGCGAAGGATAATAGCCGAAATTGGTTTGCAGCCGGGTCAACGTTCCTTGCGGGGGAATGTAGGCCCGCGATGGGCCGCCGCCGTCATTGTCCTTCTGATACTGAGTGAAGAGCTTGAGCTGCGCGGTGTCGCTCAAGTCAAAAAGAAAAGTCGGCTTCACTACCACTTCGTTGATTCCCGGTATGTGACCGGTCCCATGCTCCACGGGGTCTCCCGTCGGATTGGCCGGCGCAGGCACAAAGGTGCCTGCGGTGTTATTTTCGAAGACGCCTTCATTGTAACGATACGACACCGCGATCTTGCCGGACACGTTGCTCGACAGGCCTCCCTGGACAATGGCATGCACGTCAACTTCGTTGAAGTTCCCGTAACTCACATCGCCGCTGTAATGGAAGTCCTTGGTCGGCATGGGCGTGGTCAACAGGACGGCACCGCCGGCGGAGTTGCGGCCGAATAGCACGCCCTGCGGGCCGCGTAACACTTGCACCGATTCGGTATCAAAGGTATCGAGCACTGCCCCCGCTTGGTATGCAATCACCATACCATCCTGAAAAATGTTCACCGCCGGATCGACCGAGCGAATGCTGGTGCTGACGCCGATCCCGCGTATCGTGAAATTGGCGAACCCCGGAAATGTGCCTACCGGATCGAGTTCCACATTGGGCGCCATGCGCCCGATGTCAGTCACATCCATGATGTGCAAATCTTCGATGGTTTGCATGGTTACCGCGGTGATGGCTATCGGAGTTTTTTGCAGCTGTTGAGCCGAACTTTTTTTCTCGGCCGTCACCGTGATCTCTTCCAGCTGGTCGGGAGCCGCGGCGACCTGGGCGATGAGCAATCGAGGCACCATAAGCGAGAAAGTAAAGCCAAGAACCAGGCATCGGCCCAGTGTCGATGCCGATTGTGTTTTGTTGTATAAGCGCATGAACCCCCCGTTTTGACAAACTTTCAGTTGTTAGAAATTCCGAGCCCGAGGCCGCCGTCCACTTCGAGCGAGGCGCCCGTGATCCATTCCGCCTGCGCCAGAAATACGATGGCCTCGCCCACTTCATCGCTCGAACCGATGCGGCCGAGCGCGTGATCGCCAGCCATGGCGGCATAACGAGCGGCCGATTGCTCTGCCGTGAACAAGCCGGCGCGCAAATTGATTTCCGTGCTGACCGCTCCCGGCAATATGCAATTCACCCGGATCTGCCGACGGCCGAGCTCTGCGGCCATCACCCGGGTGAGCCCCTCAACGGCAGCTTTGGTGGTTGCGTAAGGGGTCGCACCCGGATAAGCGCGGCGGGTGTGAATCGAACCGATGAAGGTAATAGCGCCCTGCCGCTTCGCCAGCTCCGTGACGGCCATGCTCGAGAGCATCATCGGCGCGATCACATTTGTCTCGAATGCCTCACGCAGGAACTCATCGGTGTACTCCCCGACCGCCTGCCGGTACATATTGCCGGCGCAATTGATCAGTGCGTCGAGACCGCCGCCATGCTCGACAGCCGCTTGCAACATGGCCTCGCGGTGATGTTGGTTGGTAATATCGCCCGCGATCGCTCGACACGCCGGTCCTAAGGATCGCGCCACGGCGTCTATTTTCTCCTGCCGCCGCCCTGAAATGGTGACGCGCGCGCCGCGCGCTGCGAACTGCCTGGCTGTTGCTTCGCCGATCCCAGAGCCGCCGCCGGTGATCAAAACAGACATGGTATTCACATCGCGCATATCAAATGCTTCCCAGCGCTTCAGGCGATTCGCCGCCGGCCCAAAGGGCTGCGCGCTGCAGGAGACGCTTATGTGTGGGGTGATTCAGCGAGGCGGCATCATGACCAAGTGCGTCGTAGACAACGCGGCCGCGGCCGTAACGATGCGTCCAACACACCGGATGCGGGCCTTCCGAAGCGACGTCGGCGCTTCGCGCCCATCCAAATATCTCGATATCCGGCATTAAGCGCTGCTGCTCGTAAACCTCATCGTTGAGCAAGAAATCATCCAAGCCATGCGCAAGAAAATGTTGATTGTCCAAGTGAGCCTTCACCGGGCCGAGCGGCGGATGATGCGATTTACCCCACTCCCAGGTGCCGCCGAGCACGCGATCCCACCCATCCCAATCGTCGAAGCAAATGCTCGCGGTATGCACACCGAGCAGGCCCGCGCCGGCCGAAACATGTTCCGTGATCAAATCACGCATCTCTTTTGTCGTGGTAAATGCCCATTGCCCTCGATGCGGCGCATATTTTTCGTGCTGAGTCATGCTCCAGCGCAGCGCATAGACGATGAGTAGCGCGTCCGCGTCGGCGCGCATCCGATCCCGGATTTCCGTGATATCGAAGCTCACGCTGCATGCAATTCCGACCTCTTGAAGAATTTTCTTGAGCGCAGGCGCCGCTGTTTCAAACGGATGCAAGATGCCGCCGGTAAAAATGATTGCCTTCTTCACGAATATTCAGTCCACACGGCGCGGCAGCTGCAGCAGCACGCTGTGCGCCACGCCGCCATCCACGGTAAGCTGCTGCCCGGTGACATAGGCGGCCTCATCGGAGGCCAGCCACAAAATGGCGTTCGCGATGTCATCGACCGACCCGAGCCGCCCCAGAGGCACCGCGGAGCCCCGCAGTGCGCGCACCCGCGCATCGGCATAGATGGGCGTGGACATTCCGCCGTCGATGAATCCTGGCGCCACGCAATTGACGCGAATGCCGAAGGGACCGAGTTCGAGCGACAGGTGCTCGGTTAGTTTGCCCACGGCGGCTTTCGATGCGGGATAGGCGCCCGAACCTGGCCCTGGATTGATAGCATTGATGGAAGTGAGATTGACGATCGAGCCGCTACCGCGCGTCAGCATGCGGCGCGCCGCCTCGCGCGCGACGATGTACGTGCCGATGAGATTCACGTTGATGACGGCGCGAAAATCATTCACCGTCTGCTCGACCAAGGGGCCGAAACGAACGATCCCGGCGTTGTTCACCACCAGATCCGGCACATCTGCAAAGGCATGGAAAGCCGCGTGCACCTGCGCTTCTTCGGTGACATCAGCGGGAAGCGCCCGGTGCCCTGATCCGGGCAACGTGCCGTCTAGTTTCTCGCACTGCTCGCGATCAAGATCGAGCACGCCGACGCGGTA